>WNEY01003995.1_pt1 | contig 11168 bp, 11 predicted proteins | sample 5400531 | NCBI WGS metagenome assembly WNEY01 (sample SAMN13153338, study PRJNA577476) | soil metagenome | isolation source: 200 cm saprolite under Douglas fir tree site 1 | place: USA:California | collected 2015-04-18
CTAATTCGGAACGTCCACAGGCGCCCAGTGCGAGGTTTCGGTCCAGCGAGGTCATATCGATGCGCGTGTCGCTCGGCACCGAATGCTCGCAAACGATGACGATGTCCTTCCGAGAAGTCGTTGGCATTGGATTTGTGAGTACGTAGTACGGAAACTCAAGATACCTTCGCTTTGTCGAGAAATGGTCTCCAGGAGATCGCCTCACTGTTAGCCTCGTCAAAGTGACCATCCTCCAAAAGCTTGCCAACACAGCTGAAATATTCACAAAGGAATGACGCATCCGGCAATTGAAACACGTGCTCACTCGGTACCCACAAATCAAATTTCTTAGCGGAGATAAGCACAGACAGTATTGCGGGTTTAAGATCACGCACGTTGTCTGGCCATCCTGACGACGCGCTTCGAGTTTTGATGTTATCTGAAAGACTACGAAATTTGGAGCCGAGGCTTCGGAGCCCGAAGGCTCGTTTTTCGTTCGACTTTCGATTTAGCCATTCTAGTGAAACACCAATTACGATTCCTGTCGAAAATACCAACGCAAATTTAAACCAACGCTGTTGGCCCAGTGCGAGGAGGTTGTCAAAAAAAGGCGCGGTCGCGTCAGGAAAGGCCGTCGCGGTCATACCGTGCGGATCGGAGAAGACGTTTTCCTCCAGCCATTTTTCGAGCATAGGTGTGATTGCCGGGATCAGCAGGAGACCCCAAATCGCAAACAGAAGCCATTTAAGCCATTTGAACATCGAGCTTTATTGTTAGCACATAGCCAAGGGTAAGAACGCGACAATCCAACCCACCCCGAAAGGCCTAAAAGCCGAATACCGCTTACCGCCCATCTCTTTAGCAGATCATTAGACGCCTCGCTCGTGGGCGGTATGACGGCGTTCCCGTTGTCAGGATCAGCGGAACGGCGAGGCCATGGCTGATAGCCGCGATGTGGCCGCTTATTTCGGCAAGGAACGTCGCAGCGTCTTGCAGAGCATTCCCGAGTTAAATTGCTCTGATGATTTCCGTCGGCACAATTTCGTGCTCATCAGCTATATCGATGATTTCATCCCGGGTGGCCATTCTCCTGCCCGCGGAGCTACGGCCTTCCAAGCTTTCAAGTAGGCAGGTCGGCAAGTTTCGCGTTTAGCGCGAATAACTTGGGTATTTCAGTGCCATAAAGGCCCCCTTGCCCGCAAAGGAACACATTGGCGCCGTTAGTCCTCTAACCTAAGGCCCAAGATTTCGATATGGATCGAAACAAGACAAACTTAGAGCTCTGGCGCGAAATTGGCCGAGCCTTTGCGCGAGAGTGGAACGGCGCGCGCATGACGGACTGCAAGCGAACTGCATTGGCATAGCGAACGCGCTCGGTTTTTTAAGCGCGCCATTTGTCGCGCCGATTGGACAACAAACAGCGCGTTTGGTTTTTACATATTCTGGTCGATGCGAGCGTGCGCAATCATTTGTATTTTTGACGAACTGTTTCATCCGAAGGCGCAGAATGGAATTTTAGAAGGGTAGGGCGCCTAGAGTCGCACATTCAATGAATCGACAGGAGGCTTGTTCATGGATTTCACCGAATATGATGCTTTATACCGGGCAAGCCGCGACGCTGCGGTACCGATTTCAAACCAGCAGTCTTCTCCACCGCTATCGCCTCCTCCGAGGCAGAAGATTCCGGTTGTTATTGCGGCGATCGTAGTCGTCGCGGCTGGTGTGGCAATTGGCGTTGCCTTCGGTGCCGCGAACACGGTGCGGTTAGTGAAGGACTCGCCGGTTATCCACTCGATCGCACGGCTAGTTGGAGCGTGGTCGGACTCTGTCTCGGAGCGCACAGTGCCGAACGCCGCGCCCGACGCGATCGCTGAGAAGATCCCTGCAACGCACTCTGCGCAGATCGCCAGTGTCGCAGAATCAGGTGGAGTACCGCTCGACCCAGCTCCTGCACCAGCGGAGACAACATCTTCAAACGTCGCGCCGGTCCAGTCGGCAGAACTCGAGCGGCCGGCTGCCGCAACGGCCGAATACGATAAGGGGGGCCAATCAGGGGAGAGCGGAAATGCGTCTTTGCCGATCGACCGCAATGTCTCCGTCGCGGCGAACGTTCAACCAAACTCGTCGTCGCCGGTAGGAAAGGGTCAAGGAGATGACTCTCTGCTCTTTCGCGAGTTTCTCGAATGGCGAGCCAATCAAGTCAAACCGCAGGGCCAACAACAGCGCCCATTACATTCTTCGAAGCACGTTACGAGACCGCACGTGTTGCGATCGGATCCTAGCAACGTTCCGGAGGCAGCGATCAAGAGAGCGAGTTCATCATCGAGAACAAATGATCTTGGTCGTCGCGGTCTGCCGGACAAAAAGGGCTCGGAACGAAGAAGTTGAGCCAAATCCTGCAACGACGTGGCGCGTCTCAATCGCCTTCGAGGCGCAGCGGATTGGCTCTGCACCATCATCGATCATCTCGCCACCTTGCAAAGCTGATCGAACGTTGTTGCGTGCCTACCGCATAGAGCGACGTCCGCCTTCAGGGGCCAATCCGGGAGACATTTGCTCAGACTGAGTTCTTCTCAGCCTTGACCTTTCTCGGAGATCGGCGACCTCCAAAGTTCCTTCTATCCGGCCGCGACGTCTTCAAAGGGACCAGATTAGGTCGCCACAATTGCTCTCATTCTAGTCGTTGGGGTGGGCATACCTTGTCTGCCGAGCGCCAAAGGGAGTGAAATCAGATGCTCATGTCTCGAGCTCTTTGGGTACCGATTGCAGCCGCAACGGTTCTTGTTGGTGTGCTGCTTTCCGCGCCAGCTTTCGCGCAGGCGCATATCCGCGGCACGCTAACCGCCGCGAAGGACGGAACGATCAGCGTCCAGACCGCCAAGGGCGGAACGGAGTCGATCAAACTCGCCAACGACGCAGGCCTTTTCCTGGTGACCACGGCCGACATGAGCGCGATCCAGGCCGGCAAGTTCGTCGGCATTACGTCTGTCGAGCAGGACGGCAAGCGCATCGCACGCGAAGTTCATGTGTTTGATGAATCGCTGCGCGGTCTGGCCGAGGGGCACTATCCCTGGGATCTTGAATCCAGCCCGAACATGATGACCAACGCCAATATCGCCAAGATCGAAGAGGTCGGAACGGACCGTGTGGTCAGGCTTAACTACGCCCGCGGTGAACAGACAATCACGATTCCGACGAGCGCGACGGTCGTCGCCTTTGACAAGGCGCCGGCCGATCAGCTGGCCGTTGGGCGCAAGGTCTTCATCGTTATGAAGAAGGACAGCTCGGAAGCCGCCGCGGTCGTGATCGGCGCTGAAGGCGTAAAGCCGCCGATGTGACGACGCGATAGATCGCGGCGAGGCGAACGGCTCGCGGCCGGTTGATCTATCGCGGCCGGTTGATCGGCACACGGCGCTGGTCCGCGCGACACACTTGATCAATGTCGTGTTTCCGACGATCCTGTTGATGAGCGGTCTGCAAATCGTCAACCAGCGGAGGTTCGCCATGCCAGCCACCGAAATGAAGGATCACGTTTATAAGATCCTAGAACTCGTAGGATCGTCCGAAAAAAGTATCGAGGATGCCATTCAAAATGCCATCACCCGCGCATCAAAGACCATTCGCGATATGAAATGGTTCGAAGTCGTGCAAATGAGAGGCCACATAGAAAAAGGGTCTGTCCGACATTACCAGGTCACTTTGAGAGTTGGATTCACGCTGGAGGAGTAGTTCGAGCTAGAGGAGCAGTTCTAGCGGGGAAAGCGCAAGTGAGTCTTAGATCGCTAAATCGGCGCCGGCGCGATTGTCCCTGTTGTTCTCGCATCCGGTTCCGGCGCGGAGGAGGAGCCTGCCGGCTTCGAACCCTGCCGGTGCGGCGGACATCCGCCGTTGCGCTGTTTCGCGCCAGCCATTAAGCTTCGTCGGCACTTACTGGCCCGCAGCCAACAGGATCACCCCATGCCGATGGGCTTGGCTCCCCTGGACGAGATCATCACGATCGAGGAGCTCACGCGAGATCCCTATCCGATCTACAGGCGCCTGAGACGCGAAGCGCCCGTGTTACGGGTCAAATCCGTGGGCCGCACCTTCCTCACCAAGGCCGCCGACACCAAATACGTGAAGGACAACGCGGCGTTGTTCAGCTCCGATGACCCGAACACGCCGATGAAGCGCGCCTTTCTCGCTCATACGCTGATGCGCAAGGACCACGACGAGCACCGGACCGAACGCATGGCGATGATGCCGGCCCTGATGCCGAAGACGATCGAATCCGTCTGGGCGCCGCTGTACGCGAAACTGGCCGCAGCGTATCTTGACCGGTTGCCGCGCGGTGAGGTGGTCGATCTCTTTCCCGCTCTCGCAGGACCGCTTGCCGCGCGGATTCTGGCGCATGCGATGGGCGTTCCCGACGCGAGCGATGAGGACATGCAGCGATGGTCGCAGACGCTGATCGACGGCGCCGGCAATTTTGGCTGGACGCCGGGGCCTTTCGATGCGACCGACATCGCCAATGCCGAGATGGACAAATGTATCCGCGCCAACGCCGAACGCGTGCGGGCCGAGCCGGATTCCTCGGCGCTCTCCTTCATGGTGAACGCGAAGAGTCCGATTCCAGAAAGCCAGATGATCGCCAATGTAAAGATCGCGATCGGTGGCGGCATCAACGAACCGCGCGACGCCTTGCTGACGATCCTCTACGGCCTACTTACCAATCCGGATCAGCTTGAGGCCGTGCACGCGGGCGGCAAATGGCGCTCCGCCTTTGAAGAAGGGGTGCGGTGGGTGGCGCCGATCCAGGCGAGTTCACGGCTTGTGATGGAGGACACGGAGATTCGCGGCTGCTTCATCCCGAAGGGCGACACAGTGATGACGATCCAGGCGTCGGCTAACCGAGACGAGGACGCCTTCGAAGATGGCGAAAACTACAACGGGCTGCGCGAGCCCAATCCTCACCAGGCCTTTGGCAACGGCCCGCATCATTGCGCGGGCGCGCACCTGTCGCGCCGAACCGTTGGCGTCATCCTGCTACCTATGCTGTTCGAGCGCTTCCCCAACATGACCTTACCTGATCCCGCGAGCGTGCGCTGGCACGGGTTCGGTTTCCGCGGCCCGCTCAATCTGCCGGTCCTCCTGCAATAGGACCGCCGCGAGGAAGAGGCGATTTTATTTTGCCTTATCCGCTGCCGTAGATCGTCCGCAATTCTCCGCAAGCAGCTTGCCTGCAAGTTGCGCGGCAGGTTCTTCGCGTAGGTCACCTCTCGCAGGTTCTAGTCGTCGCGCACCAATCCTGCGGAGTCGCCGTGCATGTGGGATCATGCCCGTTGAAAACTGCCGTAAGCGCCCTTGTGAAAAACCAGCGGACTGCAAGCAGCCTCTTCGCCCGAGAGCACCTCGCCCAGAATGATATCGTGATCGCCTGCCTTGTGGACCGCGGCGACCCGGCAACAGAGGCGAGCCGCGGCTCCGTCCAGCAACGGTAGCCCCTCGGCGCTGAACGCGAGGGCAAGACCTTCAAACCGGTTCATCTGCTCTCCAGTGAAGCGGGCGGACAGACCGGATTGATGCTGGCCGAGAATGTTCACCGAAAACAATCCGCGCTTCTGAATAGCCGCTCCTGTTGCGCTGCCTTCGTTCGTGCAAAACAGCAGCATGCAAGGCTTCAGTGATACCGACGTCAGTGAGTTGATTGTGGCGCCGTAAAGCTCTCCTTTCCACCCCGTCGTGATGACGGCAACCCCGGTTGGAAAAGCTCCCATGACTGAGCGAAAACGCTTGGCATCGATGGCAGTCCTGCGCGGAGCAGGACGTTGGCCCGAAGAAGATGAAGTCTGCATGTTCATGTCACCATGATCTCCTCGAGGCCACGACCGGAGCAGCATGGCGCGGCTGCGGCGTCGGTCACTTTCGCATCACGTGATAGCTGAGCTCCCCGGGATCGGTGAGGTCTGGCACCTTCCAGCCGTCGAGGTCGTATTCGGCCATGCAGTCCTCGGCAAAACCCTTGAATCGGTCGGCGTTGCCGGACGCCTGCGCGCCGAACAGGCAGTAGCGGCGGATCTCCTCGGTCGAGCCGCCATAGTTGATTTCATACAGCTCATGACGCCCGCCGAATTCGCTGCCCAGGCAGTCCCACAACAGCTTGAGCAGTTTGACGCGTTCCTCGGCCTTGTAGCCGTTGGAGCCGCGCAGGTAGCGATCGAGATAGGGACGGATCTCGCCATTTTTGAAGTCGCTGGCGTGGCTGTTGAGATAGATCAGGCCGGAGGCGACCGTCTGCTCGATCAGATATTTGACCTTTGTGTAGGCCATGGTGGCGATGATCTGATAGGCGTTGCCGGGGTCCATGTTCGGCAACACATATTCGCCGATCCACGGTTTGGGATCCCTGACCATCGCGTCCGACAGGCTCCAGAACAGATTGCGCCAGGCGATCACCTCGCCGACATTGGCCTGCACACCGCGATAATCCTTGGTGCCGGCGGCCTCCGTCGCCTTCAGTAACAATCCGCTGATGAAGTCGAGCTTGACGGCAAGCCGCGTGCAGCCGTGCACGACGAAGCGCGGCAGGAATCCAGTGCGCGGGAAGAAGTTGTTCGCCTTCTCGATGTCGCCATAGACGAAGACGTTCTCCCAGGGCACCAGCACCTTGTCGAGAATGAACACGGCGTCGTTCTCGTCGAGCCGGCTCGAGATCGGATAGTCGAAGGGGCTGCCCATCACGCTCGCGCTCATCTCGTAGGAGGTGCGGCAGATTAATTTTACGCCGGGCGCATTGGTCGGCACCATGAACACGACCGCGAACTTCTTGTCCTGGAGCGGAATCAGGCCGTGATGCGCGACAAAGGTGTAGTTGGTCAGCACCGATCCGGTTGCGACCACCTTGGCGCCCGACACGATGATGCCGGCATCGGTCTCCTTCTCGATATGGCAGCAGACATCCGCAACTTCGTTCGGCGGGCGATCGCGATCGACCGGCGGATGGATGATGGCGTGGTTGATGAAGGGCACGCGTTCCTGGCTGAACTTGTACCAGCGCTTGGCGTTGTCCTGATACGGTTCGTAGAAATCGGAATTCGCACCCAGCGTCGCGAGAAACGCGGCCTTGTAGTCGGGCGCGCGGCCCATCCAGCCATAGGTGATCTTGGCCCATTCTGCGATCGCGTCGCGACCGGCAATGAGGTCATCCATGGACTTCGGCGCCTTGAAGAAGGCGTGCGTCGTGCTGCCATTGCCGGTGTCGGTCGGCAGCAGGAGCTTGTCCTTGCGCTTGTCGTCATGAAGCGCGTCATAGAGGCGGGCGACCATCCGCGCGGTGTTGCGGAAGGCCGGGTGGCTGGTGACGTCCTTGACCCGCTCGCCATAGATGTAGACGACGCGATCGTCGCGCAGCGAGTCCAGATATTCCGCACCCGTTTGCGGCTTCGTCACTTTGACGTTGCCCGTGTACTCCGACATCGCCGCGGTCCCTTGCGCCTTGCCCGCCATCGCGTGATCTCCCCTGTTGTGTTCGATTATCGAACTAGTGTCCGTATTCCGAACTTGACGCAACGATACGGCTGCACCCGCCGATTGGCAAGGGGAGGGCTCAGGTAAGGGCTCAGGTCAGACCGTCATCGAGGAGACCTGCTCGGCAATACGGTTGAGCTCGGGGAGAAAGTGCTCGCGCATTTCGTTCCGCGTCGTTCGCGTCGAGTGCGTCGACAAATTGATGGCGCCGACCGCCTGTCCGCTGCGATCGAGCACGGGCACGGCGAGCGCGCGCAGGCCGCGCTCGAGCTCTTCATCGACGATGGAAAACCTCTGCGCGCGGTCGGCCCGTATCCGGTCGAACAGCGCCTGAAGGTCAGTGATGGTCTGCGGTGTGTACGCCTCGATGCGCTGCGACATCAGTCGCCGCCAGATCTCGGCCTCGTCGAGATAGCCAAACATGATCCGCCCCAGCGCGGTGTGCAACGCAGGCAGCCGGCTGCCGACCGAGAGCGCAGCCGACATGATCCGGCGGGCCGGCACGCGTGCGACATAGACGATGTCGTTGCCTTGCAGGATCGCGGCCGAGCAGGATTCGCCGAGACGTTCGCTGAGCTCGCGCATCAGCGGCAGCGCGCGATCGATCCAGCTCTGCGTCGACAAATAAGCAAAGCCGAGATCCAAGATCTGCGCCGACAGCGAGAACGTCCGGCCATCCTGCTCGACATAACCAAGTTGGGCGAGGGTCCGCAGCACGCGGCGAGCTGTCGCCCGCGACAGATCCGCCACCTGGGCCGCCTCCGACAAGGTCATCGTCGGACGCTGCCTGCCGAACGCGCCAAGCACCGCGAGGCCCTTGGCAAGCGTCGTCATGAATTCCTTGTCCTCGGGATCGCCTTTACCGTGTTGCGGAGGTTGGGTCATGACGCGGCCTGTTGACTCCATCTGGGCTCTGGCAGAGACTGGTCGACATACGAACGCTTGTTCGAATATCGAACGCCGGCCCGTGTGTCAATTGATCCACGATGGAAATCCGGCGCATCCAGAGGGGAGGACGCGCAGATGACCTGCCACAAGACCAGTGCGACTTGTCGCCATTCGATCGACCGCCGCACGCTCCTGAAATATTCGGCCGCAACGGGCGCGGTGTTTTCGATGGGCGTGAAGTCGCCGGCGATCGCGCAGACCCGCGCGATCAAGCTCGGCTATGTCTCGCCGCTCACGGGGCCGCTCGCGGCCTTCGCGGAAGCCGACAATTTCATCATCGCCAATTTCAAGGAAGCGACCAAGGCAGGCATCAAAATCGGCAACGCCACCGTGCCGGTCGAGGTGGCCGTGAAGGACAGCCAATCCAATCCGAACCGCGCGGCTGAGGTTGCGAAGGATCTGATCGTGCAGGACAAGATCGATCTGATGCTGGTGGCATCGACGCCGGAGACAACGAACCCGGTCTCGACCCAATGCGAGATCGAGGAAGTGCCGTGCATCTCCACCGTCGCGCCCTGGCAGCCTTGGTTCATCGGCCGCCAAGCCAATCCCGGCGGCGGGCCGCCGGCGTGGAAGGGCTTCAACTACACCTATCACTTCTTCTGGGGGCTCGAGGACGTCATCGCCGTCTTCACCAACATGTGGAGCCAGGTCGCGACCAACAAATCCGTCGGGGGATTGTTTCCGAACGACGGCGACGGCAATGCCTGGGGCGACAAGGTGGTCGGCTTCCCGCCTGTGCTGGATAAGGGCGGCTACAAGCTCACCGATCCCGGCCGCTACCAGAACCTCACCGACAATTTCTCGGCGCAGATCGGCGCGTTCAAGTCGGCCAATTGCGAGATCATCACCGGCGTCGTGCTGCCGCCGGATTTCACCACCTTCTGGAAGCAGGCGTTGCAGCAGGGTTTTAAGCCGAAGGTCGCTTCGATCGGCAAGGCGATCCTCTTCCCCGTCGCTGTCGAAGCACTCGGCAAGGATGGGCACAATCTGTCTTCGGAAGTTTGGTGGTCGCCGAACCATCCCTTCAAGTCGTCGCTGACGGGCGTGAGCGCACGAGATCTCGCCGGCGCTTATGAAGGCGCGACCAAGAAGCAGTGGACGCAGCCGATCGGCTTCGCCCATGCGTTGTTCGAAGTCGCCGTCGATGTGCTCAAGCGCGCACCGGATCGCGACCCCAAGGCGATTGCTGCGACGATTGCCGCAACCAATCTCGACACGGTCGTTGGCAAGGTGCAATGGGGCGGCGCGAACCTGCCGCCCTTCGCTGCCAAGAACGTTGCGAAGACTCCGCTGGTCGGCGGTCAGTGGCGGTTCAAGGACGGCAAATACGATATCGTCATCACCGACAACAAGACGGCGCCGGCGATCCCCGTGGCAGGCCAGATGGAGGCCATCGCCTGATTGTTGGCGTATCATGCTGCTGGAACTTGCCGGCCTCAGGAAAAGCTTCGGCTCGATCGTCGTTGCCGATAACCTTGATCTTGCGATCGCACCAGGTGAGGCGGTCGGCATCATCGGGCCGAACGGCGCGGGCAAGACCACGCTGTTCAACCTGATTGCCGGCGACCTCTCGCCGACCGCCGGCAGCATCCGCTTCGACGGCCGTGATCTCCTGGGCGTAGCACCGCAAGGACGCTGCCGCGCCGGCCTCGGCCGCACCCATCAGATCCCGCAGCCGTTCGAGAAGCTCACCGTGTTCGAGAACCTGCTCGTCGGCGCGGTCTATGGCCGCCGCAAGACGGAAGCCGCGGTCGCGCAATCCTGCGGCGAGATTCTGGAGCGACTTGGCCTGCTGAGGCGAGCCAACACGCTAGCCGGTTCGCTGACGCTGTTGGAGCGCAAGCGGCTCGAAATGGCCCGCGCGCTCGCGACCGCACCACGCCTTCTGCTCCTCGATGAGATCGCCGGCGGACTGACCGAGGGCGAGTGCGACGAGCTGGTCGCGACCATTCGCGATATCCGCGGCACCGGCGTCGCGATCCTGTGGATCGAGCATGTCGTGCATGCCCTGCTCGCCGTGGTCGACCGTCTGGTTGTCCTCAATTTCGGGCGCAAGATCGCGGAAGGAGCGCCGCAAAAAGTGATGCAACTGCCCGAGGTGCATCAGATCTACATCGGCATCGAGGCGTAACGCATGCCGCTGCTTGAGACCCGCAAGCTCACGGCCTTCTACGGCGACTTCCAGGCGCTTTATGGCATCGACGCCAGCCTCGACGCCGGCGAGACCATCGCCATCATCGGAGCGAACGGGGCAGGGAAGTCGACCTTCCTGAAAGCGATCGCCGGCCTCGTTCCGGGCTCTGCCGATAGCGTGTTGCTCGATGGCACGCCGATCGGCGCGCGCCCTGCGTCCGACATCGTCAAGCTCGGCATTGCGCTTGTGCCCGAGGGGAGGCGGCTGTTTCCCTCGCTCACCGTGGAAGAGAATCTCTTGATTGGTGGCCATGGCCGCAAAGCCCCCGGGCCGTGGACGCTCGATCGCGTCTATTCGCTATTTCCAATCCTGAGAGAGCGGCGATCATCGGCGCCGCCGACCCTGTCGGGCGGCCAGCAGCAAATGGCCGCGATCGGCCGCGCCTTGATGTCCAATCCACGCGTGCTCCTCTGCGATGAGATCAGCCTGGGCCTTGCCCCGATCATCATCGCCGACATCTACGCAGCGTTGCCGCAAATCAAGGCGGAAGGCACCAGCGTTGTGCTCGTCGAGCAGGACATCGTGCAGGCGATGAAGG
>WNEY01003996.1_pt1 | contig 11164 bp, 13 predicted proteins | sample 5400531 | NCBI WGS metagenome assembly WNEY01 (sample SAMN13153338, study PRJNA577476) | soil metagenome | isolation source: 200 cm saprolite under Douglas fir tree site 1 | place: USA:California | collected 2015-04-18
GGAAACGAAGTCCGGCTTTTCGCCCACCGAGTACCTGGGCAGAAGCTCCTGGTACTTGAGCACTGCCGTGGACCTGCTCGTGGGCAGCGGCACCACCTGGGTGACGATGACGCCCTCGGCCACCTTGAGGCCGAGCCCCATCAGCTCCTCCGCCAGCGCCTGGCTGCCGACGAAGGAGACGCTGCTGAAGACCATGTCGGGCCGCTCCGCCTTGACCAAGCCGATGAACTTCGCCGCCGCCTTGTAGGTGGGCACCATCACCACCGCGCGGATCTTCTGGCGGCTCTTGAGGATGCCGTCCACCGCGTCCTGCACGTCGCTGGTGTTGCGCTTGTAGCCGACGCGAAGAATCCTGTCCGCGTCGCGGTTGTACTTGGCGCGCATCACCTTCGCCACGCCGTTGAACCCCGCGTCGCCATAGCCGTCCTGCTGGGCGAAGACGGCGATCTCCTCCGGCTTCATCCGCTTGATGTCGATCAGGTACTTCACCGCGGCGGCCGTCTCCTCCGCGTAGCTGGCGCGGTAGTTGAAGACGTAGCGGTCGGGAGGATCGCGGCGCAGAAGGCCGGCGCCCGTGAACGGTCCGTAGAAGAGCATCTTTTTTTCCAGCGCGTAGGGAACGCTCACTTCGGCGGTGGGCGTGCCGACGTTGCCGATGAAGCCGAAGATCCCGCGCTTCTCGGCCAGCTCCCTGACGATCAGCCGGGTGCGGTCGGGCTCGTAGCCGTCGTCGAGCGCGATGAGCTTGACCTTTCTTCCGTTGACCCCGCCGGCCTCGTTGGCCGCGGCGAAGGCGATGTCCACGCCCGTCTTCATGCCTCGCCCCAGCTCCTTGGCGGGACCGGAGAAGGGAGAGCTCATGCCGAAGATGATCTCGGTGTCGCTGACGCCTTGGACCGGCGGCGTTCGGGTGGCTGCTTTGGCGACCTCGGTCGGCGCCGTGGCCTGCGGCGCGGCGAGCGCCGCGGCCTGCTCCCGGGCGGCGCGCTGGTAGAGGAAAAGCCCCACCGCGACCGCCACGGCGACCAGGCCTACGGCGAGGCCGACCCACAATCCCCAGCGGCGTTCCGGCGGCGGCTGCTGCCGGAGGGGCGACATCGGCCTCGGCAGGTTGTGCGGAGTGGGAGTGCTGCGCCCGGGCGGCGAGCCGCGGATGAGCTGCGCTCCGTCGTCGGAGCAGGTGGTCCCGCGCAGGTACTTGCGGTTGCAGACCGGGCAGTAGCGGGGGCCTTCGGTAGCTTCGGTGGCGGGCATCGCAATTTGCTCCTCTTCCAGCCTGTCTTCCAGACCGAGCTTGTCTTCCAGTTCGAGATCCAACTCGCTGGCGCGCGCGATCTCCATGTTGAGCGCCTCGTCCTCCGCGCACATCTCCTCGAGCACCAGCTTGCTCCACGGCTCGAAGATGGTCCGTTCGTCGCACTTCACGTTCAGCTCGACCCGGAAGACGCCCTCCTTGAGGCGCAGGGCGCGGCGAACGGCTTCTACTCCCGTCAACTCGCCGAAGCGCGCGTCGACCACGTCGCCGCCCTCGATGAAGAGGACGCCATTATGGTCGGGCCCCGCCGGCGACTCTATGGTCACCGCCGCGGTCTGGCGGCTGATGCTGTAGAACTGGATGAGGTCGGTGAATGACGTCTCAGCCAGGTTTCCAGTCAGAGGCACGCTCCTGCCCTCGGGTCTGCCACTACAGTACGCCGCTCTGACGGCGAGGGCGAAATTCCGTCCGCCCTGTGAGAGCTTTTACACTCATGCCCCACCGGGGCAGACCTTAGTCGGATGGGCTTCCGGGGTTGACTTCCGGCGCCGCGGCAAGTACACACCCGCGCTGCTGCAGGGTGCAGCCATGGCGGCAAGGTGCCGTCAGAACACGAAAGAAGTGCAACGAAAATGGTCACAGGTACCGTGAAGTGGTTCAATGATGCGAAGGGCTTCGGGTTCATCGTGCAGGACAACGGCGGCCCGGATGTCTTCTGTCATCACACTGCCATCCAGGCGGACGGCTTTCGCTCGCTCGCCGAAGGTCAGAAGGTGGAGTTCGAAGTGAAGCAGGGGCCCAAGGGGCTGCAGGCGGCGAACGTCCGCCCCGTCGCGTAAGCGGGGGAGGGCGTGCTGTGAAGGAGCCCGGCCCCGCAAGGCCGGGCTTTTTCATGTCGGAGAGTTTGATGCAACCACGGTCGAACAAGCGCCAGAAAGAGCTCGCGCGGCAGGACCGCCAGCGCGAGAAAGACGCGCGCCGTGAGGAGCGGAAGAAGCAGAAGTCGGAGCGCCCGCCGCGCGACGAGGGGGCCGAGGATCCGGATCTCGCCGGCATCGTGCCGGGGCCCCAGCCGTTGCCGGAGGAGTAGGCGAGGAGGGGAGGCTCTTCCTGTAGTTGGTCGGCTACAGGAGGCGGTCATGCGGTTGGTGACGACGACTGGACTGGCGGCTGCTCTTCTCGCGTTTTTCAGCCTGGCCGCAGTCACCTCTGCAAGAGCGCAAAGCTTTTCCTGCACTCGCTATCGCGGTCCCCTCCGGGGCGGCGGAACGCCAGGCACGAGCAATTTTCCAGGCAACCGCGCGCTCGATGGAGCGCGCAAAAGTGTTCAACAGTGTCAAGGCGTCGCGACGAATTTTGACAGGGCAGCGGCCTCTTCATCCAGCTCGGCGCGCACGCGCTTCGGCAGCGGCGCGAACGGCTTCAGCGCCACTTTTCCGCGCTCGAACTTCCAGGTTCCCGCCGCGAATCCGTCCACCAGGAACACCGGGGGATTGAAGAGATTGGGAGTGAAGATGGCGCGGCGGTGCTCGTCGGCGACGACCCGAGTCCGGTCTGCGTGCCCCAGGAGAAGGCTGTCGAACTCGGGAAGAAAGCGAACCGGGGCGGGTGTCTCCTCGGGCGGGCGGGGCGCGCCGGGGAGATCGAACAGCTCGCGGCCGCGCTCGTCGCGGAAGGCGCGCAGCTTCGGCCGCAGCGATTCGAAGGCCTCGCGCAGCCGCAGGCCGGACCAGTTCTGCGCGTCCTGCGGGCTGGCAGGGCCGAACGCTGCCAGGTAGCGCAGCACCAGATGCTTGACGGGCCCTTCGCTCGCGATGCGCTTGCCCAGCCATGACTCCGCCGGCGCGAAATCCGCGCTCCCGGGAAAGCCCCATTCCGCCTCGGTGGGGACCTGCACGAGAGGAAGGTGCATCCGCACCGTGTAGGCCATGGCCCGCGCATCGGGCTCTGGAAAGCGCTGGTGGAGAAAAGCGCGCAGCTCGTCGAAGGTGCGCGGCTCCTGGTCGAAGAAGCGGCGGGCCGCCGCGGTGACCGCCTTCACGTCGATACCCGGGGCGCGATTGCCCAGCACCTGGATGAGCATCGGCTGCAGCCCGGGGCGCGACTTCAGATAATCGCGGGCGCTCATCAGATGGATCGTCCCGCGCATGAGCGTGGCGCGGACGATCTTGCGCTGCGCCAGGAGCCTCGTCAGCTCCTCGCGCCGAAAGCCCTCGATGCGCGACCAGAGCCCGATGTACGGCGGCCGCGCCAGCTGCGCCTGCATCCCGGCCAGCCGCTCCACCGCCTCGAGCGCGCCGACCTTCTCGCGGGCAAGGAGGATCTGCCGCGCCAGCGTGGCGCGGCTGAGCTGCCGCCGGGTGAGAACGTCCTTCATGCGAGCAGCTCCGCCAGGGCGAGAGCGGCGGTGAGCCCGGGCGACTCGATCCCGATCAGGTTCACGAAGCCGGGCCGATCCTCGGAGAGCACGAAGTCCTTCTCCTCGGATTCACCGGGCGCGCGCAGCTTGGGGCGGATACCGCAGCCGTCCCAGGCGAGCTGATCCTCGCGCACATCGCCGAGAAGGCGGCGGGCGGCCTGCGCGAATGCGGCCAGCTTGTCCTCGCGGGGCGTGAAGTCTTCCTTGCTTGCGCAGTACTCCGCGTCGGGGCCCAGGCGGACGCGGCCGGCGAGATCGAGCGTGACGTGCACGCCGAGGCCGAGCGCCCCGCGCTTGCGCGCCGGATAGATGAGATGGCGATACGAGGCGCCGCCGAGGTGGAAATAGTCGCCGCGGCAGGGATGGATGCGGTAGCGGCCCGCGCCGGCCAGCGCGGCGATCTCGTCGGCGTACAGGCCCGCGGAATTGATCACTCGCGCTGCGCGAATCGGACCGCGCTCCGTATCCAGATCCCATCCGCCGGAGATTCCGAGAACACGCGCGTCGCACTGCCCATTCACCAGCGCAATTCCCGGAGCGCCGGAAGCGCGCGCATTGGCGAAGAGCTCTTCCAGCGCCGGCACGTCCGCCTCATCGCGCGCCACCACCAGTTTGCCCACCTTCGCGTGCGCCACGCCGTGCGCAGCGGCCCACTGGTAGAGCAGCCGGTTCCCGCGCACGCAGGTCCGCGCCTTCAGGCTGCCGGGCGGGTAGTAGAGCCCGCTGTGGATCACGCCGCTGTTTCGGCTGGTCACGCCCTCGGCGATGCGCGGCCCAGCCTCGAGCAGGGCCACGCTCCGCCCGCGCGCGGCGAGCAGCGACGCGGCGGCGCAGCCGACGACTCCCGCGCCGACGATCGCCACCTCGACGTCAGTCTGCGCCACCGCCCAGATCGACCGGCCCCGGCTTCTGGCGCGGATCGGGAGGGAGGTTGAGCACTTCGTCGGGGAAGAGGTCGACGATGAACGCGACGATGTCCTTCACCGAAACCACCCCGGTGGGTTTGCCGCCGTCGTCGGTGAGCGGCACGTGCCGGTAGCCGCCCACGTGCATGAGGTTGAGCGCCCAGGCGATAGCGTCGCCGCTCTGCAGCGACTCCGGCTCCGCCGTCATGAACTCGCTCACCAGCGCGGTGTTCCAGTCGAGCTTGCGGCCGGCCACGCGCCCCAGCAGGTCGCGCTCGGTGAAGATGCCCTTGAGCACGCCCGCGCCGTCCACCACCAGCACGCAGCCGAGGTGGCGCGTCTGCATGATCTCCACCGCCTGCTGCAGCGTGGCGGTGAGCGGAACGGTGATGGCGGGACCGAGCTGGAGCGAGCTGATGGGCTCGGTGAGGAGAGGTCCCTGGAGCTTGTGCGCAGGAGGCTCGTCGAAGTCTTCGGGGTCCATGGGCGGAGTATCGCACTTTTCGCAGCCGCTGCCCCCGCGCCGGGGGCGTGCGCATTGTTGGCGCGGAGGTGTCCATGCCCGCCATCGGGCTCTCCAAGGCCCGGCGCGCCGGCGTTCCCCTCAAACCGTACAAGGGCGATGCGCGCACGCGGCGAGCGACGCAGCGCGCGTACCAGGCGGGGCAGGGCAGGCGTTAGTCGCGGCCGACGCAGGCGGTTTGGCTTTTTTGCGAGTACAGTAGGCCGATGAACTACGCGAGAATCGCGGTTGGCGGCCTCGTCGCTGGAATCATCTGCTTCGTCGGCGACGGCATCGTCCACGGGGTGCTGCTGCAATCGGGTTGGATGGAGATCGCCAGTACGCTCCACCTGCCGAAGGGCGGCTCCGGGGGCTACGAGTATTTCTCGCTCTACGACCTGGCCAAGGGCGTCGCCTCGGTGCTCCTCTACGCGATGATCCGCCCGCGCTTCGGGCCGGGGCCGCGTACGGCGCTCATCGCGGGCCTGTTGACCTGGGCGCTCGTCCTTCCCATTCCGCTCTGCGGGATGATCCCGATTCACTTCTTCGGGCGGAAGTTCGCGCTGCTCTGGTCGATCTACGGCGTCTTTCCGGTGGTGATCGGCGCGGTGGCCGGGAGCTGGCTCTATCGCGAGCCCTGAGCGCGTCTTCCTGCTCTCGCCTGCCAAGGCGTCGGGCGAGCGGATGGGCCTTCTGCTGAACCCGCGCGCCGGGTTCGAGTTGGCGCAGGATTTTCAGCGCCAGGGGGCGAAGCTGGGCGAGCTGTTCGCCTTCGCCAGCGGGCTCTACTTCCGCGGGAAGCTCGCTTACTCGCGCGCGTTCGCGCAGCCGCCGCGGGGCGTGGCAGGAGCGCTGGTCATCGTGCCGGGGCGGGGGTTGGTGGACGCGGAGGAGCAGGTCACGGTTGAGCAGTTGCACGCCATCGCCGAGGTGCCGATCGATCTGGCCGACCCGCGCTACCGCGAGCCGCTGGAGCGCGACGCGCGCGCGCTCGAGCGCACGCTGGGAACGAGCGGCGCGGCGGTGCTCCTGGGGAGCATCGCGACGGCAAAATACGCGGATGTGCTGACGGAGGTCTTTGGCGAGCGGCTCCTCTTTCCGCCGGAATTCGTCGGGCGCGGCGACATGAGCCGGGGCGGTCTGCTCTTGCGCTGCGTGCGATCCGCCACGGAGCTGCGTTACGCGCCGCTCGCCGGAGCGGTGAGGCATGGACCGCGCCCGCCCCGATTGCCGCGGATCTAGAACGCGCCGTGCCGCCCCGCGCCCTTGGCAAACTTCGCCGCGCCCTCCACCGCGCCCGACGCCAGCGCGCGCAGCCCGTACCTCAGCTCGTTCTGCAAGGCCTCGGGAAAACCGAGATCGAACTGCTCATACGCTGACCGCCGATCCCCGCGCATGCAGCCCTGGGGAAACTCCGCAATCTCGCGGGCGAGCTTCACGGCGGCGTCGCGCGCCTCCCCGCGGCCAACGACGCGATTCGCGAGCCCCATCTGCAGCGCCTCCTGCGCGCCCACGGGTCGCCCGGTGAGAATCAGATCGAGCGCCCGCGAGAGCCCGATGAGCCGCGGCAGCCGGATGGTGCCGCCGTCGATGAGCGGCACTCCCCATCGCCTGCAGAACACGCCCAGCACCGCGTCCTCCTCGACGACGCGCAGGTCGCACCAGAGCGCCAGCTCCAGCCCTCCTGCGACGGCATGGCCGGAGATGGCCGCGATGACCGGCTTCTCCAGCAAGAGGCGGCTCGGGCCCATGGGCCCGTCGCCGTCGGGAGCCACGCGATTGGCATTCCCTTGCGCGATGGCTTTCAGATCCGCGCCGGCGCAGAACGTTCCGCCCTCGCCCCAGAGCACCGCGACGCGCGCTTCCGCATCGGCGTCGAATCCCCGAAACGCTTCCGTGAGCCGGTCTGCCGTCTGGCGATCGACGGCATTGCGCACCTCCGGCCGATCGATCACGACGATGGTGATGCTCCCCTGTTTCTCGACCCGCACGCTCATGCGCGCGAGCTTACCGCTCCTGCGCCGCGTCGGAGATGGCGGCGCTCAGATACGCGCGTGCCCGGGCGAGATCGCGGTTCTGCAGCGCGCGGCGCGCCGCCTCCACGTCGCGGCGGGCGGGCCCGGAGAATGCCGATGCGGCCTGATCCAGCTCGGCGTCGACGCTCCCGTCGCCGGACATCAGCCGGTATTGCGCGTTTTGCAGCCCGCTCACCGCCGACTGCACCTGCGCCTGCCGCGCGGCGCGATCCTGCTCGGTGGCTCTCCGCCGCCCATCGGCATCGGCGATCTGCGTGCGCAGGTCGCGCATCTCCCCTACCAGTTGTTGGAGCAACTCCGCCTGCTGCTGGCCCTGCGCGCGGTCGCGCTCCAGCGCATCGATGCGGGCCTGCAGCGCCTGCAGCTGGCGATGCACCTCGTCCGGGCCGGCATCCTGCTGCGCCACTCCGCCGTCGCTCGGCGGCGAGGGCCGCAAGCGGCCCGGCGGATCGGTGCCCAGCAGGATCGGCTTCGGCCCGGCGTCCGCTCTCCCGCGCGCGCGGCGGACGGGAGCGCCGCTGCCGGTCTGCGCGAGCAGCATGGCGGCCAGCGCACCGGTGACGAGGGCGATCGCCGTTCTCACGTCTTGAGCATGCTCAATCCCTGGTCCGGCGCAAGCCCCGTGCTCCAGCGCCGGGCCAGATCGGCAGCGCCCACCCTCTCGCAGAACGCCTCGAAGCCGTTCTTTCCCCGGTAGCGCAGATCTTCCAGCGACTCGCGCAGGGGAACATCGGCGATCAGCGTCGCCAGCTTCCGGTAGAGCATCGCGTCGTCGAGCCGCTCGCGCAGCGTCGCGGCGAGGCGGTCCGCGCTGCGGAGGCTCGCAGGCCAGAGCCGGGGATCGGCGGGCACCGCCTCGAGATGGACGAAGCGCCCGAGGAGCGCCGCCGCGGTCCGCTCGCCGAAGCCGGGCAGGCCGGGGATGCCGTCGGCGTCGTCGCCGGTGAGCGCCAGGAAATCGGGGACGCTCTCCGGCCGCACGCCACGACGCTGCAGGAGCGCGGCTTCGTCGAGCACGCGCTTGCGGATCACGTCGACCTGCACGATGCGGTCGCCCTGCAAGCACTGGCCCAGGTCCTTGTCGGGCGTGAGGATGCGCACCTGCTCCGCCTGGTCGCGGAAGCGCCAGGCGCCGGTGGCGAGCGCGTCGTCGGCCTCGTACTCCTTCATCGACCAGACCACCGCGCCTACCGCCCTCACTGCCTCTTCGGCGATGTCGAACTGCGCGCGCAGATCGGGCGGGACGCCCTCGTCGGTCTTGTAGCCGGCGAAGAGATCGTTGCGGAAGGAGCGGATGGGATTGTCGAACGCGACCGCGATGTGGGTGACGCTCTCGAGGGGATGGTGGAGCAGGGCGAGCAGCGAATCGGCCAGGCCGAGAGTCGCCTTCAAGGGCCCCGGCGGACGCTTCGAGTAGTGGGCTCGGAAGAGCTCGAAAGTCCCGTCGACCAGGTGCAGCCGCATGGCCGCAGCATCGCATGTTTTGAAAGCTTCAATTCTTCAGATCAACCACGGAGCGCACGGAGCGCGCGGAGTACTTCAGGCGCGGAGTCCTTCAGGCGGGTGGATCGTTCAGGTATCGCCGGATGCCATCGCGCAATCGTGGGACGTTGAAATTGATGAGAAGCCCAAGAGGACGTCCCGAAAGTTTGAGGTAGGAGAGGATCTGCGATTCATGAACTCGATCGAGCTTTTCAATCGACTTGAGCTCAACAATCGCTGTGTCTTCCACGATCAGGTCGAGCCTGTACCCCACATCAAGATGGACGCCCTTGTAGAGAATCGGCAACGGCGTTTGTCGTGCGACGGCGAGACCACGCGCCGACAGCTCATAGCTGAGACAAGCTTCGTATGTTGACTCCAGTAGCCCCGCTCCAAGGTGTCGATGTACTTCGATGGAGGCACCAATGATCTGCTCGGTTAGATCCCAAAACCTCCGCGCGCTCCGTGCGCTCCGTGGTTGATCTGAAGACGTGCCCATTTTGAGACCCCCCCGCGAGTCTCTTGCAAAGGCGAGGCCTGATAGAATGAGGCATGGCCGACCTGGAGCAGGCGAGAAGGATCGTCGAGCTGATGGTCCTCACCGCCTGGGCCGATGGGCGCGTCGAGGGCAGCGAAGCTCTCGCCATCCACAAGCTCGTCAGCGCCATCCCCGAGCTGCGCCCCGTCGGTCCCACCGGCGACATCAGCCGCGTCACCAAGCAGCGGCTCGGGGAGATCGGCCTGCAGCAGGCCGTGAAGGAAGCCGCGCAGGCCATCACCGATCCGAAGTACCGCAAGATCGCTTTTCAATGCTGCGCGAAAATCAGCGGCGCCGACGGCGACTTCGTGCCCGAGGAAGCCGAGGTGCTCGCGCAATTGCAATCGCTGTTCGGTTTCACCGCCGAGGACGTCGAGCGCTTGCTCGTCCTCGCCACGCGGTAGATCATCCCACGATGGACGCCGAGGGGGCCAAGGCCGCTTACCAGCTCATGGTCCTGATCGCCTGGGCCGACGGCAAGGTCGAGGCCAGCGAGGCGCTCGCGGTGCACGAGATCGTCTCCGCATCGCCTCTCTTCAAGGACATCGGCAGCAAGAGCGAGCTCTCCAAGGACATCAAGGCGCGAATCGACGCCAAGGGCCTCGACGCCGCCCTGCGCGAAACCGCGGCGGCGCTGTCGGAGGTTGCCGACCGCGAGCTCGCCTTCCACCTTTGCGCCCGGGTTCTCGAGGCGGACGGCGAGATGGGCGCGGAAGAGGCCGAAGCGCTCGCCACTTTGCAGGAGCTGTTTGCGCTCAGCGGCGAGGACGTCAAGCGGCTGATGGCCAGCTCGCACGGCTGATCGGCGAGCCTGTTCGATTCTTTCGCGGCTGCAACCCCAAGGCGATACACCCGACGCCTCTGTGGAGTGTCCAACTGACTGCAATTCCTACGGGACGACGACGCGAATCAAGCGTTAGGTCCTGTACAGGGATCGCTTCTGTACGGATGCGGCCGCGGAGGTTTCGAGTGAATCTCGGTCGACCTCAGCAAGGAGCACCTCGTGGGCGAGACGCACGATCCGACGGGTCAAGGCGGCGATAACGGCAGCAAGAAGCGCGGCAAGGGCGAGGGCGGAAATGGCGACGACCAATCCACGTCCGAGGAAGCGCGGCTGCGGCAGCTGCTCGACGCGCTGATCGCCGCGCAGCACGGCGAGTTCGACATGCGCCTGCCCTTCACCCGCGGCAGCGGGCTGATGGCGGAGATCGCCCGGGCCTACAACGAGGTGGTGGCGCGCAACGAGGCGCTGACCAGCGAGATCGTCCGCCTCGAGCGGGTTGTCGGCCGCGAAGGCCGGATGGCCGAGCGCGCCTCGCTGGGCGACGTGAGCGGGAGCTGGAAGACCAGCATCGCCTCCATCAATGCGCTCATCGCCGACCTGGTGCAGCCCACCACCGAGGTGGCGCGCGTGCTGGTGGCGGTGGCCGAGGGAGATCTCACCCAGAAGATGGCGCTGGAGATCGAGGGCCAGCCGGTCAAGGGAGAGTTCCTCCGCATCGGCACCACCGTGAACTCGATGGTCGATCAGCTCTCCTCCTTCGCCGCGGAAGTGACCCGCGTGGCGAAGGAAGTGGGCACCGACGGGAAGCTGGGCGGGCAGGCGGCGGTGCCGGAGGCGAGCGGCATCTGGCGCGACCTGACCGACAACGTAAATCTATTGGCGTCGAACCTGACCTCGCAGGTGCGCAACATCGCCGAAGTGACCACGGCGGTGGCCCGCGGCGATCTCTCCAAGAAGATCACCGTCGACGTGAAGGGCGAAGTCCTCGAGCTGAAGAACACCATCAATACGATGGTCGATCAGCTAAATTCATTTGCCGGCGAGGTGACCCGCGTCGCGCGCGAGGTGGGCACCGAAGGGAAGCTGGGCGGCCAGGCCGACGTCAAGGGCGTTTCCGGCGTCTGGAAGGACCTCACCGACAACGTCAACTTCATGGCCTCGAACCTGACCATGCAGGTGCGCGGCATCGTCAAGGTGGTGACCGCGGTCGCCAACGGTGAGCTGAACGAGAAGCTGCAAGTCA
>WNEY01003997.1_pt1 | contig 11163 bp, 10 predicted proteins | sample 5400531 | NCBI WGS metagenome assembly WNEY01 (sample SAMN13153338, study PRJNA577476) | soil metagenome | isolation source: 200 cm saprolite under Douglas fir tree site 1 | place: USA:California | collected 2015-04-18
CCAGCAAGCGATGGCAGCAGACTTCCTTCGTCTTCACAAACCGTCACGGTGGTGCAGTCGGCCAGGAGCGGTCAATCGCGCGCTTACGCGAGCGCTACATGACGCGGGCCTGCCTCGTATCCGAGTGCACGACCTTCGACACACCACTGCCAGCCTCCTGTTGGAAGCCGGTACGCACCCCAAAGTCGTACAGGACCTGCTCGGCCATAGCACGATCCAGCTGACACTCGACACCTACAGCCATGTCGTGCCCGCTCTTCATCGACAGGCAGCGCGGACGATGGACCGGTTGCTTAGTCGAGAGCCACACGACGGCACTTATGCGGGGTTATAGCCAGTAAGAGACTGCGCAAGGTGGAGCTGACTTGCGCGGTCTGGCGTCGTGTTTTGATCGTTCTTAACAGCCGGCTGAGTGCACGACCCTGCGGGCTAGCGTTTCGTCAGTGAGGTTGGATCGGCGGTTCGAGTCAAATCCAAAGATTCTCCTGATCCCCGAACGGGCCAACGCCAAGATAGGGCTTTGCCGCGGGCGTCGGCCATCGCCCCGACCGTGATCATCTCGTGCCGATCGCCTGAACGCCACCGCGGTTGGCGTTCCTGCCGTTGAAGCACTCGCAGTTGATGCCGCAAGGCCAGAGCTTCGGCTCGGAGCTCAGCTGGTCCGATCGCGTACGCTCAACAGGTCGACTAGAAGACGGGCGACCGGCAACAGCAAGCTTGAAATCATGATTCGGGATGCCAGGCCGGCGCATTCCCCCGCCCAGTTCCGAAATCGAGTTGACAGGCCAGCGCTAACGGGACACGCTCTAGCTCGCCGTCGGCGCCGCGTCTACGCCTTAGCCAAAGGTGCAGTCAAGTTTGACCTTGGCGAGGGCGCTCTCGAGAACGGCGAGCTCCTGGTCGTCCAGCTTCGTGAGGAATAGATCGGACACTCCGCGCATGTGGACCGGAGCTGCGACGGTCAGACGGTCCAATCCGGACTTTGTCAACTGGACCACGACACCGCGCCCGTCGGCATCGGCGTGGTCACGTCGCACGAGGCCTTCGTGAACGAGCCGGGTGACGCGCCGAGTCATGCCGGAGCGCGAGATGAGGGCGTGGTCCGCCAGCTCTGCCATCCGCAGCGAACCTCCAGCGATGGCCAGCTGCGCCAGTACGTCGAAGTCGGCCAGGGCCAGACCGGTCTTGCTTTCGAGATCGGTCTCAAGCTGGCGCAAAAGCGTGGCGTGGGCCCGGAGCAGCGCGTCCCACGCCCGCAAGCCGCGCCTGCCCGGCACCTCCCTCGCCACGATCCGATTGAAGTGAGCAGCGGCGTCCGGTTTCGAAGGTACTTGCATATGCAATCACCAGAGAGTATAGTACTTGCAGTCGCAAGTATATCGATTACCGGGAAGGAGATGGCGGATGATCAAAGAAGTCGAACTCGACCCGGAGGGATCGCTGACCCGGCGGTGGGGCACTAGGGCGGACGACCTCCGAGTGAAAAGAACCATGGCCGCCCTCGAGGCGAATGGAATCACGGTCCTCCGGGCGTCAGACGCCGCCGCGGCAAAGCGGATTGTCCTGGACCTCATCCCTGACGCCTCCCCGGTGCACCAGGGAGCCTCGCAAACGCTTGACGTGCTGGGCATCACCTACGAGATCGAAAAGTCTGGTCGCTACGCGGCGCTCCGCCCGCGGATCTGGAGCATGGATCGCGAGACCGAGGCCCACGAGATTCGCCGCCTCGGCGCGGCGCCGGATGTCATGCTCGGGAGCGTCCACGCGGTCACTGAGACCGGGTCGCTGCTCGCGGCTTCCATGAGCGGCAGCCAGCTCGGGCCTTATGTCAGCGGCGCCGGACGAGTCATTCTCGTCGTCGGGACGCAGAAGATCGTGCCTGACCTCGAGGAAGGTCTCCTCCGCATCAGCGAATACGCGTATCGGCTCGAAGACGCCCGCGCCCAGGCCGCGTATGGCGTACGCAGCGCGGTGAACAAGGTTCTCGTTATCAACCGGGAGATCACCCCGGGGCGGATCACCGTGGTGTTGGTCGACGAGGTGCTCGGTTTTTAAATGCCCCCGACAGAAGCACGCGAGACTACATCAGCCCTAGCAATCCCTAAATCGACGCTGGGTGTCGGCATCATCGGGGTCACCCCCGTCCGAGGCTGGGCCGCCACCGCCCACATCCCGGCACTGCGCGCGCTGCCGAACTACGAGATCCGCGCACTTAGCGCCCACAGCGCGGAATCTGCGCGCGCCGCCGGCGAAGCGTTCGGGGTCAGGCCGGTGTTCGTAGACCACGAGCAGCTGGTGACCCGACCAGACATCGACGTGGTCGCCGTTACGGTCAAGGTCCCGCACCATCGAGCGCTCGTCTCCGCCGCGCTTGCCGCAGGCAAGGCCGTCTACTGCGAGTGGCCCCTTGGCCGCGACCTCGACGACGCGCGAGCGATGGCCGCGCTCGCCGCCCAGCAGGGGGTGCGCACGGTCGTCGGATTACAGGCACGCCAGGCTCCGGCGATCGAGTTCGTCCAACAGCTGCTCCGAGATGGATACGTCGGCGAGGTCCTGTCCACGACCATGGTCGGACTGTCGATCCCGGGCGACGTCGTGGGACAGCCCAACGCCTACATGCTCGACAAGACAAACGGGGCCAACCTGCTCACGGTCCCACTCGGCCACAGCCTGGACATTCTGAATTACGTGCTGGGTGAGTTCGCCGACCTGTCAGCCGTGTCGGATGTTCGCAGGCCGCTTATCACCATCGAAGAGACCGGGGAGCAGATCGTCAAAACGGCGGCCGACCAGATCGCGGTGATCGGCACCCTCAGCTCGGGGGCGACGGCCAGCGTCCACATCCGTGAGGCCGTGGCCGGCGGTACCGGGTTCCTATGGGAGATCAACGGAACCGACGGAACGCTCCGGATCACGGCTGACGCCGCACTCCCTGAAATCTTTCCCCTGACCGTCGCGGGAGCTCAGGGGCGGAACGAGCCCGCCGAGCTTGCTGTCCCGGCGGCGCTGAGACAGAAATGGCCCACGCTCACGAGCCTGGAAGGAGCGCCTGCCTTCAACGTCGCTCGTGTCTACGCCGCGTTCGCGGCAGACATCGACAACGGGACGCACACTGTGCCGGACTTCGCCGACGCCGTCAGGCGCCACGAGGTCATCGCCGCCATCGAGAGGTCCGCGGCGTCAGGGGAACGCGTGAAGGCGTGAGGCCCAGGGTTCAAGTCCCGGCCCCCTCGACAAAGTTCTCCTATCTGAACTGGCCAACGAAAGGGCTGGTCGTCGACGTCACACGTCATCGCTCGAATCTGATACTCGCGCTGCTTTGCGCAGCGCAGTTCATGCTGATCCTCGACATCGCGATCGTCAACGTGGCGCTGCCCTCGATGCAGCGTACCCTGGGTTTGTCGGCTGAGAACATCCAATGGGTGGTCGGCGGCTATGCGCTCACCTTTGGCGGCTTTCTCATGCTGGGCGGTCGGCTGGCTGACGTCGTCGGCCGGCGACGCTTGTTCGTGACGGGTTTGGTCCTCTTCATCGGGGCATCGATGCTGGGCGGATTCAGCCAGTCCGGCGGAATGCTGATCGCCGCTCGCGTAATCCAGGGCTTTGCCGGCGCCTTGGTCTCGCCCGCGGCACTGTCGCTTCTGACTACGACGTTCAAAGAAGGCCGGGAGCGTAATCGTGCGCTGGGGATGTGGAGTGCCATGGCTGCCGGCGGAGCATCGGCTGGGTTGATTCTGGGAGGGCTGCTCACGCAGGAATTGAGCTGGCGTTTCACGCTCTTCATCAATGTGCCATTGGGGCTCGCCGCGATTCTGCTATCTCCAGTGTTGCCGGCCGATGCTCCTCGCCGTAGGGCGAAGGTCAGCCTCGACGTCCCTGGGGCGGTGAGCCTGACGGCCGGAGTTCTCGCCCTCGCGTACGGCGTGACCGAGGCGACCGGGCAAGGCTTTGCCTCCACGAAGGTGCTGATTGCTCTGGCTCTCTCTGCCGCGCTCCTGATTGCATTCGTCGTAGTGGAGAAAAGCAGCAGGCAACCCCTTCTGCCAGGTCGGATGCTGAGGCTGAGATCCGTGGTGGCGGGCAACTCGGTGGCGGCGCTCGTGTCGGTCGTGCTGATCGGCGCGGTGTTCTTCAACTCGCTGTACCTGCAGGAGATCCTCGGATATTCACCGATCCAGGCTGGTCTTGCCTGGCTGCCCCAAACCGTACTGATCATGGTCGTCTCCAACATCGGGGCCCGGATTGCCACGAAGCTAGGGGCCAGAACCCTGATCGCACTCGGAACTCTGGTGCTGGGGGCGGGGATGCTCCTGTTCCTCAGAACCACTCCCGAAAGCGACTATGTCACCGTCCTTCTCCCTGCCATGCTGATTACCGGCATCGGCGTAGGACTTGCTTTCGTCAGCGTTACCATGGCCGCCACAGCCGGCGTCCCCGATCGGGATCAGGGAATCGCTTCCGGTCTCATCGGCACCGCCCAGCAGGTCGGAATGGCCGTGGGCCTGGCGATTCTGGTCAACATCGCTGGGTCGGTCACGAGGGTGTCCCTCCCGCAAGGTGCCGGTGCCGTTATCGCCGGATACCACCAGGCGTTTGTGATCGCTGCCGCCATCAGCTTGGTGGCGGCGATCGTCGCGCTCATTGTGATCAAGCGTCCTTCGGCGCTGGCGGCAGCCGATGCGCCGGAAACGGTGTTGGCGCGCCCGATTCAGCCACTCAGCGCCGCCGCCCAGAGCCAGCTGCTCCTGGCAAGGTGCGGACCCTTACTTCCACCGGACTGCGTCGAAGAATGGATGGTGGGAAGTAGTTCGCGGGAGCCACTGGCCAGATCGCAGCGGAGCTGTTCGTCAGCGAGGCAACCATCGGAACGCACCTCGGCCATGTCCCATCGACTCGATGCCCGCTCCCGACACCCGGAATGAGTGGTGTCCCCAACCGTACAAGTTATGAACTCCACCTGCCAGCCGAGATGAGCGCCTGGTATTCGGTGGTCGAATTCCAGGGGACGCTCGGCGGACGCCTGCCTAAATTGAGAGTCCCCTGTACACGGGCGCCCTACTCGAGATCTCCCTGCGGCCCCTGGCAGCAGCTCTCCTCGATACGGTTATCTCCCGGCCAGGAGGAGCAATACTGCAGCCACCACCACGAGGACGCTCAAAACAGTCACAAAGAACGGAATTTCTGCGCTAGCCCATAGTCCCTGCCCTCTTGGCGCATAGTTCGACTCCAGCCTTGCGGGGTTGAACCAATCTCCAAGGTGGCGAACTGTCACGAGGTACGAAAGAAAGTTGGCAGTGATTACGATGAACAGCGCGAGTGCGGCGGGGTTCGTCCCCAATTTAAGGAAGCAGAGTGCCAAGAACGGAACCGTCGCCACCATCTCGAGATTGCGCGCCCAAACAAGGCGGCGGCGCCATCGACCCTCGCCAGATGCGGTCACATTCAAATCCATCACCCCGGCCCAAGCTGGCCCTATCAGCTAATCCAAAGCTACCCTAAGGAGGCGGCCTGACATCGATCGCGGAATGAGGTGGCTCATCGCGCCTGGCTGAGCAGTCGCGCCGCCGCACTTTCAAACCTCCGACCAACGGCGTTTGTCAATCGCACGCCCCGGCGAGGCTCGGCTGCGCGGATGGGCTCTTACAATCCTTTTCCAGCAGCTTTTCGAATTCGCCCATCCCGATTCAAAACCTAATTTGAGTGGTGTCCCCGACAGGATTTGAACCTGTGCTCCCGGCTCCGGAGGCCGGTGCTCTATCCGGGCTGAGCTACGGGGACACAGCGGAACTCGATTATAGGGACGCCGGTGGCACCGCAGTCAGCGGTTCGCGACCGGCCTTACGGAATCCGTTACAGACGTGACCCCCTTGAGTGACGGCCGCCCATAAGCTGGCATCAGAACGGGCCGATTGGAGCGAGCCGCCCGTTCAGGAGGTGGGACCGTGCGGCGTTTTCTCAACCCCTGGATTCTGTTTGTCATCGCTTCGGCCGTGCTTTCCTGCGCCGAAGTCTGGCCGAACCCCTTGTAAACTCGCCGTTTCGTTGTCAAGCGCGGATTGCTAAACTGTAGGCTGTGCTTACCAAGCGGCGCCCGGGGCGTCCGACTGCGGATGACCCCGCGGCGCCGACTCCCCTCGGACGGCGGATTCGCCAGGCGCGGCAGGAACTCGGGCTCAGCCTTGCCGCAGTAGCCGGCAGCGACTTCAGCCGGGCCTTCCTCAACCAGGTCGAACTAGGTCGCGCCCAGCCCTCGACTCAGAACCTGCGGATCATCGCGCGCCGCCTGCAGCGGCCCATCGATTACTTCCTCGAAGAGCCGGGAGACTCGACGTCGGCGCTCGAGCTCGCTCTCGCGGAAGCCGAGATGAGTCTGCTCCACGGCGAGGGTGCCCGAGCCGAGTCGCTGATCATGCGGATGCTCGCCAGGACCATCCCGATCGAGCTGCGGACCCGCGCCCAGCTAACGCTGGCTGTCGCTCTGATGAAGCAGGGGCGACCACAAGATGCGAGGCCAGTCCTCGAGGAGGCGATCAGCGCCGCCGAGCGCGCGCAGTGGCATCAGCTCCTGGTCGAGCTCTACGACCGGATGGGGAGCGTCCACTACTTCCTTCGCCGCCCACACGCCGCGGGCCAATGGTTCGACCAGGCCCTCCAGCGCTATCAGTCCGCCGGCGTGGCCGACCCCGTGCTGAAGGCACGCGTACTCGGCCATCGGGCCAACCTCCACTACGTGGCGGGCCAACCGATCGAAGCGATTGCCGCGTATGAATCGGCGATCGCGGCGGCTGCGCAAGTCCTCGACATGCCGGCGCTCGCCGGCATCTACGAGGGGCTCGCCCTCTCCTTTCAGCAGACCGGCCAGTACGCGCGGGCGCTTTCCTACGCGCAGAAGGGTCTGCGGATCTTCGAAACGCTCCGCGACGTCCGCATGGCGGGACAGCTCCGACTCAATATGGGCGACATGCTCCTGCAGCAGGGCCGCGTGGCGGAGGCGGAGCGGCTCTTCGGCGATGGCGCGGAGCAGCTTCGACGGATCGGCGATCGGGAGCTGTTGCCGCACCTGGTCACCGGTATGGCTGAGTCCGCTCTCGAGGCCAAGGAGGTGCAGCGGGCCAGCGACCTCATCGAGGAGGCGATCGACCTGGCCACCCGCTCCAGCGATCCACTGGCGACCGTGGCGGTGCACCGGGTCGCGGGGCGGATTGCCCATGCGCGCGGCCGGCGGGAGTCGGCGCACCGGCACTTCGAGCGGGCCCTCGAGATCGCGGTGACCATCGATAACCCGGACCTGCGGGCCCGTGTCACCTACGATTTTGCACGCGTTCTCGAAGCCGAAGGGGACAGCGCGCAGGCGGCGCTCCGTTTTCGGCAGGCCTATGAAGCCGGCCGGGCCGATGGCAGCCGGCCGAACGCGGTAAGTGCGCTCGACGCGTAAGTAAGCTGTACTTGACAGAGGATGACCAAATGTCTCAGAATGACGACCACGGAAGGTGGCGTCGTTCTTCAGGAACGATCCCCCCGCCACCGACCGGCTAGAACACGTCAAAAGTTATATTCATGTCGCATTCTGCGATAGACTGATCACACACAGTCAAGGGGGATTGATGGACGGGTATTCGCGAAAAGTTGGAGCCAGGCTGCGCAGTCTGCGAAAGCAGCGTGGCTTGACCCTGCAGCAGGTCGAAGTCCTGTCGAATAAACGCCTGAAGGGCTCGCTGCTCGCCGCCTACGAACGGGGCGACCGGAATATCTCCGTCACCCGCCTGCACCAGATCGCGACCCTCTATAGCGTTCCCGTCAACCAACTCCTGCCGGAAGAGATCGAAGGCGTGGGCGAGCCCGCGCTGCCGCCCAAGCTGGCCATCGACCTGACCCAGTTGCAGGGGCTGCCCGAACGGCAGGGCTCGATCCTTTCCCGCCACGTGGCTCGTCTGCAGCAGCAGCGACAGGATTTCAACACGCCGGTGGTGACGTTCCGCGCCGACGACCTGGAGCAGCTGGCGGCAGCCTACAAGACCACGCCGGAGATGCTGCGCCGCTCGCTACACGACTGGGGCGTGTTTCGGTCTGGTCAGGCACCAACCGAACGGCCCGAAGTGGAGCGCCAACCCCCCGCCGAAACAGAAGAAGAGCGCTAGAAGGGGATCTCGCCCTGGGGCGTCCCGGGTACGCCCCCACGCTCGGCTCGAAGCTCGGCGACCGTCGCCGGATGCGGAGGCTCCTCTAGATCCGGCTCCTCTTTAACCGGCAGGCTTTCGATCCGCTGCCGTGCTTCCTCCAGCTTGCGCTCGCACAGCTGCAAGTAGTCGCGCCCGCGGGCGACCGCCGCGATCGCCTCTTCCAGGCTCAGCTTGCCTTCCTCGAGCGCGAGCAGCGTCGCATCGAGCTGCGCCAGCGCCTGCTCATAGGTCAGCTTTTCGTCAACGCTCATGGAATGACCTCGTCGACCGTGGCCTCCAGCCGCCCGGCCGAAAGCAGCACTTTGACCGACTGTCCCTCGCGGGCCTGGTCCGCGCCCCGGATGATGCCGCCGCCGCTCGCGTCCAGCGTGATGCTGTAGCCGCGCTTGAGCGTCTGCTCGGGCGCGAGCGAGCTCAGCCGTGCGGCGCGGCTCTGCAGGCCGCTCGCCCGCTCCCGCACCCCGCGGCCAGCCAGGGCGACCAGCCGCTCCCGCAGCCCGTCCTGTCCGAGGCGACCGGTTTCGATCCGACTCGCGATCACCTGCCAGTTGCGCTGCAGCCGCCGGCGGCACTCCTCCAGCGATCGTTCGCGCTGCCGCAGCACCTCGCGCGGATCGCGCTGGCGCAGCATCCCCTCCAGGTGGGCGATCCGTTCGCGCCGCCGCGCATGCAGATCGAGGGCCACGCGCTCCAGCGACTGCCGTCGCCGTTGAAGCTGGTGCGATGGGGCGATCAGGGCGGTTACCCCGGCGCGCTGCAGTCGCTGGCCGCGCTCACCCAGCTGCCGGAGCAGGTCCGCCTTGTTGGGGACCACGATCTCGGCGGCTGCCGTCGGGGTCCGGGCCTCTCGGTCGGCGACGAGGTCGGCGAGCGTTCGGTCCGAGGTGTGACCCAGCGCGGTGACGACCGGGATGCGCATCGCCTGGATGGCGCGCACCACCGCCTCCTGGTTGAAGGCCATCAACTCCTCGAAGCTGCCGCCTCCGCGGGCGACGATGACGACGTCGGCGAGCTGGTCCTCGTCGCACTGGCGCAAGGCGGCCACCAGGCTCCGCTGCGACGCCGTTCCCTGCACCCGCGCCGGGTAGAGGACCAGCCGGGTATTTGGGAAACGCTCCCAGATCCCCTGCTGCAGGTCATGGATGACCGCCCCGCTCGGCGAGGTGATCAAGGCGATGCAGCGCGGCAGGAACGGGAGTGCCCGTTTGCGCTCGGGCCGGAAGGCGCCCTCTGCCTCCAGGCGGCGTTTGAGCTGCTCGATCGCCGCCCGCACCTTGCCGGCGCCGTCGTAATCGAGCCGGCTGACCACGAGGTTCACGCGCCCGTACTGGGCGTGATAGTCAACCTGGCAGGTGAGCACCAGCTCCTGCCCGTTTTCGGGGAGAAATGGGAGCCGGCGCGCGGTGCCGCTGAAGATCACCGCCCCGACGGCGGCCGTCGCGTCTTTCAGCGTGAACCAGACGTGGCCGCTCCGCAAGGTGACGCCGCTGACCTCCCCCTTGACGACCACGCTCTGGAAGCGGGCGGCGAGCAGGTCGTGAATGCGGGTGTTGAGCTCGAGCACGGTGAGCGGCTTGATCGCATCCTGAGGCTGGACCGCCATCAGGGGACCGCCTCCGCCAGGTCTGAGTCCCGCCGGTAGAGGGCGCGCTCCACCGCCCCGCGCAGCGCGTCGACCTGCCCCGTATCGTCGGTGAAGACCCGCACCAGGGTGGTGCGGATCGGCAGGCGCCGGAACAGTTCGGCGACAGCGCTCCGCTCGACCGCGCGGCTCACCGGGTTGTAGATGTTCACCGGGAACGGATCAGTGAACGGGTTCTGCGGCCGCGGGTCGACGGAAGCCAGGTCCACCTCGAAGGAAGCCCCCGTCAGCGACGGCGGCAGCGCCTCGCGGATCCGGCGCACGTAGTCGGACGGCTGCGGGTAGAGCAAGGCATCGGGCAGGTTGGAGAACTCGTAGTAGTCCTCGAAGATCAACCGCCATTTGAGCTCGCGCCGGACGATCCGGCCCCACTCATGCGACAGCTCGGCGGCTCGGCCACCCTCGTGGCGCCAGCGGTCCACGGTGTCGATCAGCGACCAATCGGTCAGTTCCCGGTAGTGGTCGAGGTGGTCGAGCGGGTTGCCGGGAAGAATGCGATCGATCGTCTCCCGGAAGATCTCGCGCATGTGGAGGTCGATCCGGCGCACCGTCCGGTGGTAGTAGATGTTGTTGTAGAGGTAGAGGCGCGCGTTGAGGAAGAGGAGGAGCGCCTGGCTTCCGTGCTGGTGGAGCAGCATCCCCTCCGGCCCGAGAAACGAGTAGTGCAGCAGCCGTTCGATGTCGACCGGCCCCACCTTGACGCCGCACATGTAGGCATCGCGCGGGACATAATCCAGGTTGTCCGCCGTGTACATGCCGTTGAGCACCGGCTTGAGCGCCCGTACCCAGGCGGGGGCGGACGGGCCGGGAAGGTCGGGCTCCGCGATCAGGTCCGCGATCCAGCGCGGATCGATCCGCTCCCCGGCCGCAAACGGGCCGGAGGGGCTGGCGTTCATGGCGGCGATGATCGAGGCCAGCTCCCCGCCGATCAGGGCGCGACCGATCACCTCGTGGTCGATCGAGAAGCGATCGAGATAGTTCTGGTCGAAGAAATGACCGAAGGGCCCGTGGCCAACGTCGTGCAGCAGGCCGGCCACGCGCAGCGTCTCCTCGACGCAGGGGGGTGACGGCACATCGTCCACCACGGCGTTGAGGTTTGGATAGAGCCGGCGGGCCCAGTCCCCGCTCAGGTGCATGGCACCCAGCGCGTGCTGGAAGCGCGAATGCTCGCCGCCGGGAAAGACCCACCAGGCTGACTGGAGCTGGTGGATGCGACGCAGTCGCTGCAGCCATGGGTGATCGAGCAGGTCCTGCTCCGCGGCGACACTGTCGCCGTGGACCCGCTTGGTGATCTTGATGTAGCCATGCAGCGGATCGGCCATCAGGTTCACCGCGTCATAT
>WNEY01004139.1_pt1 | contig 11163 bp, 10 predicted proteins | sample 5400531 | NCBI WGS metagenome assembly WNEY01 (sample SAMN13153338, study PRJNA577476) | soil metagenome | isolation source: 200 cm saprolite under Douglas fir tree site 1 | place: USA:California | collected 2015-04-18
ACGCGGTCGCGCTCGCCGCCCGCCCCGACGTGTTCGCGCGCTTCATGCGCGGCTATCGCGATTCGCTCGCTTGGATCTATTCGACCCCCGAGGGGCTCAAGGCCTACGCTACGTTCGCGAAGCTTTCCGAAGCGACCGCGAAGCGCGCGCTCGCGGAATTCCTGCCGGCGAGCGCGGTCGACCCCGATCGTATCTCCGGGATCGAGGAGGTGATGGCCGACGCGGTGAGCTTCAAGTTCATCGCCGCGCCGCTGACCAAGGAGCAGCTCGCCGAGCTGATTCGGATGCCGCAACGGCGACCGTAGCCCGGATGGAGCGCAGCGAAATCCGGGGCTTTTGCCGCGCCGCAAGGCCGTCCCGCATTTCGCTTCGCTCAATGCGGGCTACACCGCTTCAGCTGAGTGAAGGATGCGACGCGCGTGCAGCAGACTCCCAGACCGAGTTTGCCGCTCGCCCTGACTCCAACTCGCCGAAATCCGATTTAATTTCGCGCGATGATCTCGCGCTCGCCGCGATGCACGGCGGGCGTCGCCGGCATGCGGCCCGGCCGCCGCCGCAGCAGGATCGAGGGCCGCCGCCGCTTGAGCGGGGAACGCCGGCGGCGGCGCGCGATCGGCGCCGCGACGCGGACCGCGCCGAGCCGCTCGAACGGCTCGCGCAGATCGCCGTCGGCCCCGGCGACGAGGAGCGGAAGCGCGAGCGCGCGGCCCCAGCTCTGCCATTCCGCGACGATGTCGATGCCGTCGGCGGCGCGATAGAGCGTGAGCGACAGATCGGGATCGGCGTGCTCGAGCACGACCGCGACGGCGCCGGCGGTCCCGGCGCCCGGCGGCTCGATGCGGATCGCCACCCCGAGATAGGCCGCGACCGGCAGGTTGAGCGCCATCTTGATGCCGCGCAACGCCCGGCGCACCACCACGCGCTCGCGGTGCAGCTCGACCACGCGCAGGTGCTCGTCGGCCGCCCGGTCGACGGCCTCGAAGCGCAGCGGCAGGGCGAAGGGATCGAGCCGCTCGCCGCGGCTCGATCCCGCAGGCACGAGCCTGCTGGTTGTCGTTTGACGCCTCAAAGCCTATCTCCCCTGCCGGGTACGTCCCGGTTCGCTTTCGCCCCGTCGGAGTTCTGCCCCCGATCGTTGCCGCGAGCATGCCCGCAAAAGCTCGGAATCGGCTTAATGTTCCTGGTTAATCCGCGGTGTCGGGGAATGAGACGCGAGTCATGCTTGACGAGAGCTTGCCGCATCCGCTCCAACTGTCGTTCGGTCAAACCAAGCGTGATCCCTCCCGATGTCCTCCCTGCTCGACCAATCCGCGCTGACCGATCTCGCTGAACGCCTGGTCGCGGCGGCGCACCGCGCCGGCGCCGATGCCGCCGACGCGCTCGCGTTGCGCTCGGTCTCGCTCGCGGTCGAGGTGCGCGAAGGCGCGGTCGAGGAATCCGAGCGCTCCGAGGGCGACGACGTCGGGCTGCGGGTGTTCATCGGACGCCGCCAGGCCGTGGTGTCGACCAACGACGTCAAGGCCGATCCGTCGCAGCTCGCCGAGCGCGCCGTCGCGATGGCGCGCGCGGCGCCGGAGGACCGGTTTGCCGGCCTCGCCGATCCCGATGCGCTCGCGCGCGAGATCCCCGACCTCGATCTGCTCGATCCCGACCTGCCGACCGTCGCGCTCCTGGAACAGCGCGCCCGCCGCGCCGAGGGCGCCGGGCTTGCGGTCAAGGGGGTCGCCAAGTCGGGCGGCGCCTCGGCCTCCGCCGGCATCGGCGGCATGGTGCTGGTGACGAGCCACGGTTTCCGCGGCGCCTATCTGCACTCCGGCCAGAGCGTGTCGATGACGGCGATCGCGGGCGAGGGCACCGCGATGGAGCGCGACTACGACTATTCCGCCGCGCTGCACGGCGCCGATCTCGATCCGCCCGAGCGGGTCGGGCGCACCGCCGGCGAGCGCACGGTCGAGCGGCTCAATCCGCGCAAGGTCGAAAGCAAGCGGGTGCCGGTGGTGTTCGACCGCCGGGTGGCGGGCTCGCTCGTCGGTCACCTCGCCGGCGCGATCAACGGCGCCGCGGTCGCGCGCAAGACCAGCTTTCTCAAGGACCGGCTCGGCGAGCGGCTGTTCAAGCCCGGCATCGAGGTGCTCGACGACCCGCAACGCCGGCGCGGCCTGCGCTCGCGCCCGTTCGACGCCGAGGGGGTCGCCACCCGGCGGCTCGCGGTGGTCGCGGACGGCGTGCTCGCATCCTGGTTCCTCGATTGCGCGACCGCCCGCGAGCTCGGCCTCGCCACCACCGGCCACGCCCAGCGCGGGGTGTCGTCGACCCCGGCGCCGGGCCCGAGCAACCTTCATCTCGCCGCCGGCCGCGAGGCGCCGGAGGCGTTGATGGCGGACATCGCCGAGGGCTTCTACGTCACCGATCTCATCGGCATGGGGGTCAATCACGTGACCGGCGACTACAGCCGCGGCGCGTCCGGATTCTGGATCGAGCGCGGCCGCAAGAGCTATCCGGTGAGCGAGGTGACGATCGCCGGAAATCTCATCGACATGTTTCGCGAGCTCTCGCCCGCCGACGATCTCGAATTCCGTTTCGGCACCAATGCGCCGACCGTGCGGGTGGAGGGGCTCACCGTTGCCGGAAAGTAGTCTCGCCGTCGATCGCGACCGTCTCGCCGATGCCGTGCGCGAGGCAGGCGCGCTGGCGATGCGGACCTTCCGCGGCGAGCTCAGGAGCTGGATCAAGGGCGCCTCCTCGCCGGTCAGCGAGGCCGACCTCGCCGTCGACGCGCTGCTGCGCGAGCGTCTTTCGGCGATCCGCGCCGCCGGCTGGCTGTCGGAGGAGACCGAGGACGATCCGGCGCGATTGCAGGCGACCGACGTGTGGGTGGTCGATCCGATCGACGGCACCCGCGCCTATCTCGCCGGGCTCCCGGACTGGACGATTTCCACGGCGCTGGTGCGGGCGGCGCGCCCGGTCGTCGCCGCCCTCTACGCGCCGGTGACCGACGAATTGTTCCTGGCGACCGCCGGCGGCGGCGCGACCCTCAACGGGGTGCCGATAAAGGCGAGCGCCGGCGCCGCCCTTGCGGGGGCGAGATTCTCCGGGGCGAAGCGCCGGATGGAGAGCCTCGCGGCGGTCGAGCCGCGCATCGAGGTGGCGCCGCGGGTTCCATCGCTGGCATTGCGGCTGGCGCGCGTCGCCAGCGGCGCGCTCGACGGAACCTTCACCGCCCCGAACAGCCATGACTGGGACCTTGCGGCGGCCGATCTTTTGGTGCACGAAGCCGGCGGGGTGCTCACGACTTTGACCGGGGAATCGCTGATCTACAATCGGCCCCATCCGGTTCACGGCGCGCTGGTGGCTGCCGGTCTTGCGCGTCACGCGCTGTTGCTCGACCTCATTCGCGATCGGCTGGCGGAGTTCGCCTAGTCGTTTGATCCGGAACGCTCGAGGGACAGGGCCATGTCGGGTCAGGCTGCACAGGGGCAATGGCTGCATCTCGTCTTCGGCGGCGAGCTCACCGACCTCGACAGGGTCGAGTTCCGCGATCTCGGCAAGCTCGACATCGTCGGCATCTATCCCAACTATGCCAGTGCCTACGACGCCTGGAAGGCGAAGGCGCAGCAGAGCGTCGACGACGCCCACATGCGCTATTTCATCGTGCACATGCACCGATTGCTCGATCCGGCGACGGATCAACACGTCAGGCGCTGACGCCGCGGGGAGAGAGGGCAGTGGTGCCCGAGGGGCTGCCGCTCACGCTCTACGCCTACCGCCTGCTGACGGCGGCGGCGACGCCGTTCGCCTCGGCGCTGGTCTCGCGCCGGCTCAAGCACGGCAAGGAGGACGCCGCGCGCGTCAACGAGCGCTACGGCCAAAGCCGGACCGTCCGCCCGGAAGGGCCGCTGGTCTGGGTCCACGGCGCCAGCGTCGGCGAGCTGCTCGCGGTGGTTCCGCTGATCGCGCGCATCCGCGAGCGCGAGTTCAGCGTGCTCTGCACCTCCGGCACCGTCACCTCGGCCAGTCTCGCCGGCGAGCGGCTGCCGAAGAGCGTGATCCACCAGTACGTCACCCTCGACGCGCCGCTCTTCGTGCGGCGCTTCTTCGATCACTGGCGGCCCGATCTGGCGCTGTTCGTCGAGTCCGACCTCTGGCCCAACCTGATCGTGGCCGGCGCCCGCCGCGGCATCCCGCTGATCCTGGTCAACGGCCGCCTGTCCGAGCGCTCGTTCGACCGCTGGCGGCGCGTGCCGGCGGCGATCGCCGCGCTGCTGCGCTGCTTCGACCTCTGCCTCGCGCAGTCGGCGGCCCATGCCGGACGCTATCGCGACCTCGGCGCGCCCCGCGTCGCCACCACCGGCAACCTCAAGCTCGACGTGCCGGAGCCGCCGGCCGACCCCGCCCGCATGCTCGCGCTCGAGGCGGCGGTCGGCGAGCGCACCGTCATCGCCGGCGCCTCGACCCATCCCGGCGAGGAGACGATGCTGATCGAGGCGCACCGCCGGCTGCGCGCGTCGTTTCCCCGCCTGCTCACGATCGTGGCGCCGCGCCACCCCGACCGCGGCCCCGGCATCCTCGAGATCGCGCACGCCGCCGATCTCAGGGCGAGGCTGCGCTCGCGCGGGGAGCTGCCGGCGGACGACACCGACATCTACGTCGTCGACACGCTGGGCGAGCTCGGGCTGATCTATCGGCTGGCGCCGATCGTCTTCGTCGGCGGCTCGCTCGCGAGCCACGGCGGACAAAATCCGATCGAGGCGATCAAGCTCGGCGCCGCCATCCTGCACGGGCCGCACGTCTGGAACTTCGCCGAGATCTATGCCGCGCTCGACAGCGCGCACGGCGCCGAGCCGGTGACCGACGTGGGCAAGCTCGCCGTGCGCGTGGGCGCCTGGCTCAAGGACGCCGGCGAGCGCGCCGCGGTGGTCGCCGCCGCGCGCGAGACGATCGCCTCGCTCGGCGGCGCGCTCGAGCGCACCATCGCCGCGCTCGAGCCCTATCTCATGCAGATTCGCCTCGAGCGCCGCGAGCGCGATGCGTGAGCCGGCATTCTGGTGGCGCGAGGGCGCGACCGCCGCCCGCCTGCTGGCGCCCTTGGCGGCGCTCTACGGCGCGGTCGCGGGCGCGCGCCTCGCCCGCCGCGGACGCCGCGCGCCCGTGCCGGTGGTCTGCGTCGGCAACCTGACGGTCGGCGGCGCCGGCAAGACGCCGGCGGCGCTCGCGGCGGCGCGCCTGCTCGCGGCGGCCGGCGAGCGGCCGGTATTCCTCACCCGCGGTTATGGCGGAACGCTCGCCGGTCCGCTGCTGGTCGATCCGGCGCGGCACCGGGCCGACGCGGTCGGCGACGAGCCGCTCCTGCTCGCGCGCGCGGCGCCGACCGTGGTGGCGCGCGACCGCGTCGAAGGCGCCGGCGCCGCGGCCGCCGCCGGCGCGAGCGTCGTCGTCATGGACGACGGCTTCCAGAATCCCTCGCTCGCCAAGGATGCGTCGGTGCTCGTGATCGACGGCCGGCGCGGCATCGGCAACGCCCGCGTGATCCCGGCCGGGCCGTTGCGGGCGCCGCTCGACGACCAGCTCGCGCGCGCCCACGCGCTGATCGTGGTCGGCCGATCCACCGGCGCCGCCGCGGTCGTGGTCGAGGCGCGCGCGCGCGGCATTGCGGTCTTCGCCGCCCGGCTCGAGCCCGACGCCGGGGCGCTGGCCGCGCTCGGCGGCGCCCGCGTGCTCGCCTTCGCCGGCATCGGCGATCCCGAGAGATTCTTCGCGACGCTCGCCGAGGCCGGCGTCGCCGTCGCCGCGACGCGGAGCTTCCCCGACCATCACCGCTACCGCCGGAGCGAGCTCGCGGCGCTCCGCTCCGCCGCCGCCCGCGACGGCCTCGTGCTGCTCACCACGGAAAAGGACCGCGCGCGGCTCGACGCGCGCGCCGCGCCGGTCACGGCGCTGCCGGTGACGCTCGCTTTCGAGGACGAGGCGGGATTCAAGTCGCTGCTGCTGGAGCGGATCGCTCGGTCGCGAAGCGGGACGTAGGGGCGTCATTGCCGGGCTTGACACCGCAAGTCGGGCCTGCCCGACTTGCGACACTTAACGCCTGCGGAACTCGGGCAAGCCCGAGTTCCGATGCAATCCATCTTCTTCGCCAAATCGCTTCTTGCGAAGTGGATGGATGCCCGGGTCAAGCCCGGGCATGACGGCCATATGGAGTCAGGCCTTCGGTCCGCGCTCGTCCGGTGCCCGCCGCCGGGTCTCGGGGAAATGCCGCCGCAGCACCGCTTCCGGGCTGGCGTAGGGCTCCTGCAGGTCGACGCTCCAATATTTCAATTCCTCGAGCGGGATCGGCAGCCCGGTCACCGCGCAACGCACGAACGCGCCCGGCCGCACCACGCGAAAGTCGCCGTCGAGATATTTCACCTCGGCTTCGCCCGCCGAAGGGCGATCGGATCGGTTCAGCACGTCGTCTCTCCGCCGCAGCCGCGCTGCGGATCATCTTGGGCGAGCCGTCGGGTCCCCCGCGACGCAGCCAAACATAGTGATTCGAGCCGGCCCATGTAACCCACCCGATTTCGATTGTTGACGGCGCGAGCGACGGGACCGCACCGGCCGCGTCCGGCGCACTCCGGCGGCCGAGCGGATACTGGCGCCCGGGTCGGCCATATCTGGAGACGCTTGAAAAAAAATGACTACACGACGAACTTAGCGCTTGACTTTGTAACGAAAATCAGGTAGGGTCCGAGCACACTGCCGAACTGTCCCCGGGGCAGGCCGGTTCGAACACCCCGAAATTCTTCTGAAAAACAAGGCCGCAGGCGCGACCCCGCCGTCCCGGGGGCCGGCTGCCGCGCGTCCTGGCGTGTGTCTCTGACGGGTGATTCAGGGCGCGCGTCATTCCGGGGCGCCACCGATCTCGGGCTTGCCCGAGATCGGCACCAACATGTCCAAGTCGGCTACAGCCGACTTGGAGTGCGGCGAGCCCGGAATCAACCCCCGGCCTGTGGCTATGGATTCCCGGCTCCCTCGCTGCGCTCGGGCCCCGGGATGACGGGAAGCGGTTACCGCTGATCCCGGAGCCCCGTAGTCGCGCAGGACGGATCGATCCACTTTGCGCGCTCACGCGCGTCGTCGACGCGCGATGGCGAAAGCCATTACTTCACTTCTTTCCGTTTCCACGTACCACGAAGAATACCGGAAAGCGCAGCCGCCGAGATTCCAACGCGCAAAGCCTTTGGTCCATACGCCCCCGCGCGAAGCCCTTTCCGACATCGAACAGCTCAACCGCGACATCGAACAGCTCAACCGCGACATCCGCCGTCGGATGGCAAGCCCGGCGCGCGGCTGCGCGCAACTTGGAGGTCGTCATGGCCGACTCGGAGTCTGATCTGGAATTCCTGCGCACCCGGTTGCAACTCGGGGGCGGGTTGCCCCCGCATCATGGTTACGACCCGAACCAGCCGCGGGTCTCGGCCGGCCACCGCGACGGCGGGCAATGGACGAAGACACCTGGCAGCGGTTCTCCCGCGGCGCCGCGCCGCGAGGCGATCGTCGACCGCAGCGGGCGGGAAGCGTGGGGCTCCTACGCCAACACCTACAGGTCCGACGGCACGCTCGCCGAGCAGCGCGTGTTCAACCGCGACGGCAGCCGCATCGTCACGGAATTCAACGTGGCGGGCAGCCCGGGCGGTTGGGACGAACGCCACACCGTCGCCTTCCGCGACGGCAGCAAGGTCACCTTCCAGAACAGCGGCGACGTGCAGGCGATCCTCGACGGCGAGGGCCGGCTGATCAGCGCCGCGGTCTGGACCAAGGATGGCGCCGAAGCGCTGCCGACCGCTCAGCTCGCATTCGCCGGCGACAGCCCTCTCTACCGACTTTTGGCACGGGTCGCCCCGCCGCCACTGGTAGTCGCAATCGCCGCTGCATTGGCGCTCTACACTTGGTTGTCGAGCCGCAAGGATCGGGACAGGACTCCAGTCATTGCGCTGCCTGCGAAGGTGTACCGTCCCGGCACGGCTGAAGAGTCCGAGCCTGTGATGGTGACAAGCTTGACGGAGGCCGAGCTCGAAAAAGCCTGCCCAAACTATCCGACCGTTCAGAGCATGACCGACAAAGCTGCTGTGGAAGCCAGGGTTGACAGAACCGATTGGAGTCCCTCCGGCTTCGGAACGGAGGTGCATAAGCGTGTCGCACGCGCCGTAAACGGCGTCAATCGCGTGACCGGTGAATTCAGATCGCCCAATAATCCGCAAGATCCGAATTTCGTAGCAGAGTTCTCGGCTCTTAAGACAAAGGCGGCGGATCCGAATGCCCCGAACGCGAGATATGGCCAGAAGGGAACGATCCGCGTCGACGTGCTCGAAAATCGTCCGGCGGAGGATACTGTGTGTGTTTACGACATCAAGACGGGCGAGGCGGTCCTGACGCTCCCTCGCATCGCTGAGATCCTGGGGTCCATTCACAAGCACTTTGCAAATGTGCGGAGATTCATCGTCACGGAAGTGAGGCCGCGACCATGAGGGGGCAGAGGATAATGGACGCGCACCGCGTATTCACGCATGGCCGATACATCGTGTGTTCCCGATCGCAATCACGATCTTCACATGAGGGCGCCGAATCCTTCATTGCTCAGATAAGTTGAGATAGCCTGCAATAACTGATCGAATTCGCCGAAGATCGGTGGGGTAAACGTGTAGACCGATCGATCCTGCGCGGTCATCGGTCGACATTCATACGATTTTTTCTTCATCCGGTAATCATGTATGCTTTTCTCGCTATCCCTGAAACTGAGATATGATTCCCAGGCGCGGGGTCCTTGGATTTTGATCGAATGCATTTTCAGCACACCTGGATCGACACAATCCTCCTGAAAGTCCACGATCATGTATCGGCGCCGCCGGCCGTAAATCCGCAATACGTATCGCACTGGAGGCTGCCATGCGCCATCACGCAGCGAGCTTTCGTACGTCAGGATCATCAATTGCCCCTCGGGCAAACGGGTTGCCAGCGTGTATGGTTGAAAATTGCGATGACGCGCTTCGGCCTGCTCGCGCGTGATCGGGTGAAGCAGGCTCATTCGGTCCTGGCGGTCCCACCAATCGATTCCGTATCGTATCTCGCCGGGTTTCCTCGGCGGGTCCTGGCGCCATGTCTGCGGAAATACGAGCCAGGGCGTCGGCGGGAATACCGGATCGGCCGATTTGGCCGCGCGCTTCGATGCCGGCAGCTCCGCCGGAAATGGGGATGGCTCCCAGATTTGCTCGATCTTGTACCCCTTGGCGACCGCCGCTTCCATCTCGCGATAAAAGGCGAAAGCGGCGTCAGTGCCGCGGTCGAGGAGCTCGCGTAGCGTCCTTGCCCGCGCCAACGCCTCCTCGGCAGCCTTCGTTTCGTACCGCCGGAATGCCGTCTCCTCGCCACGGGCGGAGGCTTGACGCGCCTTGGCCTCGGCGAGGCCCTTTTCACGCCCCGCTTCGAGGCGAATGACATGCTCGCGTGCCCGCGCGACGCCGCGCGACAACAGGATCGAGGGGAACAGGTTTTCCGGCCAGAGCCGCTTGCCCCAGCTCGCCTCGAGGAAATCCTCGATTGTCGCGATCGCCCCGAGGACCGGAAAGACTTCGGCAGCAAGCCGGTCGAACAGCATCGGCGCAAAATCAGCACCGTGGATGGCACCGCTGAAGGCAGCGTTCTCCAGGAAAAGCTCGTTTGGCTGGTAGAGCGGCCGAAGATAGGGACAAGCGCTGCACACCCTCCCCCCGTGGTGCCATCGGAACTCCGCCCCGCGAATGAGATGCCGCACCGGACGGATCAGCAGCAGGTGGTGACCGACCAGCGCCAGGTCGCTCCGCTTTGCCAGCAGCGGCGCCAGCATCCGTTTGAGCACGGTTGGCCCGCGCGGCGACCGTGCCTTCGGCGGCTTCGGCAGGGCGTCGAGATTCTTCCGCGCTACCTCGATCGCATCGTCAACGGTCAACAGCCGGTTCTCCGCCTCGTCGAACACGACGCCGTCGACGAGCCTGGCGAGCGCGGCGGCGGCGCACATGCCGGCGACCGCCTCCTGAAAGTCGCCGCCCCAGCGGAAGCTCGCCCGCCGCTCGAAGCTTAAGTCGACGCCGACGTCGGCGAATTCCTCGACCGCGGTATGGTCAGCGAAGACGTCGAGCTCGACTCCGGTCTCCTCGCCGCGAAATTTCATCGGCATGAAGCCGCTCTGCTGCTCGAGCGAGCCGGTTGCGCCCGTGATGGAAAACGGAAAGCCGAGCTCCTTCATCGCGCGCGAGAGCGCCGCCCTGCCCGGCAGCCTGCCGCGAAAGAACACGTGGGTTTCCATCGACATGTCGCGAACGCTGTCCTGCCGTTTCGGGTACTCGGACCGACCTCGATCCCCAGTCCAACGATACCGAAAGCCTAGCCTCCGAGTTCGCAGGGCGCAAAGCCGCCAATGCAGCCATGCGCCGACAATTGCCCTCGGTTGGCGGGGGACTGCGCGCAAGCGCTGCCGCGGTCGGCTCGCGACCTTTCCGGACATTGAACGGCTCAAACGGGGCGAGCCGCATTGCGCGCTCAGGCGCGTCGTCGCCGAAGGCCATCGCTTCATTCAACTCACTGCCAACCACGCCACCCGCCCGCCATCGCGATCTCGCGCGAGGGCCGACACAACCATGAGGGTCGAACCCATGTCGAACGACACCGAAAGCCTGCTGCGCGGCGTCAACGATGCCGCCGCCTTGGCGCACCCGCTCGCGTTGATCCGCATCGAGAGTGAACATCGTCTTGCTTTGTACCTGTCGTGCTCCAAACCCGATCGACCCGCCGCAGGCGCGGCCGCGAGCCCGGCGCAGCCAGAGCCTCTCCCTCGGGTGCATGCCGGGCCGACGCTTGATGCGCACCCCAATGCGCCGGTCGGCCAAATCCCTGCTTCGGGAGAGCATCGCTTGGCATCGCCGCCGCCGACGGATGAGCGGCCCTGCGACCGAGTTCCGGACCGCAAGTGAAGTCGTTCAGTCGGGGCAAGAATAATGTCGTCGCGCAATGAACGCAGAAGAAAACCACATGCGCAGGAGGAGGAGCATCGAAAAAGGAAGCGGGACCATAGTCGCGCCTACCACGCGGCTCACCGAGCGGAAATCAACGAGCGCAAGCGACGCAGATGGGCAACGCATTCCGAGGCTCGCGCCA
>WNEY01004001.1_pt1 | contig 11157 bp, 10 predicted proteins | sample 5400531 | NCBI WGS metagenome assembly WNEY01 (sample SAMN13153338, study PRJNA577476) | soil metagenome | isolation source: 200 cm saprolite under Douglas fir tree site 1 | place: USA:California | collected 2015-04-18
CGACGTGATCGAGGTAGCCGCGGCCATGCTCCGTGGAATTGCTGATGAGCAGGAGGTCCATGCCCGCGCGTATATAACAGCTGCATCAATGTAAATACAACTGTATCATCCTCTCCGGCGGCGCAGCGCCCACTGACGTATTGCCCAGGGTCTTTCGGGAGCGGATAACCGCAGTACTCGATGGGCCGTCTTCTCGCTGTCGCGCTTTTCCTCTGCGCCTGCCACCCCGGCGAGCAGCAGACGCCCACCGACGGTGGCGGCGATCTGCCCGACGGCGGTCACGCCCTGCCCGGCCCCGGCCGCGCCGCCGCCTGGCGCATCCAGGACCCGGCGGAGCTGGTCGGCGGCCCGTCTACCGGCGGCCGCGTCGGCGACTGGGAGATCGCCAACTCGCGCATCCGGGTGGTGATCGAGGATTCGCGCCCTTCCGACGGCTTCGATCCCTACGGCTGCTCCGTCGCCGCCGCCGACCGCCAGCGCGACGGCGGCGGCGAGAGCCGCTTCGGCGAAATCTGGATGGGCCTCAACTTCCGCGCGCCCGGCTGCGACCAGATGCTGCTCGTCAACGACGGCCGCGACGGCGAGCCCGCGGTGCTGCGCGCCCTCGGCCACGATGCGGAATCTCCCTTCATGGCCAGCCTCTTCACGCTGGCCACGCAGCCGCCCTCGCTGCACGCCAGCATCTTCCGCGAATACTCGCTCGCGCCCGACGCCGACGCGCTCCAGCTCAACCTCACCATCCGCAACGACGACACCGCCAACGAGCTTTTCCTGGCGCAGGTCAACGTCGGCATGGCCATGAACCGCGGCCTGCGCCACTGGGTGGACAAGAGCGGCTTCGACTTCGACTTCTCCGACCTCGCCCGCGTCAACACCAGCGCGGAGTTCTACGCCGCGGTGGGCGAGCGGGTGAGCTACTCGGTGCTCAACCTCGACGCGCCCTTCTCGCCCATCCTCAATTTCGCGCACGTGCTCATCGGCCAGTACCCCGAGGTGCACATCCCTGCCGGGCAGGCGAAGACGTTCCGCTTCGCGCTGGGAGTGGGGACCGGCGACACCGGGACGCTGCAAGTGGCGCACGCGGAGGTGCGCGGCGCTTTGAGCGACCTGGTGCCGCTGAGCGGCGTGGTGACGGACCCACAGGGGAATCCGGTGCCGATGGCGCGCGTGCACATCACCAACGCGGCGGGGGCCATCGCCTTCGCCCGCACCGCCGCCGACGGCAGCTGGACGTCGCCGGTCCGCGCCGGCAGCTACAGCGTCCGTGCCCTGGCCGACGACCGCCCCGGCAGCACGCCGCAGGCCATCACCGTGACCAGCGGCGGCCTGACCGGCGTCACGCTGCACCTCGGCGCCACCTCGCGCATCGATGCACAGGCCACCGATGCGCAGGGCCTTCCCATCCCGACCAAGATCGTCTTCGAGCCCGCCGCCACCAACGTCCGGCCCACCTTGCCTGCGGCGCTCGGCGAGATGTGGAATCGCCAGCCCATCGTGGTCTTCAGCCCGGACGGCCGCGCCTCGAGGCCCGTCTTTCCGGGGCAGTGGCGCGTGACGTTCTCGCGCGGATTCGAGTACGACCGGCCGGCATTTGACGTAACCGCCCTTGCCGGCAGCTCCGTGGCCCAGCTCGCGCAGCTCCACCGCGTGGTGGACACCAGCGGCTGGATCTCCGGCGACTTCCACGTCCACGCGCAGGGCAGCCCGGACGCCGACGATCTGTTCGAACTGAAAGTCCGCGCTTTCGCCGGCGAAGGCGTGGAAGTCCCCGTCTCCACCGAGCACGAGTTCATCGGCGACTTCGGCCCGACTGCGCGCGCTCTGGGCCTCGCGCCTTTCATGCACGCCATCCCGGGCACGGAGATGACCACCACGGCGACGGGCCACTTCAACATCTTCCCGCTCACGCCGATCGCCGGCGCGCTGAACATGGGCGCGCTCAACTGGTACAACCGCCACATCCCCGAGGTGATCGCCGAGGCGCGAGCAAGGCTCACCCCGCAGGGCCTGGCCCCGATCGTTCAGATGAACCATCCGCGCAGCCCGGGGATGGACTACCTCGGCGCGGTGCACTTCGACCCCAACTCCTTCACCGCCGGCGTCAACGCGGCGGAGTTCATGACGGACTGGGACGCGATGGAAGTCTGGAACGGCGTGGCGATCGAGCGATTCGAGGGCTGTGCCGCCGGGCAGCTGGGCTGCAGCCAGCCGTTCCCCACCGCTATCGACTGGTTCTCCTTCCTCGACCGCGGCAAGCACGTCACCGGCACCGGGAATTCCGATTCGCACACCGCCAGCGTGAAAGAGGTGGGCTATCCGCGGAACTATCTGCAAACCGGTAACGACGACCCCGCGACGATCACCGATTCGCAGATCAGCGCCGCCCTTCGCGGCATGAAGGCGACCATCAGCGGCGGGCCGTTCCTGGTCATCTCCGTGGGGAGCGTGGGCATCGGCGGATTGGCGCAGCCCGATTCCTCCGGCGTGGTGCAGCTCAAGGTGGACGTCCAGGCACCGGAGTGGATGGGCCCGCTCTCCCGGCTCGACATCTGGAAGGGCGACACCACCGCGCAAGGCGCTCACGTCCAGAGCTTCGACCTCAGCGCCCTGCCCGTCACGGGCCCGGTGCGATTGTCGAAGATCTACCCCATCCCGGTGACCGTCGACACCTGGCTCCTCGCCACCGTGCGCGGACCGATCGACAACCAGCGGCAGTCGTTTGCGCTCTGGCCGGTGGTGCAATCGGGGATGCCGCCGTTCGCGATTACCAATCCGATCTGGATCGACGCCAACGGCGACGGCGTCTGGACGCCGCTGCGGAACTGACTACTCGTCCGCGGGACCGAACAGGTGCTCCGGGCCGCCCACCTCGTGGAAAGCGGTCCGCTTCCCCGGCTCGCGCTTGAGGAAGTACTGCTTGCGAAATCTCCGGGGCCCACCTCCACGCGCTCGTCCGCCATCTCCACCACGGCGCGGCCGGAGAGCATGTACAGCCACTCCTCCTCGACCATGTGCGCGTGGAAGGCGAACGACTCCTCCCCCGGCTTGAGCCAGGCGATGCTCACGCCCAGCTTTTCCATGCCCGCCGGCCTCGACAGCTCGCTGCCTTCGAAACGCGAGCGCGGATTGAGCCGCTGCCGGTACGCGGCTCGCTCGCTCTGGATCTGCGCGGCGCGGATCACCTTGCCGGGCTTTCTGGTCATCTCTTTTCCTTCGCCCTGCGCGCCAGGGCGCCGAGGCCGTCGTAAGCGGCGTATTTATAAAGCTCCGATAACGTCGGGTAATTGAAAACGGCGTCGATGAACAGATCGATGGTCGCTCCTTGCAACAGAGCCATCACCCCGATGTGGATCAGCTCGGTGGCGCTCGGCCCCATCGCGTGCACGCCGAGCAGCTTCTTGTCGGGCGAGAAGAGCAGCTTGAGAAACCCGCTCTCCGCGCCGAGGATCTCGCCGCGCGCGTTCTCGCGCATCAGCGCGCGGCCGGCGAGGTACTCGACGCCCTTCTTCTTCAATTCCTCCTCGTTGGCTCCGACGTAGCTGATCTCGGGGATGGTGTAGATGCCATAGGGGAAGAGCGGATTGACGCGCGTCTTGTAAGCCAGCTGGAAGGCGTGGCACATGGCCACCCGGCCCTGCTCCATGCTGGTGGAGGCGAGCCCGGGAAATCCCACCACGTCGCCGGCCGCGTAGATGTGCGGCACCGCGGTCTGGAAGTGCTCGTTGACGGCGAGGTTCCCGCGCTTGTCGGGGGCGATGCCCAGCGCCTCGAGGCCGAGCCCGCTGGTATTCCCGCTCCGCCCGGCCGCGCCCAGCACCGAGGCCGCCGTCTCCACCACTCCTTTCTCGGTGGTCACCGAGCACACGCGCGTCGCCGCGTCGATCTCGCACTTCACCGGCGCGTCGCCCAGCCGCAGCCAGAGGCCGAGGCGCTCCAGCTCGGAGGTGAAGCGATCGCCCATCTCCTGGTCGAGAAACCCGAGCAGCCGGTCGCGGCCGTCCATCAGGATCACCTTGGTGCCCAGCGCCGCGAAGATGCAGGCGTACTCGCAGGCGATGACGCCGGAGCCGAGCACGATCATCGACTCGGGGATGGTCTCGATCTCGAGGATCTCGTCGGAGTCGTAGATCTCCTCCGGCTCGAAAGGAATCCAGGAAGGCCGGTGCGGCCGCGAACCGGTGGCGATGAGGAAGACGTCCGCGCTCAGCGTGGCGTCGCCGGCCTTCACGGTGTGCGCGTCGACGAAGGTGGCCGTTCCGGAGAACATCTCCACCTTGTGCCGCTCCATGTTGCGCTGGATGCGCGCGCGCTCGGTGTCGACGACCAGCCGCTCGCGGTACATCAGCGTCGAGGCGGCGAACGGCCGCGGCAACGACAGCACCGCGGCTTCCATTCCCCGCGAAGTCATCCCGGTCAGCGCCAGCGCGCTCTCGCGCAGCGTCTTGGACGGGAGCGTGCCGGTGTTGGTGCAGGCGCCGCCCAGCCGCGGCGACTGCTTCTCGATCATCGCCACTTTCTTGCCGAAGTATGCCGCCTGCGCCGCGCCCTTCTCGCCGGCGGGGCCGCTGCCGATGACGACCAGGTGGTAACTCGCCATGCCGCGAGGGTAACAGAATCAGCGGTGCGCGAGCGCGCTGCGCAGGCGTGGCTCGAGCGCATCGGCGATGTGGATGGCGCCGCGCGGGCTGGGGTGGCCGTCGGCGAGGAATTCTTCCTTGGGGAGATCGAGGAGCAGGTGATCGAGGCCCGGCACCTCGAAGAGATCGTGCACCAGGAAGGGAGCCGGGTGACCCATGACCAGAAAAACGCAGGGCGCGCCGCGCGCCCGGGAGAGCGCCGCCATCTGCCGCAGCACCGCGGCGGTGGAGACCATCACTTCCTCGAACGCCGCGTTGGACAAGTACGGCATGCGCATCCAGAGCTGGTAGAGCTGCAGCCGCTCGAAGAAATCCGGGGGCGGGATCTCCCGGTACTCCACGCCCGTCGGCGACTGGCGGACCGGCGGGTGGCGGAGGCCGGCGAAGTTCCGGCCGAGGAGGCCAGGCATGAAGATGGCCACCACCGCCTGCGGATGCGCCAGCGTGGGCAGAGCGTCAGCGAGCCGCAGCCAGGATTGATCGCTCCGGTAGCCGAAGCTGGCGAGGTTCACCACCTCTACGCCCAGGCGCGCGCCCAGCAGCGCCGGGAAGGTCTCTTCCCACTGCAGGCCATGCCCCACCATGGTGGACTCGCCGGTGAAGACCAGCGAAGGCAGCGCCGGATCGGGCGGCGTGCCGCCGGTGCGGTGGCGCGCGGAGTCGGTGACCCAGCGGATGTTCCGGCCCGACATGGGGAAGGTCCGATCGATCGACGGCGCCAGCGTGTGCCCGTAGCGCGGATCGAAGGTGGTCAGCGCCTCCATCACCGCCGCCGCCTCCGGCTCGAGCGGCTTGCGCATGCGCCAGCGGAGGAGGCCTTCGCCGGCGACGAGGCCCAGCAGCAGCGCGACGAGCAGCCGCCGCCACGGCCAGCGCGCCGCGGTGGGAACACCGAAGAAGAGCAGCGCGAGACCGAGCGCGGCCGCGCCGCCGCGCCAGAAGGCCACCGCGCCGCGATCCGCCGCGGCGAAGAACTGCCGCGGCAGGAAGACGTGCTTGTCGAACCAGAGCTCGTTGGCGCGCCAGGCGAAGGCGAAGAGCGCCAGCGACGCCAGCGCCACCGCTCCTTGTGCAAGCCTGCGGACCATCCCGCGCAAACGTACTACAGTGGCGGCGCGTGCCCTCCTGGACCGACGCGGAGCATCCGCTCTGGAAGTGGCTTCTGCGGATCTGCGCGGCCGCGACGGCGCTGCCGCTCTGGAGCGCGTCGCACCTGCCCTTCACCGATCTCCCGCAGCACGTGGCGGCCATCGGGACCCTGCGGCACTGGTGGGACCCGGTGTGGAAATCGCAGGAGTACTTCACGCTCGCGCTGGGGCAGACGCAGTACCTGCTCTATTACCTGGCGGGCGCGGCGATGGCCTTTCCGCTCGGCACGGCGGAGCGCGCCAACGTGGTGCTGCTCTCGCTGACGGCGATCGCTTTTCCCTGGTCGCTCCGCGCGCTGCTGAGAGCGCTGCATGCCGACGAGCGACTCGCGCTCTTCGGCTGCACGCTCTTCTGGAGCCAGGCGCTGCTCATCGGCTTCTTCAACTACCTGGCCGCCATGCCGCTCCTGCTCTGGGGCCTCTCGCTCGCGGTACGGCAGGCGTTGGGGCCTTCCCGGAAGACGCTCTGGATGCTGGGCGCCGTCTCGGTCGCGCTCTTCTATCTGCATCTCTCCGCGTTCATCTTCTTTGCTCCCGCCGCGGCGATGGCCTCGCTCGCGCTGCCGCGAATGGCGCCGCCGCGCCAATGGCCGCGGCGCCTGGTATGGGCGGCGCCGGTGGTCGCGCTCAGCATCCTCTGGCTCCTCGCCAGCCCCGTGATGCATCCGCAGTCGGTGGGCTGGCGGCAGCCCATGGCGGTCGCGTTCGACGAGCCCGCGGCGGCGCTGCACAACATCACCGATGCGCTTCTCGACATCTGGCGCGGCCCCGAGGACGAGTGGTGCCTGCTCGCGCTCCTCTCCGCGGCGGCGCTTCTCGCCTGGCCGCAGCAGCGAGATCCGGAAGCGGACCCGTGGAAGCGCGGGCTGGTTGCGGCATGGGCCGCGCTGGCGGCGCTGCTCTACTTCGCCTTCCCAGTCTCGGTGGGCTGGCTCTGGCAGCTCAACGAACGCTACGCGCTGGTCTTCGCGCTGCTCGCGCCGGCGCTGCTGCGCCCTTCGCGCGGTCTGCGCGGTGGCGGGCCGCTGCTGCTCGTCGCGGCGACCGGCCTCTTCGCGGCGGGGATCGCCGTGAGCAACATCCGCGCTTTCGATCGCGAGGTGGGCCCTTTCGACGAAGTGCTGGCGCAGGCCCAGCCCGGCCGCCGGCTGATCGGGATGATCTTCGAGCAGAACTCGCGCCACGCCAAGTTCAGCGCGTTCCTCCACTACCAGGCCTACTACCGCGCGCGCATGGGCGGCGTGGCATCCTTCTCCTTCGCGGAGTTGCCGCAGTCGCCGCTGCGCTACCGCCCCGAAAATGCGCCGCCTCCACACCCCGCCGGCTGGGAGTGGCACGCAGGCCTCTTCCGCAACGACGTGGACGGCCTCTACTACGACTACGTCCTGGTCCACGCGCCATTCGAGCCGCCGCAACTCCGCACCCCGGGCCCGCGCTGGCGCCCGCTCGCCCAACGGGGCGACTGGGCTTTGTACGAAAAGATTCAATGATTCGGATCAACCACGGAGCGCACGGAGCGCACGGAGTTTTTTCAAAAAGCTTTTCTCCGCGCGCTCTGTGCGCTCCGTGGTTGATCTGAAGTGTTCAGTGAAGCGAGCCCCGCCGGCCTGACTGCGGCTGCTGCGGCGTCACGAACTTCAGCCCGATGCCTCGCATCCCGGCGCGGGTGGCATCGGCCCGCGAGAAGTTGATGAAGCACTGGTAGCGGACCTCGCCCTCCAGCGTCAGTTCCGCCCCGCCGTGAGGTGATGAAAATGTCACTTTGACGCGGCTTCCCAAGGCGAACGGCTCGCGCGTCTCGATGAACATCCCGGCGTCGGTGATGTTGCGCCCCACCCCGCTGGCGACGCCTCGATCTCCCTCGAGAAACACCGGAAACGCCTTGTCGAACCGCCCGACGGCGCCGGGCTTTTGGGCGTGAATCTTGTCTGTCCGGCTGGACATCTCGCAGGCGCTCCGCTGGCTGGATGCCCCACGGTAGGGTCCGCCCCGCCCGCCGTCAAGAAACGGGCGCTCTCGCGCTTGAAGAAAAAGCAGCTTACATTGGTAGGGGAGAGGGAGCGATGAAAGGACACGTCGGCGCGGTGCTGACTTCCGGACTCGCAGCGGTCGCGCTGGCGCTCGCTCTCCTCCAGGTCTTTGTTCTCGCGCACTCGACGCCGCGGCAAGTTTCAGCGGAGGCGATGCCGCCGCCGGGTGCATCGAATCGCTATTCGGTGCCCGGCGGGCGGTCCGGAATTCCCTGGCTGCCGTTCGAGACGGAGAAACAGGCGCAGCCCGATCCCAAGAGCCGCGAGGGACGCTCCCCGGGAATGAAACATCCGGAGGAGCACCGTGCGCCGCCCCCACCCTCGCGGCAGCGCGGCATCAATCCTCCGAGCTTCGGCCCACGCCCGGCCCGCCGCGCCACCGCGTAGCGGCGGCTATTTCACGTGCACCGGCACGTACTGCGTGACCTGCCCGCTCCGCACCCGCAGCAACGCGGTGTCGCCCTTCTTCAGCCCCTTGACCGCCTTGCGGTAGTCCGCCGCAGACGCGACCGGGCGCCGGTTCACCTCGAGCACGACGAAGCCTGGCTCGAATCCCGCGTTGCCCGCCGGCGAATCGGGGGCCACCTCCGTGACCACCGCTCCGTGCGTATCGGTGGTGACGTTCGCCCGGCGCGCCAGCTCGGGAGTGAGGTCCTGCACGGAGAGGCCGAGCAGATCTCCCTCGCCCTTGTCCGCGCCGCTCCGATCGCTGCTGCGGCCCGAGGCTTCCTCAGTCTCCTCCGGCCGGCCCGCCAGCTTGACCTCGGTGGTGCGCGACTTGCCGTCGCGAATCACCTCGAGCTTCGCTCTGCTGCCGGGCGGAATGGCGCCGATGTCGCGGGTGAGCTGGTTGTTGTCGGCCACCGGCCGCCCGTTGACCGCCACGATGACGTCGCCTGCCTTGAGGCCGGCCTCGTCCGCCGGGCTCTTCGGCTCGACGTTGGCGATGAGCGCGCCCCGCGTCGACTTGAGGTTGAAGCTGTCCACCATGTCCGCGGTGATGGCCTGCGGCGTCACGCCGAGGAACCCGCGCGCGACCTTCCCCTTCTCCTTGAGCTGCGGAAGGATCTGCTTCACCACCGCGATGGGGATGGCAAACCCGATGGTGTTCGCGCCGCTGATGATGGCGGCGTTGATGCCCACCACCTCGCCCTTGAGGTTGAAGAGCGGCCCGCCGGAGTTGCCGGGGTTGATGGAAGCGTCGGTTTGTAGATAGTCCGACCACGGCCCGCCGAACTGCGAGCGCTCCTTGGCGCTGATGATGCCCGAGGTGACCGTCGCCTGCAGCCCGAACGGCTCGCCGATGGCGATGACGTAGTCGCCCACTTCCAGCGCGTCGGAGTCGCCCAGCGTGGCGTACTTGAGCTTGTCCACGTCCTTGCCCTCGATCTTGAGCAGCGCCACGTCGCTCTTGGGATCGTTGCCGATCACCTTGGCGGTGAACTCGCGCGCGCCGCCGGGCGCGGTCTCGTCGGTGATGACCTTGATCTCGTCCATGGGCCGGAAGCGGCCGTTGCGGCCCTCGTCGGGAACTTCGACGACGTGGTTGTTGGTCAGCACCAGGCCGTCGCCGATGAGGAAGCCGGAGCCCAGGCCGTGGCGCTCCTGATCATCGGGCATGGGCTGTCCGAAGAAGCGGAAGAAGCGCTCCGTCGGATCCTGCTGCTGCGGATCGTCGCTGCCGTCGTTCTGATTGTCGTCGGGAACGGGGATGCGCTGGCGGGGCATGCGCTGGGCCGTGCGGGCATGCCGCGGCTTGAAGCGCGAGTTGATGTTCACCACCACCGGCCGCAGCTGCTTGACGATGGGCGCCAGCGAGGGCATCGGGCCGGACTGCTTGACCGCCTCCGCGGTGCTGGGGGCCTCGGCGCGCGCATCGGCTGCGAAAAAGGAAACGAGAGGCAGCGCAGCCGCGCCGGCGAGGGCGCCGGTGACCAGTGCTGCAAGAACGGTAAAACGGCGTTGCATGAAACCTCCAGGGAAGTGCTCGATTGCAGGAACAACGAAATGCTCCCGGCATTTCGACGTCCAGCGCGCGAAAATCTTCCATTGAATGTTTTCGCGCGGCGGGGAAAGTAACCGCCGCGCGGCGCGCGTCAAGGGCGAACGACTCTAATGCTGGTCGGGAGAGGCTTCTTCGCCTTCGCTGTCCGAAGCAGAGCGCCGCAGCTCCTCCAGCTCCAGCCGCCGCCCCTCGTCGTCGACGACTTCCACTCTCGCAGCGTGCAGCGAGTAGAAGAGCAGCCACCGCTCGGCGTCGCTCATGCTGCCGGGCGGCAGCGCCTCGTCGATCTCTCCGATGGAGAGAAAGCCCCGGCGGATGCCCCGGGTAAACAGCGCCTTTCTCGCCTTGTGCGATCGGCCGATCTTCAGCGTCGACATCTTTCGCCGCCCCCCTGATCAATAACCACGCAGCCCCTGAGCCGCCCTGCGGTGTTTGGGCTAATCGCCCGCCTGCAACTCGGCCTCCGCGGCTGCGCCGGGCCCTTCTCTCTCCGCCGGCATCGCGCCCGCGTCGGCGAGGATCCGCCGCAGCTCGTCGCCTTCCAGCGTCTCCTGCTGCAAGAGACGCGCGGCCACCTTGCCCAACGCATCGCGGTGGTGAGTGACGATGTCGCGGGCGCGGGCCATGGCCTCCTCGATGAGGCGGGTGACCTCCTCGTCGATGCGCCTTTGCGTCCGCTCGCTGTACGCCTTGTCGGTCAGGCCGGCGAGCCCGTGCCCGGGTCCGAGGAACGGCGAGCGGCTGCGCTCCGAATAGGAGACGGGGCCGAGCGCGTCGGACATCCCGTACTCGGTGACCATCAGGCGCGCGATCTCGGTGGCCTGCTTGAAGTCGTTGGAGGCGCCGGTGGAGATGCTGCCCACGACGATCTCCTCTGCGGCCCGCCCGCCCATCAGGCCGGCCATCTTGTCGAGCAGCTCCTCGCGCGACATCAAGTAGCGGTCCTCGAGCGGCAGCTGCAGCGTGTATCCCAGGGCAGCGAGCCCGCGCGGGATGATGGAAATTTTGTGGACTGGTTCGGCATGCCGACAGAGGGTGCTGACCATCGCGTGCCCAGATTCATGAACGGCGACGATCTCCTTCTCCTTCTCGTTCATCCGCCGCGTCTTCTTCTCCAGGCCGGCGACGACCCGCTCGATGGCTTCCATGAAGTCGGCCCCACCAGCATCACGCCCTTGGGAATGCGCCCGCCCAGCCGGCGGAACTTGCCCGGCATCTTGAGGAACTCGACGATCTCTTTCAGCTCGTCGGCGGCCTCGTCCACGCCGGCCACGTCCTTGAACGTCACACCGGTGTTCGACTCCATGTAGACGCGCGCCTTGGTCTTGCCGAACGAC
>WNEY01014610.1_pt1 | contig 11155 bp, 10 predicted proteins | sample 5400531 | NCBI WGS metagenome assembly WNEY01 (sample SAMN13153338, study PRJNA577476) | soil metagenome | isolation source: 200 cm saprolite under Douglas fir tree site 1 | place: USA:California | collected 2015-04-18
CGCCATGGCGAGGCCGCAGCCGATCCGACTCACGAGCTCAGGTCCACGCCAGAGGAATGCACCGAAGCCGACGACGACGAACAGGCCTGCGAGCACCTCTCGGCGATTTCGCTCGCGAATCCTTCGCTATGACAAATCAACTGGACGGTCAAGGGCCATCGATGGACCTTGAGAAGTCGCCCGGTATTTGCCGAGGTCCTGCGATCCGGAGTTCGTTCGCGACCGGCGACGCTGCCGCCTGCACGGTGGGAAGAGCACCGGGCCCAGGACGGCGGCCGGCCTCGAGAGGAGCGGGAGCGCGCGGACGCGAAGTGCCGGCGCGGGAAATCCGCTCCTTGCGTCCGTCTACACGGAGGGGAACTGGTTCGACGCCTCGGCGCCAACGATGCTATGGTCACCTGGCTGGCCGCGCGCGGTTCCGACAGAATGCGGAGGGTGACTCCGATGCCCCGCTCCCATCGCCCGCTTCACAAGGCGGACAGTGATTCCCGCCCTCGCCTCCCGGCCCTGCACGCGCGCATCGGACCGCAGGGTCCGACGATCCGTCCCGGCACACGGCTGGTCCGCCTCAAGGGCTTTCTGTGCGCGTGCGCGGCGCTCGCCGCGTGCTCGGCGTCCGCGTCCGCCGCGGAACCGCGCTGGACGATGGTGCGCACGCCAAGCCTGACGGTCATCGGCGATCAGCCCGCGGGCACGCTCCGCGACGTCGCGATCCAGATCGAGCAGTTCCGCGCCGTCGTCGCCGGCCTGATCACAAATGCCGACCGCCCGATGTCGCTGCCGACCATCGTCTTCGTCTTCGGCGAGCGGAAATCGATGCAGCCGTTCGTGCCGCTCTACAACGGGAAACCGATCGAGCTCGGCGGCTACTTTCAGGGCGGCGCCGACGCGAACGTCATGCTCCTGTCGCTTGAAGGGTTCGAGGAAGGGGCGTCGGTCGTCTATCACGAGTACACGCATCTGCTAGTGCAGAACGCCGTCCGGTTCGTGCCGACGTGGCTTAGCGAAGGCCTCGCGGAGTACTACAGCGGATACCGGTTGGACGCGGGCGGCAAGGGCGCGATCATCGGACGGCCGCTCGCGCACCATGTCCTCCTGCTGCGCCAGCGCTACATGCCCCTCGCCGAGCTGATCGCGGTGGATCACTCCTCGCCGCTGTACAACGAGGGCAGCAAGCGATCCATCTTCTACGCCGAGTCGTGGGCGCTGACGCACTATGCGATGACGCAGATGCCGAAGGGCGCCGCGGCTATCAACCGATACACCGCCGCAACCGCCGAGGGCCAGACGCCCATCGACGCATTCCGCGACGCCTTCGGCGCGTCACCGGCCGAGTTCGACAAGCAGCTGCGGGCCTACGTCCACCGGTTCACGTTCGCCGCTCGCCGCTTCGAGTTCAAGGATCGGGTCGGCGCCGTCGCCCCAGCGCCACCAAGGACCATGACGACGGCCGAAGCCAACGCCTGGCTCGGCGACCTCCAGCGCCGCCTCCGCCGCGACTCCGAGGCATCGGCGCGCATCGAGGCCGCAGTCGCGGCCGAACCGGACGCCCCCTTTGCCCACGCTGCGCTCGGGCTCCTTCGGCTGTCGCAGCATCGCGACGACGACGGGATCGACGCCCTGCGGCGGGCGGCGGAGATGGCGCCCGACGATTTCCTCACCCAGTTCCTGCACGGCGTCTGGCTGCTTCGGGCGAGCGCCGAATCGGCAGGCGCGGTCAGCACGGCGATCGACGCGTTGAAGCGCGCCGTCGTCCTCAACCCCAACTCGGCGGACGCCTATGGCTGGCTGGCGTACGGGCAGATGCTGTCGGACGCGTCATTGGCCGACGCGCGCGGCTCGATCGAGCGCGCGATGCAGCTGGCCCCCGGACGCATCGAGTACCGGCTGCGCTGGGCGGACATCCGGCTCCGGCAGGGCGGAATCGACGACGCGAAAGTGCTGCTGGCGAAGATTGCCGCGATCAAGACAGAGCCCGATGCGGCGGCCGGCGCTACGCTGCGCCTGGAGAGAGTGGCGGAATACGAGCAGGCGCAGGCGGCGAGGCTGGCCGCGCGACGCGAGGTGGGAGCGGCCACAGGATCGCCGACCGTCGCGGCGGCCTCGAGTGCACGCGGCCTCCGCTCGATCGAGACGCCCGCATCCGAAGCGCCCGCGCCGCCCGACACGGCCGTAAGGTTCAGACTGCGGGAGCTGACCCCGGGGGAAGACCGCGCCTACGGCTCGCTCATCAGGATCGACTGCACGCCGGACGAGGTGCGGTTTCACATCCGGTCCGGCGACCGGACCGTGACCGCCGCGGCGAAGCGGATGGAGGACGTCGAGCTGACGCAGTTCCTCAACGACAAGGACTTCACGATCAACTGCGGCTCGCGCACCGTGCCGGACGCCGTCTACATGACCTGGCGCGGCGACGCGACGCCCGTCGCGGGAAGGGTTGGCATCGCCGTTTCGCTGGAGTTCCTGCCGAAAGGCTACGTGCCGTGACGCGGCACGTGTGCCGGTTCCGGCGATATGATCGATGAAGTGGCCGGAACGGCCGTCCGAGGGACGGTCGGAGCGTGGGGGGTTCTCACATTGAATCTGATTGGCCGTCAGGATCCAGAGCGACAGTCGGCGCTCGGCGCACTGAAACGTGAGACCACCTGCTAAAATCGTTTGATCACCCACGGAAAGCCGCCAGGGTGGAATGCCGCGCACCACGTTCGGATCCGGAGCATTCAACACAATGCCCGCGACCGGGTCGACGCCGATACGCCGATGCCGCCGTCGAATCGGATGAGCGAATCGCCGGCCGCCACGGCAAGCGGTGTGAGAGCAAGGCTGAAGACGAGCAACAACTTTTTCATCTTGATCTCCAATGAGAGAGCGCTACTTGACGCCGTCTTCGTCGTGTCGGTGACGGCGCGTCAGGAAGTGATCAAGGACGAAATCGGCGATGTCGCGGCCGAGCCGGTGCCCGCTCGTCAGGTCGTTGCGGAAATGCACGCCCGCGAAAATGCGACTCTGCGTGGCTTCGTCCGCGGCCGCCGAAAAGCTCGCGAACGAGCGTTCCACGCCAGGTAGCACTTCGGAGGTCACCGCGAAATCGAGATGGTCTCGCTGAAGGATCGCAATCAGCACCGCAGCGCCGGCGGCGCTGATCACGGCGTGAGCGCCTGGATACGCAGGATCGGCCGCCGTATTGCCGACCTCCGGCAACCAGTTGGCGTCTGGCGTCGTGTCGGGATTGTTGTCTGCGCCGGCCGCGCGAATCGCCGTGACGGGGCGCCAGCGGTTGTACGTGTACTTGGCGTCGTAGAACGCGATGACGCCGTCAGCGAAGCTGAGATTCAACAGGGCAAACAGGCGGGCCTTCTGAGCGATCGTCAGGTGACGGTCGAGCGAGGCTGTCTGAGCGATCTCGTTCCAATAGTTCTGAATGGCGCCGTTCCAAAACCGTCCTGTCAACGCTTCATCGGGCGTCGCCGTCGTGCCGCCGCTGACGCCCAAGGACTGGACCTCGTTCACTTCGTCGCCATACCGGTCGCTGGTCAACGCCGGCGGAGGACCTGGGCGGAATTGATCGGCCTGCTTCAAAGCGAACGGCGTCACATTCCGCCAATGCGTGAACTGCGGCTGCTTCGGGAAATTGGGGGGCGTCGACTCGTAGTCTCCCGGTGCGCTGCCGAAGACGTAGGGAAGCGGCGCCTGGTCCGCGCCATCGTTGCTTCGCAGCGCTAGGATGCCTCGCGCAACGGCCTGTCCGATGCGAATGCCTTCTGTCTTGGCGACGCCGTCCTGCACGAGCGTCAGCGATTGCTGAAAGGTCGCGTCGAGCGTGCCCGTGAGCCGTGGGTACAACGCGACGAGCACATCGTGAGCGGCCGCGTCGGCCGCGGCGGCTTGAGATGCCTGTCGTGACACGCCGGAGATCTGGACGGCGTACGACCGGTGCGTCTGGTCGATGGCGTTCACCGCGTCATAGATCGCCGCGTGAAGGATGGCGAAGCTGCGGGTTGGATGAATGGTGGCCGGCTGCGCGCCGGGCGTGCGAACGATCGCCAGCAGATTCCGGTTCCACTGAATGACCGGATCTGTCGGTTGTGCGGTGGAGACCGGGGCACCGACCAACTGGGCAGTCAAAGCGGCGCTCGAAAGCGCGCACGCGGTCACGAATTTCAGTACGCTCATTGTTCTCCTATCAGGAGTTGGCGTCGTTTGCGTTCAATCGAGACGCTCGAAGCGACGCAGGCAACCGCCGTCATCGACATATAGACCGGAGACGACATGGACTTATTCCCGAGAGCGACGCCGACGTAATCCTGGGATAGACCTTGCGCGTGAGATCAGACGGATCTGCTCGCCAAGAACTCCCACATCACCGTTCCCTCAAAACGAGCTCGGCTCCTGGTTTCGGAATAATCGACACGCAACGTGGGTCCATACCTTTGAAGGGCTGGACTGGGCTGACCAGTCGAAGCTGACGGGAGGTAGGGCGATGAGGGCGATGTTCGCGAACTTGACTCGAGCCGATTTCGGAGGGCGTTCGAAGAAGGAGCCGCGGATGGTGGACCGGCAGCGGGTGCATGCGCTGTTCGACGAGGTTCAGATCGCCATCTACGACAACGACCGCGCGAAGCTCGATGTTCTTATGGTGAAACTTGCCCTCGCAACGGCCACCAAAGGCGCGTGAGTTAACAGCCCGTGGCGAAAGTCTGGCTGCATTCGACGGGCGATGCATCCCCGCTGGCGGCGTTGCTCCTCGCTCAAATACTCCCGGTATTCTCGGTCGTCGCGCCTTGCCATCGGGGCGCCTCGCCCGTCTCGGTGCGACGCCGATACTCCAGTCGTATGAATGTTAAGGACAAGAAACCGGTCTCCAAGTCCAAGCTGCTGACGTTGATCAAGGACCTGGACTGGCGGTCCGTAAAGGCGGCGTTGGAGCAAAACCCCGATCTTCTCAAGCACCGGGGCGACAAGGGCGCGAATCTGCTTCACCTGTGCTGCGGTATCGACATCGAGAAGCGCGGCTTGAGCGCCGCGGACAGCATCAAGACGGCGGGAGTGTTGCTCGATGCCACGCTCGACATCAACCGGGAGGCGTTCACCGAGGGCGAATGGAAAGCCACGCTGCTGTGGTATGCCGTCGGCCGCGGGAAGAACCTGGAACTGGCTAAGTACCTCCTCAAGCGCGGCGCCGATCTCACGATCGTGCTTCTCGACAACTTGCGGCGAGGGACGAGGTTCGACACCGTTCATCCTCCTCCGCCAGCAGCCCGCGGCGTAAAGCGAGTGCTACAGCTTCGGTCCGGCTTCGAGCGCCCATCACCGCAACGAGGTTCGTCAGGCCTGCCTCGACCTCGTGCTCGCTGATACCGAGGCGACCGGCGATCTCGAGAGTTTCATTTCCATTCGCAATCAACTGGAGCACCGCGCGCTCGCGTGGTGTTATTCGAAGCACCAAGGCCCTTCCTCCATATCTCAGAGATACGTGACCGGAGATCATGTTGTTCTGAGCACACGAGTCGCCGGCCCGTCAGGCATCGGGGATCTCGAGGCTGAGCAGACGCAGGCGGTCAGAGTGGACGGTCAAGTTGATTCCGACATAGGTCACACTCCGTGGTTGCCGTCCTCATTAGCATTGACGAGCAAGGCCAGCGAAATGTGACAGGACATACAATCAGCCCTGCCGATCAGTCACGGAGATTGCGCTGGCTAGCCATATGCCCGTTCCGCGCGAGCTTGCCGTGGGGCGGCTGCGAACCACATCCGGTGTTCGCCGGGACTCCAGATTGGCACCCATCGACGAGTGACATCGTGGAGAATGAAGCCATGGCCGACACAATGGACACCTACCGCACGCTGACTCCGTACCTCGTCGTCGCCGACGCCGACGCGGAGATGCGCTTCCTGAAAGCCGCGTTTGGCGCCACAGAGACGTCCTGCCAGCGCAACTCCGATCAGACTGTGATGCATGCCGAGCTGACCGTCGGCAACTCGACGGTGATGCTGGGCCAGGCTGGCCGTGAGTGGAAGGCGCTCCCGGCGGCGCTGTATGTCTGGGTGCCTGACGTCGATGCGACCTATGCGCGGGCACTCCAGGCCGGGGCGACGTCACAATCGGCACCGGAAGACAAGCCCTATGGGCACCGCAACGCCGGCGTCGTCGACCAGAGCGGAATCACGTGGTGGATTGGGTCGCCCATCCCGTAGTCGTGCGTTCATCGCGGAACTCTGCTGGCAAGCGGCGAAGATCAACGACGCCTGCGAACAAGGCTCGGCGGTAGTGTGGCTCGCCCCGTCGGAGACCTGCAGGACGCTCACATTGGAGCCGAAGGGGGAGGACGACGTTGACGCCCGGATTCTACGGTCGGATTGCGGCTGAATAGAGTGAGGAGGTCGTGTCGCCCACTCATGGTTCACACCCTTCACCAGCGAACCTGACCGTCGGGATCTTCCACCAAGACCACATCGCACTTTTCCAACATCGGTATCAGGACTGCTTCGAGTTCGCGCTTCCACAGCTCGCCGTCGTAAAACTTTGCTTTCATCGGCTCACGCGACGCGAGATCCGGGAACCCACGCATGAAGAAGAACGAATGTCCTCAATCATTCGATCGGGCCGCCGGCGACCTTCGAGAATATTCCACGAGCCTCGCTTGCGCCAGGCGGTGAGGTTCGGCGGAGCCGACGACGCCTGGATCTGACGTCCATGCTGGACGAGCACAGGAGATCATAGGGACTTTCTGGGTATCTTCTGACGGCGATCGGTGTCTATGAGAGAGATGGAATTCAGACATTTCGTTCAATTGATCGCGATTGGCTTGCAGGCGCGCGTCCCGATGCACATGACCGGCTTTCCAGGCGTGGGCAAGACCGAGTTCACCAAAAGCCTCGAGGCCGGCTTCGCGCGCGCGGGAATCAAGTGCAAGGTCATCGTCCTCGTCGGGTCGATTCGGGAACCACAGGACTTCGGTGGCTTTCCGGTGTCGACGCCCGATGGCGTCCGGCTGCTGCCGATGGCATGGGCGCGCGACGCGCAACGGCTGGCCGAGGATGGGTACATGGTGGTGGTCTTTCTCGACGAACTCACCACCGTGCCGCCGACGACGCAGGCGGCCATGCTGCGGCTGTTGACGGAGAACGTGTGCGGTGAGCTCACGCTGCCCGATTACGCGCCGGGGAAGGGCGGCGTCGTGTATCTCTGCGCCAGCAACGCCGTCGAATGGGCCGCGGGCGGACAGGAGATCCAGGCGCCGATGGCGAACCGGTTGTGGCACGGCGAGTTTCCGATGGACCACGAAACATGGTGCGACATGATGGTGAGCGACTTCCCGGCGCCCAGCGACCTCCCGGTCCTGCCGGCGGACTATCTGCCCAAACACCATCATGCGCAGCGGGCGACGATTGCCGCGTACGTGAAGGCGGCCGGACGTGATGCCTGGATGGCACCGCCCGACGATCCGGCTCGGCGGAGCGGCCCATGGCCGTCGGGCCGCACCTGGTATCTGGCGTCACGACTGCTCGCCGCGATCGAAGCCGTGTCTCCGGGGAATCGCCTGCTCCAGGGTCCGGCGCTCGCCGGTCTCGTGGGCGACCAGGCCTTGCCGTTCCTCGAGTACCGTGAGGCGTTGAACCTGCCGGATCCCGAAGACATCCTCAAGGATCCGCGCAGCTTCGTGCTTCCCGACCGTGTCGATCGCGCCTACGCCGTCTGCTATGCGCTCGCCGGCGCCGTCATCAACAACAAGACACCGCAGCGATGGGAGGCGGCAATGGTTGCGCTCGGCGTTGCATGCAGGAAGAACGCAGACATCCCGGCGGCGGCCGCGCGCACGCTCTGCGACAAGAGGAACCGTCCCGACGGCCTGATGAGGCTGCCGGAGGAGTGCCGTCCGTTCTACGAGCTGATGCAGGTGGCGAAGCTCGTGCCGCGGGACTGACGTGAGGATCAGGCTCTTCGATCTGATTCGCCGCTCCGAGCAGAAAGCAGACGGATACTCGCGTGAACTGCAGGCGGCCCGCGTGCGGGCGGCGCATCAGCGCAGCTATTTCGCGCCGGCGCTCTTCAACCTCGTGCCGGTCGAGACCACCCTGATCGGCAGCATGGCGGTGGATGCACATTGGCGGTTGTACTACAACGCGGCGTGGCTGGCCGCGCACACGGTCGAGGAGAACGCGACGCTGCTCATTCACGAGGTCGGGCACCTGCTGCGCAATCACGAGGGACGCAAGCGCGACGCGGGCGTCAGGGACGACCGGCGCTGGAACACCGCCGGCGACTGCGAGATCAACGACGATCTCCACGCGGAGGGACTGCCGCTGCCGGGCGATCCGCCGCTGCCCCACAAGTACGGACTGCAAAGCGGAAACACCGCCGAGAGCTACTACAACCAGCTGCCGACGTCGCCGCCGAGCGATGCGCACGATTGCGGGTCGGGCGCCCACGGCGAACGTCGATTCTGGGAGCTGCCCGCGGACGATGGGGGCGAGGGAGGCGCGCCGGGTGTCGACAGGATCAAGGCCGAGCTCGTGCGGCGCGAGACGGCACGGCGCATCGACGAGATGTCGCCCTACGCCGATGACGTCTCTCTTGCGTGGCGTCGCTGGGCCCGGGCCACGCTCGCGCCGAAAGTGGACTACATGGCGACCATCCGTCACGTCGTGCGCCGAGCCTTGCACGACAGCACGCTCGGCCGGTACGACCGCACGTACCGGCGGCCGCATCGCCGGCAGGCGTGCTACGGCGAGTTCCTCATGGCCAGCTTCTACCAGCCTCGGCCGCGGCCGGGGTTTCTCATCGACACGTCGAGCTCGATGCAGGATTCGCAATTGGCGAGAGCCGTCGCCGAACTGGGCGGCCTGACGCGCCAGCTTGGGTACGGCGCGGAAGTGGTCGTCGCGTGTTGCGATGCCGCGGTGCACGACGTGAAGAAGGTGTTCTCGGCCGCACAGGTCGAGTTGTACGGCGGTGGCGGCACGGACATGCGCGTCGGGATGCGCGTGTTCATCGAGAGAAAGAGCGCGCCGATCGACCTGCTGGTCATCGTCAGCGACTGCCACACGCCGTGGCCGAAGGAGACGCCTCCCTTCCCGGTCATCACCATTCGCGTCGGCGACGGCGTACCGCCGCCATGGGGCGCTCAGGGCGCGAATACAGTGATTACGATCGAGGAGGGATAGCGATGGCCAGGCGGACGGTACCCGAGATGAGTCCCTGGCGGCGGCGCTCGCTGACGATTCCACCGGACTCGTTGAGCGCCTGGGTCAGGCTCGCCGTGTGGGAATTCTGGATGGGCACGCTCCTGTGCGGCGCTCTCAGTTTCGGTACACGGCTCATCGTCACCGCTCCCGACAGCATCGTCACAGTGTTTGATTTCACGAACTGCTATGCCGTCCCGCGCGTCGTCCAGCCCTGCGAACGCGTCGCATACAGAACGGGCGAGCTGAACGTGGCGTTGAACCTTTGGTGCGGCGTGCTGCTGATGGCCGTCGCGGTATGGCTCCTGTGGGAGCTGTGGAGCGCAGTGGCGCCGAAGCCGATCACCGATGACTTTCTGCAGCTGCTCGACCAGTCGTTCGGGCGCGACTGGCGCAGCCCTCGCACCTGGCCATGGGTTCGGATGGTGTACGCCTACGGCTTTACGCTCGTAGGCGTCACCGTGTCCGTGTGCATCGGGCTGCTGATCTCCGCCGTGATCTCGTCACGAACACCAGCCAGGCCCGCGACTGTTCACGTTGAAACGTCGCAGAGCTTCAGGCTGGCTCGGTAGTCACGTTCATTTACACTTCGATTTCCACAACAATGAATCCCTTTTATTGATGCGGCTCGCGAATCGATCGATTCGCGCAACGGATCACAAAGCTGAGGAGGACACGTGACGAAGAAGTCATTGCTCGGTTTGGCGCTGCTGTTGATGGCGGCGCTGTCGGTTCACGACCTGGTGCTGATGGCGCAGAGCGCGGTGACTCCGCCGGGAAAGTACATTTCGGCAGCCGAGTGGAGAAAACGGCTCGACGCCGACAAGCCGGCGCTCGGGGTCGTCGCGGGCCAGTCTGTCGCTGTCGTTCCGCCCTTTCTCGTCCGTCGGCGAATTGACGGCCCGAATAACGCCAGCGTGCACACCAAGGAGGGCGATGGCCAGGACGTGACGGAGGTCTACTACATTCTCGAGGGCACCGGCACCTGCACGACTGGTGGCACGATGCCCGATCCGAAAAACCGTACCGCGGGGATCAAGGGCGGCGAGGCGAACAACATCGCACCCGGTGACGTCATCGTGATTCCACCGGGAACCGCGCACTGGTTCAGCAAGATCAACGACCACATCACGTATATCGAAGCCCGGTTCCCGGGCAATGTAACCAAGGGCAAGTGAGGCGACCAATGCGACGAGCACTATTCGCCATGACCATCGGCTCGCGCCGAGGCGACCCGTGGCTCCGGTAAAGGCGAATATCCGGGAGCGCGCTGGGTGGTCAAGACCGCGAAGCGGCGGAGTGAAGCGAAAAGCGCTGTAGCGTTAGCTCGCGGGAATCCGCAGCAGCCCGTGCACATTGCCCCAGACGATCTTCTGAAAGATGACCGGTGTGGTCGACCGCTTGAGCAGACTCAACGTCTCGCGTGCCACACACTTGCCTGACATTCGTGGGGCCGCCGGGTTGCTGTAACCCGCGCCGTGGCCGTCACTGCAGCTGCAGTCGCTGCCGAAGAGAAGCTTGCCCTGATGACGCTTCAGGAAATCGGCCGTGAACGCAGGATCGCGCGCCATCGCGTTGTTGCCGGAGACGGCGGACATGTCCCCGAAGAGATTGGGATAGTCGCCCAGCAATCTGTCCGTCACACCTCCGCGCCTGATCGGGCCGGTCGGATAGGCGGCTTCGTTGTGATAGTCCTCGCTGACGTTGGCCCAGAACGCATCCGCATGGCCGATGAACGTGGTTCTTGGATATGCCTTGAGGACCGACTCGAAGGTTTTCGCAAACCCCGCGCTCCAGGTTCCCTCGTTCGGGGAGTGATCCACTTCCTGGAAGTGAATCAGAATCGGCACGTGCAGGTCGGCGGCTAGTGCATACATGCGGCCGAGCTCCGGACCGTCGGCGGCGACGTGAAACTTCATCTCGCCGAAGCCCTGTGCTCCACTCTTCACGGCCTGCGTGAGCGCCTGTTCGG
>WNEY01004003.1_pt1 | contig 11154 bp, 9 predicted proteins | sample 5400531 | NCBI WGS metagenome assembly WNEY01 (sample SAMN13153338, study PRJNA577476) | soil metagenome | isolation source: 200 cm saprolite under Douglas fir tree site 1 | place: USA:California | collected 2015-04-18
CGGGCTGGATCACGTCGGCGGCCTGCAGCTCGAAGAGCTCGCGGAACTCGTGCCGCACGTGGATGCGCTCGCCCGTCGCCACGGGGATCCGCACCCGGTCGGCGACCTTCTTCAGCGCCTTGAGATTGTCGGGCGGCACCGGCTCCTCGATCCAGCCCGGAGCGAACGGCTCGAGGTCGCGCGCGATCGCGATCGCGGCCGCCGGCGTGAAGCGCCCGTGCATCTCGATCAGGATCTCCGCGTCCGGGCCGACTGCGTCGCGCACCGCCTCGACGAGCGCGATCGCGTTCAGGCGCTCCTCGCGCGTCAGCTCCGAGGTGCCCGCGCCGAACGGGTCGAGCTTGAGCGCGCCGTAGCCCTTCTCGACCACGCGCCGCGCCGCAGCGTGGAACTCCTCCGGCGTCCGCTCGACCGTGTACCAGCCGTTCGCGTACGCCTTGATCCGCTCGCGGACGCCTCCGCCGAGCAGCCGGTAGACAGGCTGCTCCAGGGCCTTGCCGACGATGTCCCAGCACGCGGTCTCGATCACCGCCGCGCCGGACATGGCGATCTGGCCGGCGCGCGCGTAGTCGTTCCGCATCATCCGCTGCACGAGCGCCTCGACCTCGAACGGGTCGGCGCCGAGCACGTGGTTCGGCACCGCCTCGGCGAGGTAGCCGAGTAGCGCGTCGGTGTGGTTGACCATCCGTACCTCGCCGACGCCCTCGAGCCCCTCGTCGGTGCGGACGACGACGAAGGTGAGGTTCCGCCAGGCCGTGCCCAGCAGGAGCGGGCGGACCTCGGCGATCCTCATCCGCTCTCCACCGCCGCCGGCACCGGCTCGAGCAGCGCGACGGCGAATGGCGCGAGCCGCACGGAGCCCGCGGCCGTCGTGCCGGATACGAGGTCGCGCCGCGGCCCGTCGAGGGCGACCACGCGCTCCTCGTCGGCGTGGTTGAGCAGGAACAGGCGCGGTCCCTCGAGCGGCACGGCTTCGACGCCCTCGGGTAGGTCGCGCAGCGAGAGCCCGGCCTCCGGAGCGAGCACGCCGTAGATGCCGAGCAGTGTCTCGAGCTCCGCGGCGCCGCCGAGGTAGACGACTCGGCCCTTGCCGACCGCATGCGAGGCGATCGCCGTCGTCTCGGCGAAGTCGCCCTCGGCGTAGAGCGCGAGCGCCCTGGCGCCGCTGAGCTGCAGCTCCTCCACCCAGCCGCGGAACGTACCGGCGGGGAGGCCGTCGACGCCGACGAAGCGCACCTCGCGTTCGTCGAGCAGGCTCGCGAAGTCGGTCACCTCGACGCCGGCGAGCTCGTCCAGCCAGGCCGGAAGCGCGCGTTCGGGCACGACGTTACAGCGGTCGCGCACGCCGGCCCGCGGCCCGAGCACGAGGCAGCCGCCGGCCTTGGCGTATGCACGGAGCGACTCCGCGAGCGCCGGGTCGAGGACGGGCAGGCTCGGCGCGACGACGAGCCGGTAGGGGGAGAGGGCGTGTACCGGCGCGATCACGTCGACGCCGAGCCCGAGCCGCCGCAGCGCCTCGTAGTGGCGCTGCACCGTGTCCTCGTAAGCCAGCGCAGGGTTGGTCGGCTGAACCTGCAGCGCGAAGCGGGAGTCGTAGTCGTGGAGCACGGCGACCTCGGCCGTGGGCGCCGACCCATCCAGGGCATCGCTGAGCCCTTCGAGCTCGCGCCCGAGCTCGGCGAGCTCGCGGTAGCGACGCCCGGGCCAGCCGTCGCTCGCGAGCACCCCGTGCCAGTTCTGCTCGGTGCCGTAGCGCGCCGTGCGCCAGCGGAAGTAGACGATGAGCTCGGCGCCGTGCGCGATCGCCTGGTAGGTGCAAAGGCGCATCTGCCCGCGGCGCGGGGAGCGAACGACCTCCCAGCCGAGCGGCCCGACCTGCTGCTCGAGCACCCAGACGGGGGCGTCCTTGAGCCCTCGCATCGCGTCGGCCGAAAGCGCCGGGCTCGACCAGCGGCCGTCGCGGCCGAGCAGCGGGTAATTGTCCCACGAGACCGCGTCGAGCGACTCGGCGAGGGCGTGGTAGTCGATCTCGGGGAAGCGGAAGCCCATCAGGTTCGTCGTGATCGGCTGGCACGGCTCGACGCGTGCGCGCAACGCGTCGAGCTGGAGCTGCAGGTAGCGGAGGTAGCTGTCCGAGACGAAGCGGCGGAAGTCGAGCGCCAGGCTCGGGTTCGGCGACGCGCGCAGGAAGCCGTCCGGCAGCGGCACCGGGCCGCCTTCCGGCAGCGGAATCTGGCTCCACGAGGAGTAGGTCTGGCTCCAGAATGCCGTGCCCCAGCTCTCGTTCAGAGCCTGCAGCGAGCCGTAGCGGTCGTTCAGCCACTCCTGGAACGCGGCGCGGCAGACCTCGCAGAAGCAGCGGCCGCCGAGCTCGTTGTCGATCTGCCAGCCGATCACGCGCTCGTCGCTCCTGTAGCGCTGGCCGAGCGCGGCGACGATCTCGCGCGTCGCTTGCTGGTAGTCCGGGTTGTTCGGGCAATAGTGCCGGCGGTTGCCGAACGGGTGGACGCGGCCGTCGGCGCGCATGGGCAGGATCTCCGGGTGCTGCTCGATCAGCCAGGCGGGCGGCGCGGCCGTGGGCGTCCCGAGGATCACGTCGAGCCCGTTCTTCGCCATCAGCTCGATCGCCTCGTCGAGCCAGCCGAAGTCGAGCTCGCCCGGCGACGGCTCGAGGCGCGACCACGAGAACTCGGCCATGCGGACGACGGACAGCCCGGCCTCCGCCATCAGCGTGGCATCGACGGCCCAGCGATCGCGGGGCCACTGCTCCGGGTAGTAGGCGACGCCGAGCCTCGGCATCTAGCCCTTCACCGTCCCGGCCATGATCCCTGCGACGAGCCGGCGCTGGAAGATCAGGAACCCGATCACGAGTGGAAGGGTCGAGATGACCGAGCCTGCCATCAGCACGTCGTAGGGCGTGCGCCCCGGCGGCCCCTGCAGGGAGCGCAAGAGCAGCGGCAGCGTCCAGTGGCTCGGCGACGGCAGCACCACGAGCGGCCACAGGAAGTTGTTCCAGCTCGAAATGAAGAAGATGATCCCGAGGCTGATCAGCGCCGGCTTGGCCACCGGCAGCACGATCCGCAGGAAGATCCGCAGCTCCGAGGCGCCGTCCACGTGGCCCGCGTCGATCAGCTCGTCCGGGATCGAGAGCATGTACTGGCGCATGAAGAAGATCCCGAACGCGTTCGCGGCCCACGGGACGATCAGCGGCCACGGCGTGTCCACCCAGTGGAAGGAGTTGCGCATCATCACGAACAGCGGCACGACGATCACCGCGAAGGGGATGGCGAGCGTCGCGATCACGAAGCCGAACAAGAAGCCGCGCCCAGGGAAGCGGAACTTCGCGAAGCCGTAGCCGCCCATCGCGCACAGCAGCAGCGAGAGCGCGGTCGAGGCGGTTGCGATGTAGAAGCTGTTCCACAGCGCCCGCGCCGCGTCTCCCTGGTGGAAGAACGAGACGAAGTTGTGCAGCGTCCAGTGCTCGGGCAGGAAGCTGTGCCCGGCGAAGATCTCCGGGAACGGCTTCAGCGCCGAGAGCACCATCCAGACGAACGGGAAGACCATGAACGCGGCCGTCGCCGCCAGCGCGAGGTAGACCAGCGCCTTGACGAGCAGCTCGGTACGCAGCCGCGCCGTCATCGCCGCCGCTCGAAGGTCGTGTCGCGCCGGCTGACGAGCACGTACTGCGTGACGGCGATCACGACGATCACTGCGAAGTAGACGTAGCTCATCGCGGCGCTATAGCCGATGCGCAGGTACGAGAACGTCGTCTGCCAGATCTCGAGCACCGGCGTCTGGACGGCGTGCGCCGGCCCGCCCGGCGTGTTGAAGAGGAGCAGGGGCTCGGTGAAGAGCGAGAACGTGCCGATGATCGAGAGGGTGACCGCGAAGACGATCACCGGTCGCAGGAGCGGGACCGTGATCTTCAAGAAGATGCGGACCGGGGAGGCGCCGTCGACGCGGGCAGCCTCGGCGAGCTCCGGCGGGATCGCCTGGAGCCCGGCGAGCATGATCAGCATGTTGTAGCCCAGCCAGGCCCAGAGAACGAGCAGGCCGAGCGAAACCCGGGCCCACCAGATGTCGTTCAGCCAGGGCACCGGCGAGACGCCGAGGAAGTGGAGGAACCGGTTCGCGTAGCCGGCTTGCTGGTCGAGGATCAGCTGGAAGGTGAACGCGGCCGCGACGGTGCCGGACATGATGTAGGGCAGGAAGATCAGCGTCCGCCAGATCCCCTGCAGGCGGACGTAGCGGCTGCTCAGGAGCGAGGCGAGGACGAGCGCGAGCAGCGTCATCGCCGGCACGTAGATGAAGAACAGCAGCCCAGCGTTCAGCATCGACTGCCAGAACAGTGAGTCGTGGAAGAGCTCGCGGTAGTTGGCGAGCCCGACCCACCGTGCCGGCCCGACGAGCGACCAGTCGCGGAAGCTGAGCCAGAGCGAGTAGACGATCGGGTAGAGGCTGAACACCGCGAACAGGACGAAGAACGGCGCGACGAACAGCAACGGCCAAGTGTGGCGACCGAGCCTCCGCGCCTGCGCGCGCATACGAGCGAGCCCGGCCGCCCACGGGGAGGAGGGGGCGGCCGGGCTCGGAGGGAGGAGCGACTCGCTCAGGCCCTCAGCCATCTAGTGGCGGCCGGTCCTCGAGCGAATCTCCTTCGCGGCGTTCGACAGCGCCTGCTGAGCGGTCTCCTTGCCGAGCGCGTACTTCTGGATCTCGGTCGACATCAGCGCGTTCATCTGCTCGTAGTCGGCGGAGTAGACGTGCGCGACCGGGATCTGCAGGGCGGCCTTCTCGAAGACCTGGCGGACCTTCTGCTCGCCGTAGTACGAGTCCGGCTCCCGCATGTAGGGCATTCTCCACGCGCTCGTCAGGCCGGGGAAGATGTCGGTCTGCCGGTAGATCTGGGCCTGCTGGTCGGCGCGGCCGAGGTGGTACTGGATGTAGGCCCAGTCGGCGTCCTGGCTGCTGCTCGACTTGAACGCGGCGAGCGCGGAGCCGCCGTCGTTCGACGAGTGCACGCCGTTCGGCGTCCAGGAGGGGAGTGTGAAGACGCCCCAGTCGCCGGAGGTCTTGGGCGCGAGCCAGCTCTTGAGGAACGTGCCCATCCAGACCGCCATCGGCAGCGTGGCCACCTTGCCGTCGTTGATCGCCTTGTACCAGGGATCGGTCCACTCGGTGAGGTCGCCGAGCACGCCGGCCTTCCAGAGCTTGCCCATGTACTGCAGAGCCTGGAGCGCGCGCGGGTCCTTGTCGATCGTGACGTTGCCCCTGGCGTCGAGGTACCCGGAGCCCTGCTGCCAGAGCAGCCCCTCGAAGAAGCGGGCGTCGTTCTGCGCCTTCGCCTGCAACCACATCGGGACGCCGAGCTTCTTGATCTTCAGCGCGGCCTTGTAGTAGTCGTCCCACGTCTGGATCGAGCTCGGATTGACTTGCGCCTGCTTGAAGATGCTGCGCCGGTAGAAGACCGCCATCGGCCCGGCGTCCCAGGGCATCGCGTAGTAGCGGCCGTTGAGCCCGACCTCGTTCCACTTGTAGTTGAGGATGCTCTTCCGGTACGTCTGGACCCTGCTCGTCAGGTCGGAGAGCACGCCCAGCTTGACGAACTGCGCCAGGTGGGAGTCCTCGATGCAGCTGACGTCGGGGAAGCCGCCGCCGGCCGCGGTCGCGAGCTGGAGCTTCTGGTAGACGTCCTGCGGCTTGATCGTGACGTACTTGACCTGGACGTCCGGGTAGGCCTTCTTGAACCCTCCGTCGGCGACCTGGAGTGCCTGGAGCGTCGAGTCCCAGCACCAGACCGTGATCTGGCCGCTGATCGACCGCGTCGCGGGCCGCTCGGAGCCGGCGGTCGCGCTCGCCGCCAGAAGCGCGAGCACGGCAGTCGCCGCCGCAGCAAGCCCGCCGAGCCGTCGAAGATTCTGTGTCCGGTGCATCGGAGTGTCTCCCTCCTTGCTGGCGGATTGTGACTGGTCACACGAGACCGTGACCGGTAACATAGAACTCGTGCCGATTTCTGTCAAGATGTGGATGTGAACGGTCACTCGGCCGCCCAGAAGCGGGCCACCATCCGCGACGTCGCCCGCGCCGCGCAGGTGTCGCACCAGACCGTCTCGCGCGTGATCAACGATGCCGACAACGTCGCGCCCCGGACTCGCGCGCGCGTCCTCGCGGCGATCAATCGGCTCGGCTACGTGCCGAGCCCGATGGCGCGCGGGTTGATCTCGAACCGCACGCACTCGATCGGCATGGTCACCGCCGACGTCTCCGATGGGTTCTTCGCGCGCGCAGTCGCCGGCGCCGAGATCGAGGCGCGGCGCCGCGACTACTACTTGATCGTCGGCAGCGTCGAGGAGCACGCGCACGGTGGCGACGACGGCCGCGGCTACCTGCGGCTGATGCTCGAGCGGCGCGTCGAGGGGCTGATCCTCGCGCGGCCGGGCGCGCCCCTCCGTCGCGACCAGGTTCGGAACGCGGGCATCCCGCTCGTCTCGATCGGCTCGCTCGACGTGCCCGGCTTCACGCTCGTCGACGTCGACAACCGCCGCGGCGGCTTCGATGCGACCGCGTACCTGACGGCCCAGGGGCACCGCGCCATCGCGACGATCGTGGGCCCGCTCGACTGGCCCTCGGCGCAGGCGCGCCTGCAGGGCTACCGCGAGGCGCTGCAGCAGGCGGGGATCCCCGAGGACGCGGCGCTCGAGGAGGCGGCGCCGGACTGGGGCCTCGAGAGCGGCCGGGCCGCGACCGCGAGGTTGCTCGAACGCCGCGTTCCCTTCACGGCGATCTTCGCGCACAGCGACCTGATCGCCCTCGGCGCGATCCGCGAGCTGCGCGTCTCCGGCCTCCGCGTGCCCGAGGACATCTCCGTGATCGGCTACGACGACCTGCCGATCGCCGCCTTCGTCGATCCGCCCCTCACGACCATCCACCAGCCGATGCGCGAGGTCGGCGAGCTCGCGGCGAGCCTCGTTCTCGACGGCATCGCCGCCGGCGAGCTCGACGCCGACACGCCGCACCTGCTTCCCGCCAGCCTCGTCGTCCGCCAGAGCGTGGCGCCGGCGCGATCGACCCGGTAAAGGAGGAGCCTTGGCCAGCGTCACGTTCGACCGAGTCTCGAAGCTTTTCGGCGACGGCACCCGCGCCGTCTCCGACCTCTCGCTCTCCGTCGCCGACAGCGAGTTCATGGTGCTCGTCGGTCCGTCCGGGTGCGGAAAGACGACCGCTCTGCGCATCGTCGCCGGGCTCGAGGAGCTGAGCGAGGGCCAGATCCGGATCGGCGCCGACGTCGTCAACGACCTCGGCTCGCGCCAGCGCGACGTGGCGATGGTGTTCCAGAACTACGCCCTCTACCCGCACATGGACGTCTTCGAGAACATCGCGTTCGGGCTGCGCTCGCGCCACGTGCCGAAGGCCGAGGTGCGGCGCCGCGTCGAGGAGATCGCACGCGTGCTCGGCCTGAAGGAGCTGCTGAAGCGGAAGCCGGTGCAGCTCTCCGGCGGGCAGCGGCAGCGCGTGGCAATGGGACGGGCGATCGTGCGCGAGCCGCGCGCCTTCCTGATGGACGAGCCGCTCTCGAACCTCGACGCGAAGCTGCGCGTGCAGATGCGTGCCGAGATCTCCCGCATCCAGCACGAGCTCGGCGCGACGACCATCTACGTCACCCACGACCAGGTCGAGGCGATGACGATGGGCGACCGCGTCGCCGTTCTGCGCCGCGGCGAGCTGCAGCAGTGCGACGAGCCGCAGCGCGTCTACGACCGGCCCGCGAACCTGTTCGTCGCGAGCTTCATCGGCAGCCCGGCGATGAACCTCGTCCAGGCGGAGATCGCACGCGAGAACGGCGGCATCGTCTGCCGCCTCGCCGAGCAGGAAGTGCGGCTGCCGGAGGAGTGCGTGGCCGTGCACCGCGAGCTCGAGTCGTACGTCGGTCGTGCCGTCGCGCTCGGCGTCCGGCCCGAGCACACGTGCGAGCCGAACGGTGATGCGGGGATCCGCCTGCAGGGGCGCGTGGTCCTGACCGAGGCGCTCGGCTCGGCGCTGCTCGTGCACGCCGACGTCCCGGGCCGGCCGGTGACGAGCGACGAGGTCTTCGAGGCCGCGGCCGCCGAGGAGCCGCTCGGGGAGCGCGACGAAGTCGTCTTCGTCGCGAGCTTCGAGCCGGGTGCGCCGGTGCACGCCGGCGCAACGGTCGAGCTCGCGCTCGACGGGCGGAGGCTGCACTTCTTCGATCTCGAGACCGGGCGCGCGCTCTACGACGAGGCCCGCGTCCCCGAGCCCGTTCGGTCGTAGGCTGCCGGACATGCCCAGGGGCTACATGGAGGCGCCGGCCGCCGAAGTGCTGATGCGGCGAGGCTACTCGTCGAGTTCGTACTCGAGCGTAAGCGCGTGGGTTCCGTCCCCGGCAACGGAGATCCGACCCTCGCCGCGCAGGCCGCGCAGCTCACCGGTGGCCGAGTCCGGGACCACCGAGCCCGCGGTCACGGCCCCGGCCGGCGACACGACGCCGTAGTGCTGCAGGACGAACGACCCTTCGCGGCCGTGCAGGCGACCGGCGATGCGGTCGAGGGCGACGTAGGCGGCTGACCCTTCGTCGACTCTCGCGGTCAAGAGCTCAGCGGTGCTCTCTCCCTCGAGATCGCCCTCGAAGCTCCTGGTGATGTGCACGCGCCCGAGCACCGTTCCGTCCCTGTCGTCGTATGGCTCCTCGTCGTAGGTCTCGTTAGTGAAGGTGGCGACGGCGTTTCTCAACTGATCCTCCTCAGATGTGATTCATGCGGCGGCGGCCACGATATCCAGCAGCAAGGAGGAGGTCGATCTCTAGGGGTGGATCTTGCGTTGCTCGGCAAGCATCGCGATGTACTGGGCGATGCGCCGGGCGCGCGTCTCGGGCCGCTTCGCGTCCTGCACCCGGTAGAGGATTGCGTACCTGTTCCCATTGTCGAGCGTCTCGAAGAACGCTCTGGCTCGCGGGTTTAGATCCAGCGCCCGCTGTAGATCTTCTGGCACGGTCGCGCGCCGCTGGCCCTCGTAGGCCAACTCCCACCTGCCGTCCGCCCGAGCACGCTCGACCTGCGCCAGACCGGCCGGCTTCATCCTTCCCTCCCGCGCCAGCTGCTCGGCCCGGTCGCGGTTGATCCGCGACCACTTACTCCGAGGACCGCGCGGGGTGAACCGCTGAAGCCAGAACCGCTCGTCAAACGCTGCCTTCTGACCATCAATCCACCCGAAGCAAAGAGCGCCGTCCAACGCCTCCGCGTAGGAGATCGTCGTGATGCCCGAGCCCTTCTTGGCGATCTTGAGCCACAACCCCCCGGACGCGTCGTGGTGCTCGCCGAGCCACTCCTCCCACTCCGGCACAGCGGCGAACGACAGAACCGGCAGCGCCCGCTTCTCACTCATCGCCCGTTGACCAACCTCGCTCGGGATCACCCACATCGAAGCCTGACACGATAATGCGAAATGAGCTGGAAGCGGCCGCTGAGCAGTAACGGCGCCCGGAAGCTGGGCGCCCGGGAGCGCGCGATCGGCCTCGATCCCCATGACGAGGCCGCACGGTGGTTGCAGGAGCACGGCCCGGCGCCCGAGCCCACGCCGCCGAAGGCCGCCGGAAAGTCGAAGGAGTTGCACCGCTGGCGGCAGCGGCAAGCGCGCGGCGATCGCTAGCGGCCGCACGCCCCGTCGACATGGATCAAGGCTGGGTAGCCCTGTTGCGCGGGATCAACGTCGGCGGCAAGAACATCGTGCCCATGGCAGATCTCCGGCGCCTCTTCGAGGAATCTGGATGCAGCTCTGTGAGCACCTACATCCAGAGTGGCAACGTGATCTTCAGACACCCGACGAAGGCCCGCCTCGAGCTTGCCCAACTGCTCGAGCAGGCAGTGGCCGACACGTTCGGCGTGCCCGCCGTCGTCGTCCTACGCACGTTCGAGGAGGTCGCCAAAGTCGCGGGCTCACACCCATTCGGAACCGACACGTCCCAGACCATCGTGACCTTCCTCGCCCGAAAGCCCGATCGCGAGGGCGTCCGCCGGCTCGCGAAGCCCGACGTCACCCCAGACCAGTTCAAGGTCGTCGGGAGCGACGTCTTCCTTCACTATCCGAACGGGGTGCGCGGCGCGCGGCTAACAGGGACTCTGCTCGAGCGCCACCTAGGCATCGCCGGCACCGCCCGCAACTGGCGTACTGTTACTCGCTTGGCGGACATGGCCGAGGCGGCGGCGCAGTAGGGCGAGCGTCACCCGCGCTGTCTATCGAAGGCGGCATTCTGCTCGCCACGGCTTGAATCCGCGTGGGCGGGGAATCGTTGTTTACGTGCAACGGGGTCGGATGGGAGCGTCGCGGGCAAGGTCGCATACGGAGCGGCTTGCGAGCCGCGACGGCTACTTCGCGCCCGACAGTGTGATCCGGCGGCTGGGAAACTCGCCGTTGACGCCGTTCATGGGCGGCGGGCCGGCCGTGCTGTTGCAGGTCGCGCATCCGCTCGTGGCCGCCGGGATCGTGCAGCACTCCGACTACCGTCATGACCTCTGGAAGCGGCTGGCGCGCACACTGCGTGCCCTCTACCTGATCGCCTTCGGGACGAAGGCAGAAGCCGAGCGGGCCGGCCAGGCCGTGCAGGCGGTGCACGCCCGGGTGCGCGGCACGACGCAGACGCAGCTTGGCCCCTTCCCCGTCGGCACGCCCTATTCGGCCTCCCACCCGGACCTGATGCTGTGGGTCCACGCGACGCTCGTGCACTCCTCACTCGCCGTCTACGGACGGTTCGTCTCCGCGCTCCCGCCCGAGGACGAGGAGCGCTACTACCAGGAGATGGCGCTCGTCGCGCGACTCTTCGGAACCCCGGCCGCGATCATCCCTTCCTCCCTGGCCGAGTTCCGCGACTACTTCGAGGCACAGCTCGCGGGCGCGACGATCACGGTGACGGCGCCCGCCAGGGAAGTGGCCGCGATCATCTTCGAGGCGCACCTGCCCCCACCCATGCGCCTCCTCGTCCCGGCCCACCGGCTCTCGACCGCCGGCGTCCTGCCGCCCCGGCTGCGCGAGGAATACGGGCTACGCTGGACGCCCCTACACGAACTCGCGCTGCCGCTCGCAGCACGCTCGGTACGGCTGGCCACCACGCCCGTCCTCCTGGCCGCCTCACGATTCACTCCG
>WNEY01004004.1_pt1 | contig 11154 bp, 12 predicted proteins | sample 5400531 | NCBI WGS metagenome assembly WNEY01 (sample SAMN13153338, study PRJNA577476) | soil metagenome | isolation source: 200 cm saprolite under Douglas fir tree site 1 | place: USA:California | collected 2015-04-18
TCATAGGATGTGCGCGGGCGGCGCGGCCGCTCGATCGGCACGTCGTAGCTGGCGATGATGCGTCCCGGCCGGCTCGACATCACGTGTACGGTGTCGGCGAGGTAGACCGCCTCGCGCAGGTCGTGCGTCACCAGGACCGTGGTGAAGCGTCGCCTGATCCAGAGGTCCTGCAGCACGTCCCACAGCTCCTCGCGGGTGAAGGCGTCGAGCGCGCCGAACGGCTCGTCGAGCATCAACAGGGCCGGCTCATGGATCAGCGACCGGCAGAGCGAGGCGCGCTGCTGCATGCCGCCCGACAGTTGCCAGGGATATTTCTCGCCGAAATTCTCCAACCCCACCATGTCGAGGAGCGCGGTCGCCTGCTGTCGATAGCGCGATCGCTCGCGGCGGAATTGATGGCGGTGCGGCTCGACGATCTCCAGGGGGAGCATGACGTTCGACAGCGTGGTGCGCCAGGGCAGCAGGGTGGGGTTCTGAAAGGCCATGCCGACGATCTTCAGTGGCCCGTTCACCTCCTTGCCGGCGACCAAAATGCTGCCCGCGCTCGGCCGCCGCAGCCCGGTCACGAGCTTCATCAGCGATGACTTGCCGCAGCCTGACGGACCGACGACGGCAACGAACTTGCCTTCGTCGATGTCGAGGTCGAGCCCCTCGATGGCAAGGGTCGTGCGTCGCCGGCCATAGACCAGGCGTACGTCACGCATTTGCAGCAGCTTGCCCATGCGCCGGCTATCGTCGCGCGACCTCGCGCACGACATCGAGCGCGAGCCTGCGTTCCTCGATATTGCCCGACACCTCGATGATCGGTTCATCGAGGCCGACCGCCAGATAGGCTTCCAGCCGGTCGCGGCATTGCGTCGGCGTGCCGGCGACCGCGAACACGCTGGCAGCTTCTTCCGGCAATAGCCTGACGGCGGCGTCGAAATCGTGCCGCGCATGCGCGTCCATGATCGCCTGATGATCGATCGCGAGGTTGGACGATTTGATGTTGTCAGCGTGTCCGCGGCTGCGGAACAGGAAAGCAAGCTTGCGCAGCATCGCCGCCGTCGCGGCGGCGCCATCCTTCGAGACGTTGAAATTGATGAAGGACGCCTTCCGTAGTGCCGTTGCAGCGCGCTCCTTCGCCGCGACGCCTGCCTCGGCGAGCGCGAGGCAGCGCCTGGTCGAGGCGAGCGTGAGGCCGGCCGAGAGCAGCACGCCGTCGGCGATCTCGCCGGCGAGCTTGAGCATTTGCGGGCCGGTCGACGCGATGTAGATCGGATACTGTCGCCCTTGATCGAACGCCATCTTGGCGCCGCGCAATTTGTGCAACTCACCCTCGTGCGCGACCGGCCTGCCGGCCCACAGCGCCCGCAGCGCCTCGACATATTCGCGCATGATCCTGATCGGCTTGAGGGGATCGATGCCGGATTCGCCGAGATTAAGGATATTGCCCACCGATACGTTGAGGATTACGCGCCCGCGCGCGAACTCGCCCAAGGTGGAGATCGCCATCGCGACCGGCAGCGGCGGCCACAAATACGGGCTTATGGCGGTCGGCACCAGCGTGGCGGAACGGGTCACGCTCGCCGCCGCGGTCGCCCAGACCATGGCTTCGCGATAGCCCATGTGCTGGGCAAACCAGAGGCTCGTTGCGCCCGCCAACTCCGCCTCGCGGCACACGTCCAGCATCTCGGCCGTCGACGAGAATCCATCGAAGAACACACCGACAGGCATCAACCATTCCCTGACCAAAAGCCGTCACGCGGCCGCGGGTGGTGGGGCTTCATCGCTGCAACCTGCTGCAAGGCGCGGGCTCCCCGTCGCCCCGGCAGATTGCGCCGAGCCTCATCCCAGGAAACGTCCGCCCCAAGTCCACACGATCGTAATGGGGCAAATCGCGCTTGACCAGTTTGCAACTTTGCTTTCGACTTGGATAGTGAAGCCGGGAAGTTGCAAAGTCATCGAAGGTCGTCTGTGCGGCCACAAACAGGACGCGACCGGAATTGTGATCCATGACCGCGAGAGTTGACATCACTCTCACCATCAACGGGCGTGACCACGCGGTTCGGGTCGAGCCGAGAAAGACGCTCGTCGACGTCATCCGCGACGAGTGCGGGCAGACCGGGACGCATATCGGTTGCGAGCACGGCATCTGCGGCGCCTGCACGGTGATCCTCGACGGCGAGGCAGTGCGCGCCTGCCTGATGTTCGCGGTGCAAGCGCAGGGCCGGCGCATTCGTACGGTCGAGGGACTTGCGGACGGGGATGAGCTGCATCCGCTGCAGACCGCGTTCATTGCTCACCATGCGCTCCAGTGCGGCTTCTGCACGCCCGGCTTCCTGATGCTGGCAGTCAACGCGCTGGAGACCAATCCCGATATCACGGATGAAGAGATCCTGGATGTTCTCTCGTCCAATCTCTGCCGCTGCACCGGCTATCAGAATATCGTCAAGGCCGTGTGCAGCAGGGCGGCGGAGCTGCGTGCGGCGCGGGCGAGGTAGCTGCGGGCTACGCTCTCGTCACTCCAGCACGCGCACCGGCTTGCCGTCGAGGAAGCCGCGGATGTCGCCGACCACGCCGTCGAAATAGGTGCGGTAGTTCTGGATCGCCACGTAGCCGAGATGCGGCGTGAGCACGACATTGTCCATCTTGCGCAGTGGATGGTCGGTGGGCAGCGGCTCGACGTCGAACACGTCGAGGCCGGCGCCGGCGATCTTCTTGTCCCGTAGCACGGCCAACAATGCCGCCTCGTCGATGATCGGGCCGCGCGAGGTGTTGATGATGTAGGCCGTGGGCTTCATCAGGCCGAGCTCCTTGCCTCCCACGAGGCCGCGCGAGCGCTGCGACAGCACCAGGTGAACAGTGACGAAGTCAGCCTGGCGGAACAGGTCCTCCTTGCCGGCGTAGTCGACGCCGGCTTCCTTGCATGTCTCGGGCGTCAGGTTCTGGCTCCAGGCGATCACCTTCATGCCGAACGCCTTGGCGATCCGGGCGGTGCGGGTGCCGAGCTTGCCCAGCCCGAGCACGCCGAGCGTCAGGCCGTCGAGGTCGAGCCCGATCGTGGTCTGCCAACGCTCGCCGGCTTTCATCCGCGCGTTCTCGTAGCCGATGCGCCGGGTGAGCTCGAGCATCAGCCCGATGGCGATGCCGGAGGTCGGATTGCCCAGCCCGGATGTGCCGCAAACCAGAACGCCGCGCTCCTTTGCCGCCGCGACGTCGATCGAGGCGTTGCGCATCCCGGTGGTGATCAAGAGCTTCAGGTCCGGCAGCTTCTCGATCACGGCGCGCGGGAACCCGGTGCGCTCGCGCATCGCGCAGACGATGTCGAAGCCCTGCAGCGCCTTGACGACGTTGTCCGGGCCGCCGAGGTGCTCGCTGAACACCTTGATGTCGACGTCGCCGGTGACCTTCGACCAATCGGCCATCTTGAGGGCGACGTTCTGATAGTCGTCGAGGATCGCGCAGCGGTGGCTGGTCATGGCGAAGGTCCGTTGAGTCGGCCGGCTGAGAGCGGCGGGAGGGCAGGGCGGCGATGATAGCACAGCCGAACCCGGCCCACGCCAATATGGGCGGACCGAAGCTTCGATGACCGATTGGGAGGTGACGGGCTTGGAGTGGGCAGCGACCGGTGCGTCAGGCCTTCACGCGGACGCGGGCCAGCACCGGAGCGCGATGCATCACCTCGGGCGCCGGATCATGCTTGGCGTGCCACTTGGGGCCGGGTCCGCGCATGTAGTGCAACTCGGGCCGATAGGTGTCGAATAGGGCGTGGGCCAGTCCGTGGACGAGGTCAGCGAGGTCGACAGCTGATCCCGATGCCTTGCGGCGGGCGGCGAACATCCGAACTGCGTTTTTGCCCATGACACTCTCCGGACGGCTTTTTGGCTTTTGCCGGTTGTCTGGTTCGCTCCGTGCTCGTTGACATGGAGCGACCGTATTCGCCACTCATCTTGAGGCGAAATTTGTTAAAAACGAGTAGGAAATCGCCAGCGATTCCGCTTTTGTCCGCTACCGTTGCGGAATTGTTACAGTTAGGGTTAATGGGTGGCTCCGGAAAGCCACACTAGGGCGCCCGCATGGGAATCGTAGCCCGGATGAGCGAAGCGAAATCCGGGGACAATCCATCCGCTTAGAGAAGGCTGGCTGCTCACGCCGCTGTGATTCACGGCCCCGGATGTCGCTTCGCTCATCCGGGCTACAGATCTTTCCGAATCAGCGCTGCACCCGCACCCGAGCCAGGGCCGGCATGAGCACCGCGCGCACCGCGACAGGAGCCGGGTCGTGCTTGGCGTGCCACTTGGGACCGCGGCCGCGCATGTAGTGCAGTTCCGGCCGGTAGGGATCGAACAGCGCCTGGGCGATGTTGCGGATGAGGCCGGCGAATTCGGCCATCAGGCCGGACGCGTTGCGGCGGGTGGTGGAGGCTCGATCTGCCTTCGTGGCCGTGAACATGACACGCTCCGATCGGCTTGTTGTTGTTCTTGCCGGTTTGATCCTTGGTCACCGGACGAAGCGTCCGGGTTCAGCGGACGATCGACCGGATCGCATCAGCGCCTGGTAGGAATTGGCCTACGTAGTTGCGCGGTCAGCAGTCCTACCTGCTTGGATGTACGTTGCCGGCGCCGCCGAGGATGTGCTGCGCGTCACACTTTTTCGTGTTTTCTTTTTGCATTGAGGACGGTCGCGGGCGGCGAGCTTGCTCTTGCGGGCGCGGCTCGCTACATCAGCGCCGAATTCCCACCAAACGGCGTCCATTGGCGCCCGACAATGAGGGCAGGGCGGCTCATGGCCCGTCAGTTCATCTATCACATGGAGGGTCTCTCGAAGACTTATCCGGGCAACCGGAAGGTCCTGGAGGACATCCATCTGTCGTTCTACCCGGACGCCAAGATCGGCGTGCTCGGCGTCAACGGTTCCGGCAAGTCGACCTTGCTTCGCATCATGGCCGGCATCGACACCGAGTTCACCGGGGAAGCCTGGGTCGCCGAGGGCGCGCGTGTCGGCTACCTCGAGCAGGAGCCGCAGCTCGATGCGGCCAAGAGCGTGCGCGAGAACGTGATGGAGGGCGTCGCCCCGCAGAAGGCGATCCTCGACCGCTACAACGAGCTCGCCGCCAACTATTCGGACGAGACCGCCGACGAGATGACCAATCTGCAGGACGAGATCGAGGCCAAGGGGCTGTGGGACCTCGACTCCAAGGTCGACCAGGCGATGGACGCCCTGCGATGTCCGCCCGACGACGCCGACGTGACCAAGCTCTCCGGCGGCGAGCGGCGTCGCGTCGCGCTCTGTCGGCTGCTCCTCGATCAGCCGGAGCTTCTCCTGCTCGACGAGCCGACCAATCACCTCGACGCCGAGTCGGTGCATTGGCTCGAGGGGCATCTGCGCAATTATCCGGGCGCGATCCTGATCGTCACCCACGACCGCTATTTCCTCGACAACGTTACTGGCTGGATCCTCGAGCTCGATCGCGGTCGCGGGATTCCCTATGAGGGCAACTACTCGGCCTGGCTATCGCAGAAGCGCAAGCGGCTGGAGCAGGAAGGCCGCGAGGAAGAGGCGCGCCAGCGCACGCTGGCGCGCGAGCAGGAATGGATCGCGGCTTCACCGAAGGCGCGGCAGGCGAAATCCAAGGCCCGTTATCAGCGCTATGAGGACTTGGTGAAGCTGGCCGCCGAAAAGACCACCCAGACCGCGCAGATCATCATTCCGGTCGCGGAGCGGCTGGGGCAAAACGTCGTCGATTTCGCCGGGCTGAAGAAGGGTTACGGCGACAACCTGCTGATCGACGACCTCACCTTCAAGCTGCCGCCGGGCGGTATCGTCGGCGTGATCGGCCCGAATGGCGCCGGCAAGACCACGCTGTTTCGCATGATCACGGGCCAGGAAAAGGCGGACGCGGGCACGATCGAGGTCGGCGAGTCGGTGCATCTCGGCTATGTGGACCAGTCGCGCGACTCGCTCGACGGCAAGAAGAACGTGTGGGAGGAAATCTCGAACGGGCAGGACATCATCCTGCTCGGCAAGCGCGAGGTGAATTCGCGCGCCTATTGCTCGAACTTCAACTTCAAGGGCGGCGACCAGCAGAAGAAGGTCGGCTCGCTCTCGGGCGGCGAAAGGAACCGGGTGCATCTCGCCAAGATGCTCAAGTCGGGCGCCAACCTGCTGCTGCTCGACGAGCCCACCAACGACCTCGACGTCGACACCTTGCGCGCGCTCGAGGAGGCCCTGGAGGACTTCGCCGGCTGCGCGGTCATCATCAGCCACGACCGCTGGTTCCTCGACCGCATTGCCACCCACATCCTCGCCTTCGAGGGCGAGAGCCACGTCGAGTGGTTCGAGGGCAACTTCCAGGACTACGAGCAGGACAAGATGCGCCGCCTGGGGACGGATTCGACCATCCCGCACCGGATCAAGTACAAGAAGTTCTCCCGTTGAGTAGCGAGCGAATAGCGAGTAGCGAGTAGCGAGTAGCGAGTAGCGAGTAGCGAGTAAAGAGAGTCCGCCGCTATTCGCTATTCGCTTCTCTCGTGCACCACCACCGCGGAACAACACCCCTCATGGCCGAAGACTGGAGCGCGCGCCAGTACCTCAAGTTCGAGGACGAGCGCACCCGTCCGCCGCGTGATCTGCTCGCGCAGGTGCCGGTCTCCGCGCCGCGGCGCGTGATCGATCTCGGCTGCGGACCCGGCAATTCGACCGAGCTCCTGATCGCGCGCTATCCGGACGCCGACGTCATCGGCTTGGACTCGTCACCCGACATGCTCCGCCAAGCGCGCGAGCGGCTGCCCAAGCGCACCTTCGCGCAAGCCGATCTCGCCACTTGGAGCCCGCAGGACCGCACGGACCTCCTGTTCGCGAACGCGGTGTTCCAATGGGTGCCCGACCACCCCGCGGTCCTGCGGCGTCTCCTCGAGGCGTTGCCGGAGGGCGGCGTATTGGCGGTGCAGATGCCCGACAACACCAACGAGCCGGCATTGTTGTTGATGGAGGAGGTCTCACGCACGGGGCCATGGGCCGCGACGCTCGCCGCCGCCAATGCCGCACGCAACGATCTGCCGAGCCCGGATGGCTACTATGACTTGCTCAAGCCGCTCTCTGCCCACCTCGACATCTGGCACACGGTCTACAACCACGTGATGGCGGGACCCGAGGGCATCGTGGAATGGTTCAAGGGCTCGGGGCTGCGGCCGTTCCTGGCCCCGCTCGACGGCGATATGCGCGACGGTTTCGTCGCCGCCTATACGGCGCGGATCGCCCGCGCCTACCCGGCGCGCTTCGACGGAAAAGTGCTGCTGAGATTTCCGCGACTTTTCATCGTGGCGGTGCGGTAACCTGTAGGGTGGGCAAAGGCGCGCTCCCCGGTCGAGGTCTGGCCAAGCAAACGGTGCAGCGCCGTGCCCACACGCCGGCGTGTCCGGAGCGCGATCGCGGTGGGCACGACGCTGCGCTCTGCGCGCGGCAAGATCGAATCCGTGGCTCACGCCTTTGCCCACCCTACGCCATTCGCCCGGCTTCACTTCACCCGCACCTTGGTGGCGATCGGGCCGGTGTCGCCGATGTCCTCGTTGTAGTGGACTTCGTCGCCGCGCTCGAGCTGATCGAAGTCTCCCGCCAGCACGGCGTTGCGATGGAAGTAGAGCAGGCCGCCTTCCTTGGTCATGAGGTAACCGAAGTCCTGCTCGGGCGTGATCTCGGCGACCTGACCGAGCGACTGATTGCCGGCGTCGTGATGGCCGTCCTTGGTGCGCCCGTTGCGCTGCTGCTTGAGCTCCAGCAATTGCCGCTCGGCGAGGCGGAACGCCTCGTTGATGGCCTTGCGCAGGTCGGGGTGCTTGTATTTGCGCAGCAGATGTTCCGGCTCGTGGCTGACCACGATGTCCTTGCGGCCGGGAATGCCGAGCTCGATATGGACCACCGGCGGAATGGTGCCGGTCATGTCCTTGGCGCGCTGGTCGATCCGCACCCGGCATGAGACCAGCCGATCGTAGAGCTTCTCGAGCTCAGCGACGCGGGCGCGGATTTCCTGCTCCGCCCACTCGGAACTATCGATATTGTGGAAGGCAATCTCGAGCGGCACCTGCAGCATGGGGGCAACTCCTTACCTTCGGCGCATTTGGACGCTTATGTTAACGCTTGGCCAATCCGAATCGTTGCAGGGGAACGCGGGAGTGCAGCCCCATCCATGCTGAATGGGCTCCTTCGCGGGCAAATTGAAATGATGTTCGTCGATAGATGTGGGGCGATCCGCCGATCGTTGCAACGGGCGCTCTTCGCCGTGGGCGCGGCATGGCTTGTGGCCGCAGCGGCCTCCGCGCCGGCCGCGGCCGATCCGGCGTTTCAGAAGTGGCTCGCCGATCTCTGGCCGCAGGCGCAAGCCATGGGCGTGTCGCGCAAGACCTTCGAGGCGGCGACGCATGGGGTCGAGCCCGATCTGACCCTGCCCGATCTCGATCTTCCCGGCCGGGAAGGCATTCCGCCGCGCGGGCAGGCCGAATTCGTGCAGACGCCGGCCGACTATATCAAGGAGGCGAACATCGCGCGGCTCGCCGAGCAGGCGAAAAAGCTGGCCGCCGAGCACAGCCGCACGCTCGCCGCCATCGAGCAGAAATTCGGCGTGCCGGGCAATGTGCTGCTCGCGATCTGGGGGCGCGAGACCGCCTTCGGCAGCTACAAGCTGCCCAAGCAGGCCATCAGGGTGCTGGCCACCCAGGCCTATTACGGGCGGCGCAAGGACATGTTCCGCCAGGAGTTGCTCTATGCGCTCAAGATGCTGGAGGAGGGCCACGTCACGCTCGCCGACATGAAAAGCTCGTGGGGCGGCGCCATGGGCCTCACCCAGTTCCTGCCGTCGGAGTTCTACAAGCTCGCGGTCGATTTCGACGGCGACGGCAAGAAGGACATCTGGCATTCGGTGCCCGACGCGCTGGCGTCAGCCGCGCAGCAGCTGGTCAGCAAGGGCTGGCAGCGCGGCACGCGCTGGGCCTACGAGGTGCGCGCGCCGCAAGGCATCGATTGCACGGTCGGTGTCCCCGACGTCACGCGGCCGGTGGGCGAATGGCTCAAGCAGGGATTCACTCCCGCCTACGGCCGCAAGCCCACCGCGGCCGAGCTTGCCGAGCCGGCCTCGCTGCTGCTCCCCGAGGGCATCTACGGCCCGGCTTTCCTGACGCTGCGCAACTACTACGTCATCAAGGAATACAATTTCTCCGATCTCTATGTGCTGTTCGTCGGCCATCTGAGCGACCGCATCAGCGATCCGCGCCCGTTCGAGACGCCGTGGAGCAAGAATACGCAGCTGCGCACCGCCCAGGTCGAGAGCATGCAGCGCACGCTGACGAAGCTCGGTCTCTACAAGGACAAGATCGACGGCAAGGCCGGCATGCTCACGCGCGCCGCGCTCGGCGCCTACCAAAAGGCCAACCGGCTCAAGCTCGATTGCTGGCCGACCGCGGCCGTGCTCGAGCACATGCTCGCCAGGGCCGCCGTCGACGAGCGCCGCAAATGATCATGGCCGGCTCTTGCGAGCCGGCCATGACAGCAATCCCGATGACGGATGGGTTGCGTCGTCGCTCAGCAGGGGACGCGCGTCGGCCGCACCACCCAGGCTTGGTAGCGATTGGACCAGATCTGCTGGTCGACGATGCAGTAGCGCGGCGCCACTACGACCGGCCCCTCGACGACATAAGCGGGTCGTGAATTCGCGATTGCGGTGCCGGCGATGAGGCCGCCGACGGCGCCGATGGCGAGGCCGGCCGCGAGCCCGCCGCGACGTCCCGCGGATGCCTCGGTGGCGAAAGTCGCGAGCGAGACCGCGATGGTCGCGACCGCTAGTACTGCAGTTAGAGCCTTTTTCATCAGAATCTCCTTGCAAGCGTCGGCCGCCGCCGAGCGCGGGATGGGGTTGGCGATGTGTCCAGATAGCCCCGATTAAGTCACGGCCCCCGAATGAGCCGGTGACGATAATCCCGTTTAATTTGTCGGAATTTGGGTCAGTAGGGCGCTACCCTGTGCAGGAATTACCTTGTTCGTGACACAAAATTGCCGGCGTCCCCGAGAGCGGGGGGGGGGCGCCGGCGTGGATCGGGGTCCGAGAGTCGCTTGCGGATCGGCCGATCAGCAGACCCGCACGCGATATCCGTAACGCCACCGCACGCAGCCATAATAGGCCGGCCTGGGGGCGTAGTAGTACGCCGGACCGGGCGCATAGACGGGAGCGTATGCGGGAGCGTAGTAGTCGTAGTACGCCGGGCCCGGGGCATAGGCGTATCCGCCGTATCCGCCGTATCCGCTGTATCCACTGTATCCACCGTAGTACCCGCCGTAGTACGGGCGCGCGAATGCGCCTGCGAGGGCGGCGGCGGCGAAACCGCCGACGATAGCCGGGCCCCACCAGCCGCGGCGGGCCTCCGCCGTCGTGGGGGTAGCAACCGCGGCGACGGTAAGGGTGGCTGCCGTGGCAAGGGCGGTCAGGGTCTTGGTCATGGGGGTCACCTCACAGAGGGAAGTGTTAGGATAACATTCAACGCGCCCCCGGTGCCGAATGTTCCAAGGTCCAGGGTGAACCGACAGTGAATGCCGGTCATCAACGGGCACGATTGCACGAGCGTTTGATGTTGCGGCGCACCATTGAAATAAAAAGACCTCATCCGGGCGGATGAGGTCGCAAAGCCTTGTTTCCGAGACTGCCCTCGTTGGGGCTTGTCTGTGCCAGGTTATTCGGCCGCTTGCTGGACGAGCCTGGGTGTTGCGATATTCGACGCCTCCAGCGCGGCCATCTCCAAGAGATGCGCCAAGTCCGGCAGCGCCGCCTCCCGACACAACTTGCAAAGCTCGTACGCCGTCGTGCCTACGTAGTCAGCCACTTGTACTTTGTTACCCATTGCCTACCCCTTGAAGCAGGAATGCCGCGCAACATGATTGGCATGACTCCCAGCGACTGCAATGTGAGCTGGTTCACAGTTCGCGCGTGATAATTTCGGCAGCGCCTCGAAGCCACGGGAGTGGGCAGGGGCGCCGATGTTGGGCCGCCACGCCACGAGCGACAACCGACGTGCGAGATATCGACCGCCTGTTTGCCGAATTGCCGAAGTCGCCACGACTCGATCAGTTGAACTCGAGGTCCGTTGCCGGCGGCGCAACGACGCTGCGCCATGTCGCCCTATCGGCTCG
>WNEY01004005.1_pt1 | contig 11153 bp, 10 predicted proteins | sample 5400531 | NCBI WGS metagenome assembly WNEY01 (sample SAMN13153338, study PRJNA577476) | soil metagenome | isolation source: 200 cm saprolite under Douglas fir tree site 1 | place: USA:California | collected 2015-04-18
CGATATCGCCGGTACGGCCAGCTCGACGTCTCATCCGCCACAGTGGCAATCGCTGCGAGAGCGTTGATTGCCTGGCGCGCCTCGTCAAAGATCACGTCATAGGAGCTGCCGGAGAGCCAGAGCACCGCGTCGTGTTGGGTCGCCGGCATCACGTAGTGATCAGCCCCGATCACGTCTTCGTTGAAGCCAACCAGGCCATGCGGGAGACCGTCCGGCACGAGTTCACGCCACAGTTCGGGCCGGAATCCGGACACCAGGTTGACGCCGCCGATCGTTGTTCGGGGCTCGCGCAAGTCGGCCATCGCGGTCACGAGCGCTCGCGAGTCTCCAGCCGACTGAAGGTTGAACTCGAGGTAGGCATGAGACGGGTTCCCAAGTGCAAAGATCCCGCTCTGTGGCGCGTTCATCGTTCTTGCCACTCCATTGATCGGTCGAGGGATGGTGGAGAAAACATGATGCCACCGTTCTTCGGCACCTTTCTGTAGGCCGGCACCTAGCCTCGATTCAGGCGGGCACCTTCGAGAATGAGTGCCTTCAACGCCGAAGCGTTGATTGCATCGCCCTCGTGGAAATCGATGGCACGCACCATCTTGCTGTCCAGACGCGTGTTGAAGAGGCCCTTCGGATCCTTCAGCTGGGCACCCTTCGGAAACGTCAGCCTCACCGCGTTCTTGAGGGCCTCGCCGATGCAGACGATGCCGTCGTGGGACCAGACGGGCACCCCCTCGGGGCGGGAGGGCTTCTTCCACTTCACCTCTTCGATTACGCCCGGGTCGGCGCCCCTGATGAGAGCCCGCAGTTGGCCCAGCCTCTCACCCCTCCAGCCGGCCATCCTGCGGACGATGTCATCTATCTGTTGGGACGCGGATGCGTCGCTCATGCCGACGCTTTGCTGCGGCTGCTGAGCACCCAGCGGACGGAAGGGCTCAGTTCCTTGTCCTTGCGGTGGGTGCAGCCAAGCCAACAACACGGCCGCCGCTTCCCCTCCAGCAGCTCGGATTGCACTCGCTGGATGTGGTGGCTTCTCGTTTCGGCTTTCTTCGGCCAGAGCACCCAACAGATCCATTCATTGCGGGCCAGAGGCGTGAGGTCTTGCCACGCCGCCAGAACCTTTGGATTCGCAATCAGGACGCGTCTCAAATCCACCGGGACGGTATGCGCCACTCCGCCGGAGACCACCCTGGAACTCATCGATCGCCCATCGTAGCTTCGATGCGGTCAACGGCAGCGTCGTCTTAGTCGCCGATCTCGGAGCGCCGTTGACCGGCGTGCCAACCTGGTTGACGGTCGAGGAAAGCTCCGTCGGCCGCCTCTTCGGGGAACACTTTGTGAGGATTCAGAATGCCTTTCGGGTCCATCAGAGCCTTGAGCTGCCTCATGAGGTCGAACTCCAGGGCGCTGTGCTCCTGGGCGGCATGGTCACGCTTTAACGAGCCAAGGCCGTGTTCTCCGGATATCGAGCCCCCGAGCTCCACCGCGTCCGCGAACAACCGGGCGGCTGCCGGGCCCACCAAGCCTCGTTGATGATCGTCAAAGACGATGGACGGGTGCACGTTTCCATCGCCTGCGTGTGCCACCACCGGGATCTTCATTCCCGTCTCGACGGCGAGCCGTTCGATGCGAGCAAGCATCTCGGGGATCGCCGAGATCGGGACGGACAAATCTTCTGCGAAGTAGTTCTTTCGCATCGCCATCAGGACCTTGCCGAAGCTTCGGCGCGCGTTCCACAACTTGTCCCGTTCCGAACCGGACTGGGCCAGGCGATTGTCGATTCCGTCGACCACAACAATCATGGCCTCGATGTCGTCCTGGACTTGCTCCGGTGACGCACCGTCCTGCTCGATGAGCAGCACGCAGCCCGCGTCGGTGCCCAAACCGGGCGGTAGCAGATGTTCCACCAGTTCCAGCGCGCCCCGGTCCATGAGCTCTAGAGCGGCGGGAAGGTGTCCGGAGCCCATCAGCCGAGCCACCGCCTCGGCAGCGTGGGTCGCGGTACGGAAGCTGACGATTGCGGTAGCGCGGTGCTGCGGCAGAGGGATGAGTTTCAGCGTTACCTCGGTGACGATGCCCAACGTTCCCTCCGAGCCAATGAACAGGTGGGCGAGGCGGTAGCCTGAGGAGCGCTTCCTCGTCCGGCCGCCCAATCTCAAGACCTGGCCATCGGCAAGCACGACGGTCATGCCCATCACATAGTCGGCGGTGACACCGTACTTGAGGCAGCTCGGCCCGCCCGAGTTGCACGCGACGTTGCCTCCGATCGACGACATCGACGCACTCGCCGGGTCGGGCGGGTACATCAAGCGGTGCTGCGCGGCCTCCTCCTGGATCCGGCCCGTGATCGCTCCAGCCTCCGCGACAGCGCATACGTTGTCGGTGTCTATCTGAATGCCGGTCATACGCTCGAGCGATAGAACGATGCCGCCGCCCAGCGGCACGGAGCCTCCGACCAGGCTGGATCCACCGCCGCGGGCCACGACCGGAATGCGGTGCCGGTGACAGACCTTCATCACTCCCGAAACCTCGGCCGTGGTTCCAGGAAGCACGGCTGCGATGAGCTCGCCATCCATGAAAGTGGCGTCATGCCTGTAGGGCTCCAGAGCGTCAGTGATCACGTGCCGGTCACCGACGACTGCCGAGAGCTCCCGCAGCGCCTGGACTGGAGCGGATGCCCGCACTATCGCGGCGTGATCCCGCCGTCCATCACGAGCTCACTTCTATTAATGAAGGCCATCGAGCTGGTGCTCAGACATCGCGCGACGAGCCGGAACCGGATCGGGATGGTTCGAGAGGATCTTGGTGATCCACTCACTCTCCACTGTTCGCGGGAAGATCGCAACCGCTCGAATCCCCTCTGCCGCGTGATCCCCGGCGATCGCACGAGTCAGACCGAACATGCTCCCGGAGCCGGCTCCTGTTGCAAAGCCGGCCAGCAGGTCAGCATCAGTCGCTGCGCAGCCTGTAGACGCGAGCGGCGTTCAAGCCAAAGATGCGCTCAAGGTCGCCAGGGGGCATCGGACCCAACGCTTCCTCCAGGCCCTTGACCACGCCGGCGTATGACGTCGCCAGCAGGCAAACCGGCCAGTCGGAGCCGAACATGAGCCGATCGGCCCCGAACCAGTCGACGACCGACGCCACGAACGGCTGCAGGTCTGCGGGCGTCCAGGAAGCCCAGTTCGCCTCCGTCACCATTCCAGACAACTTCACGGCGACGTTCGGGAGCGCCGCGAGGTCGGGCATGCGTTTGCGCCACTCGGGGTCTTCCCCATCGGCGATACGCGGTTTGGCAATGTGGTCGAGCACGAACTCCAGGCCAGGGAGCTCGGCGACGGTTTCGATTGCTGCCGGCAGCTCGCGGGCCCGCACCAGCAAGTCGTAGACGAGACCACGCTCCTGGACAGCGGCAAGGCCTCGCCGAACATCGGCGCGGCAAAGCCATTTCGGGTCGGCTTCGTCGTGGACCTGGTGCCGGATGCCGACGAGCCTCTCGCCGCCAGGCCCGGCAACCAAAGCGTCAAGGGCCGCGCCAATGTGATCCGACGTCAGGTCGACCCATCCGACGACGCCTGAGATGAATTCCGTGCGGGAGGCGAGCTCGAGGAACTCGCGCGTCTCGTCTTCGCTCGAGATCGTCTGCACCAGGATGGTCCCCGAGATGCCCTGAGCCGCTAGCTCCGGAGCGAGGTCGTCCGGCGTGAACGGCCTCCTGACCGGGTCGAGTGCATCCCCGACCATCCATGGATACGTGGCCCTTGTCGGGTCCCAAAAGTGATGATGCGCGTCGATCCGCGGGTGCGTCTCGTTCATTGATCCGGCGACTCGATGCTGACGTTTGAAGGCGTCGGCGCATCTTCGCGCAGCAAGCCCTCGGCCTTCAGCTCGGCCCAGAGCTGGTCTGGGATGGACACGTCGAGCCACCGCAAGTTCTTTTCCAGCTCGTCGATCGTTCGAATTCCGAGGAGGACTGTGCACACCCGCGGATGCGCCAACGGAAACTGAAGCGCGGCCGCGGGCAACGGAACTTCGTACCGATCGCACACCGCCTTGATCTGCTGCGCTCGAGCTATGACTGCTGCTTCGGCGGGAACATAGTTGTACCTGGCGCCGGGCACCGGGTCGATGAGGACTCCACTGTTGAACACCCCCCCGACGACGATCGAGACCGTGCGCTCCTCGCAGAGAGGCAGTAGCTCGTCCATCGCGATCTGGTCGAGCAGCGTGTACCGACCGGCGACCAGCAGCACATCGAGGTCGCATGCCTCGACAAGCCGGGCCAGCATCGGGGCCTGGTTCATGCCTGCGCCGATCGCCCGCGTGGTCCCATCCTCGCGCAGCCTGGCCATCGCGGTGTACGCCGTCGTGGTGGCCGCGTCGAAGTGGTCGTCCGGGTCGTGGAGGAGGAGGACGTCGAACCGGTCGAGCCCGGTCCGCCGGAAGCTCTCCTCAACCGATCTCATGACCCCGTCGTACGTGAAATCCCAGACCGGACCGACCTGCGGAACGTCCTTGTAGAACGGTTCGCCCAGGTAAAACTGGCTCTCGTCGCGGGGCGCATCGGCCCGAAGTAGGCGGCCCACCTTGGTCGACACAAAGACCTCGTTTCGCGGAAGCCCGGCGACCGCGCGGCCCACGCGCTGCTCGGCGAGGCCGTGGCCGTAAAGCGGGGCGGTGTCAAAGTACCGAAGTCCATGGGCGACAGCACTTCCGAGAACCGCGTCTGCATGCTCATCTGAGAGCGCCTGGAACATGTTCCCGAGCGGTGCGGTACCGACCCCGACGCGCGGCACGGCCAGGCTCGTCTTCCCAATCCGGACACGTGCGTTCAGATCCATCAGCGAGGCGCCGGCTGCGGGAACCTCGTCGGGTCGTAGTAGGCCCGGACGTGAGTGAACTTGCCATCCCGGATGCGCACGAGGTTGACTCCATAGATCGGAAAACGCTTGCCCGCCCGGTCGATGAGCACGGCCTCCCACTCGAGCGCAGCCTCATCGCCCTGCGTGATGTCTCGGACGACCGTGACTTCGAGGCCGGGGAAGTCGTCGCCCATACCGTCGTAGAAGGTCCGGATCTGATCGTGTCCGACCAGCGGGCCGGTCACAGGGTGAAAGGTCGCGTCGCTGTGGAAATGGGACAGCACACCTTCAACGTCCCGCCGCGCCTCGGCGCGCCAGTACGACTCGCCAACTTCCCGCGGGGTGGTCATAGATCTCTCCTTTCCAACTAACCGCTGTTGAGACTCGATACGCGGGCGAGCGTCCTGCGCGTCCCCCGGATGACCTCGCCGATCCCCACTGCGAAGACCAGCAAGATGCCCTTGACGACGTACTGCGAGAACGACTCCACGCCGAGGAGGTTCAGTCCGTTGCCCAGGACCCCAAGAATGAACACGGCGACAACCGTGCCGATGACAGTTCCCTGGCCGCCCGAGAGCGCGGTTCCGCCGAGGATGACCGCGACGATGACGTCGAACTCGAACCCGACGCCCGAATTTGGATCGCCCGTGGCCACCCGCGAGTTGATGAAGATGCCGGCGATCCCCGCCGCCAGGCCCGCAAGGATGTAGAGGATGATTCGCGTCCGGTCGATCGGGATACCAGACAGGCGCGCCGCTTCCGTGTTGCCGCCGCTGGCGACGGCCCAGCGGCCAAGCAATGTCTTGCGCTCGATGAACAGCATGGCTGCGGCGACGACCGCGAAGATGAAGACGGGCGTCGAGACGGGCCCAATGGTGCTGGTGGCGAGATCGTTGAACGTAAGAGGCACGCCCTTTACCGGCTCGCCTCCGGCCAGCAGGAGCGCGATTCCGCGTCCCATGTAAAGGGTGCCGAGAGTGGCTATTACCGGGTTAATCCTCAACCCGACCACCAAGAGCGCGTTAAGAGAACCAAAGACTGCGCCGGCAAGCAGCCCCATCCCGAAGGCCGGTCCGAGGGGCCAGCCGGCTTCGGCCGCGAACTTGGCGGCAACGACGCCGGCGATTGCAACTACGGATCCGACCGAAAGGTCGAGGCCTCCGGCAACCATCACCAACGTGACCGCGCAGCTGGTGATCCCGACGAAAGAAACCTGGCGCAGAACGTTGGTGAGGTTCTCGACGGTAAGGAAGCGATCCGTGGTCAGCGAGAACACGATTCCCACCAGGATCAGAATCCCGATGTTGCGCGCGAACGTCTGGTTCGTGGGGCGCGCGGCCCACGTGCGTAATGAACCGCGAAACGCGGCGATCGTCTCCGTCCGTGTAGCCGGCGTCGCCGTCAACTGCTCCTTGATGCTGGTCGGCTTGCTCACGCCGGCAATCCATGGGCGCTGCGGAGAATGGACCCCTCGGACATCTGACCGCGGCTGAACATACCGGCGATTCGTCCATCGTTGAGGACCATGACGCGATCGGAGAGCCCGATCACCTCGGAGAGCTCCGACGACATGAGCAGGATCGCGGTCCCGTCCGTGGTGAGCTCCGAGATGAGCCGGTAGATCTCGTATTTCGCGCCGACGTCGACCCCTACGGTTGGGTCGTCGAGGATGATGAGCTTAGACCCACCGATCAGCCAGCGACCGAGGACCACCTTCTGCTGGTTGCCGCCAGACAAGGCCGAGACAACCTGGTCGAGCGAGGCGGCCTTCACCCCAAGCCGGCGGGCCATCGCATCGACCAGCCGGAAGCGTGCGCCGTCGTTCACCAATCCGAAGCGCGAATAAAGCCACGGCCGGGCGGAGCTCATGTTGTCGAGCACGGACAGCTGCGGGAAGAGGCCATGCAGCACTCGCTCTTCAGGCACCAGGCCCATGCCCGAGCGCACTGCACGTCGTGGCGTACCAAGCAGCTGATTGCTTCCTTCGAGATGAACGTCTCCTCCCGTGATCGGGTCTGCGCCGAAGATGGCGTTGGCCAGCTCCGTTCGACCCGAGCCGAGCAACCCATAGACGCCCAGCACTTCGCCGGCGTGGAGCGTGAACGTGATGCCGCGCAATCCCGTTTCCGTCGTCAGATCGCGCACTTCGAGGACGGCGTCCGGACGGGCGTGCGACGTTGCCGTCTGGGAGATCTGATCTGAGTCGCGGCCGATCATCAGGCTGACCACTTGCTCGATCCGCGTCTCATCCGCCTCGACGGTCGCGACCGTTTTGCCGTCGCGCAAGACCGTGATGCGGTCGCTGACGGCTAATACCTCTTCGATCCGATGTGAGATGTAGATGATCCCGAGCCCAGTCCCACGGAGCTCGGCAAGGACCCGATGCAGGTGGGTCACCTCGTCGCTGCCGAGCGAGGCCGTCGGCTCGTCGAGGATGAGGAGGCGGGAATCGTGGAGCAGCGCCCGCGCGATCTCGACCAGCTGCCTTTCCGCAGACCGCAAGCTGGCAGCCACGCGGTTCAGGTCGATGGTGGATCCGAGGCTCGCCAGGACGTCGCGCACCGCTCGCCGCTGGGCAGAGTCGCGGAGGATGCCAAGGCGCGACTTTTCGACGCCGAGCGTGACGTTCTCGGCCACGGTGAGCTGAGGCACCAGGTTCGCGTGCTGAAAGATCACGTTGATGCCTGATCGCATCGATTCCGCCCGAGATTGGAAGTCGACCGGAACCCCGTTCAGGGCGATCTCCCCAGAGTCCTTGGTCGTAGCTCCAGCAAGGATCTTGACCAGGGTGGATTTGCCGGCGCCGTTCTCGCCAACGAGGGCGTGGACTTCGCCGGCGCGGACATGAAGGTCGGCCGACCGCAGCGCCCTCACCCCGCCGTAGCTCTTGGAGAGAGATTCGACGGCCAGCAGGTCGCGATCGGCAGGCGGGTTCATTTCTGAAAACGTGTCACTCGGCGAAGGCTGATGGTGGACCGGAGGAGGAACGCTCCCCTCCTCCGGTCCGAGAGAACTGTTAGCAAGGAAGATCCGCGGTTGCCAGGTACTCGACCTTGTTGAACGCGTTGGCGGCGGCGCAATCGGCCGGGATCGGTTTGTCGGGCACGTTCATGACATAGCTGCCGTACGCGGGGATCGTGCCATTGATCATCTTTAGCAAAGTGTCGATGAGCGTCTGGGAGATTTCCTTGGGCGTGAGCCCGAGCACTTCCATGAGCGGGGACGACTTATCAACGAGCGCCTTCAGCTCCTCGTCAGTTCCGTTGATGCTGTAGAAGTACGTGTGGTCGGGCTTCTTGTTGGTTGCTCCTCCGAGCCCGGCTGCCTTGAACGCCTGCAGCGCGCCAAAGGCCATATCCGAGTTGCAGCCGGTCGCGACGTTGAAGCCTTTGTCACGCTGGAGCGCGTCTTCGGCCACCGTCACCGCCTTCTCGCGCGAGCCGGCACCGTCGACGATCGTGATCTTGGCGTCAGGTGCCACAGAAAGTACGCCTTCCTTGAAGCCGCCCATACGGATGTCTTGACAGATGGAAGCTCCCTGGATGGTGACCAGCAGCACGTCGACGGGCTTGCCCGGAAAGTTGGTTTTGACCCACTGAGCGGCGCGACTTCCCGCCCCGACAGTCTGCGCCCGCTCATCCAGGCCGACGTACGGTGCGGTGATGCCCGCCCCGAAGGGGATCGCCCATCCCAGCACGGGGATCTTCTTGGCCTGCGCCTCCTTCACCAGAGGGACCGACACCGCGGCGTCGGCCGGCTGGAAGATGATTCCCTGCACGCCCTTCGCCAGAAGGTCGTCCATCAGGTTGGGGGCATTCGTGCCCACGCCGAGCTGGTTCTCGAAGACGATCTGGATACCCAGGCTGTCGGCGTAGGCCTGCATCTGCTTTTGCTGGGCTGTCTGGTACGCGTCGTTGTTGTAGAGGATGTCACCGATGATCATCTTCTTGGCCGACGAAGGCGAGTTGCCGCATGCCACTGCGAATACCGCTGCGATCACTGCGACAGCGCACAGCTTCCAAAACGTACGGTTCATTTCCGAACTTCTCCTCGATTCATGTCGTTTGCTGACGGGAACGGCTTGGCACTCGGTCGTTCCAGTCGCGGTGTTGCGTCAAGTCGTGCTTCGTCTCCCAATGCCGGGCAACTGCCACTTGCTCCGAGCGTCGGGCCGGATTGCTGTGGAGGCCCCAGGCGCCTGCGGTCTTTCGAGGTAGGCATCGCGGACGACGCTTCGCTCGACGAAGGCGTCCTGCGTCCACGGGATGAATTCGAGCAATGGAGATCCTTCTGACAGGACCGTGCTCACCAGGTGCTGGTGTACCTGCATCATGTCGCCCGCGTGAGGGACAACCCTCAAGCCCCTGCCGGCGGCGTGCGCGGCGATCTGAAGCCACTCTGTGACTCCGCCCACGCGGGTCGCGTCGGGCTGAACGACGCGGACTGCGTCAGCGGAGATGAAGCTGGCAAACGCCTGGTACGAATAGATGCTCTCGCCGGCCGCAACGTCGAGCGCGGTCGCCCGCTGCAAACGAACGTGGCCATCGAGATCGTCTGCGTGGATAGGCTCCTCGACCCAGTCCATGCCGACCTCTTCGAGCACCGGCAGCATGCGAACGGCCGTCGCTATTTCCCAGCGCTGGTTGGCGTCGCACATGAGCGCAACCTTGTCGCCAATCGCTCGGCGGATAGCTCGGACCCGATCCGCATCCTCGCGCCAATCGGGCTTGCCAACCTTGATTTTGACCCGACGCCAGCCCTGTTCGATCAAGGCAGTGACGTCCCTGACGAGGTCCTCGAGCTGGAGATTGAGCCAACCCCCATCGGTGTTGTACGTCTCGATGGCATCAGCCGACCCTCCGAGGAGCCTCCACAGTGGGACCCCCGCGCGCTGAGCCGCCAGGTCCCATAGCGCGATGTCCACCATGCCGAGAGCCATGTGCACTACGCCGGCCCGACCAATCCAGTGAGTCGGAAGCCAGTAGAGCCGCTTCCAGGTACCGAGGATGTCGTGGGCCGACGCTCCGAGGAGCGCAGGCGCGTAGTAGTGGTCGATGACGTCGCACAAGAGCTCGGGCCCGACGTGCACGCCGGAGATTCCTGTCCCGATGCGTCCGTCCGCCGTGCGGACCTCGACAACCGGCACGATCCAGGCCGGTATCGATGCCGTCGAGTCCGCGATCGTCTTGCCCAGCGGCACCGCGAGCGCATATGTCTCGACAGACGTGATCACGGTGCCCTCGTCGCCCGGGGGCAGGTCTACGAGCGCGGACGAGAGTACGCCGCGTGCGCTGTTGGTCAAATCCATACGCGGCTCTTTCCTTTGCCTATTCAGTTGATTGCGGTAACGCCGAGTGCCATACCGGATTAGGCCACTGTGCCGCGCAACCAGCAATAGCGAAGACCGGATGACCTCGATACGTTTTCCGTATCGCGACCAGTCGAAATTCGCGATTGACTGCTGGTCGTCACGGGCGAACGATATTTTGCGATGAACCAACGGCGCCTGGGCCGCACCAACTGGTCGGTCAGCGAGATCGGCTACGGCATGTGGGGCATGGGCAACTGGGGGGGCACGGATGATGAGCTAACGGTTGACGTCCTTCAGCGCGCGGTTGACCTGGGCTGCAACTTCTTCGACACGGCGCTGGCATACGGTGAAGGCCGGAGCGAGGCCCTGCTCGGCCAGATCGTGCGCGCCAACCCCAACAAGAGGATCTACACATCGACCAAGGTGCCGCCGCGGAATCGTCAATGGCCAAGCCGCCGCGAATTCACGCTCGATGATTGCTTCCCCCCGGAACACATCGAGGAAAGCGTTCACCAAAGCTTGCAGAACACGGGCCTCGACAGCCTCGATCTCGTGCTGCTTCACACGTGGGAAGACAGTTGGCTGGACGACGACCGCTGGGCGACGAAGCTCAACGAACTACGTCGCGCCGGTTTGATTCACGCCATCGGCATCAGCATCAATCGCTGGGAGCCCTGGAACGGCGTGCGAACCGTGCGCAGCGGTTTGGTGGATGCGGTTCAGGTGATCTACAACATCTTCGATCAGAATCCCGAAGACGAGCTCTTCCCCGCCTGCGTGGCGAATGATGTTGCGATCATCGCGCGAGTCCCTTTCGACGAACGCTCGCTTGCAGTCACTCTCACGAAGGAGAGCTCGTGGCCTGACGGGGACTGGCGCAAGGGTTACTTCGTGCCGGAGAACCTCAACAGTTCCGTCGAGCACGCCGAGGCGTTGAAGCCGGTTGTGCCGGCGGACATGACAATGCCGGAAATGGCCTTGCGGTTCATCTT
>WNEY01004006.1_pt1 | contig 11152 bp, 8 predicted proteins | sample 5400531 | NCBI WGS metagenome assembly WNEY01 (sample SAMN13153338, study PRJNA577476) | soil metagenome | isolation source: 200 cm saprolite under Douglas fir tree site 1 | place: USA:California | collected 2015-04-18
AACCGCAGATAGACCCAGTCCATAAAGCTCGGCCCAGCACCGATTGGACTGGCGGCGGCAATCGCATGGGCAAACGGCTGTACACCGCCGGCTTTGGCCAACCAGGTGGACGTGTCGAGCTGTTTCAGCTTGACCCGCACGCCAATGTCGCCAAAAAAGCGCGCCAGCAATTGCACAAAGTCGCCCAAAGCCCAGCCCTGTTGCTCGCCCCATTCTAGCTCCATGTCAAAGCCATTGGGGTAACCTGCCGTGGCCACAAGCTCCCTGGCCTTCTGGGGATTGTACTCATAGTTGGGACCCAGATTGGCGTGCGCATAATCCGTGCGCTGGGTGTAGCCGGCCATCACCCAGGGGAAGGGGCCGTATAACGCCGCATCACCACGGTTGATCACTTCCGCCACTACCTCACGGTTAATAGCCATGGACAGTGCCTGGCGTATCCGCACATCGTTGTACGGCGCCTTATCCAAGGCCAGGGTAAGACCGTAGTCCCCCCAGCCCAACGACGGCACGCGGTACAACCGCAGATCAGGGACGGTCTTGATCAACTCGTAGAGTAGGTCCAGCGTGGAAATACGCATCACATCCAACTGCCTGGTGCGGAACAACGCTGTCTCCGTGGCGGCATCCTTGGTGAACACCAGGCGCACGGCGTCCACGTAGGGCAGTTGCCGTCCGTCCTTGTCGCGCAGGAAATAGTCGGGATTGCGCACCAGTAGCGCCCCCTCACCGGGGGCAAACTCTTTGAGCATGAACGCGCCAGTGCCAATGGGATTCTGTGTCAGACCGCCAGGCGCTTCAACGGCCTCACGGGGCACAATGACCGGCGACAGGGAATCCACCACATTGAGGTAGAACTTGGGATCGGGCAGGGCCAGGTCAAACCTGACGGTGTATTTGTCGAGCACCTGGATCTCTTTGACCAGGGCGGCGCGGTTAGCATACTGTGCCTTGTCCTTCAGCAGCTCATAGGAATACTTCACGTCCTCGGCGGTCATCTCCCGTCCGTTGACAGGCGGACGGTTGTGAAATTTCACGCCCTGTCGCAGGCGGAAGATCCAGGTCGAGGGGTCCACCATCTCCCAGCTCTCCGCCAGGGTGTTCCGGATGACTGGGGTCGCCTGCACCTCGGGGAAATACCAGGTGGCCTCCCACTCCGTCAGGGTATCCCACACCAGGGCGAATTCTGGCCGGTAGCCCGCTATGGGATCAAAATTCCGCATCGTGGCAGGAAAATGCAACACGCCGCCGTAGCGGGGCGGCGAGGGCGGCACTGGAGGGGGAAAGGGATACTTGGTGTCCAGCTCCTTGATAAAGGCCGGCGCGGCATAGGCAAAAGGCGTGGTGGCTGGGGCCTCACCAGTGGTTGCCCCTGGGGTGGTGGTCTGCGCGCCCGCTGGTGCCCAGAATAGCACGAAAGTAAACCCGAGGAGCAGTAGCATGACCAAGCCCAAGCGAAGCTTCAGGTATCGCTGCATCGGCGGGACCCTCCTGTCTCATACGGTTCACACCACCTACGCACCCGCTACCGCGCTGCAGGTAACACGGTCAAAGCCAGAGCTACAGGCAGCGCGGACATCATAGCACTGACGGAGGGAAAAGCAAGCGGTTGGCCACAGAGGCCTTGGGCACGCGCGAGAAACCACCCTGACACCCTAGAGCCCAATCGCCTTGGCATAGACATACTTCAGCCCTCTCAGAGCGCCGAGGGGATAGGCGGCATGACCTCAAGAGCTGACAAAGTGTGGGAGAGGCTACCATAATAGCCGATGAGGATAAGCAGATCGATCACGCCCGCATCTCCCAGCCTTTGCTGGACCACCTGATACGTGGCGTCCGTAATGCGATGTTGCCGCAGGAGTTCCAGCGTGAACTGGACAATGACCGCATCCTCGGGTAGCAAGTCTTGCGGGGCGCGGCGCTCGCGAATGGCATTGATGGTCTCCTCATCCACCCCAGCGTTCCGCGCCTGGGGCTGGTTGGCCGTCCAGACATAATCGCCGTCGAATTCCCGCGCCGTGGTCAGCACGGCCAGTACCTTGACTCTGGGAGGCAGGGGCGTTTCAAATCGGACATACCCCCCCAGGGCCGCCATCCTGGCAGTCGCCAGCGGGTTGTTGAGCAGCGCCTTGAAATTCGGCTGCACCCTGCCGCGGCTGCCAGCAATGTCATCATAGATATGCCGATGTTCGGCAGGCAAGTCTTCCCGTTCCAGGGGACGTACGCGTGCCATAGGGCTCCTTTCCAGGTATCGAGGGTTGCCAGCATCCTACGCCCAGGTGCCCTATCAGCGCAACCGAAAAAAGGCCAGAACACTTTGCATTCCTGGTGTATCCGCACACCGTGAGTCGCAAAAATCCTACTTTCTTTTGGCTCCTGCATGAGCTATCGTGCAGGGAAGAGCCACGATGTGCAGATGGTGGTCTGGGGCAGCCTACGGTCGTTGGAGGGTCGGTATGACATTTGAGGAGATCCTGAATCAAGCCCTGGCCATGCTCCAACGCCAGGGGAGGGTCTCGTATCGAGCTCTCAAGCGCCAGTTTGGCGTGGATGACGCCTATATCGAGGATTTGAAATTTGAAATCATCGAGGTACACCAGGCTGCAATGGATCAGGACAACACCATACTCATGTGGACGGGGGACCAGTCCTCAGCCTTTCCACCAGCCTCTGCGCCTGCCAGCCCTCAGGAACGCGAGCCGCTCTCTTACACCCCACCGCACCTCGCCGAGAAAATCCTGACCTCCCGCAGTGCCCTGGAGGGTGAGCGCAAACAAGTGACGGTGCTGTTCTGCGATCTGGCGAACTCCACTGCCCTGGCCGAGCGTCTTGGTCCAGAACACATGCACACCTTGTTGAACCGCTTCTTTGCCCTGGCACTCGACGCTGTGCACCGCTATGAAGGCACCATCAATCAGTTCCTCGGCGACGGTTTTATGGCGCTATTTGGGGCACCCCTGGCGCATGAGGACCACGCGCGGCGGGCGGTCTTAGCGGCTGTAGCGCTGCAACGTGCCCTCCAGGACCATCATGCCGAACTGGGAGAACCATACGGCGTGACCTGTGCGTTCCGCTTGGGTCTGAACACCGGGCTTGTGGTAGTCGGCAGCATTGGCAACAACCTCCGGATGGACTACTCCGCCATCGGCGACACCACCAACCTGGCGGCACGTCTGCAGCAGCTCGCCGAACCTGGGACAATCCTGGTCAGTGACGCTACACGGCGGCTCGTGGAAGGCGCCGTCCATCTAGAGGCGTTACCGCCAGCCCAGGTGAAGGGGAAGACGGAGTTAGTCACGCCCTACAAGGTCGTCGGTATACGCTCCCAACGGTCGCCGCTGGCACGTCACGGGGACCGGGTATTGAGTCAATTTGTCGGAAGAGAGCGTGAACTCGCAGCACTGGTTGAGGCGCTGGAGCAAGCGGAAAGCGGGCAGGGACAGGTCGTTGGCATTGTGGCGGAAGCAGGAAGCGGCAAGTCGCGCCTGCTTTATGAGTTTCGCCAGCGCCTGGCAGGAAGACGGGTGACGTATCTCGAAGGACGCTGCCTTTCCTATGGGTGTGCCATGCCCTACCATCCCATCATTGATCTCCTCCGCAACAACTGTGGGATCACCGACACGGATGGTCCTGAGACTATCGCCGGGAAGTTGCAGGGTGCCCTGCACGAGGTGGGCCTAGATGTCGAGGCATCCGCCTCCTATCTGCTTCAGCTTCTCGGGGTGAAAGAAGGCACCGAACCCCTCGCTGCGTTGACGCCAGAAGCCATCAAGACCCGCACCTTCGAGACGCTACGGCAGATGAGCCTACATGGGAGTCAGCAGCGTCCTCTTATCGTTGAGATTGAAGATCTACACTGGTGTGACAACACCTCCGAAGATTACCTGGCATGGCTGGTGGAGAGCGTCGTGGGGGCTGCGATCTTGCTGCTGCTTACGTATCGTCCCGGCTATCGACCGCCATGGCTCGACAAGTCGTATGCCACCCAGATGGCACTACGCCATCTGGCCCCGCAGGAAAGTGCGACCGTGGTGCGCTCGGCTCGGCAGCACCACGCGTTGCCTGAGCCTCTGGAGCAGATAATTATCACTAAAGCAGAGGGTAATCCCTTCTTCCTCGAAGAGCTGACCCGTGCTGTGCTCGACCACGCAGACGCTGTGGCAGACGTAGCGGTTCCGGACACCATTCAAGGCGTGCTCATGGCGCGGATTGACCGCTTGCCGGAGGCATCGAAGCGCCTTTTGCAGGCGGCAGCAGTCCTGGGTCGAGCCTTTTCGCCGCATCTGCTGGAGATGATTTGGGACAGGACGAGTCTGCTGGCACCCCTGCTTCTCGATCTCACGCGGCTAGAGTTTCTCTTTGAGCGTACCAGTGCCGAGGGGCCCATGTATGTGTTCAAGCACGCCCTGACTCAGGATGTGGCCTACGAAAGTCTCCTGACGATCCGTCGCCAGGCGTTGCATGCCGCTGCCGGACAGGCATTGGAAATGCTGTACGCGCCGCGGCTGGAAGATGCCTATGATAGCCTTGCCTATCACTATGCTAGAACCGACAACGTGGCCAAAGCGGTGGCGTACCTGACCCTTGTAGCCAAGAATGCGGCCCGGAACTCGGCCCATGTGGAAGCCATCACGCATCTCACCCAGGGGCTGGAGCTACTGCAAACACTGCCCGCCACGCCAGAGCGCAGTCAGCAAGAACTGGTGTTACACATCGCCCTGGGGGCGTCGCTGCTTGCCACCAAAGGCCAAGCGGCTCCTGAGGTGCAACAGACCTATGCCCGCGCCCGGCAGCTCTGTCACTATCTGGAAGACCCCCAGCAGCTCTTCCCGGTGCTGCGCGGCCTGTGGAATTATTATCAAGTACATGCCGAGCTGCAGACAGCATACACCCTGAGCGAGCAGCTTCTGGTTCTGGCGCAGCAGGTCCAAGACCCTGGAATGCTCCCGGCAGCGCACCGTGCCTCGGGATCGACGTTGTCCTACATGGGAGAGCCAGCCTCTGCACTCACGCACCTGATGCAGGGTATAGCACTCCATGCCCCCAGCAGCAGCGCGCCTCTATGTTCCTCTATGGGGAGGACGCTGGCGTGATCTGCCGCGTCCATGCCGCTCGGGTGCTTTGGTGCTTGGGCTATCCTGACCAGGGGCTGGCGCAAATCGACGAGGCGTTGACACTCGTACAGCAGATTGTGCACCCTTTTAGCCTGGATTTTGCCTTAAGCAATGCGGCTCTGGTCCATCAGCTTCGCCGGGAGGAGCGTGCCGCCCAAGAGCGCGCTGAAGCAGCCCACAGCCTCGCCACGGCACAGGGATTCCCGTTCTGGAGTGCGTACAGCTCTATCCTACGCGGTTGGGCGCTAGCGCACCAGGGACAGGCACAGGAAGGGATCGAGCAGCTCCGCCAAGGCTTAATAGCCTTTCGTGCCACAGGAGCAGAGCTATTGCCGCCATATTTTATGGCTCTCCTCGCCGAGGCCTATGGATCGATAGGACAGCCAGAGGCAGGGCTCACGGTACTCACGGAAGCGCTGACGCTCGTAGACAAAACTGGAGAACGGTGGTATGAGCCCGAACTCCATCGCCTCAAAGGCGCGTTGCTGCTGCAACAGTCTGCGGACAACCACGGTGAGGCATCAGCCTGCTTCCACCGTGCCCTCGACATTGCCCGCCGCCAGCAGGCCAAGTCGCTCGAACTCCGTGCCGCCACAAGCCTGGGTCGTCTGTGGCAGCAGCAGGGTAAGCGCGCCGAGGCTCGGCAGTTGCTGGCCGAGGTCTATAGCTGGTTCACCGAAGGGTTTGACACCCGTGACCTGCGAGAGGCGAAGGCGCTGCTCGATGAGCTGGCGTGAGGTTGAGACCATCTACAGATGCACTGTCCACACACCTTGGTTGGTCCTCAGCGAGGTTTCTGAAGGCACTTAAAGGAAGCAGACCTATGGAAGTGCGTTTGCATCCGCATGCCCTGGAACGGCTGCAGGAACGCGGAGCGACCGAGGAAGAAGTGCGTGCTACAGTTGAGCAAGGTGAGCAGTTCCCGGGGAAGTTTGGGCGCACTGGCTTTCGGCGGAACTTCCGATTTGACAGCGCATGGCGTGGAAATCATTATCATACGAAGCAAGTCGAAGCTTATGCTGTGCAAGAAAGTGGACACTGGCTGGTGATCACAGTCATCACACGCTACTTTTAGATGTCTGAAGCAAAGGGCGTCCTATGAGATTTACCTATGACCCCCGTTATAATATCGCCTACATTCGCTTTCAAGAAAAGCAGTCAACAGTCGAGAGCGTTCGTGTGAGCGATGAACTCATTGTGGATATGGCTCCTGATGGCACAGTCTATGGTATTGAACTATTGAATGCGAATGAACAATTACGACGCGACACGACAGAGAAACTGTTGGTCATTAATGAATCGACTGGCGAGCACATTGAGTTGCCGTTGGCGGTGAGGTAAGCGTGATAGCGTTACGCGGCAATGTCATGTGAAGAGAGGGATAGTCCTATGGACACATTTGCTGACCGCATTAAAATCCTGCAGTCAGAATCCGAGCGCATCAAGCAGTACCTGCACGCCTTGCCCCTCGAAGTGTTGAGTAAGCCGAGCGCCTGCACGCAATGGCAGGTGCAGGACGTCATTGCCCACCTGATCGGTGTGGCTGAGACCTATGCCAACTCCGTCTCGCGTGGCTTGCAGGGGGATACCGGACCGCTGCCGGGGCGTCTCCCGGCTGGGCAGGCCACTGCGGCGCTCTCGGCTGAGAGCATTGCGCAGCGCTCGATCGCGGCGCGCAAGACCTTCGGGGATCAGTTATTCGCCACATTCGATGCGGCGAATGACCGCCTGAACAGCCTGCTGGCCGAGCTGGAACCTGAGCAGCGGGAGATCCCCTGCTATCATCCCGGCGGCATCGTCAAAGCGCAGAACTTCATCGATCTGCGGCTCAAAGAGCTGGCCGTGCACGAGTGGGACATCCGCGCTGCCCTTGAGCCCGAGGCGCATGTATCACCGGCAAGCATCCCGGCCATTATGACCACGGTCTCCGAGTCGATCGCGTCAGGTTCGCTCAGATGGGCTTTCTGGTCCGGGCCATACCTGACGACACCAGTACGCTATCATTTTGTGGTGACGGGACCGGGACCCAGCAAGCCGGATGTCATTGTGGAGGGCAACACGCTCCGTATGGAAGATGCCGGGGAGACTACAGCCAGGGTCACCATGCGTTGCGATACAGAGACCTATGTGCTCCTGGTCTACGGGCGCCTCGACCTGGAGGTTGCCCTGGCGTCCGGACGTCTGATGATAGAGGGAGATCGCGAGCTGGCCATAGCGTTTGGCCAGTGGTTCAGGGGCATTTAACGTGAAGGTATTCACTCCAGGGTACACGTTTGCCTCCCTACGTTCGCGTGACTACCGCCTGTTGTGGCTGGCACAGCTCAGCACCAGCATGGGCCAGTGGATGGATCAGATGACGCGAGGCTGGCTTATGTACGAGCTCACCGGGTCGGCGCTGGAACTGGGATTGGCGACGGCCCTACGCGGCCTGCCGATGCTCTTTTTCGGGATTCTTGCCGGCGCCGTGGCCGACCGCTCCAACCGCAAGAGCCAGCTTATTGTGGCGCAAGTGACGAACGCCATCTTAAATGTCATTCTCGCCACCCTGGTTCTGCTGCACCGCGTGCAGCCCTGGCACGTGTATGTGACGGGTTTTTTGGCTGGGACCGTGCAGGCGTTCCAGCAACCGGCGCGTCAGACGCTGATCAGCGATATTGTCGGGGCCCGACACCTCCTGAACGCCCTGGCGCTCAATGCCATGGCGCTGAACGTGGCCAGAGCTCTGGGGCCGGCCGCTGCTGGTCTCCTCATTGCGTTTATCGGTGCGCACGGCTCGTATTATACCCAGGCTGCCATGTTCATGCTGGCGACACTGTGGACCGTGCAGATGGCTATGCCGGCACGCAGCCCGGAGGCGGCAGCACTGCGTCGCGAGCCATTCATGCGCAGCATTGTCGCGGGGCTTGCCTTTGTGGTCCAGGAACGCGATATCCGCACGCTGATGATCCTGGCGCATGGCCCACTGACGCTGGGTATGCCGTATATGAGCCTGATGCCCATCTTCGCAAAAGATGTGCTGCACGGTGGGGCGCGACTGCAGGGTTTTCTCTTAACGATCATCGGCATTGGCTCCGTGCTCGGCTCCCTGGGTGTGGCATCTATGCGGCGGCGCTACAGCTATGGACACTCGGTGGTCGTTGGGGCGCTGGCCTTCGGTATCACACTCTTCGGTTTTGCCTCGGCGCGTGACCTCATGTTGTCTTCCGTCTGTGCTTTCGGCGTTGGCGTGTGTGTGGTGGTGTACCAGACCCAGAATCAGACGCTCCTCCAGCTCCTGGCACCCCGCGAGATGCGCGGCCGGGTCATGAGCATTTTTCTCCTGAATCGTGGCCTGGTGCCGCTCGGGACGTTGGTGGGCGGTGTCCTTGCTGAACACCTCGGCGGTCCCCTGGCACTGCAGATCATGAGCCTGGCGGTGCTCGGCGTGGTCGTAGTGGTGAGCCTGTTGACGCCGCGCTTCCTCAAGCTGCGCATCGAATTTCAGGACCGTGTGCCGACACGGTGAGCGCCTGCGCCAGGCGCGTTGACAGGTGGCGGTGGATGCCGTACGATGCCGCTATCGTGTCATTGTCTTTCCTCTGCATCCTCGACGGACCACGAGCGTGATGGACTATGCGTGAGACGCAGCAATACGTTGTGATGCATTACGGTGAAGTCAGCATCAAGGGCAAAAATCGCCCGATATTTCTGCGCCGCCTGGTCAGGAACGTGCAGCAGGCGTTGGGTGATCTGGGTGACATTACCGTCGAGATGCTGTCGGGGCGCTTGCTCGTCGCGGTGCCGCTGGAGGTTCCCTGGGCCGGCCTTGAAGAACGCCTGCGCAGTATCTTCGGCCTGGCCAATTTCGCCCGCTGCTCTGAGGCACCACACGATCTCGAGGCGATCAAACAGACGGTAAGCCACGTCCTGCAGGGCCGCACCTTTGCCAGTTTTCGTATTACGGCGCGCCGGGCTTTTAAGGAGCTACCGTTTCACTCGCTGGAACTCCAGCAGGTGCTTGGGGCTCATGTCCTGGCCACGCATCAGACACGCGTGGCGCTCGATGATCCTGTCCTCACCGTGCATGTCGATATCGTCCCACGGCGCGCCCTGGTGTATGTCGAAAAAATTCCGGGAGCGGGAGGGCTCCCGGTCGGCATCAGCGGTGTCGTGCTGAGTCTGCTGTCAGGGGGCATCGATTCTCCCGTGGCGGCCTATCGTATGATGAAACGCGGCTGTCGGGTCGATTTCGTGCATTTTCACAGTTATCCCTTTTTGGACCGCACGTCGCAGCAGAAAGCACGCCAGCTAGCGCAGCGGCTGACGCGTCACCAGTACGCGGCGCGCTTGTTCCTGGTGCCATTTGGCGACATCCAGCAGCAGATCGTGGGGGTGGCGCCAGCGCCCTATCGGGTCGTGTTGTACCGCCGCTACATGCTGCGCATTGCGCTGGCATTGACGCAACAAACCGGGGCTGAAGCGCTGGTGACCGGAGAATCCCTCGGGCAGGTGGCTTCGCAGACGTTGCAAAACCTGCGTGTCATCGAAGCGGTCAGTGACCTGCCCGTGCTGCGGCCCTTGATTGGTATGGACAAGGCGGAGATCATGCAGACTGCAGCGGACATTGGCACCTACTCTATCTCTATCCAGCCGGATCAAGACTGCTGTACTCTGTTCGTGCCGCGGCACCCTGCCACGCGCACCACGCTTGCCGACATCGAAGCCGCCGAACAAGCCTTCGATACACCAGCATTAGTGCAGATGGCCCTGGATGGCGTGCGGACCGTGGACTTGCACTTTCCCGATGCCAAGGCGTCGGGCGCTACGCCAGGAGAAGCGTGACTACCTCAGGCAAAGCAGCGCGTCACGTGCAGTTCCTCACCCTCGAACCAGTAGTGGCGGAAGTCCGAGATGCGGATGTGCTGGCGTAGACAGAGCGCCCGCGCGTCCGTACAATAGCCGCGGGGCACATAGAGGTATATAGCGGCCTGCAGATGCTCTAAAGCGCGCCAGCGCCGCGCCGCCGCGTCGAGGTTTTGCAAACTCTCTGCCGTCTCGACCATGCCCACCATCTCCACGCGTTGATCGACCTTGCCGACCGCCACCAGATGCGGGTATTGGCCTTTCACAGGCCGCTGCAGGGTACGCTTCGTGTTCGTGTAGACTGTGAAGATATGCGTGTCAAAGGCCCGCTCGGCAATACGTGCCACCAGCTCATCGTGGGTAATGGCCGTGTCGAGAGTTGCTTCGCTCATGGTTTCCTCTCTGTAGTTGTGGGCATGATAGGCTGCATGTCAACTTTGATACAGACAACCCAAGTTGCGACTTAGAAATCCATGAGCTTCTTCGCTCTCATGCGGGGAGGAAATCGGAGATGCCCCGGAGAGGAGATTTGCATCTATTTCGCACGTTTTTGCGCTACTACAAACTCCGATAAATTGAGCGCAGGAAAATTGCGACAGAACCCCGGTTGCTCCTCAGTGCCTACGGGTCGCTCGATGACGCTGCGGCGGCGGCGTTTCTTTCCGGCACCAAAGCGATTGGCACCGCTCTCGGCGTCTCCTGGGTCAGTACGGGTACGGCATGGGACCACAGGGTACTTCGATCAGCGTCGGCGCGTTGATGCCTAATGCTTCCTTGAGTTTAGCTTCAAGTTCCGCGGCATTGTGCGCCCGGGCACCTCTCGCACCGTACGCGTCCGCCAACTTCAGGAAGTCGGGATTGTGCAGCTCTGCGCCATAGACGTGCCCCTGAAACCGGTCCCGCTGGTCCCGCATGACGTTGCCGAAGGCGTTGTCGTTAAAGACGATGACCACCGCGTTGATTTTATGCGCCACGGCCGTCGCCAGCTCCTGTGAGTTGAACAGAAAGCCGCCGTCGCCGGAGATGGCCACGACCGCGGCCTCGGGCCGGGCGACTTTGGCGCCAAGGGCCGTCGGATACGCATAGCCCAGATTGCCGAAGTACGAGGACGTCAGGAACGTGCCCGGCTGGTAGACCGGGTAATAGGGGCGGCTGTAATAGCCGACCTGGGTCATCCCGGCAATGACGATCCCATC
>WNEY01004008.1_pt1 | contig 11151 bp, 10 predicted proteins | sample 5400531 | NCBI WGS metagenome assembly WNEY01 (sample SAMN13153338, study PRJNA577476) | soil metagenome | isolation source: 200 cm saprolite under Douglas fir tree site 1 | place: USA:California | collected 2015-04-18
TCGTAGTTGGTTATGCCGGTGAGCGTTCCGGTTGAGTTGACGGTGCCTCGGACGGAGCCGAGGGAGTCGGCGGCGAGGTAGGTGATCGTGCCACCGGACAGGCTGACCTGCTCGGCCGGGGCGAGCCCGCCAGCATAGATGTAGGCGCAGGAGGAGTCCATGATCAGCGTCGGGATCTGGCCCATGGAGTTCCAGACGTAGTCATGGGTTCCGCCGGGGCGCAAGGCCCCGGCGGGCAACTAGATGCCTCTGGGCTAGTCAAGTCCAGAGGCAGGAGGGCCGACCGCAAAACAGGGGCAGCAGCCGGCCCAAGTTTGTCCGCCCTAACCTCGGCTAGATCCTGAACCGGCTACGTAGCCGCATCTCAAATACCTCCAGGGGGTATACTGCGGGCCATGACGCTCACGGCCGCGACTCAGCTGGCCCTCACCCGGCTCGCCTCCGCCCAGCTTGACCAGCACCCTCAGGCGGTGAGCGCGGGGACCGTGATCGGCGACATCGGCTCGTCGCTGCGCGAGGCGTTCTTCATGTTCTGGGAAACGCTCTGGGCGCTGATCGGCGGATTCGCGCTATCGGGGGCAGTCCAGGCCTTCGTGCCGAGGGAGACGCTGCGCGCGAAACTCGGCGATCACCGGCCCGCGGCGGTTACCAGGGCGTCCGTCGTCGGCGCACTGTCTTCGTCCTGCTCGTACGCCGCCTCGGCGATGGCGAAGTCCTTGTTCGCCAAGGGCGCCGACTTCGTCACGTCGATGATCTTCATGTTTGCTTCGACCAACCTGGTGGTCGAACTCGGTCTCGTTCTCGTGGTGCTGATCGGCTGGGAGTTTGTCGTCGCCGAGTACGTCGGCGGGATCATCATGATCGTGCTGCTCGCGCTGCTCGGCAGCCTGTTCCTGTCGGGCCGGGCGGTCAGCGCCGCGCGGGCGAAGCTCGACCAAGAGCACGAGCAGGGCACCGATCGCGTCCACCGAACCGGCCACGAGCAGGGGGCTCCGGCCAGTCACGGCCACGACACCCACGACCACGGCGGTCACGACCACGACACCCACGACCACGGCGGTCACGACCACGAGGCGCACGGGACCGGCGATGAGCCGGCGCAGCCGTGGCAGCGGGCGATCCGCACCAAGGCCGGCTGGGCCGACGCGGCGACCTACACGGTCGCCGACCTGACCATGCTCCGCCGCGAGATGATCATCGGCTTCGGCGTCGCCGGCTTTATCGCGGTGCTAGTTCCCAATGCGTTCTGGCACGTGTTCTTCATCACCGGGCACGGCATCTGGACGAGCATCGAGAACGCGATCGTGGGCCCGTTCATCGCCCTGATCAGTTTCGTCTGCTCGATCGGCAACGTCCCGCTGGCCGCCGCGCTGTGGAAGGGCGGCATCAGCTTCGGCGGCGTGGTCAGCTTCATCTTCGCCGACCTGATCGCCTTGCCGCTGGTGCTGATCTACCGGAAGTTCTACGGGACCCGGCTCGCGCTGCGCATGCTCGCGGTCTTCTGGGCCGTGATGGCAACCGCCGGACTGCTGACCGAGCTGATCTTCAGCGGCGCCGGGCTGATCCCGACCAGCCGCCCGATCCAGATCGTGCCCGAGCAGCTGACGTGGAACTACACCACGCTGCTGAACATCATCTTCGGCGGGATCTTCGCCTTCCTGTACTTCCTGTACCGGAACCGGAGCAGATTCGGCGGCGGCGACGGCTACGCGATCGACCCGGTCTGCCGCATGCAGGTCGAGAAGTCGGCCGCCCCGCGCCAGGTCAGCATCGAGGGCCAGACCTACTGGTTCTGCTCAGACCGCTGCTGCGACCGCTTCGACGCCGGCCCGGCCCGGTTCGCGGACGTGTCATCAGGCCGCTAGCCGCGGATGGCGTCGATCAGGTTGAGCACGGCCAGCACGGCCATGGCGAGGGCGCCGATCAGCATGATCGTGCGCGCCGGGATCAGTTTGAGCAGGCCCCGGCCGCCGCCCACGGCTAGCGCGGCCACGGCGATCAGCGACAGCCAGGCGCCTAGACCGACCGCGAGCGGATCATGGTATTTGGCGGCCAGGTCCACGATCAGGATCTGGGTCAGGTCGCCGAACTCGGCGATGAAGATCACCAGGAAGCTGGTCAGGGCGACGCGCAGGAACGTCGGCGGCGTCTCCTTCTCTTCCTTGGTGGCCTCGTCGGCGTCGTTGCGCCCGCGGATCAGCACAACCGCGCCGAGCCCGAACAGCACCGCGACGATGATCGAGAGCACCCGGTGCGGCAGCAGCGCGAGCAGGCCGCCGGCGACGAGGGCAAGCAGCACGTGCACGGCGAACGCGGCAACGACGCCGGTGAACACGTAGATCGGCCGGTAGCGGCTGCCGAGCACGAGACTCGCCAGCGCCGTCTTGTCTGGCAGCTCGGCGGGGAACACTAGCGCGAAGGTGGTGGCGGCCGCCGCGAAGTTCACTCAGGCGAGCTTGCCCTATCGACCTCGGCGGCGGCAAATGCAGGCCGGACCGGCGGATGCATGCGCATCAGCCCCGGACGGCCCGGCTGACCTGAGGAGAGCAGGCCCTGGGCGGACGCAAATCTTTCTCGCTCAAAAAAATCTTTCAGGTGATGTCGATCTGGGACGCTGGCGTTCGACGCAGGGGCGAGAAAGCAAGATGCGGCGGTCGCGGACCGCCGCCGGACATCGGGAGATGCGATGCGATTCCTCGGATACACCCTGGCCGACCCGAACACCGAGTTCCCGCCGCCCGACCCGGCGATGTACGAGAAGATGGGCGCGTTCGTGGCCGAGGCCACCCAGGCCGGCGTTCTGCTGGCGACCGGCGGCGTGCGCCCGCCGGCGGAGGCCATCAAGGTCAAGTACGCCGATGGCGAGTTCACCGTGCTGGACGGCCCGTTCTCCGAGGCCAAGGAACTGGTCGGGGGCTGGGCGCTGATGGAGGTGCGGGACAAGGCCGAGGCGATCGAGTGGACCAAGCGGTTCCTCGCGATCGCCGGCGAGGGCGAGTCGACCCTGCGCGAAGTCGAGGGTGGCTGACCTGGCCCGGCCATGATCTGGGCTAGCGAAGCGGCCCGGCAGCGATCCAGTGCGATGCTGCCGGGCCGCTTCGCTTTAGCCCCTAGGGTGGCGTTGTGGGGGACTCCGAGGCGCTCCAGGCGATCGATACCGTGATCCGGCTGGAGTCCGCCCGGCTGATCGCCGGGCTGGCCCGGTACGCAAGCGGCGACCTGGACCTGGCCGAGGAACTCGCCCAGGACGCGGTCGTCGCCGCGCTCGAACAGTGGCCGGCCGGCGGCGTCCCGATGAACCCCGGTGCCTGGCTGATGACGGTGGCCAAGCGGAGGGCGGTCGACCAGTTCCGCCGGAACCGGGAGCTGGAGCGTAAGTACGCCGAGATCGGACGGGTTCTCGAAGCGGAGGAGGACGACGGCACCGCCGGGTTCGACCGCGCCATCGCCGACGAGATCGAGGACGACCTGCTGCGGCTGATCTTCACCGCGTGCCATCCGGTGCTGCCGGTCCAGGCCAGGGTCGCGCTGACGTTGCGGCTGCTCGGCGGCCTGACCACGGCCGAGATCGCCCGGGCCTATCTGGTGCCCGAGCCCACGATCGCGCAGCGCATCGTCCGCGCCAAGAAGACGCTGTCGAGCGCGCAGGTCCCGTTCGAGACCCCGGACCGCGAACAGCGGCCGGCCAGGCTGGCGTCGGTGCTCGAGGTCATCTACCTGGTCTACAACGAGGGCTATTCGGCGACGGCCGGTGAAGACTGGACCCGGCCGGGGCTCTGTCATGAGGCCCTGCGGCTCGGGCGACTGCTCGCCCAGCTGGCACCGGACGAGCCCGAGGCGCACGGACTGGCCGCGCTGATGGAGATCCAGTCCTCCCGGCTTGCCGCCAGGGCCGGGCCCAGCGGCGAGCCGATCCTGCTTCTGGACCAGGACCGCTCGCGCTGGGACCAGCTGCTGATCGCGCGCGGCCTGGCCGCCCTGACGCGGGCCATCGAGCTCGGCGGCGAACGCGGTCCCTACGTGCTCCAGGCTTCGATCGCCGCGTGCCACGCGCGGGCGTACCGGGCCGAGCAGACCGACTGGACCCGGATCACCGAGCTGTACGGGCTGCTGGCCGAGGTCATGCCCTCGCCGATCGTCGAGCTCAATCGGGCGGTGGCGGTGGGGATGGCGTTCGGGCCCGAGGCTGGACTGGCTCTGGTCGACCAGCTTGCCGCCGAACCGTCGTTGCGCGGATATCACTTGCTGCCGAGCGTGCGCGGCGACCTGCTGATGAAGCTCGGGCGCGCGGCCGAGGCGCAGGCCGAGTTCCGCCGGGCTAGCGATCTGACCGGCAATGTCAGGGAGCGCGAGCTGACCGAGCGGCGAGCGCGGTCGGCGGCTGAGTCGGCTGGCCTTGAGGGCGGCTCGGACGGGCCCGGCGGGCCCGGCCAGGGGCCTTGACGAGATCTTGACCGCATGTTCGCAGTTCAGTAGGCTGGATTCTTCGAATATATGTTCTACTGAAATTATGAGCGAGGTGACCCGTCCGGACTGGTGGTCGTTTCCTATCCAGTGTCCAGCCGGTCATCAGTGGGGGCCAGGTCGGGTGATCGTGAGCTGGTCGCCGTGTGACTGTCCTGGAGCGCTGAGCCATCCGGGCAAAGGGCATCAATGCGTGCGCTGCGGCACCCGCGGCTGCACGGCTACCTGGTATTCGCCGAAGCACGGCTGGCCAGCGGCAGGCTAGGGCGGTTCGCCGCAGGTCCGCCGAGGTCCGCACAGCACGAGCGGCGCGAGCCTGTCAGACTACCGACCATGCAGACGCTGGTCGCCGATCATCCGCTCATCGCCCACAAGCTCACGACGCTGCGCGATGTCCGCACCGAGACTCCTGTGTTCCGCAGCCTGACCGACGAACTCGTCACGCTGCTCGCCTACGAAGCCACCCGCGACGTCAAGGTCGAGCAGGTCACCGTGCACACGCCGGTCGCCCCGGCCCACGGGGTCAAGCTCGCCCGGCCGACCCCGCTGGTAATCCCGGTGCTGCGGGCCGGCATCGGCATGCTCGACGGCATGGCGAGGCTGCTGCCCAAGGCCGATGTCGGCTTTGTCGGGCTGGCCAGGGACGAGGAGACGCTGATCGCCTCCACCTACGCGACCAGGCTGCCCGCCGACCTGACCGGACGCGACACGTTCGTGCTTGATCCGATGCTGGCGACCGGGGGCACCCTGGAGACCGTGTTCGGCATGCTCGCCGCGCGCGGAGCGTCGTCGATGACCGCGATCTGCCTCCTGGCCGCGCCGGAGGGGATCGCGCGGGTGCACGAGGCGTTCCCCGACGACTTCCCGGTCCCGGTCAGGGTGGTCACCGCCGGGCTGGACGAGCGGCTGAACGAGCGCGGCTACATCGTGCCCGGCCTGGGCGACGCGGGCGATCGGCTGTTCGGCGAGATTTGAGGCCAGCGCTCCGGTCGGCCCCCGGCTGACCGCGGTCGCCTAGACCGCCGCCCGATCGCCTATCAACTCGTCGGCGACCCGGCGGGCGACGTTCTCCGGATGGGGAACGGGCAACCCCAGCACGATGTGCTCGAAGCCGGAGCCGACGGCTTCGGCGATCGCGTCCCGGACCTGGCCGGGCTGGGCATAGGAGACCGGCAGGTAGATGGACCGGGTGATCGCCGCCGGGTCGCGGCCGATCTCGGCGCAGAACTGGTCGAGCAGAGCACTGCGGCGGACGGCGTCGTCGATGTCACCACCGGGGATGTTCCACAGGTCGGCATGCTCGGCGACCACGCGCAGCGTCGCGGTGGAACGTCCGCCGATCATCACCGGCGGATGCGGCCGCTGAACGGGCTTGGGGTTGCAAAACGCTCCGGTGAGGTGAAGGTAGCTACCGTCGAAGTCGAACGGCTCGGCCTCGGTCCACAGCCGCCGGATAACCGTGCACGCCTCGGCAAGATCCCCGACCGAACGGGCGAAGTCGTGGTAGGGCAGGCCGTACGCCTCGTATTCTCGCCGGGCCATCGGAAGGCTCGGCCGCGAGCCCGCGCCGATGCCGAAGTCGAGCCGCCCGCCGGAGACGACGTCGACGGTAGCCGCGATCTTGGCCAGCATCGCGGGCGGCCGGAACCGGTTGCTGGTCACCAGCAGCCCGAGGCGCAGCCGTTCGGTTTGCGCAGCGAGGGCCGACAGCAGCGTCCAGCCTTCGAAGATCGGCCCGTTCAGGTCACCGGCGATCGGCAGCAGGTGGTCGAACAGCCAGGCGTGCTCGATCTGCGGGATCGCGTCGGCCTCCCGCCAGACCCGCAGCAGGTCAGGGTAGCTGACGTGCTGCTGGGCCGTCGCGATCCCGAAGCGTGGTCTGGTCGGGTTCGACATGGCCTCGATCCTCCCCACTCTGCCATGATGACAAGCGGAACATTGCTCCGCTCAACATACGGAACGTTGCTCCGCTTTGCAAGGGCAGGCCATAAGGAGGGGATAGGACGGTTGCCGGACATCGATCAGCAACCAGACCGGGCGTCTCCGCGCAAGCGGGCCGACGCCCGGCGCAACGAACAAGCACTGCTCGACGCCGCCGCCACCGTGTTCGTGACCTCCGGCGTGAACGCTCCGGTACGCGACATCGCGGCGCAAGCCAGCGTCGGGATGGGCACGATCTACCGCCACTTCCCGACCCGGGCGGACCTCATCATCGCCGTCTACCAGCACCAGGTCGACGCCTGCGCCGAGGCCGGGCCGGCCCTGCTGGCGAGCAGCAGCTCACCGCACGCCGCGCTCACCCGGTGGATCGATCTCTTCGTGGACTTCCTGATCACCAAGCACGGGCTAGCGGCGGCGCTGCAGTCCGATAACGCCCGCTTCGAGACGCTGCACGCCTATTTCCTCGATCGCCTCGTCCCGGTGTGCGCTCAACTGCTCCAGGCCGCCATCGATGCTGGCGAGATCGACGCTGACGTGGACGCCTACGCCTTCCTGTTCGCGATCGGCAACCTGTGCGCCGGAGTGGGCGCCTCTCGCGACGGCGACTCGCGCTACGACGCGCGCCGCATGGCCGGGCTGCTCGTCGCCGGGCTTGTCCAGTCGCGCCCGGCCGCGTCCTAGATACCGACCGGGTGCCAGACCGTCTTGGTTTCGAGGAAAGCAAGCATCCGGCGCGGCGTCGGACCCCGAGCCCAGTCCTCCTCCGCCCAGAACACCCGCTTCACGTTCTCCGCCGCCAGCCGCTCCAGCTCGCCCCGGCTGTTCGCCGCCGCCCCGGTCAGGTCGATCGCGTTCACATCAAAATGCCCGGCCAGCACCGGCGCCAGCTCCGCCATCTTGCCGGTCAGGACGTTGACCACGCCGCCGGGCACATCCGAGGTCGCGAGCACCTCGCCCAGCGTGATCGCAGGCAGCGGCCGATCCTCGCTGGCCACGACCACGACCGTGTTGCCCGTCGCGATCACCGGCGCCACCACGCTGACCAGCCCGAGCAGGCTGGACTCGGCCGGCGCGAGCACGGCCACCACGCCGGTCGGCTCAGGCACGCTGAAGTTGAAATAAGGCCCCGCCACCGGGTTGGCCGCCCCGACGACCTGCGCGACCTTGTCCGTCCAGCCCGCATACCAGACCCACCGATCTATCGAATCGGCGACTGCCTGCCGGGCAGCTGTTTTAGAAATACCTTCAGCTTGAAAGATTTGCGCCGCGAACTGTTCGTTCCGCTCCTCGATCATCTCCGCAACTCGGTAAAGCACCTGCCCCCGGTTGTAAGCGGTTGCGCCAGCCCACTTTCCAGCAGCCCCCCGAGCTGCCACAACCGCATCCCGCACGTCCTTACGAGAAGCCCAGGCAGCAAAGGCCAGCAATTCCCCGGTCTTGGCCGCATGGACGGGGTACGACCGGCCAGACTCCGACCGAGGAAATGCCCCGCCGAGATAGAGCTTGTAAGTCTTCCGAACCCCAACCCGCTGACCAACAACACCGCCTGCCACCGACACCCTGCTCTCTCCCCCCTCGAGCCGCGTCGAACTCTTAGCCCTCTTGGAGCCAGTCTTTGCATCCCGGCCCGATCCAGACGAAGCCTCTTCCCGCACGCCGTCGGCAGACGGCTCGTCAGGCGCGCGTTCTGTCGCGACGGGCGAGTCGGCTGCTGACGGCTTCCTTCCCGACTTGGGTTTGACCTTCTCAGACATCGAGGTACGCCCCGAGCCCGTGTCGGCCGCCCTCCCGCCCGTACCCGGACTCTCTATATCCCCCAAACGGACTAGCCGGATCAAACCGGTTATACGTATTGGCCCACACGACCCCCGCCCGCATCTTCTGCGCCATCCACAAGATCCGGCTCCCCTTCTCCGTCCAGACCCCGGCCGACAACCCGTACGGCGTGTTGTTCGCCTTGGTCACGGCCTCGTCCGGCGTCCGGAACGTCAGGACCGATAGCACCGGCCCGAAGATCTCCTCCCGCGCGATCCGATGGGACTGACTGACGCCGGTGAACACGGTCGGCGCGAACCAGTAACCGCGCCTTGGCAGTTCGCACGGCGGCGACCAGCGCTGCGCGCCCTCGGCCTCGCCTGCGGCGGACAACTCGGTGATCTTGTCCAGTTGCTGGCGTGAGTTGATCGCCCCGATGTCGGTGTTCTTGTCCAGCGGGTCGCCGAGCCGCAGCGTGGTCAGCCTTCGCTGGAGCCGTTCGACCACGTGCTCGGCCACCGACTCCTGCACCAGCAGCCGCGAGCCAGCGCAGCAGACGTGCCCCTGGTTGAAGAAGATCCCGTTGACGATCCCCTCGATCGCCTGGTCGATCGGCGCGTCGTCGAACACCACGTTGGCCGCCTTGCCGCCGAGTTCGAGCGTGAGCTTCTTCCCGGTACCCGCGATGGCCTTGCTGATCGCGATGCCAACCTCCGTCGAGCCGGTGAACGCGACCTTGTCGATACCGGGATGGCCGACTAGCGCGGCCCCGGTTTCGCCCGCGCCGGTCAGGACATTCACCACGCCGGGCGGCAGTTCGGCCTGCTGGCAGACCTGCGCCAGCAGCAACGCGGTCAGCGGCGTGGTCTCGGCCGGCTTGAGCACGCACGTATTGCCGGCCGCGAGCGCCGGCGCCAGCTTCCAGGCCGCCATCAGCAGCGGGAAGTTCCACGGGATCACCTGGCCGGCCACGCCGAGCGGGCGCGGCGCCGGACCGAACCCCGCGTAGTCGAGCTTGTCGGCCCAGCCGGCGTAGTAAAAGAAGTGCGCGGCCGCCAGCGGGATGTCGACGTCCCTGGTCTCCTTGATCGGCTTGCCGTTGTCGATCGACTCAAGCACGGCGAACTCGCGCGACCGTTCCTGAAGGATCCGCGCGATCCGGTACAGGTACTTGGCCCGCTCCGAGCCCGGCATCGGCCCCCAGACCTTCTCGTAAGCGGCTCTCGCGGCGGCGACCGCCCGGTCCACGTCCGCGGCTCCGGCCTCGGCGATCTGGCTCAGCGGCTCTTCGGTCGCCGGGTTGATCGTCGGGAACGTCCTCGCGCCGTCCGCCGGCCCGAACTCACCGTCCACGAACAACCCGTACTCAGGCGCGATCGAGACGATCTCGCGCGATTCCGGTGCCGGGGCATACTGCCAGTCGAGCCCGGCCGCCAGCGTGGCGACCTGGATCGCGCCCTCAGAACCCGCCGCATCATCAGTGCGGCCAGTCTTGTCCGCCAAGCCTGCCTCCCCGCGAAGTCAGCCCTCATTGTCGCACGTGAGCCGATCAGACCCAGGATCGAGACGTCCAAGTTAGTCCTGGCTCGGGACTAATGTGGCGCTGACTAATTGCCGCAAATCGCGGCCGCCAAATGGGGTAGGTGCGTCATGAGTCGTTTTAGTGTCGCGATCGGGGTCGCGCGGCCAGTTGGCCTGCTGGCCGCCGGATTGCTGCTGCTGGCCGCCTGCGGTCCGGGCACCTCGAACTCGCCGAGTTCCGGCGGCCAGTCAGGCACGCCCTCGTCGGGGGGTAAGGGCTCCTCAGGTTGTCAGGGCGGCGGCTCAGGCGGTCAGGGCGGCTCTGGCTGCCAGGACGGTCAGGGCGGCTCCGGCGGCGGACTCGACACCACCTTGTTCCCGGCCACCGTTGGCAATACCTGGGTCTACACCGACTCGCTGGCCAGCCTCGGAAGCAAAAAGGGCACGACGACCAATATGATCACGGCGGTCACGCCCGATAGCGGCGGCGAGAAGGTGACGATCAGCACCACCAGCCAGATCCCGGGCCTGCCGAGCACGCCGGCGTCGCTGACCTACCAGTTCAACTCCGACGGCTCGATCGGCGTGCCGCTGAGCCAGCTTGGCAACGGCTCTACCTCGATCAAGATCAAGTCAGGCGGCATCGTGTGGCCGTCGCGCGCCGTGCTCGAGTCGGGTCAGCCGCACAACTCGACGCTCGGCTTGCAGATCTCGGCGGCTGGCCGCACGCTCAACGTCAACGCGCACGTGACGGTCAAGGGCGTAGGCAACCAGCCGGTGACGGTGCCCGCCGGCTCCTATACCGCGACGCTCGTGGACGAGACCATCACCGAGACTGTGGCAGGCACGACGGTGACGATCGAAGTCCAGACCTGGCTGGCGAACGGCATCGGCCCGGTCAAGTCCGTGGCCTCGACCAAGACCGGCACTGGCGCCAGCCAGATCGTCAGCACCGAGGAGCTAAAGAGCTTCCACCAGGGCTAGCCGGGCCGGTGCTGTATGTAGCACCCCGACCCCAACGACACCGTTGCCTCCCTGGTGTTGCTCCCACAACACCAGGGAGGCAACGGTGCTGTTCGACCCGCGGGTGCAACAGCACCGCTGGAACTCTGGTGCTGCTGGGCGCGGTCCCTGGGCGCGCGAGGTCCCTGGCGCGAGCCTGGACGCCGCTCTCAGTCGACCGTGAAGTAGTCCGGGCCTGAGTAGACGCCGGTGAGCTGCTTGCGGCGCTGCATCAGCAGGTCGTTGAGCAGGCTCGACGCGCCGATCCTGAACAGGTCAGGGGTCAGCCAAGCCCGGCCGGCGGTCTCGTTCACCAGCACCAGGTACCTGATCGCGTCCTTGGCGGTGCGGATGCCGCCGGCCACCTTGACCCCGACCCGCCGACCGGAGACCTGCTCGAAGTCGCGCACCGCCGACAGCATGGCCAGCGCGACGGGCGGAGTCGAAGCCGGGCTCACCTTGCCGGTC
>WNEY01004010.1_pt1 | contig 11146 bp, 8 predicted proteins | sample 5400531 | NCBI WGS metagenome assembly WNEY01 (sample SAMN13153338, study PRJNA577476) | soil metagenome | isolation source: 200 cm saprolite under Douglas fir tree site 1 | place: USA:California | collected 2015-04-18
TCGACGGGCAGCCCTGGAGTGGGGAAAGCCAGGCCCGTTTGTTGGCGGATCTCCCATACGGAACGCCGGGGAGCCTGGGGTGGATGGGGTTGCTTCGCCTTCCGCTTGATCTGGTGCTGCATCCCGAACGCTTTGGCTCTGCGTCGGACGTGGGCGCGCTGGTGGTCCTCTCGACCTGTGGGCTCCTGGCGTTGCCGGTCGCCTCTCGCCTGGCAGGCCTTCGAGGGCACGCACGGCTACTCGGGGACGCAGCAGCTGGCTTTGTGTTGGTGGCCGGAGCCGGGTGGGTCATGACGACGCCGACCGCTCGGTTCTTTGCGCCGGCGTTTCTGCTCGGTTTGGCAGTCCTGGCTGGGCTCTGTGTGCAGTTCCGCAAGACCGCTCAAGGGCTAGTGCTGGTCTTGCTACTGGTTGCCGGGGGTGGGGGGGCGTGGCAGTTTATCAATCAACACACGACTGTCTTTTCCTCTGTGAATGTAGCGCTGGGGCGCGAGAAAGGCGACGCCTACCTCGCTCGGGTCCTCGACCATTTTCCTGCTGCTCGGTTCGTGCGTGAGACCCTGCCACCTGACGTGCGACTGCTGTTCATCGGTGAGACTCGACCCTATTACTTCTCTCGCGACGCGGTCGCGCCGCACCCGATTGATGCTCACCCGCTCTCTCGCTGGGTTCACGAGGAAACGTCCGCTGAGTCTCTCATTCGGAGGCTGACTGCGGAAGGGATCACTCATGTGGTCCTCAACGTCCACGAGTTTCGGCGCGTGCGTGAGAAATATGGCGTCCTGGCTTTTTCCGGGGAAGCTGCCCCAGAGGACGAGCGTCGCCTCAGGGAGCTTCCACAAGCCCTGCGGCTGCTCTATGCAGCCAACGGGGTGTACGTCTTTGAAGTGCCTCGGCAGTAGCGTGAGGGTGAATTACGACTTGGCCTTGACCGGTTTGGGGATGAGGAGCCACTCGCCAGGCTTCGGCTTGTAGGACTTGTCCAAGGCGTTGGCCTCTTGGATCGCCGAGAGCGAGGTATGGTGACGAGTCGCGATGTGGAGCAGGGTCTCCCCGCGGCGGACCTGATAGCGCGTCGCCTGGACATGCTTCCAGTCCGGGTACGTCGCCAGGTTGCTTAGCAGCAGGTCCTTGCTCCCCACCGGAACCTTCAAACGGTAGGTAGGATACGGCGGGGTCAGGTCTTTGCGAAGCTCCGGGTTCAGGGCCTTCAACTCCTGGTAAGTCACGCCGGCGGCCTTGGCCGCCACCCGCAAGTGGATCGGCCTCGTGAAGACCGCTTCCTCGTACTCGACCGGAGGTTGCGGGTTGATCAGAAACCCGTACCGGCTCGGGTCTTTGGCGATGAGGGTCGCGGCAAGAAACCGGGGCACGTACTCCTTGGTTTCGCGCTTGATCAGTTTGGTATCGGTGAGATCCCAGTAATCGTCGGCGTGGGCGCGGGCGAGCGCGCGGCCGACCTTCCGCTCGCCGGCGTTGTACGCGGCCATCGCCAGCGGCCAGGAGCCGAAGAGGTGGTATAGGTCGCGCAGATATTGGGCGGCGGCCAGGGTGGATTTGACGGGATCTCGTCGCTCGTCGATCCAGTTGTCGACCCGCAGGCCGTACGTCTTGGCGGTGGACTTGATGAACTGCCACGGTCCGACCGCTTTGGACCTGGACACGGCGTTCGTATTGAAGCCGCTCTCCACCAGCGAGAGGAAGATTAGGTCCGCTGGCAGGTCGAACTCTGCGAAGATCTGCTCGATCATCGGCCTGTGGCGTTCCAGCCGGTGCAGCCAGAGCTCGAAACGATCGCGGATATAGAAGGTGAAAAACTGGATGTGCTTGTCGATCTTGCGCGTCCGTACGATCGGAACGTCGAAATCGAGCGTTTCCTCCACGGCCTCGAGCGGGTCGGTCGTCGTGACTTCGAGCAACGAAGTACCCGGCGCGCTTTCCACCACAGGCGGGGGAGCGGGGGTGGACCCGTCGATGCGGAGGGTGGAGTCCAGGGTGGCTCCAAGCGGCGGGTCACTGGCCGAAGGCTCCGCCGGTTCGGCCCCCGACAGCGCAAGCAACAGGGGAGAGCTCAGGCGCAACCCCTCGTCCAAGCGATACCGATCAGGCAGCCAGGCCTGCGCCTCGGTCGGCACAACCCCGGCTGTCAGGATGCCGCTCAGCAGCACCAATAAAAAGAAACGGATGTGCATAGGTCTCTCCAAGAGCCCGCTACTCTAGCCGAAAGCGCCGCCTGAAACAAGAGACGGCCGATCTAGGTCCTGACCTGCTCCCAGTTGTTGTACCACCTTCATCGTTAGCACTGTACAAGCACGCACGGTGGATCTGGACTGGTTTAAAGGGAGCAGGGCAATACCATAATTTCTACGCAAAACCTTTGCCAGCATGTGGGTGCTTTCATTTATACAAATTCATTGCATTCATAATATTGCGGAATCATTGAAAAATCGGCCTAGCAGGTCTGGACATCACACCCAGGATGGTCTCGGATTTCCATAGTACACGCGTCAGCCACACTTACAAAAAGATGCAGAAGAGCTATCGAATGAGATAGCTTTTACGCAGACGCAGGTCTGTGCGATCGCTGCCATCCTGTGGAAGCCCAGGCCTCACATGGGACCTGGACCAGTTTAAAGGGGCAGGGCAGTCCCGTATTCCTGTTCACCATTTAAGTAGGTCAGACATCCATAGCGGTCGCCCCTGCTCTGTCCTTGTACGCGCCGCCTGAATATGTTAGTGCCGGCGCAGAGTGAACTGCCCCCCGCCACACAGTGCTCATGCTCTAGGCGTTGATAATCAGTTGATTTCTTACCCAAATGGGTCTTTTGCGCGCCTTGACAGGTCCCAGAGCGTGTGATAGCGTGCCTCCGTCTTCATCCATCCAGCTTCCCCTACAGAAGGAGACCCTCAGGCATGTTGAAGCGGTACCTATTGGCCCCTGGGCCGACCCAAATTCCCCCGGAAGTGCTGTTGGCCATGGCCAGGCCGATTCTGCACCACCGGGCCCCCGAGTTCGCCACCCTGTTCGCGCAGGTGCGCGAAGACCTGAAATGGCTCTTCCAGACCAGGAATGATGTCCTGACGCTCGCCTCGACAGGCACGGGCGCCATGGAGGGGGCGGTGTCCAACTTCCTCTCGCCAGGCGATAAGGCGCTCTACGTCAACGGCGGGAAGTTCGGAGAGCGTTGGGGCAAGGTCTGCAAGACCTTCGGCGTGAACGCGATCGAGATCAAGGTGGAGTGGGGGGAGGCGGTGGACCCCCAGGCCGTCGCCGACGCCCTGAAGAAGGACCCGGCCATCAAGGCGGTCTACGTGCAGGCGAGCGAGACATCCACCGGGGTAGCTCACGACACCCGCGCGCTGGCCGAGATCGTGCGGGCCCACAAGGACACGATTCTGGTGGTGGACGCGATCACCGCCTTGGGCGTGTTTGATTTGCGGACCGACGAATGGGGCCTCGACGTGCTCGTCGCAGGGTCGCAGAAAGCGTTGATGCTGCCTCCGGGCCTGGCCTTCGTGAGCGTGAGCGAGAAGGCGTGGCGACTGGCCGAGAAGGCCAAGAACGCGGCCTTCTACTTCAACTTCAAGAAGGAACGAGAGGCCCAGCAGAAGAACCAGACCGCGTACACCGCTGGGGTGTCACTGATCTTGGGGCTCCAGGAAGCGCTGAAGATGCTCAAAGCGGAGGGCCTGGGCAATGTCTTCGCACGCCACGCCCGCCTGGCCCATGCGATGAGGGAGGGCATGAAGGCCGCCGGCCTTTCGCTCTTTCCCAAGCAGAGCCCCAGCGATGCGCTCACGGTGGTGTCGGCGCCATCGGGCGTGGACGGACAGGCGGTGTACAAGAACCTCCGCGAACAGTACGGGATCACGGCGGCCGGCGGGCAGGACCACCTCAAGGGGAAGATCTTCCGGATCTCGCACATGGGGTACGTGGACACCTTCGATGTCATCCAGGCGATCGCCGCCACCGAGATGGTGCTCAAAGGGCTGGGCCATCCGGTGAAGCTGGGGGTGGGCGTAGGGAAAGCTGAGGAGCTGCTGCTCGCCAAATGAAAATCCTGGTCAGCGACATCCTCTCCAAGCAGGGGATCGAGATTCTCGAGAAGGCCGGTCTGACCGTCGACGTCAAGACCAAGACGCCGAAGGAGGAGCTGCTCCGCGAGATCAAGCACTACGATGGCTTGATCGTCCGCAGCGCGACCAAGGTGACGGCCGAGGTGATCGCCGCCGCCGACAAGCTGCGGGTGATCGGCCGGGCAGGGTCCGGTCTGGACAACGTGGATACCGCGGCAGCGACCAAGCGCGGCATCGTGGTAATGAACACGCCGGGAGGCAACAGCGTCACCACGGCCGAGCATACCCTAGCGATGATCTTCGCGCTGGCCCGTAAAATCCCGCAGGCCACCGCCTCGATGAAGGCCGGCAAGTGGGAGAAGGACCGGTTCATGGGCGTGGAGCTCTACAACAAGACCCTCGGCATCGTCGGGATGGGCCAGATCGGGAGCCACCTTACGAAGCTCGCCCAGGGCATGTTGATGAACGTGATCGCCTACGATCCGTACCTCGCCGAGGAGCGCGCCCGCAAGATGGGGGTCGAGATGATGGGCCTGCACGAACTCTTCCGCCGCGCCGACATCATCTCGGTGCACACCCCGCTGACGGCCGAGACCCAGAACATCGTCAACGCCGCGACGATTGCGACGATGAAGGACGGCGTGCGCATCATCAACTGCGCCCGCGGGGGAATCATCAATGAGAAGGACCTCTACGACGCGCTGAAGAGCGGCAAGGTCGCGGGCGCCGCGTTCGACGTGTTTGAAGAGGAGCCGATTAAGCCCAGCCACCCGCTGCTGACGCTGGACCATTTCATCTGCACCCCGCACATCGGCGCGTCTACCACCGAAGCTCAGGAAAACGTGGCGGTGGGGATCGCCGAGCAGATCGTGGACTACTTGACGCGCGGCATCGCGCGGGGCGCCGTCAACATCCCGTCGGTGCCGGCCGAGATGCTGCCGCGGCTCCAGCCCTACATCACGCTGGCCGAGAAGCTGGGGCTCCTGCACTCCCAGCTGTACGAGGGCGGGATCGAGCGGGTGACGATCGAGTACAGGGGCGAGGTTGCCGGAGTCAACGTGGCGCCGCTGACCATCGCCGCACTGAAAGGCCTCCTGACGCCGATCCTGGAAGAGACGATCAACTACGTGAACGCGCCGGTCGTGGCGCGGGAGCGTGGGATCGAGGTCAAGGAGGTGAAGAGCAGCGATGCGGGCGACTTCACCAGCCTGATCACGCTCCAGGTGGAGGCTGAGAAGAAGTCCAGCCGGATCGCGGGGGCGCTGTACGGTCGGCAGGATCCCCGAATCGTCCAACTGGATTCCTTCCGGGTCGAGATCGTGCCGGAAGGACACATGCTCTTCATCCTGAACCACGACCGTCCAGGCGTCATCGGCCAGGTGGGGCAGATCCTCGGCGAGCACCAGATCAACATCGCCCGCATGCAGTGTTCGCGGGAAGAGAAGGGGGGCCAAGCGTTACTCATTGTGGGCGTGGACGCGCCGCTGCCCGCGGAAGTCTTGCGGGCCGTCACGGTCGCGAAGAACATCATCTCGGTCAAGCTCGTTCGTCTCTAGCCGTCCGCGCGGCGCTCGGCAAGACCTCAAGTCCGCTGGTCCGTTGTACGATGACTCGACCTGCCCGCTCTCCGATCCCTCAAGGCGTCGCCACCTTTCTGCCCGTCGAGGCGGGCGAGAAGCGCGCCGTCGAGGACATCGTCTTCTCGGTGTTTCGTGAGCACGGGTACCGGGAAGTCATCCCTCCTACCTTTGAGTACCTGGACATCCTGGCGCCCGGCCTCGACGCCGAACTGATCGAGAAGTCCTACAAGGTGGTGGACCGGGCCACGGGCCGCATCCTGGTCGTGCGCCCGGACGTCACCGCCTAGATCGCCCGGATGGTGGCGATGGGGATGGTGAACCAGCCGTTTCCCCTGAGGCTTTGTTACAGCGTCAATGTCTTCCGCTACGAGCCGGAGCACGCGGGCCGCGACCGCGAGATCTTCCAGATCGGACTCGAGCTAATCGGGCCCAAGGGCACGGCGGCCGACGTCGAGCCGATCATGGTGGCGGCGGAGTGCCTCCGTCGTCTCGGGGTCACGGCCTTCACGATCGCGATCGGGCAGGGCGCCTTCTTCAACGCGTTGCTTCGCCGGACCGGTGTGGCGGAATCCGTACAGCGCAGCCTGCGCGAAGCAGCGGCGCGGAAGGACGTGCCTAAGATGGAGGTGCTGTTGCACCAAGCCGGCGTGCGTGGACGTGCTGCCAAAGCCCTCCTTGCGGTACCCGAACTCTACGGAGGCACCGAGATTCTGGAGGAAGCGGCGCGTCTGGCACCTCCGACCGAGGATTGCCGCCGACCACTCGCCCGGTTGCGCGAAGTGTGGGAGCGGATGACGGCGGCCGGCCTGGGCGGCGCGCTCCTGCTGGACATGGGTGAGATCCGCCGGATGGAGTACTACACCGGCTTGGTCTTCGACATCTATGTGGACGGGGTGGGCGCCGAGATCGGAGGCGGGGGGCGGTACGATCACCTGATCGGCCGTTTCGGGCGCGAGGTCCCCTCCACGGGGTTTGCGTTTGATCTCGACCGGCTCCTGCAGCTCCGCGCCGCGCAGGGCGGCAGGGCGCGCACCAGAGGCGTACGCGGCCACGAGGTGGCGGTTCGTGCCCGGCGAGCGACGCGAAGAGGTCGCCGATGAAGCCCCGCGGCTTGCCGGACCCCTCGGATCCCACTGCCTTCAGACTACCCCCGCAGAATCTCGAAGCTGAGAAAGCCGTCCTCGGGGCCATTCTCCTGGACAACCAGGCGCTCTACAAGGCCCTCGAGGTCATCAGCCCTGACGAGTTTTATCTCCCCAAACACTGTCGGATCTTCGAGGCCATGATCGCCCTGGCGGAACAAAATCAGGTGATCGATCTCGTGACCCTCTCCGACCACCTCCAGCACGTCGGAGCTTTGGAAGCGATCGGGGGCAATGCGTACCTGACCGATCTCGCCCAATCAGTCGCGACGGCGGCCAGCGTGACCTACCACGCCAAGCTCATCCACGAAACCGGGATCAACCGCATTCTCATCAATGTGGCTACAGAGATCGTCACTCGCGGGTATGAGGGAACCAAGAGGGTCGATGAATTACTGGACTACGCTGAGAAGAACATTTTCGGGATTGCGGAACGCCGGTTGAAACGCTCCTTCAGTCCGATGCCTGCTGTCGTGACCGATACGGTGGAACACATCAACAAGCTGTATGAACAGAAGGAAAAAATCACCGGCATCCCGACGGGGTTTTCGGATCTGGATGAAAAGACCGCCGGCCTCCAGTCCTCCGATCTGATCATCGTGGCCGGGCGGCCAAGCACAGGCAAGACCAGCTTGGCGCTAGGGATGGCTTTGCACGCAGCGCTACATCCCCGGCAGTATAAGGTGGCCATCTTCAGCCTGGAGATGTCCAAGGAGCAGTTATGCATGCGCCTGCTGAGCTCCGATGGACGACTGGATATGCACCGTATCCGAACAGGCCAACTACAACGAGAAGACTGGACCAGCCTGACCCGATCAGCCGGCAGGTTGAGTGAAAGTAGAATCTACATTGACGATACTCCTGGCATTACCGCCCTGGAAATGCGCGCCAAAATCCGTCGTCAAAAGGCGGAAACCGGCCTCGATCTCGTGGTGGTCGATTATCTTCAGCTGATGTCCGGCAGCGGCGACGCGGAGAATCGTCAGCAGGAGATTTCCGACATCTCCCGGTCACTGAAATCACTCGCCAAGGAATTGAATATACCGATTGTTGCCCTTTCTCAGCTCAGTCGGGCGGTGGAGAGTCGACCGGACAGGAGACCTGTTCTTGCCGATCTTCGGGAATCGGGAGCCATCGAACAGGATGCCGATTTGGTCCTGATGATCTACCGTCGAGACCTGCACGCCGCGGAGAAGGGCAAAACGGAGGATTGGAAAGAGGAGAGAATCCAGGAGAAGGTCGATCGTGAACGGGTGGCAGAGATTATCATCGCCAAGCACCGGAATGGACCGACGGGGGTGGTAAACCTCACATTCCTCCCTGAGTACGCCAAGTTCGCCAACTATTATCCAGGAGCCGATTTGACTCTCCGTTGAGACGCCCCTATAATCCTGCATAGAAACTAGACGCTAAGGATTATCCCGCCTGGACGACGGTGAGCGCGACGATGCGATGTTCGGCGCACTGAGCACGAGGAAGAACGCATGGGCTATCGGTGTGCTGGCCTGCCTCGCGCTCCTGTCGGTTGACGCACTCGCCACAGAACGGCCGGCCCTGCCTGCAAAGCCGCCCGGGTCAGAACAAGCTCCGGATTCGGTCGCGTTCTACCATTTCATGCTCGGCTACCAGCACGAGCTGAACAATGCTGCGGGAGAGGCCGAGGCGGAGTACCTCAAGGCGCTCGCTCGCGATCCAAGCTCGGTGGCGATCCACCTTCGGATGGCGACGCTCTATCATGCCCAGGGCGCGCATGACAAGGCTCAAGCTCACGCCGAAGCTGCGCTGGCTCGAGACGCGACGAACCTCCAGGCCCTGCACATGCTGGCGAGCGTGGCCGTGGCGGCGGGCCGATCGGGGCAAGCTATTGAGCTCTATGAGCGGATCGTGGCGCTCTGGCCCCAGGAAGCTCAGGCCTATTTTTCGATGGGGATGTTGCTGTCTGGCCTGAAGCGGTATGACGAGGCGGAGCAGACCATCCGCCGCGGGATTGCCGTTTCGCAGACTGCGGCGCCGACCGGCTACCTTTACCTGGGTCACATTCTGGTTGAACAGAAGGCCTGGGACCGGGCCGTGCAGGCCTATCGCGATGCGCTCGCCATCAATCCCGCCTTCGAGCCGGCCTACTTAGGAATGGCCGCGACGCTGGAAGCCAAGGGCGACACGGCTCAGGCCATCGCAGTCCTCCGCAAGGTGTTGCAGGAGGTCAACAAGGGCAACCGGGAAGCGCGTCAGCGGCTGGTCCGCTTGCTGTTAACGCAGAAGGCCTACGAGCCCGCGCTCGCCATCTTGCGCGAAGCCATCCAGGAATCTCCCGACGACGTGGAAGCCCAGCTCCGGATCGGGCTGATCTATGGGGAGCTGAAGGACTATGTCAAGGCGATCGAGCAGATCAAGCTCGTCCTCGTCTTGCGACCGCAGGAGCTACGAGTCCGCGATCATCTGGCCTACTTGTACGAAGAGATGAAGGATTTCGACAAAGCCATCGCGGAATATCGGACGATCATCCAGGCCGACGAACGGTACTCCGATGCGCATCTCCATCTTGGCTACCTGCTGTATCGCCTGAAACGGAATGAGGAGGCTCTCCCACATCTCCAGCAGGTCATCGCCCTCAACCCCAAGATGACGGAGGCGTATCTATTGCTAGGCCTGACCCTGCTCCAGGCGTCGCGCCAAGAGGAAGCGGTGGCGGTCTTTCGCGAGGGGCTGCAGCGCAATCCCGAAAGCGCCGATCTTCATTTCAACCTGGGGACCGCGTACGACAAGATGGGCCGGTTCGACGAACTTGTCCATGAGATGGAGGAGGCCATCCGCCTGGATCCCAAGCACGCCGATGCGCTCAACTACCTGGGCTATACCTATGCCGAGCGCGACATGCGATTGGAAGAAGCGGTTGCGTTGATCCAACGGGCGCTCGCGGTCAAGCCCCAGAATGGCTACTATCTCGACAGTCTCGCCTGGGCCTATTACAAGATGGGCCGCTTCCAGGCGGCCCTGGAAGAAATGAAACGGGCTGTTGCCGTGGTGCCCGACGATCCCGTTTTTCTCGAGCACCTCGGCGAGATCTACCTCACCCAGAACCTCCGAGGCGAAGCTCGCGAAGCTTGGCTCCGCTCGCTGGAACTCGATCCGACGAATCACAAGCTTGTGGAACGGTTCAAGGCGAAGGGATTCGGAGATCCGGCCACGGAGGAGCGAATCCGGAAATCGCAGCAGCGTCTCTCCAACAAAGCTCTATAAGGCTTTCTGTTTGTGACAATTTTTGATACGGTGGTACCAAGAATTGTCTTATTGCTTAGTAGTAAAGCGGTTGCTTGGCCTCTAACGTCACGTTTTATCAGTAGCTCGGGACGTTTGCGTTGTGGCAAAGATTTTGCGCCCCTAAGCGGTGGGCGCTTGCAGGTTCGCCAGTCTAACCATGAAACCAGGGGTCAGGCGCACAGAATCCGTACAGCCCCAAAGGGAGGATCGATGGCCAGACGAGCGCTGAAGGGACCAGAAGGGTTTACCTTGATCGAGTTGATGATCGTGGTGGCGATCATCGGCATCCTGGCGGCCGTCGCGATCCCGAATTTCATGCGATACCAGGCCAAGGCCAGGCAATCGGAGGCCAAGGTGAATCTGGGCGGCGTCTTCACCACCGCCACGTCGTACTTTGCCGAGAACAATACGTTTAGCGTGCCGACGGCCGACACGCTCGGCTACAAGCCGGCCGGCAACGTCCGGTACGCGATCTACTATGGGGGGACGGGTGTAGCCAACTCAGTTACCGTGCCGGTAGCCCAGAATAAGGTGGCCACTCCGTGCAGTACTGTGGCACCTGCGGTCGTCCCTGTTCCGGCTGGTTCCGCTGCTGGTGTGACTGGCTTCACGGCGGGCGCCGTCGGGAATATCGACAGCGACAGCACCTGCGACGAGTGGGAGATCAACGACCTCAGAAACCTGACTAACACTAATAACGACGTCGCAAAGTAATCCAAGCTGGTTGAGAAGGGCGGGCGAGGGGTTATTTCTAACCCCTCGCCCCCGTTTTGTTCAAACCTCAAGGGCTGATGGATGTCGTGATAGGCCCCCATGCCAGCCCAGGAATCCGTTCAAGCTTATTGGCCGTTCATCACCTTGGGTGGCCTGACGGTCTTTGCCCCGCTGATCGAGGGCGGGACGACCCACCTGCCGGTTCTGATCATTCGACTCATCCTGCTCGGTGCCGTCATCGTCTGGCTCTTGCGCTCGATGAGAACGGGCTGGATCACCATCCAGCAGAGCCGCGTCTTCTCCGCCATGGTGGTGTTTATGGGATGGGCGGTCGTTTCCGTTGTCCGCTCCTTCTATGTAGCCCCCAGCCTC
>WNEY01004012.1_pt1 | contig 11145 bp, 12 predicted proteins | sample 5400531 | NCBI WGS metagenome assembly WNEY01 (sample SAMN13153338, study PRJNA577476) | soil metagenome | isolation source: 200 cm saprolite under Douglas fir tree site 1 | place: USA:California | collected 2015-04-18
GGCGATCCCAGCCGGCACCAATTCCGGACGGACGTTCCGCCTCAAGGGCAAGGGCTTCCCGGGCAAGGACGGCAAGGGCGACCTCCTCGCCAGCGTGCGCATCATGCTGCCCGAGGGCGGCGACAAGGAGCTCGACGAGCTGATGAAGAAGTGGCGCGACGGCAAGCCCTACGATCCGCGCAAGGAGATGGGGTGAAGTGGCGCAGCCTCACTTCACCGGACGAGATCGCGCGTGATGTTACGCTTGCCGTGCACCACACGGAGCACCGTCACGACATCGTCCTCGTGGTCGTAGATGACGATGTAGGGCAACACAATCGCGATACGGCTATTGGGTCCAAGAGCTGGCCGTGGCGGCCCGCCGGCGGGGACGTCGGCGAGATGCCGGTACACCGCATTGAAATCGGCGGCGTAGCGCGCTGCGACGCCGTAGCCGGCGCGTTCACTGAGATCGGAGAGAATGCGTCGGACGTCGAGTTTCGCCCGCTCGGTAACGATGATCCGCGCCATCAGCGCTTGAGCGTGGCGAGGTGGGCGTCCATATCGGCTAGTGCGTCATCGAGCGGCACAGTTTCGCCCCGCGCCGCGGCCGCTCGCGCCTCGTCCACATAGGGCTTGGCCCATGCAAGATCGTCGTCGTTGATTGCCATTAGGTCGGCGACGGCAATCGCAACCGCATCATCGACCGAGCCGAACCGTCCGGCTGCGACCTGCTCTTCGAGCCACTTTTGCTGGTTGGGCGGAAGCCTGATGTTCATGCGGTGAATATAGACCGCCTGCGGGGCCTATTCCAGCACGGTTCCTCGCCCTGTTCTGAACAGTCACAGCTCTACAAGCGCAGCGAGCCGTTGACGCGACACGCTGCGCCCGGGACTTCAGCGCCGGCAACGCTGTTAGCCTACCACGTCTTCGCCGGCACGCCCTTGTCGATCTGATCATACGCCGCCTGGGCGACGGTCTGCAGCCGGTCGCGGTCGAGCGGGCCGCTCACCACATAGGCGAGCCCGTGCTCGACCCAATAGAGCGCGGCGAAGCGCTCGCCGGCGCGGTAGCGCAGCGCGGTCTGCGGCGCGTCGGTGCGCGCGTAGTAGATGGTGAAGCGCTCGCCGGACGGGCCCTCGTACATGCAGAACGCGGCCGGCCCGAACGGGCCGGGCAGCAGGCGTCCGCCGACGAGCTTCAATCCGCTCGATTCGAGATCGGGCACCCGCAGCTCGTAGTCCAGACGCTTTGAGAGCCATTGCACCAGATGCGGACGCTCGGCGCCGGTCACCTCGACCGGATGGCGCACCTCGACCACGTAGATCTTGTGGGCGTCGAGCGCCTGGGTGGTGAAGACGTCGAAGCGGCTGGGCGCCGCCGCCGACGCCCCATGCGCCATCCAGCCGACGACGCCGCCGGCGAGAAACGCCGCGATCACCGCCGCGGCGGCGACGGCGCGCCAGGAGCGGGTGCCGCGCGCGAGCTTGTCGAGGTCGAAGCGCGCCGGTACGGGCTCCGATGCGACCGCGCCGTAGCGCGCGCGGATCGCTTCCGCCTGCGCGCGCCACGCGGCGATACGTGCCGCATCCTCCGGATGCGTGGCAAGCCAGACTTCGACGGCGCCGACGCGGTCCGCCGGCAGCTCGCCGTCGACATAGGCGTTGAGCTCGTCCTCGGTCACGGGTTGATCTCGATCGCTCATCGTCTTCTTCCTCGGCTTACTTGATGCGGCGAAGCGCGGGGCGCTCGCCGTCGAGATAGGCCTTGATCTGCATGCGGGCGCGGGCGAGCCGCGACATCACGGTCCCGATCGGCACGCCCTGCACCTCGGCGACCTCGCGGTAGGTGAGGCCTTCGAGCACGACCAGCAACAGCGCGGAGCGCTGGTCCTCGACCAGCGACGCGAGCGCCCGCTCGATGTCGCGGCCGCCGGCTTCCGGGCCCGCCATGTCGGGCGCGTCGTTATCGTCGATCGACTGCACCGGCGGGCGCCGCGCCAACGAGCGCAGCCGGTTGCGGTTGAGGTTGGTCAGGATGGTGTAGAGCCAGCTGCGCAGCTCGCCGCCATGGAACAAATGCTCCGAGCGCAGCGCCCGCACCAGCGTGTCCTGAACCAGATCGTCGGCCAGCTCGGCGTTGCGCGTGAGTGCCCGCGCGTAGCGCCGCAGCGCCGGAACCGCCGCCTCGACCTCCTGCCGGAATCCGCTCAATGGGCTCTCCCACGCCGCCGGCTCCGAATCATGCAGCAAGCCATCTTACCGTTAATAGCCATCGACAATCCGCGCATCGCTCCTTGCTCATGGGCCATATCACTATCACTCGGACAAACACTTCGGCCGAAGCGATATTCCGTTCGATCAGCCGCGGGCGTTGCTGCGGGCTCGAATGAGCAAAAATGCCGGAAGTCGGCTCGCCTTGAAGGGCATTCCCCCCTGTGCCATAGGAGGGCCGGCGGCGCAGCGAGGAATAGAATGCCGGAAGCCTCGGGTCTCTTGCGCGGCAAACGCGGCCTGATCCTGGGGGTCGCCAACAACCGATCGATCGCCTGGGGCATCGCGAAGGCCTGCCATGCGCAGGGCGCCGAGCTCGCTTTCACCTATCAAGGCGATGCGCTGAAAAAGCGCGTTGTGCCGCTCTCGGAAGAGGTCGGCGGCCTCGTGGTGGGCCATTGCGACGTCACCGAGCCCGCAACGATCGATGCCGCAATGGCCGTGGTCGCTGCAAAATGGGGCGCGCTCGATTTTCTGGTGCACGCCATCGCATTTTCCGACAAGGACCAGCTCAGCGGGCGCTACGTCGACACCACGGCGGACAATTTTGCCAAGACCATGCTCGTGAGCTGCTATTCCTTCACCGCGGTTGCCCAACGCGCGGAGAAGCTGATGCCGCAGGGCGGCTCGCTGCTCACACTGACCTATTACGGCGCCGAGAAGTGGATGCCCCACTACAACGTGATGGGGGTCGCCAAGGCCGCGCTCGAAGCCTCGGTGCGCTATCTCGCCGCCGACCTCGGCGAGAAGAACATCCGCGTCAATGCCATCTCCTCCGGCCCGATCAAGACGCTCGCCGCGTCGGGCATCGGCGACTTCCGCTACATCCTCAAGTGGAACGAATACAACGCGCCGTTGCGGCGCAGCGTGACGATCGAGGAGGTCGGCGACACCGCGGTCTATTTCCTGTCCGACCTTTCGCGCGGCGTCACCGGCGAGATCCACCATGTGGATGCCGGCTATCATATCGTCGGCATGAAGCACCCCGACGCCCCCGACATCGTCGTCGGCAAGGAGTGAGGCGACGTCCAACGTCGCGACCTCCATGCCACGGCCCGTCATTTACTACGTCCGACACGGCCTCACCGACTGGAACGCCCAGCAACGCCTGCAGGGCCGGCACGACGTGCCGCTCAATCCGGAGGGGCGGGCGCAGGCGGTGCTGTGCGGCGAGATCCTGCGCGATCTCCTGGCGCGCGACGGCCGTACACCGGAACATCTCGACTACGTCTCGAGCCCGCTTGCGCGCGCGCGCACCACGATGGAGCTGATGCGCACCACACTCGGCCTCGACCCCGCCGGCTATCGCGTCGACGACAGGCTGGCGGAGATCGCATTCGGCGAGTGGGAGGGGCTCAGCTATGCGCAGGTGATGGCGCGCGACCATGACGTCGTCGCCAAGCGCGAATCCAACAAGTGGGGTTTTCTGCCGCCCGGCGGCGAAAGCTACGCGCAGGTGACGGTGCGCATGCGGGCATGGCACCAGACCGTCGCGAAGGACACGGTGGTCGCCGCCCACGGCGGCACCGCGCGCGCGCTCATTGCGCATCTCGGATTAGCCAAGCCCGAGGACGCCACGCATTATTCCATCGACCAGGGCGTGGTCTACGTGTTCGCGGGCGGTGGGATGGCGCGCTACGGGTGACAGCGAGGTATTTGACCCCGGCCGGCACGCGGGCTACCACACGGAAACGGTGGAACCTCATGTCGTTCAATACCTTCGGTCACCTTTTCCGGGTCACGACCTTCGGCGAGAGCCACGGGGCGGCGATCGGCTGCGTGGTCGACGGCTGCCCGCCGCGCATTGCGCTGACCGAGGCCGACATCCAGCCCTATCTCGACAAGCGGCGGCCCGGCCAATCGCGCTTCACCACGCAGCGGCGCGAGCCGGACACGGTGAAGATCCTCTCCGGCGTGCTCACCGACGAGGCCACCGGCGCGCAGGTGACGACCGGCACGCCCATCGCGCTCGTCATCGACAATGTCGACCCGCGCTCCAAGGATTATTCCGACATCAAGGACAAGTACCGTCCCGGCCACGCCGACTACACCTACGATGCCAAGTACGGCATCCGCGACTATCGCGGCGGCGGCCGGCAGTCGGCGCGCGAGACGGCGATGCGGGTCGCCGCCGGCGCCATCGCGCGCAAGGTCGTGCCCGGCATGACCGTGCTCGGCGCGCTCGTGCAGATGGGCGAGCACAAGATCGATCGCAAGCGCTGGAGCTGGGACGAGGTCGACCGCAATCCGTTCTTCTGTCCGGACGCGGAGCAGGCCAAATTCTTCGAGACTTATCTCGACGACATCCGCAAGCGCGGCTCCTCGGTCGGCGCCGTCATCGAGGTGGTGGCGGAGGGCGTTCCCGCCGGGCTGGGGGCGCCGATCTACGGCAAGCTCGACGGCGATCTCGCGTCGGCGCTGATGGGCATCAATGCGGTCAAAGGCGTCGAGATCGGCGCGGGCTTTGAGGCGGCGGCGCTCAGCGGCGAGGAGAACGCCGACGAGATGCGCATGGGCAACGACGGCAAGCCGGTGTTTCTGTCGAACCACGCCGGCGGCATCCTCGGCGGCATCTCGACCGGGCAGCCGATCGTGTGCCGGTTCGCGGTCAAGCCGACCTCGTCGATCCTCACCCCGCGGCGCACCGTCGACCGTTACGGCGCGCAGACCGAGATCAGCACCAAGGGACGCCACGACCCCTGCGTCGGCATCCGCGCGGTACCGATCGGCGAAGCCATGGTGGCATGCGTGATCGCCGATCACTATCTGCGTCATCGAGGGCAGATGGGCGAGCCGCCGGCCTGGCCGTTCGCCCGCACCTGAAAGAAGCCAAGGACAAAGGGGCGAAGGAACAAAGTGTTGGACAATTATCGGCGCGTGGAGGAGGTGCTCGCTGGCTTTGCCCAGGGCGAGATCGTGGTCGTCACCGATGACGACGACCGCGAGAACGAGGGCGACCTGTTCGTCGCGGCTTCGCTCTGCACGCCGGAGAAGATGGCCTTCATCATCCGCAATACCTCGGGCATCGTCTGCGCGCCGCTCTCCGCCGAGGAGGCCAAACGCCTGCACCTCGATCCCATGGTGGCGGCGAACGACGCCCCGCTCGGCACGGCCTTCACCGTGTCGGTCGACGTGCGCCATGGGCTGACCACCGGCATCTCGGCCGAGGAGCGCAACAACACCGTGCGCGCGCTCGCCAACGGCAACAGCGGCGCCTCCGATTTCGTGCGGCCGGGCCACGTGTTCCCGCTGGTGGCCAAGGACGGCGGCGTGCTGATGCGCTCCGGCCATACCGAGGCCTGCATCGACCTCTGCCGTCTGGCCGCCCTGCCGCCGGTAGGCGTGCTCGCCGAGCTCATGAACGACGACGGCACGGTGATGCGCGGGCCGGGGGTGACCGCCTTTGCTGCGCGCCATAAGCTCAAGCAGATCTCGATCGCCGATGTCATTGCCTACCGGCAGGCGCGCGACAAGCTGGTCAAGCGCATCGGCGAGTTTCCGGTGCAGAGCAAGATCGGCACGCTGCAGGGCTATGCCTATGTGACCCCGTTCGACGCGATCCAGCACATGGCCTTCGTCCACGGCCGCATCGGCGACGGCCGGGACATGCTGGCGCGGCTGCATCGCGCCGACATCATCCGCGATGTCTTCGGCGGCGCCAATCCGATTCACTCCGCATTGCAGCGCTTCAAGCAGGACGGCCGCGGCGTGATCGTGTTCCTGCGCGACGGCGCCGCCGGCGTGCCCACGCACGCCATCCCGCAATCGGGCTCGACCGGCTCGGAGGTCGCGCGCTCGCGGCAATGGCGTGAGGTCGGGCTGGGCGCACAGATCCTCAAGGACCTCGGCATCAGCTCGATCCGGCTGCTGACCTCGGCCAAGCTCACTTACGTCGGCCTCGCCGGCTTCGGGATCGAGATCGTGTCGACCGAGATGCTCGACGATCGAGTCCCCAAGGATTAATATCGCCGCGCTGGCGAGCGAAGCGAGCGGCCAGCGCGGCTACTATATTAAGTGCGCGCGCATAGCGCGTCGGAAGGCGCGCGTAAACGCGCTGGTGACACTCGCCTGAACCGGGCTCGTCGGCGCGCGCCACGCCGTCGCCTGCTTTCCTTGGCACCGTGCCCGTGCCACCATCGGAGCCTCTTCCTGGCCGCGCTGGCGAGCAAAGCGAGCGGCCAGCGCGGCAACTCTATAGTGCGCGCGCCGGACACTCGCCCTGAACCGGGCTCGTCGGCGCGCGACGGAGGGACGGATGCGGATCAATGCAGCGCTGATTTCGATCCTGGCCGCGACGGCGGGTGCCGCGCTGGCGGCTGCCTCTTTTGCGGCGCCGAGCTCGGCGCCGTTCTTCGCCGATAACAGCCCGACCGCGATACCGGTCGACGTCGAGCTCGTGGTAGCGGTCGACGTGTCCTATTCCATGGACCCGGAGGAGCAGGCGCTGCAGCGCGAGGGCTACATCACCGGATTTACCTCGCGCGACTTCATGCAGGCGCTGCGCGGCGGCATGCACGGCAAGGTGGCGGTGACCTATTTCGAATGGGCTGGCCCCTACGACCAGAAGATCGTCGTGCCGTGGCGGCTGATCGACGGCCCGGAGGCCGCCGACGCGTTCGTGAACGAGATCGCACGCGCGCCCTATCGCCGCGCGTCGCGCACCTCGATCTCGGGGGCGCTCACTTTCGCCAAGCCGCTGTTCGACGGCAGCGGCTATCGCGGCATCCGCCGCGTCATCGACGTCTCCGGCGACGGCGCCAACAACAGCGGGCCGTTCGTCACGCTGGTGCGCGACGACGTGCTCGCCGCCGGCATCACCATCAACGGCCTGCCGATCATGCTCAAGCGGCCGAACTCGTTCACCATGGATATCGAAAATCTCGACGTCTACTACGAGGACTGCGTGATCGGCGGCCCCGGCGCCTTCGTCATCCCGATCCGCGAGCGCGAGCAGTTCAAGGAGGCGACCCGCACCAAGCTGGTGCTGGAGATCGCCGGACGCACGCCGGAACGGCGCGTGGTGCCGGTGCAGGGGCGCGCGCCGCGGGTGTCGTGCACGGTCGGCGAGCAGATGTGGCGGGACAGGTGGGGGAACTAAGGTATGGGCGACGGAGGACAGAGGCCGGGGACAGGGCACGGAATTACCACCCGTCGGTCCTCGATCCCCCCATCCGTCCCGGCGAGCGCCTTATAGCCTGGAATTATGCTGGCGCTCCGCCCGGGCCGCGACGCGCAGATTTCAGAATGATTCAGACCCTTAGGGGTCGAGGTGTGCTAGATTATTGACATTGCCGGAACGTCGTCGGGCCCCCGTGGGAGGAGCAGATGACGGCTCATTCAATAAGGCAAGATCGACGCCGCTTTCTCGCCACGCTGTCGTCGGCGGGCGTCGCCGGATTCATCGGCGGTTCGAAGTCGTTTGCGCAGGAGGCGCCGCCGGAAACGACCACCATCCGGCTTGCCAAGAATCCGAGTCTTTGCGTCGCGCCGCAATACGTCGCCGAGGAGCTGCTGCGGGCAGAAGGATTTACCGACGTCCGCTACGTAATGTCAGACGCGGGCCTGCGCCAATCGAAAGCGATCGCAAACGGGGAGATCGACCTCACTTTGCACTTTTCGGCGCCGCTTCTCATCGCGATCGATGCCGGCGAAAAGATCACGATCGTCGCGGGTATGCACGTCGGGTGCTTCGAGTTGTTCGGGACTGAACGCATCCGCAGCATCGCGGACCTCAAGGGCAAGGCCGTGGGCGTGCCGGACTTGGGCACATCCGCGCACGTGTTCATAGCCACCTTGGCGGCTCACGTCGGGCTCGACCCCGCGAATGATATCAAATGGGTCACGAGTCCCTCCATCTCGCCCATGCAACTTTTCGCCGACGGAAAGATCGATGCGTGGCTCGGTTTCCCGCCGGAGCCGCAGAAAATGCGCGCACGCAAGATCGGCCACGTGATCGTCAACAGCTCCGTGGATCGTCCTTGGTCGCAATACTATTGCTGCATGCTGGCGGGCAACCGGGACTTCGTCCGCAAGAACCCGGTCGCGACCAAGCGCGCGCTGCGTGCCCTCCTCAAGGCGACCGACTACTGCGACAGCGACCGGGCGGGCGCGGCGCGACGCATGATCGATGGCGGCTTCACCACCGAATACGATTATGCGCTCCAGACGCTGAACGAGGTCCCGTACAACAAGTGGCGGGAGTACGACCCCGAGGACACGATCCGGTTCTTTTCGCTGCGGCTGCGCGAAGCGGGCATGATCAAATCGAGCCCCAACAAGATCATCGCCGAGGCTACGGACTGGCGGTTCCTCAACGAGCTCAAACGCGAGCTGAAAGGCTGATCACGCGGCGCGGGGACCGTCCGGCGAGAACTCAAAGCGAGAAGGAGACCTGTCATGCAGATGGTACAGAGTCGACGTCGCTTTCTCGCCACGCTGTCGTCGGCCGGCGCCGCGGGGCTCATCGGCGCACGGAATTCATTCGCCGAAGAGGCCCCCTTGGAAACGACAAGGCTCAGGCTGGTTCACGCTCCAACAATCTGTACGGCCGCCCAGCTCACGGCCGAAGACCTGTTGCGGCGCGAGGGCTTTACGGATGTCCAGTACATCAAGAAACCGGGGACCCAAGGGATCGAGACGGCCTTGGCTTCCGGCGAGGCCGACATCGCCATGCACTTCAATGTGCGTCTCATCATCCAAGTTGAGGCCGGCGACCCAATTGTCATCCTGGCAGGAGGCCATCTGGGTTGTTTCGAGCTTTTCGGCACTGATCGGGTGCGCGCGATCCGAGATTTGAAAGGCAAGACCGTTGCGGTGCCCGAGCTGGATTCCAGCCGGCCCGCCTTTATCGCCACGATGGCTGCGCATGTGGGGCTGGACCCGCGCAAGGACATCAACTGGGTCACGCTGCCACCAGACGAGTCGATGCGGCAGCTCGCCGAAGGGAAGGTTGATGCCTTCCTGGGCTTTCCGCCGCAACCGCAGCAACTGCGGGCAATGAAGGCCAAATCGGTTCACGTGGTGGTCAACAGCATGGTGGACCGACCGTGGTCCCAGTACTTTTGCTGCATGGTGGCCGGAAACCGGGAGTTCGTGAAGAAACACCCTGTCGCCACCAAAAGAGCGTTGCGGGCAATTCTCAATGCCAGTGATCGAGTTGACCGGGAGCCCGAAAAAACCGCGCGATTCCTCGTGGATAGAGGCTTCACGGAAAATTATGATCACGCCCTCGAGGCGCTGACCGAGATGAAGATGGCATTCACCGCGTGGCGGGAGTTCGATCCCGAGGACACGATCCGGTTCTATTCGCTGCGGCTGCGCGAAGCGGGCATGATCAAGTCGAGCCCCAACAGGATCATTTCCAATGGCACGGATTGGCGATTCCTCAACGAGCTCAAACGCGAATTGAAAGGCTGATCACGCGGCCCGGCGCCCGTCGGGCGAGAACTCAAAGCGAGAGGAAGACCTGTCATGAAGATGATTCAGAGTCGACGCCGCTTCCTCGCCACGCTGTCGTCGGCAGGAGCCGCGGGTCTCATCGCTGCACCCGACGCAATGGCCCAACAGGCGCCGCCGGAAACGACCACCGTCCGAATTGCGAAAGTCTCCAGCATCTGCGTCGCGCCCGAATATGTCGCCGGCGAGCTGCTGCGCGCAGAAGGCTTTACCGATATTCGCTATGTGTCAACAACTCCTGGGATCGCGTCCGCCCAATCGGTCGCACGCGGCGAGATCGACTTCACCACGAATTTCTCGCCGCCCCTCATCATCGCGATCGATGCCGGCGAACCGATCACGATGGTGGCCGGCGAGCACGTCGGCTGCTTCGAGCTGTTTGCGAGAGAAGGCATCCGCAGCATCCCGGACCTCAAGGGTAAGACCGTAGGCGTGCAAGCCTTGCGTTCAAGCCAGCATCTGTTCGTGAGCAGCATGGCTGCCCATGTCGGGCTCGATCCGACAAGGGATATCCGCTGGGTCACGAGCTCCTCGCCGACGCCGATGGAGCTTTTCGCCGAGGGAAAGATCGATGCGTTCCTCGGTCTTCCGCCCGAGCCACAGGAGCTGCGTGCCCGCAACATCGGCCACGTGATCGCCAACAGCATGATGGACCGACCCTGGTCCCAGTATTTTTGTTGCCTGGTTGCCGGGAACCGCGACTATGTCCGCAAGCATCCGGTCGCGACCAAGCGCTTCCTGCGCGCGATCATCAAGGCTGTCGACCTTTGCGTCACCGAGCCAGAGCGGGTCGCGCGGCTGATTGTCGATGCGGGATTTACTCCGCGCTATGACTATGCGCTCCAGACGCTCAAGGAAATCCAGTACGCGAAGTGGCGGGAATACGACCCCGAAGACACGATCCGGTTCTATTCACTGCGGCTGCGCGAGGCCGGCATGATCAAGTCAGCGCCCAATAAGATCATTGCCGATGGCACGGATTGGCGTTTCTTCAACGAGCTCAAGCGCGAGCGGAAGGGCTGACCATGCCGGCCGCGCTCAGCTAGCGAAAGCTCAAGCGAGAGGGAAACTGGTCATGAAGACGACACAGAGCCGACGCCGCTTTCTCGCCACGCTGTCGTCGGCGGGAGCCGCGGGCCTCATCGGCGCTCCGAATTCGAGTGCCCAGGACGGACGGCTGGAAACAACCACCGTCCGCCTCGGGGAAATCCCCGGCATCTGCGTTGCTCCGCAATACGTGGCCGAAGAGCTGCTCAAGACCGAGGGGTTTGCCGACGTCCAGTATGTCGAGTTGGGAACCGCCAGCGTGTATCCGGCCTACGCGTCCGGCAAGATCGACATCAGCATGGCCTTCGTCGCGCCCTTCATCGTTCAGTTGCACGCGAACGCGCCGATCGTGCTCCTAGGCGGCGTGCATGCCGGATGCTTCGAACTGTTC
>WNEY01004013.1_pt1 | contig 11144 bp, 13 predicted proteins | sample 5400531 | NCBI WGS metagenome assembly WNEY01 (sample SAMN13153338, study PRJNA577476) | soil metagenome | isolation source: 200 cm saprolite under Douglas fir tree site 1 | place: USA:California | collected 2015-04-18
CGCTTGAGCTCGGAGATCATGAAGGCCGGCACCAGGATGCGCAGCGACAGCTCCTCCGGCGTTGCGGGGCGCGGCTCGCGCGAGAGATCGCTGAACAGCGCCAGATCCTTCTCGCGCACGTTCTTCTGCATGAACACCTTGAGCGGCTCGGACGAGCGTTCGAAGGCCTGCTCGACGGTGATCTCGTTGTTCATCAGCGGACGGATGCCGACGTCGTAGCCGCGCTGGAGCGCCGGCCCCATCACGAAGGCGGTGAGAAACAGCGCGAGCGCCACGATCACGGCGTTGGGCGGCGCGGTGGCGGTGCCGAGCGCGGTGCGCAACAACGAGAGCACCACGACGATGCGCGTGAACGAGGTCATCATGATCAGGATCGAGGGCGCGAGCGACAATACGGTCAGGAACGCGATCAGCTGAATGACGCGTTCGGTCAGGCCACCGCCTTGGCCGCCCTGGCCGAAATTGATGCTGATGTCCTGCGCGACGGCGGGCGCCGCCGCCGTCAGGATCATGACCGCTACACCGCCCACCACCGTCGCGAGACGAACGCGGCGGGCGATTGCCGCTGGTTTCAAGGTTTGGTGTTCGGACGGCCCAACAAACTCGCCATCTCCTGTTCGAGGCTGTCGTAGAGCGATTTCGGCGTCGCCGGCTTGGCGTCGGCGCGGGCAGGCCCGGCCCGCACGACTCGCGGCATGTCCGCCGGCACCGCGGCGCGCGCAGGCGCTGGAGGAAGCTCTTCGGTCTCGGTCGGGGCCGGCTCGGGCGCCGCCCGCGGCGCAGCCTGGGCGGCGCGGGCATCGTCGGTCTTGACCGGACGGCGCAGCGCCGCTTCCAGCCGTTGCGCCATCTCCGCGAGGTTCTGGTCGGCGGACGAATTGAACTGGGCGTCGGCCGCGGGAGCGGGCGCCGCCGCGGCCGGCGGCACGGCTTGCGGGCGCGGCGCGCGGCGCGGCGGCTGGCGCTGCTCGGCCTGACGCGCCTCGACTTGACGCTGCTCGGCTTGGCGCGCCTCAACTTGGCGCGCCTCGACCTGGCGCGGCTCGACGTGGCGTTCGCCGGTATTGGTGGGCTCGAAGGGCGCGGGGGTGCGCGCCAGTTCCTCGGCCAGTCCGGCCAGCGGATCGACCGGCCGGGGCCGGCGCTCACGCGGGGGCGGCGGCGGTTCGGGCTCGGCCGACCATTGCACCGGCTCCTCCACCATCGGCGGCGGACGTTGCGGTCGCGGCGCGCCGTCCGGCCGGGACGTCGGCTCGTGGCGGGCGGCGGGCTCGGCGCGCGGGATCGGCTCGCCGCGCGGGAGAGGCTCGCCGCGCGGTTCCGCCCGGGGCGCGGCCTCGAGTCTCGCTGCAGGGTCCATTCTCGCAGCGGGCTCGGACCTGGGCGCGGGCTCGGGCTGCAGCGGCCACATCGTGCCTTCGCCGAGCGGCACCGCGCGCGGCAGCGCGTCGGGGGCGGCGGGCGGGCGCGCGGGCGCCATCTCCCGCGGCGCTCCGGCCGCGCGCACGATATTCTGCTCGACCACCACGTCGGTCGGGCCGCCGATGATGAGGAGATGCTCGACGTTGTCGCGGCGAATGAGAACGAGGCGTCGCCGCCCGTCGACCATGGCCGCGTCGATCACGGCGAGCCGCGGCTGGCGGCCGCGCGCGGCACCGCTGCCTAGGCGGTCGCCGCCGAAGCGGCGCACGAGCCAGAACACCACGACGATCAAGCCGATGACGAGGACCAGTACGCCGAGGGCTTTAAGGGCAAGCGATGTGTCGACTTCCATTCTCCCTCCCTGCGCCCCAGGGGTGCGGCGTGTCCAGCCGGGTTGGCCGAATGGTTAACGCCTGTGGCAATATTTGCCGACCTGAATACTAACAAAGAATTAAGAAAGAAGCGCCGGAAGATTCAGTTTCTCCATGTTTCAAGCTTTCCCTTGGTAAACGGCGGATTAATGGCGCTTTTCGCCGTCAATCGCCTTTAACCCGCCATTAACCATAAGCCCGGCAAAATCTGCCTGGTGGTAACGGGCGCATGCGCCCGAGGAACCGAAGAGAAACCGCGACGAGGGCCGCGGGGAACCGCGCGGAGATGATCATGCCGATCTCGGAGATTCCGGTCTTTGCCATGCTGCGGACCAAGATGCAGTGGCATCAGGAGCGTCAACAACTCCTGGCAGAGAACGTCTCCCACGCCAATACGCCGAAGTTCAAGCCGCGCGACCTCGCGCCGCTCGACCTCGAGCGCGCCCGGCAGGCCGCAGCGCCGGCCATCGCGCGCACCAGCGCGGGCCATATCGCGGGCGCGGGTGCGGGCCGCGAGCAGTTCGAGCTCGATCGGCGGGGTAATTTCGAGGTGCGGCCCGCGGGCAACGCGGTGACGCTGGAGGACGAGATGCTCAAGGTCGCCGCCAACCAGATGGATTACCAGGCCGCGACCGCGCTCTATTCGCGCGGACTGGGGCTGATCAAGACCGCGCTCGGCAGGCGCTAGCGAGCGCATGTTCCGGAAGAGTGGGAACCGGTTTTCCGATTAGAACATGCGCAAAACGAGAGAATCCGGAGCGCGGCGGTGTCGCGAGGATAGGGGAAGCGGACGATGGACTTCTTGAAATCGATCGCGGTCGCCGCCTCCGGTCTGCGCGCGCAGGCCGGACGCATGCGGGTGATCTCGGAGAACATCGCCAATGCGGATTCGACCGCGCAGAGGCCGGGCGCCGATCCGTTCCGCCGCAAGATCGCAAGCTTCCGCGCCGAGGTCGATCGCGCGCTCGATGCGCGCGTGGTCGGGCTCGGCCGCGTGCGCAACGATCCCTCCGAGTTCCGCCTCAAGTACGAGCCCGGCCATCCCGCCGCCGACGCCAACGGCAACGTCAAATATCCCAACATCAATCCGCTGATCGAGATGAACGACATACGCGAGGCCCAGCGCTCCTACGAGGCCAATATCAACGTGATCGGGGCAACGCGCCGCATGATCCAACGCACCCTCGATATCCTCAAAGCCTGATCCCGAAGGGAACCTGAGCCATGGCCACGCCGTTCGCCGCTGCCGGTGCCTATGCGTCGCTCGCGCGCCTTGCCGATCCCGCAAACGCGCTTGCCCAAGCCGCGGGCGAGAGCGCGGCCGGACCGAGCTTCGGCTCGCTCCTCAAGGACGCCGTCGGCTCGGTGCTCGAGGCCGGCCGCAAATCGGATGTCCAGACGCAAGCGCTCGCGGCCGGCAAAGCCAACGTCGTCGATCTGGTGACGGCGGTGTCGGAGACCGAGGTCGCGGTCGAGGCGCTGGTGGCGGTGCGCGACAAGGTGATCGCGGCCTACGAGGAAATCATGCGGATGCCGATCTGACCGCAGGTTGGCTCAGCGCATGCGCCGCCATCGTTACGTCCAACAGGAGGCCCCATGACCGGCCCGGAAGTGATGGACGTCGCGCGCGATGCCATCGTCACGATCGTTCTCGTCGCGAGCCCGCTGATGCTGGTCGGGCTGGTCGTCGGCGTGGCCGTCTCGCTGCTTCAGGCGGTGACGCAAATCCAGGAAATGACGCTCGTCTTCGTGCCGAAGATCCTGGCGATGTTTCTCACCATGCTGCTCGTGCTCCCGTTCATGGCTGATGTGCTGCAGGGGGAGATGCAGCGGATTGCCATGCGGATCATGGGGGGTCAGTGATCCCTGATCTCTGACAACTGATTCCTGATATGAAGATCGACGTCTCATTCCTCCCGGCGCTTGCGGCGGCCTTCATGCTGGTGTTCGCGCGCATCGGCACCATGGTGATGCTGCTGCCGGGGCTGGGCGAGCTCAGCGTACCGGTGCGCGTGCGCCTGACCGTGGCGCTCGTGCTCGCCGCGGTGCTGTTGCCGCTCCATCGCGACGCCTATGCCGCCGTCGACCTGCGGTCCTGGGGTCCGCTGCTGGCGATGCTGGGGGAGGAGCTGTTCATCGGCGCCGTGCTCGGGCTGGCGGCGCGGCTGACCATTTCGGCGCTGCAGGTGGCAGGCTCCGTCATCGCCCAGCAGCTCGGCTTAGGTTTCGTCACCGCCATCGATCCGACGCAAGGCCAGCAGGGCATCATTTTCGGCAACTTCCTCACCATCCTGGGCTTGACGCTGATCTTCGCCACCGACCTCCACCATCTCGTGATCGCGGCGCTCAACGACAGCTATACGCTGTTCCAGCCGGGCGACGTGCCGGCGATCGGCGACGTCGCGGCGCTGACCACGCGCACGCTCGCCAATGCCTTCCGCGTCGGCATCCAGCTCTCGGCGCCGTTCCTGGTGTTCGGTCTGATGTTCAATATCGGGCTTGGCGTGCTCTCGCGTCTGATGCCGCAGATGCAGGTGTTCTTCGTCGCCTTGCCGCTGTCGATCCTTGCCGGCTTCCTCATCTTCCTCGTCGCCGCCGGGGCGATGATGGGCGTCTTCCTCGGCTCGGTCGAGAACGTGTTCAGCGCGCTCGCGCCACACTCATGAGACACTAGATTGGTGAGTGGCCATGGCCGAGCAATCCGACGATACCGAACGCTCGCTAGACCCGACCCAGAAGCGGCTCGACGAGGCGCTCGAGCGCGGCGATGTGGTCAAGAGCCAGGAGGTCAATACCTGGTTCGTCATCGCCGGCGGCGCGCTTGTCCTCGCGGGGTTCTCGGGCTCGATGGCGAGCGGAATTGCCGCCACGCTGCGCGGGCTCCTGGCCAATTCCTATGCCATCCGCGTGGACGGCCGCGGCTTGCTCGACGTGGCGAGCAAGCTCGGCCTCGAGATCGTCGCCGCCGTCGCCATCCCGTTGCTGCTGCTTGCGCTCGCGGCGGCGGCCGGAAACCTCATCCAGCATCGGCTGGTTTGGGCGCCGCAGGCCCTGACGCCGAAATTCTCCAAGCTCTCTCCGCTCGCCGGCTTGCAGCGCCTGTTTGGAAAACAGGCGCTCGCCAATTTCGTCAAAGGCCTGCTCAAGATCACGCTGATCGGCGCCATCGTGACGGCGCTGCTGTGGCCCGAGCGCAACCGCCTCGAGAGCCTGGTCGCGGTCGACCTCGTGGGTGTGCTTGCGCTGATCCAGTCGCTTACGCTCGAAATGCTGGGCGCCGTCGTTGCGGTGCTCGCGCTGATCGCGGCCGCCGACTACTTGTTCCAGTATGCCCAGTGGTTCAACCGCCAGAAAATGTCGCTGCGTGAGATCAAGGACGAATACAAGCAGACCGAAGGCGACCCGGCGATCAAAGCCAAGATCAGGCAACTGCGGCACCTGCGCGCGAGGAAGCGCATGATGGCGGCGGTGCCGAAGGCCTCCGTCGTCATCACCAACCCCACCCACTTTGCCGTCGCGCTGCAATACGACCGCGACATGAATGCGCCGGTCTGCGTCGCCAAGGGCGCCGACGCCATCGCGCGCAAGATCCGCGAGGTTGCGGGCGAGCACGGGGTTCCGATCGTGGAGAATCCGCCGCTGGCGCGCGCCTTGTACGGCACGGTCGAGATCGACGAGGAAATCCCGCCCGAGCACTACCAGGCCGTGGCCGAGGTGATCAGCTACGTCATGCGGCTCAACCGGGCGTTCGCGGGGCGGCGGTAGGGTGGGCGTTTTCGCCCGTCTTCGCGGGCCATAAGGGCGTTTACGCCCGTCTTCCCGGATCAAGGAAGCCCTTGCGCGTATCGGTGGGCTGGGGCACTCAGGATCAGGCGGAGCGAGCCGATTCCCAGCCGATGACGCAGCAGCAATTGACGCAGCAGCGATTGCCCGGTGACAAGGCCCGCGCATCGATCGACCGGAGCGGGGCGAGCCGCGGCGGCGGCAGCATCGGTCTCGTGCTGCTGGTCGCGCTGGTGCTGGTGGGTGCCGCCGCCGGCCTCATCTTCATCGGCCGCGCCAATGCCGAGCCCTACATCCTCGCATTGCTCGCCGTTCTGGCCATGGTCGGCGTGTTCCTGCTGCTCGCGCTGGCGGCCGGCATTCTGCGCGCCTCCGGCCGCGAGGCCGCAAGCCCGCTCATCAAGGCGGTGGTCGACGGCGCCGGCGAGGGCATCTTGGTCACCGACGCGGGCTCCCGGGTGCTCTACGCCAACCCCGCCTATCTGGCCCTGGTCGAGGCCGACGGTCCGAACGACGTGCGCCCGGTCGAGCGCGTCTTCATCGGCGATCCCGGAGTGTCGGAGGCGGTCTATCGGCTGCTCAAGGCCGCGCGCGAAGGCCGCCGCGGCCAGGAGGAGGTGCGGGTCGGCGCGCACAAGGGCGAGGCGGGACGCTGGCTGCGCATCCGCGTGCGCCCGCTCGGCGAGGGCAAGCTCCAATCCCGCATGACCGTCTGGTCGCTCGCCGACGTGACGCGCGAGCTCGAGCGCCACGAGAACGTCTTTCAGGAGCTGCAGCACGCGATCGACTATCTCGACCATGCGCCCGCCGGATTCTTTTCCGCCGAGGGCAACGGCAACATCGCCTATCTCAACGCCACGCTCGCCAATTGGCTCGACCACGACCTCGCGCAGGTCGGCTCCGGCGGGCTCAAGCTCGACGACATCGTGGCGGGCGAGGGCGCCGCGCTGCTGACGACGCTGGCGGCGGTGCCGGGCGACGTGAAGACCGAGATCTTCGACATCGACCTGAAGACCCGCGGCGGACGCACCGTGCCGGCGCGGCTCTTCCACAAGGTCGCCTTCGGCGCCGACGGCGCGCCCGGTCCCTCGCGCACGCTCGTGCTCAACCGCGCGCGCGACGACGGCTCGGACCCTCAGCGTGCCGCCGAGGTGCGCTTCATGCGGTTCTTCCAGAACACGCCGATGGCGATCGCGACCGTCGACAAGCAGGGACGGATCGCGGATTCCAATGCGAGATTCGCGCGGCTGTTCGGGCCGGGCATCAAGGGCGAGGCCTCCGGCGACCGTTCCATCCTCGCCATCGTCGCCGAGCGCGACCGCGCCGCGCTCGAAGCCGCGATCCGCAAGGCGGCGGAAGGCCAAGGCGAGATCGCCCCGGTCGACGCCGCGCTCGACGGCGCGGGCGAGCGCTTCGCCAGCTTCTTCGTCACCGCCGTCGAGGACGGCGAGGATCACGACCGGGAAGCCGCCATCGTCTACGCGCTCGAGACCACGCAGCAGAAGACGCTGGAGAACCAGGTCAACCAGCAGCAGAAGATGGAGATGATCGGGCGGCTCGCCGGCAACGTCGCCCACGACTTCAACAACCTGCTCGGCGCCATCATGATGGCGACCGACTTCCTGCTCAACGCGCACAAGCCGACCGATCCGTCATTCCAGGACATCATGCAGATCAAGCAGAATGCCAACCGGGCGGCGAGCCTGGTGCGGCAGCTGCTAGCCTTTTCACGTAAACAGACGTTACGCCCGCAGGTGATCGATCTCGGCGAGGCGCTGTCCGATCTCACCGTCCTGCTGCGCCGCCTGATCGGCGAGAACGTGACGCTCAACGTCCCGCAGGTGCGCGACCTGTGGCCGGTCAAGGCCGACGTCGGGCAGTTCGAGCAGGTCATAGTCAATCTCGCCGTGAACGCGCGCGACGCCATGCCGCTCGGCGGCACGCTCACGCTGCGCACCTCGAACGTCGGTCCCGACGGCGAGGCGCTGCGGGGGTACAAAGGCATGCCGCTCGGCGAATACGTGCTGGTCGAGGTCGAGGACACCGGCTCGGGCATCGCGCCGGAGATCATCGACAAGATTTTCGAGCCCTTCTATACCACCAAAGACATCGGCAAGGGCACCGGGCTCGGGCTGTCGACCGTCTTCGGCATCATCAAGCAGACCGGCGGCTTCATCTATCCTGAGTCGGACGTGGGCAAGGGCACGGTCTTCCGTATTTTCCTGCCGCGCTATATTCCGGCCGCCGACGACGTCGAGGCGCCGCAACTGCCCGAGGCGACCGCGCCCGCCCTCGCCGGGGCGATCTCCGCCGCCGACGAGATGCGCTCCGCCGCGGCCGATCTCACCGGCCAGGGCACGATCCTTTTGGTGGAGGACGAGGAGGGGCTGCGCGCGCTCAATGCCCGCGGGCTGGCGTCGCGCGGCTATACGGTGATCGAGGCCGGCAACGGCGTCGAGGCGCTCGAGGAGCTCGAACGGCACGGTGGCCGGGTCGATCTCGTGGTCTCCGACGTGATGATGCCGGAGATGGACGGGCCGACGCTGATGAAGGAGCTCAAGCGGCGCGACCCCGATATCAAGATCATCTTCGTGTCGGGCTATGCCGAGGACGCATTCGACAGGAGCCTGCCCGACCACAAGCAGTTCAACTTCCTGGCCAAGCCGTTCACGCTCAAGCAGCTGGTCACGGTGGTGAAGGAGACGATGGCGGCGGGCTGAAAATGGCCGCGACCGCCGGCGCGAGGCTATATAAGGACCTTCTCCGTGTCGTCCGCCGGGACGTCCGCTTGGACCGAGCTCTTGTCCGACTTATTGGCCGCCCTCTCGCCCTTTCCCGGCCGCTGGAACACGACCCCCACCTGATTGGCGGTGCGCCAGACGGTGCGGCACAGCCGGCGCGGCGTGCCGCTCCTCGACAAGAACAGAACGAAGCGGTCCGGCACCTCTTGCGGCGCGTCGACGTCGAGCCGGGCGCCGGTCTCGGAAATATCGGCCACCGCGCAACCGCGAGGCTTCGGATCTCCGGCGTGAATCCAGGCGGTATAGCCCAAGGGCTTTCGCCTGCTCTTTCGCTTGTCCCTCGACATCGGGAATGAAGCCCAGTGGCACGACCAATGGGTCAGACTAGGACAAAGTCGATTACCAATTCATGAAGGGGCAGACGCGCGGCATCAGGCCTCGGGGCAGGCTTTTTTCAGGAACATGCGCTAATCTGGGTGCATGAGCGATTCAGCACCACCGAACCAAGAAGAAGCTTACGTGGAGACCGAGCGCGAGCGGCGGATCGCCAACACGGTGTTGCTGCTGTTCCTGTTCGCCCTGGTCGGCGGCGGTATCTGGCTCGCCAACGCCATGTTCAATCAGCGCATCGTGGACGACTGCTTGGCGCAGGGCCGCACCAATTGCGCGGCACCGATCGACGCGCCGCCGCGCTAGTCGCCGCTAGACTGGTAGGAACGTCAAATCCGCCACACTAGCCGCTACTTCACCATCCGCCATCCCCACAGCACGGCGGCCGCGCCGATCACGGCGCCGATGAGCGCCGCGGTGCCGATCACCCCGAGCAGGACGAAGAGGTGATAGCCGACGAACGATCCGGCAACGCCGACCAGTGCGGTGGTCGCCATCATGCGGTTCTTGCCCGCGATCTGGCGGGTGAACCAGCTGGGACCGGCAAAGCGGTCGAACAGCAGGCCGGCGGCGATGCCGATGACGAGCAGGATCAGGAAGACGGCCCCCGGACTGAGCATGGTGTGATCTCCTACCTGGCGGTGAAGGCGGCGCGAGCCACTCTACCAAATCCACGGGATCAGACGATAGCGCATGCGCGCGGCGTACTCGCGGTAACCCGGGAGCTCCTCCATCAGCATGCGCTCTTCCAAGATGGTACGGACAACCAAACTGCCCGCCATCACGGCCGCGGCGGCAAGCCCGTACCACGAGCCGAGCATCAGCGGCGTGCCGATGAAGAAGAGCAGGGCGCCGGCGTACATCGGATGGCGGATGTAGGCATAGGGACCGCTGCTCACCACGCGATGGCCGCGCTCGGCCTGGATCTTCACCACCGGCGCCGCAAACGTGTTCTCCCGCAAAGCCAGCTGAGCCAGGTACATGCAGACGAGGATCAGGATCGCACCGACGGCTTGCAGCCAGAGCGGAACATGCGACCAGCGAAAGCGGACGGCATCGAGCGCCATGAGCACGAGCCAGCCGCTCCACACGGTGAAGATGGACGCCATGAAAGCTTTGTCCCAGGGCTTCTGGGCCGGCTGCAGTCCCAGGGACATGCGCTCCTCGAGCAGCGCGGGATCATGGCGCGCGAGCCACAGGCCGATCGCGAGCCCGACCCCTCCCAGCTCCGCGAGGAACAGCCAGCCGGCCGGCCATTGCACGGTTCCGGCGGGTACGAACAGGAGCAACGCCATCGCGGCGATCCAGACGGCGGTCCTGATGATCAGTTTCGAAACCACGCGCACCTCGCTGCGAAGTGCATCGTACAACCCGCCCGGCGCGCGGCGAGTTCATCGCCGCAAGGCTGCTTTGCGTCGTGCGTTGCGCTGCTTTCGCCGGCGCTCCACGCATTTGTCGCATTTGCATCCCGTGGCCTTGAGAAATATCTCGAAATATTCCTCGCCATAGTCGTACGTGATCTCATCGCCCGGCTTTATGTTCTTGATCGCACGCAGGATCACCTTGCCCTTGACCACGTCGGATTCGGCGTTCGGCCGGCAGGAATGGTTGGCGTAGCGCGCGACGTTGCGGCGGCTCGAGCCGTCGACGGTCCGGCGGCGGTTGATCTCGAACATGTAGCGGGCGCCGCGCGCCTCCAGCCGCTCGGCCTCGGCATTGGCGATGCGGCGACCCGTATACTCGACGATGAACGCGCCGTTCGCGATCGCGTCGGTCGCGAACAGGCCCAGTCCCGTGCGCGAGCGCGCGACGCGATAAGGCTTCCGACGCCGCGGCTTGCGTGCCATCGCGCCAGCTTTTTTGATTTTGCGCATGTCCTGTTTCGAAAAACCGGTTCCCACCCTCGGGTCAAGCCCGAGGGCAGGCTTTTTTCGGGACATGCGCTAGCCCTACGCCGCCCGCTCCGCCTTGGGGCGCGTCACCGTGAGCTTGGTGGCGACCGGCACGGGTTGGCGCAGCGTGCTGATGCCGGGGCAGCCTTCGAACGACAGGCGCTCGACCTCCTTGAGCTTCTCCTCGGGTGCATTGCTCGTCACGCTGATCGAGATCGTCACCTGCTGGAAGGCCGAGGAGGGTGCGTCCGCCATCATGTGGCCGCGCACGTCGAAATCGGTGCGCGCCACCGCCTCGAAGCTGTCGTAGGCGACGCCGAGCTTGGCGGCATAGAAGGCGAACACCGCGGCGTAGCAGCCGACCGCGCCGGAGAGCAGGAGCTCGAGCGGCGTGGGCGCACAGCTCTGCCCACCCACGTGCACCGGCTCGCTGATGATGAATTTGTGGCCGCTCTTCTTGGCTTCCACCAGCTCGTTGAGCTGGCCGATCGAGGTGACCTTCACCTCGACGAAGCTTTGCGGTCCCTCCGGCGCGGGCTTTTCCG
>WNEY01004229.1_pt1 | contig 11135 bp, 13 predicted proteins | sample 5400531 | NCBI WGS metagenome assembly WNEY01 (sample SAMN13153338, study PRJNA577476) | soil metagenome | isolation source: 200 cm saprolite under Douglas fir tree site 1 | place: USA:California | collected 2015-04-18
CTCCTCTCCGGCGGCCTGCTTTTGGCGGGCCTGCTGCTGCGCCTCGCGCGCTAAAAACCCAACCTTCCAATTCGGCAGTACCCCGTCGCGGCACGGACAGCGCGCCGCGGAACAGTCTTCAGGATTCGACACGGAGCGGCACCATGAAAGAGCAATTGACCATATTCGATACCACCATGCGCGATGGCGAGCAGAGCCCCGGCGCGTCCATGACCAAGGAAGAGAAGCTTCGCATCGCGCGGCAGTTGGAGCGCATGCGAGTGGACGTGATCGAGGCGGGATTCGCCGCTTCCAGCCCCGGGGACTTCGACGCGATACTTGCCGTCGCCGGCATCATCAGGGAAAGCGCGGTCTGTTCGCTTGCGCGCGCCAACGACCGCGACATCAGCCGCGCAGCTGAAGCGATCAAGCCTGCGAAGCAAGGGCGGATCCATACGTTCATCGCAACTTCGCCGATTCACATGGAGAAGAAGCTGCGTATGACTCCAGACCAAGTGCTCACCGAAGCCGTCAATGCTGTGCGCTTTGCGCGTAAATTCACCGACGATGTGGAATTTTCCCCGGAAGACGCGGGGCGCTCAGAAATCGATTTTCTTTGCCGCGTTCTCGAAGCGGTGATCAAGGAAGGCGCCAGAACGGTGAATATTCCCGACACGGTGGGCTATACCATGCCGGAGCAGTTCGGTTCGCTCATCCGGAGCCTGCGCGAGCGAATCCCGAATTCCGACAAGGTCGTTTGGTCCGTGCATTGCCATAACGATCTGGGCCTCGCAGTCGCCAACTCCCTTGCGGCAGTCATGAACGGGGCGCGCCAGGTCGAGTGCACGGTGAACGGCTTGGGAGAGCGGGCCGGCAACGCTTCGCTCGAGGAAATCGTAATGGCGGTGCGCACGCGCCAGGATGTTTTCTCCTGCGATACGCGCATCGACGCCACCCAGATCGTTCCGGCGAGCCGCTTGGTCTCAGGGATTACCGGTTTTCCGGTGCAGCCGAACAAGGCGATTGTCGGCGCCAACGCCTTTGCGCATGAGGCCGGCATCCACCAGGACGGCGTGCTGAAGAGCCGCGAGACCTACGAAATCATGCGCGCCGAGGACGTGGGGTGGTCGGCGAACAAATTAGTTCTAGGCAAGCACTCGGGCCGCACCGCCTTCAAGCAGCGCCTCAAGGAGCTCGGTATCGAACTGGAGTCCGACGAGGGCTACAACAAGGCGTTTCAGCGCTTCAAGGACCTCGCCGACAAGAAGCACGAGATCTTCGACGAGGATCTGCAAGCACTGGTCTCCGACGAGGCGGACGCCGCCGCATCAGAACGCTGGCGGCTGGTGTCGATGCAGCAGGCAAGCGGAACGATCGAACGACCCCATGCGGCGATCGTGCTGTCCGAGCGCGGCGCGGAGCGCCGCGCCGCTTCGCAGGGCGACGGACCGGTCGATGCGACCTTCAAAGCGATCGAAAGCGTCGCGAAAAGCGGCGCGGAGTTGCTCCTCTTTTCGGTCAACGCCGTGACCCAGGGCACCGAATCACAGGGTGAGGTGACGGTCCGCCTGTCAAAGGGCGGGCGTATCGTCAACGGCGTCGGCGCGGACACCGACATCGTGGTCGCGTCCGCGAAGGCCTATGTGAACGCTCTGAACAAGCTGCAGAGCAAGGAGCGGATCAATCCGCAGTTGTAGAACGGCGCACCGGCAATTGACCGGGCAGGCGCGCCGGTTGGGTTCATTCGGTACGACTCGGCCTAGCCAATGCGACCAACGCCACGCGCGCTTCAGTTGCGTCCGTGACGGTGCGCTCGAAATGAAAACGTGTGATCTCCCCATCGACGCGCATGTCGAACCCGTCGCAGTCCAACCCGACCATTACAGCTTCAGAAGGCGATTTGCTGCGTAGATGCTGGCAATAGTCGCGCAGGTTGTGAGCATGCTCGGCATTCATGTGTGCGAGGATGTCCGGTTCCGCCTGGGCGAGGGAATTCGCAGGCGCCGCGTACTCGGCCGCCGAAATCCAGTGGATCGAGCCGAAACCCCCTATGAAACGGACGGCCAGGGGCGTGATGGCGAAAAACGAAAAATCCCCCAGTGCGAGCAGTTTCTTTGAGTCGTGGAAAAAGCGCTGGTAGCGCGCGGCAGCCGGACTCGAGGCAACGAGCGGAGCCGCGTTGCCGAGCAGCGTGACCCGGGCGCCCGCTTGCGGATCGGGTGCCTCGTCGTGGACGAGCAGGCTCACCCGGTGATCGGCTCCCATGTTCTTCGTATGTTCTGCGAGGCGGCTGACGAGAATGACCGGCCTGGCGTCGTGATCCAGCACATAGGGAACGAGCGAACCGAACGGATGGCCGCTGTGCCGCTGCGACAGGGTCGAGAGCACGCCGGCTCGACGCGAGGCGAGGTGGCGCCGCGCTTCCGACCCGCGGCTCATGCGGCGAGCTTGAGCGCGATCGCCGCGAGCCGCCGCCCGAGCGCCCGGCACAGGCTGCGCTCAGCCTCGTCGAAGACGCGGTCCGACGCAAGGCCGGACACTCGGCTCGCGCCGTAAGGCGTCCCGCCCGAAGTCGTGCCGAAAAGCCTCTCTTCGGTGTAAGGCAGGCCGACGATCAGCATCCCGTGGTGAAGCAGCGGCATCATCATCGACAGCAACGTGGTCTCTTGTCCTCCGTGCAGGCTCGCGGTCGAGGTAAAGACCGCCGCCGGCTTCCCGGCGAGCGCGCCCTTCAGCCACAGGGTGGAAGTTCCATCCCAGAAGTGCTTCATTGGCGCCGCCATGTTGCCAAAGCGGGTCGGGCTGCCGAGCGCCAGGCCGGTGCATTCTTCCAGGTCACGCAACTCGCAGTACGGCGGGCCCGACGGCGGGACAGCGGGACCCGCGCTTTCAATCGTGCTTGTCACCCGGGGCACCGTGCGCAGCCGCGCGGCCCCGCCATCGATTTCCTCGATGCCTTGTGCGATCGCCCGCGCCATCTCCCGCACGGCGCCGCGGTGGCTGTAATAGAGAACGAGGATCTCGCGCATGGGCGGGAGCTGGAGGAGCCGCCCTTATTATAGGGGACGTTCAGTCTCTGATTGACGCTCTACGCCCTGGATGTGCCGCTCAGGCGCCTGCTGGAAGGCGAGTCTGCCTGATTCCGCTAGAATCGCCTGATGTGCGCGGATTCCGGGCGCGCGTCGGGAGGCGAAGCCCATACCAGGATTGCCGATGCGAGACGCTGAGTTGCCGAACAAGACCATCCCGAGCGGGGAGCGTCTGATCGTGGCCCTCGATGTGGCGGGCGCCGACGAGGCGAAGGCCCTGGTGCAGCGACTCGGAGACAGCGTGAGCTTCTACAAGATCGGGCTCGAGCTGTTCATGGCCGACGGCTACTTCAGTTTGATCGAATGGTTGAATCGTCACAACAAAAAGGTGTTCGTCGATCTGAAGTTTTTCGATATCCCCGAAACTGTGCGCGCCGCAGTGCGGGCGCTTAGCAACCGGGGGGTCACCTTCGCGACCGTGCACGGTAACCAGGCGATTCTCGAAGCCGCGGGCAGGGACAAGGGGGACGTGAAGGTCCTCGCCGTCACCGTCCTGACCAGCCTCGACCAGGGAGATCTCGACGATCTGGGCTTCAAGTGCGATGTGGAAAAGCTGGTGCTGTCGCGCGCGCGGCGGGCGCTGAGAGCGGGCTGCGACGGCGTGATTTCCTCGGGGCTCGAAGCGCCTGCGCTGAAGCGCGAGCTTGGCGAACGTCTGCTGGTCGTGGCGCCCGGGATCCGGCCGGTGCAGAACCGCCCGGTTGATGACCAGAAGCGCACGGTGGACGTGTCTCGCGCGTTTGCCAACGGCGCCGATTACATCGTGGTCGGCAGGCCGATTCGCCAGGCGCCTGACCCGCGCGCCGCGGCGCAAGCAATCCAGCAGACCATCTCCGCGATATTCCCGGCCTGACGCGGATTCAGGCTGCAGGCGGAACCGTTCTCGCCACGAGTTTGCCCTCGTAGTGCCATGCTCCGCGCCTTGCGCCCATCACCATGCCGGGGTACTCGGGATTGCCGCTGCTGCCGTTGTAGCGCCCCAGTGCGCGAAAAAGATCGCCTCTCTCGACGTCAAGGTAGTGCTTCAGGATGACGCAGCCGTAACGCAGATTGGTGCGCAGGCTGAACAGGTTGTCCCCCTTTTGGCCGACCAACCCCATCCAGAACGGCATGACCTGCATAAAGCCGCGGGCGCCCGACTTCGACACGGCGTATTTACGGAAATCACTCTCCACCTGGATCACTGCGAGCACGAGTTGTGGGTCGAGCCCGGCGCGGATCGCTTCGTAGTGCACCGTGCGCAGAAACTCGACGCGCACCTTGAAATTCGGCATTTTGGCCTCCAGGCGTTGCGACATCTCCGTGAGCCAATTAACCGCTGCCGCCGAATTTGTAAAACCATGGCGCGGCGCCGGCCTGTCGGCAATCGAGGCCTGGAGTCCGGCACGCACCTCGGCCGCGAGCGGCTCGTAGATCTGTGCGCCCGCCAAGGCGCCCTCGGCAAGCGCAGCGGCCGTCAGCCAAAGGCACGGGCGCAGGAGGTTTAACACAGCTTGGACCGCAGCAGCGCGATTGCTTCGGCGCGGACGAGCTTTCTCGGTTCCCTTTCGCGCCGGTCCTGGTATTCGATCAGGCCCTCCTTCAGGCTGCGTTCCCCGACGACGATGCGGCGGGGGATGCCGATCAGCTCCGCGTCGGCGAACATGACGCCAGGGCGCTCGTCGCGGTCGTCCAGCAGCACCTCGACCCCCGAGGCACAGAGATCCTCGTGCAGAGCGTCGGCTGCTTCGCGCACCGCGGCGCTCTTGCCGTAGCCGATCGGAACCAGCGCAACCTGGAAAGGCGCGATCGCCTCCGGAAAGACTATGCCGCGCTCATCGTGGTTTTGTTCGATCGCCGCGCCGACAATGCGTGTGATACCCATCCCGTAGCAGCCCATCTCGAAGGGACGCGGTGTGCCCGACTCATCGAGAAAAGAGGCTTTCATGGCTTCAGAGTACTTTGTGCGCAATTGGAAGATATGTCCCACCTCGATGCCGCGGACTATTTCAAGTATGCCCTTGCCGTCAGGGCTCGGATCGCCGGGCACGACCCTTCGAACATCTTCGTCATAGGGCGCGTTCGGCAAGTCGCGCACCCAATTGACACCTGTCAGATGGAAGCCTTCGACATTTGCGCCACATACAAAGTCGGCCATCTGCGCCACGGAATGATCTGCGACTAGATGAACCGTTTCTGGCACCCCGACCGGCCCGATGTATCCGGGAGGACAATTTAGGTGCTGCTCAATTTCATCTTCGCGTGCGAATCGAAACTCGCCCACGATCCTTTGCAACTTGACTTCGTTTAAGTCGTGATCACCGCGCAACAGAACCAAGGCAAACGTGCTGTTTAGCCCTGGCCTGATTTGGAGCGGGATCTCCTTTCGGATGATCGCTATTGCCTTGACTGTTTTTTCGAGCGGCAAGCCGAGTAACCGCGCTACATCTTGGCAGCGTGTCGCACCAGGAGTAGGGACTTTTTTCATCGCATCTGACGCGGGCTTGCGCGAGCCCGCTGGCGCAACCGCCTCGGCGAGCTCGATGTTTGCAGCGTAGTCCGACTGCGGGCAATAGGCGATCGCGTCTTCCCCGGATTCGGCGAGCACGTGGAACTCGTGCGACCCCGTGCCGCCGATCGCACCTGTGTCCGCGGCGACGGCGCGGAATCTCAGCCCCAAGCGGGTGAAAATCCGCGAGTAGGTGTCGTACATGTTGCGGTATTCGCGTTGCAGGTCGGCGAAATCGGCGTGAAACGAGTACCCGTCTTTCATGATGAATTCGCGTCCGCGCATGACGCCGAACCGCGGCCGGATTTCGTCCCGGAATTTGGTTTGGATCTGGTAAAAATGTACCGGCAGCTGCCGGTAGCTGCGGATCTCCCGGCGCGCGATATCGGTGATGACTTCCTCGTGCGTGGGGCCGACGCAGAAATCGCGTTCGTGGCGGTCCTTGAAGCGCAGCAGTTCCGGCCCGTACTTCAGCCAGCGTCCTGATTCTTGCCACAGCTCGGCGGGCTGCACCGCCGGCATGAACAGTTCGATGGCGCCGGCGCGGTTCATTTCTTCGCGAACAATCGCCTCGATTTTTCGCACCACCCGCAGGCCCAACGGCATCCACGTGTAAATGCCGCCGGCCAGTCGCCGGATAAGTCCGGCGCGGATCATCAGCTTGTGGCTGATCAGTTCGGCATCGGCCGGAGCTTCCTTGAGCGTGGCGAGAAAGGTTCGGGAGGCGCGCATGCCGCGGATCGAGCAGGACGCGACATTCTACTTGAACTCCCGCGGCGGCTTGCCGGCCCGTCGGGCAGCGCCTTCAAATCGCAGGCGATTTATGAAAGAATGGAGGCGGACAAGTTTTTTGCTGGATTGGGCATGCTCGATCGAGACGGCTACCGGCCGAACGTCGGCATCATCCTCTGCAACTGGCGCAACGAGGTGTTCTGGGGCAAGCGCGTCAGCGAACACTCCTGGCAGTTCCCGCAAGGCGGGATCAAGCATGGAGAAACGCTGGTGCAGGCGATGTACCGCGAATTGCGAGAAGAAGTCGGTCTGCTGCCCTCCCACGTCAAGATCCTGGGCCGGACGCGCAATTGGCTGCGATACGAAGTGCCCGCACAATGGCTGAAGCGGGACTGGCGAAGCAACTACCGGGGACAGAAGCAGATCTGGTTCCTGTTGCGACTGGTGGGACGCGACTGCGACGTCAGCCTGCGGGTCTCGGCGCACCCGGAGTTCGACGCCTGGCGCTGGAACGTATACTGGGTGGCGCTTGATTCGGTAATCGACTTCAAGCGCGACGTATATCAGAAAGCGCTCACCGAGCTTTCGCGTTACCTGTTCCGGAACCCACGTCGCAAATCCCCCCCCGAGGAGACTATTTCGCACTGATCGTTGGTCGGGGGCAACGCCCTATAAGGCCTGCGCTGGACACGAGGTCTCTGGCACCGGATGCCATCCTTGACAGGCGGTTTAGCAAAGGCTTAAACTCTGTCTAAGGATTAGAGTTTATCTAATCACCTTTACCCATTAGGAGGTATCTATGCAGCTCAAAGGCTCGAAAACCCATGGCAATCTCAAAGCGGCATTCGCGGGCGAATCTCAGGCTAACCGGCGTTATCTCTATTTCGCAGCAAAAGCCGACGTGGAGGGCCAGAACGATGTGGCTGCAGTTTTCCGTTCGACCGCTGAAGGAGAGACCGGCCACGCGCACGGTCATCTCGAGTATCTGGAGCAGTGCGGCGATCCCGCAACAGATTTGCCCTTCGGCAACAGCCGCTCCAACTTGAAGGCCGCGATTGCCGGCGAGACCCACGAGTACACCGACATGTACCCCGGAATGGCAAAAGCCGCGCGCCAGGAGGGTTTCGCCGAGATCGGCGACTGGTTCGAAACGCTCGCCAAGGCGGAGCGCTCACATGCCAATCGCTTTCAAAAGGCTTTAGACGTACTGGCCGACTAAGCCTCGCTCATCCGGGCGCTGGTGAGCGCCGGATTGACTCCGCGAGTTGGAGGAGACCTTTCGGCCCCAACTCGCGGCAGGTTTTCTCTCATCTTTTTTTGGAAACCCTTGTGACGGTCCGTGAAGGCAGTCTTGAAGCGCCTACCCGCCATCCCATAGCTTGGCGTTCCCCCGACTTTTACGACGAGACGAACCTGCTCGGCGAGATGGAGCGGATATTCGGGATCTGCCATGGCTGCCGCCGCTGCGTCAATCTGTGCACCGCTTTCCCGACGCTTTTCGATCTGGTGGACGCGAGCCAAACTCTCGAAGTCGACGGGGTGGAGAAATCTCAGTTCTGGAAGGTAGCGGACCAGTGCTACCTCTGCGACATGTGTTACATGACCAAGTGTCCGTATGTGCCGCCTCACCCCTGGAATGTCGATTTCCCGCACCTGATGTTGCGCGCCAAGGCGGTGAAGTTTAGGAAAGGCGAGGTGCGCTTGCGCGACCGGCTGCTCTCCTCCACGGACGCGGTCGGAAAGCTCGCGGCGATTCCCGTGGTCGCGCAGGCGGTAAATGCGGTGAACCGCAACCCCGCTGCGCGCGTGCTCATGGAAAAGACGATCGGCGTCCACAAGGCTCGCAAGCTGCCGCCCTACAGCCCGCGCAAGTTCCGCGGACGGGCGGCCGAAAGCCGAGGCCATGAAGTGAGTAACGGCAAGCGTACCCCCGGCAAGGCCGCGGTGTTTTCGACTTGCTACGTGAACTACAACGAACCCGGAATCGGTCACGATCTGCTGGCAATTCTCGCTCACAACAACATCCCGTACGTCATCGTTGGGCGGGAAGCCTGCTGCGGCATGCCCAAGCTCGAGCTCGGCGACCTCGAAGGTGTGGCGCGCCTTAAGGAGATAAATGCCCCACCCCTTGCCGAGCTCGCCCGCCAAGGCTACGCGATCCTTACGGCCGTGCCCTCGTGCACGTTGATGTTCAAGAGCGAATTGCCGCTGCTGTTTCCGGACGATGCAGATGTCAAGGCCGTTAGTGAGGCCATGTTCGATCCATTCGAGTACTTCGTCCTGCGCAATCGCGACGGGCTGCTCAGGACCGACTTCAAGACTCCGCTCGGCAACGTGTCCTATCACATTCCCTGCCATCTGCGCGTGCAGAACGTCGGTCAGAAGACTCGCGAGACGCTTCAGCTCGTGCCGGGGACCCGTTTGAATACGGTCGAGCGCTGCTCCGGACACGATGGAACCTGGGGCGTGAAATCCGAATTCTACGAAAACTCGATGAAGATCGGCCGGCCGGTGTTCCTGCAGATGGCCGCTGGCGACCCTGATTACATCAGCTCCGACTGCGCCGTAGCGGCCCGCCACATCGAGCAGGGCATGGGCGAGACTCGCGCGAAGAAGGCGCATCCGCTGTCGCTGCTGCGCATCGCATACGGAATTTGACAGTGCTTTGCGGAACACCAGCCACTATGCCGAGAATCGAACGCTCAAACCTCATGACTCTTGAAGCCTACGCCCGCGAGCGCCCGCAATTCCGCTCAAGAGTGATGGCACACAAGAAAATCCGGACGGTTCAACTCGGCGACCATCTCACGCTCATCTTTGAGGATGAACTGACCGTTCGTTACCAGGTGCAGGAAATGCTGCGAGTCGAGCGGATCTTCGAGGAAGAGGGTATCGAGGAAGAGCTCGAAGCCTACAATCCTCTTATTCCCGACGGCCGCAACCTCAAGGCCACCATGATGCTCGAGTACCCCGAGCCGGAAGAGCGCCGCAGGTGGCTCGAGCGCCTGATCGGGATCGAGGACAAGGTATGGGTCGAAGTTGAAGGTTTCGAGCGGGTCTGGGCTATCGCCGATGAGGACCTCGAGCGCGAGAACGAGCAGAAGACTTCGTCTGTGCATTTTCTGCGCTTCGAGTTTGCCGAAAATGCCGTCCAGGCGCTCAAAAACGGCGCCGGTCTGACGGTCGCGGTCGAGCACCCGCACTACGCCGCGAGGGTGCCGGTGCCATCTGCGGTGCGTGACGCGCTTGTGAAGGACTTCGTCTGAGGTCCTCGTGCTCTCTGCTTGCACTTGCCTTCATGGCGGCGACTGCCGCTGCCCAGCCCGTGCCCCGCGCTTCGGGCGGTGATTTCGACGCGAAACCCTGGGAAGAACAGAGATCGCAGCTGCCGCCTTATCCGAAACCGGAGAATCTGGTGCGGATTTACGTCGGGCCGATGACCAGTTTCGAGTTCTATGTCGACACTGCTTCGGTCAGCATCAGCGAGGACGGAATCGTGCGCTATACGCTCGTTGCGCGCAGTTCGAGCGGCGCAATGAATGTGAGCTACGAGGGCATTCGCTGCAAGACCTACGACAGAAAATTGTACGCTCTGGGTCGGTTCGACAGTATCTGGTCGCAGGCGAGGGACCCGCAATGGGTTCCCATAAACCGCACGCAGGCCAACCGCCAGCATGCGGCCTTGGCGGAAGATTTTTTTTGTCCCCAGCGCGCCCAGATCGGAACGGTCGAGCAGGCGGTCCAAGCGCTCAGGCGAGGCAACCAGCCTGGCGTGGTCAGGTAAGCGAACTCTTGACCTTCGAATCGGCTGCGCCGAAATTGGCCTACGCGGCAACATCGTGTTGCGCCTTTCAGAGCAATACCAGATTATCCCGGTGAATCAGTTCCGGTTCGTCGATGTAACCGAGAATCGCTTCGATTTCGCTTGATGCGTGCCCGGCAATGCGGCGAGATTCTTGCGCGCTGTAGTTGACCAAGCCCCGTGCGATTTCGGCGCCGTCCGGCGCGACGCAGGCGACGACCGCGCCGCGCTCGAAATCTCCCTCCACGCTTTTTACCCCGATAGGCAATAAGCTCTTTCCACCCGTGCGCAAGGCCTTCGCGGCGCCCGTGTCGATGCTGAGTTTTCCGGCAACCTGCACATGATCGGCCAGCCATTGCTTGCGCGCGGCGAGGGGGGTCGTCTGCGCCGACAGGTGCGTGCCGATGCTCTCTCCCGCGGCCAGCCGCACCAGCACTTCCGGCTCGCGCCCTGAAGCGATCACCGTTTGCGCACCCGAACGCGCCGCGCGTTTGGCGGCGAGCACCTTGGTGAGCATGCCACCTTTCGCGGTCGCCGAGCCGGTTCCGCCGGCGATTTTCTCGAGCCGAGGATCGCCCGCCTGCGCATTGGGTATCAACGTCGCCTGCGGATTGCGGCGCGGATCGTCGGTATAAATTCCAGCCTGGTCGGTGAGGATCACCAGATAGTCCGCTTCAACTAGGTTAGTGACGAGTGCGCCGAGTGTGTCGTTGTCGCCGAACCGGATTTCGTCAGTGACGACCGTATCATTTTCATTGATGACAGGAATGATGCCCAAGCCGAGCAAGGTCAGGAGCGTGGAGCGGGCGTATGGTTTGGGGGCGCCGAGTCCAGCCCAGACGCTGCATGCCTTCAGCGATGGCCCCGCTGGACACGAGCACCACCTCCTTGCCGGCAAGGCGCAGCTTCGCAATCTGGGCCGCCCAGCGCGCGATCGCCGATGCGTTGAGCCCCTCGCCGCGATGGGTGATGAGCGAGCTCCCAACCTTGACGACAACGCGCTTTGCGTCCTTCATGCGGCCTTTCCGGTTTCTAGAAATTTCAT
>WNEY01004015.1_pt1 | contig 11130 bp, 12 predicted proteins | sample 5400531 | NCBI WGS metagenome assembly WNEY01 (sample SAMN13153338, study PRJNA577476) | soil metagenome | isolation source: 200 cm saprolite under Douglas fir tree site 1 | place: USA:California | collected 2015-04-18
TGGGTCGACGCCTCGACACTAATCGCCCTCGAGTCCAACGGGGAAGTCCTCGTCCTCCGGGACCTCTTGGGGCAGATCGCGATCCCGCCTCCGATCGCCGACGAGGTCTTCACGGGGCGCGAATCCCAACCCCTGCGGGAGGCCCAGGGGTCGGGGATCGAGGGCGTCCCGTCAAGGGCGACCGGAAGCGGTGGACGTCCCTCGGCTTGGGGATTGGCGAGGCGTCCTTGTTCGAGACGCCGAAAGGAGACCGCCTCATCCTCGACGAAATCCCGGCACGGACCGTTGCCGAGGCGGAAGGTCGAGACTCCACCGGCCTCCTCGGCCTCCTGTTGGCCGGGGTCGAGGCCGGCGCGATCCCCGCGCCCCGCGCACGGGGAGTCCTGGAGAAGCTGGCCCGGAGTTCGTTCCGGATGAGCTCGGACTTGTACGGGGAGGTCCTCCGCCGGCTGGGGGACCGGGCCTGAGCCGCCTCGGCCGATACCTGGGGCGACCTTCGCCACGCGTCCGGGCTCGCATCGTCCTCGGGCTCTTCTGCGTTCCTGGCCGCCGCGATCAAGCACGCAGCGCCGGGGAGAACGAATAGGTTCGCGAGAGCGCATCATACACTCGGACGAGGAAATCGCTCCGGAGGGGATCGCACAGTCCGGGCATGGTGCGGAAATCCGATATGTGGCGGTCCCACACCCGTCCGTCGGCTGCGAGGTGTCCGCGGTCCACTCGGGGTCCGTTCCGAGGGCACGTGGCGACGAAGTCCTCAAGACCGTGAATCGGGAAGATTCATGGCGTCGATACCGTGATATATTCGGGATGGTATCTATACCATTGATGACGACCGTGGTGCCCGTCGACCGCGCCGGAAGGATTGTGATCCCGAAGGAGACGCGAGAGGCGCAGGGCATCGCTCCCGGGACCAAATTTCTCCTGATCGAAGGAAAGGAGGGGAGCCTATGGCTCCAGCGGCTGGACCCGCAGGAACTCGCTCGCCGGATCCGCGAGGAACTCCACGGAATCGACTTGGCCCCGCTGGTGGCGAAAATCGAAGCAGAAATCGAAGCGCTCGCGTCGTCGAAATACCCGTCCGCGGCGCGTCGATAGACGCGGAGGGCCTCCGTGGCCACTCCGGTTCCGGCAATCCTGGTCGACGCGAACGTCTTCGTCTCGGCAATCAAGTCCGTTCCAAGGGTCACGGACTCGCTCCGACTCATCGTTCATCTGCTGGCTGCGGACGTTCGCCTCGTCGGCAATGAAATCCTCGCGGAGGAGTACTTGCGCTACGCCCAGCTCTTGCCCTCGCCAACCGCGGCCGCACTCGCCGCATCCATCCTGGGACCGATGGAGATCATTCGCGTCGAAGAACGCTTTGTCCGCGCATGCGCGCCCTATTTCGGCGGGAAAAGCGCAAAGGATTGCGTGCATGCCGCAACCTGCCTCCAGCTTGGGGCGACACTCCTGTCGAACGATCACGATTTCGATGCGATCGAGCGAGCCGGGGTGATCCTCCGCCTGACGATCGGCGAAGCGATCCGACGGTGGCCCGGTCCTCAGAAACAATGACCTAGCGAGACGGACGATGTCGACGGCACTTTGGCGGTCGTCCCTGCGGATCCCCGAAGAGAGACAGGCCCGATGGGGTCACTGGCTAGAGCCAAGTCACAATGACGTACAGGATAACGACCAGGAGGACCGCGATGGTGAGACGCCGCAATCCTGAGAATCGCACGAACGCCTTTTTTAGCGTCCGAAGCATGGGACCCCGGGAAGATCGTTGTCCGAATCGCAGGAAACCGCTGAACGAAAATCCCGGTGGACCGAGCCCGAGCGACTCCTGGCCGTCGCCTCCGCCCTGCTCCTCGTCGCCAACCTCTTGCTGATCGTCGCCGTGTTCCTGAATTTCACCGGAGGCTCCGACATCTGGAACGCCGGCAAAACCGTCTGGGTCGCCCTCGGGATGGATCTCCTCGGCGCCGCGCTGATGGGTTGGGTGTTCGTCGCCATCGCGGATCGAGGGGGAACCCGCTCCTCCAAGTATCGGAAAGCGGCCGGAGCGTCCCTCTTCCTCTGGGTCCTCGTGACGGCGTTCTGGAGATTCGCATTGCCCACGTTGGCCGGGACCGACCTCCAGGATCTGTTCCTCGCCCTCAGTACCGCGCAAGGGGGGGTTCCGGCGTGGATGACCCGAAACGCGGACTACATTCAGCAGATCCTCGGCCTTTGGATCTTCAGTGCGGCCCTGTTCCTTGGGGCCCATGTCGTGATTCTGCTGGATCACCGAGAGACCGCGAGGGACGACTGGGTCCGTGGATTGCCCGTGTACGCGTGGGTCCTGGCTTCGGGGGTTTCCCTCGTGGCGACTGTGTCCATCGCGCTGTCTCTCGCTTCGGTCCTCGCCGGCGGCTCGTTAGCCGAGAACTTCAACCTCTCGCTCGTCGCGAAGATCATCGTCGCCCCGAACATCTTCATCTCCGGATACGCGTCGAGCCTTCAGCTCGGACGAGAGATGAGTCGCGTACGGTCTCGAACGCCGGGCGGGTAGACCAGTGGTCTCAGGAGGAACAGAGGACGGCCCATTGACCGCCGAACGGCGATGGATTGATTGTGCTCGGGATCGTGCAGACCTTCGCCTGGTTGTACGTGAACGGCCCGACCATCCCCGAGGGAGGGGTCTCGGACCACGAGAAGTCCGGCATCACGGTGAAGGTTTGGCCGGGAACCAAGGACGAGAGGTCGCCGGAGAACGGCCCACTGAACTGAATCTTGGCGGTGTCTCCCGCCGCGATGTCGATCGGGAACTTGCCCGGGGCGACACTGATCGTGAGCATGATCGGGGAGGCCGGCGTCCCGTCGCGGGTGAGCGTTGCGCTCAAGGCCACGATCTGAATCGGGAAGGGGCGCGTGTTCGTCACCGACGCGATCCCGAGGATCTTCCCCGTCGGGCCCGACATATGGACGACTTGCTGGACGGTCACGACGATCGTCGTGCCCGAATCCTGGAAGATCAAGAAATTGGTCCTCAGGATGTCGGGAGCCGCGAGAGCGGTCGTGAGGAGCATGATCGAAAGAACGGGAAGCGGCGCGTAATACCGCTTGAAGCCCCAAGGTGCTCTTCGGACTGGACTTCGGATTTCGTGCATGTCATGCAGTCCGGAGTTGCAACGGCAACATCCGGGACTCCCCCGAGACGAGATGGCGTCTGAACGCCTTAACGCTTGCGCAAAAGGGTTCCCGCGACTGCGTCACAGAATCAAGACCGGTAACAGATTGGGGTCCCGATCTATCACAATCCGGCCGATGCAATCTATGGCACAACGCTCTTATATCACGCAGGAAACTGCGCCTCTCCGATATGGAGGGAGTTCGCGGCGTCACCGACTATGTCCCGGAGAGTGGCCTGCGCGTTCCCCCGAAGGGCAAACCGCTGAGCGTTTTGGCCGCGATCCCCGCGTTCAACGAGGGGCCGACCATCGGCTCCGTGGTCCTCCGCGCGAAGCAGTACGCCGAAGAGGTCGTCGTGATCGACGACGGGTCGAAGGACGACACCGCGGAAATCGCCGCGCTCGCGGGGGCGCACGTGATCCAACATGCGAGGAATCTCGGGAAGGGGACGGCAATCCGAACCGCTTGGCTGTTCGCCCGAGAGCGGCATCCCGAGGCCTTGGTGCTCCTTGACGGAGATCACCAGCACGACCCGAAGGACATCCCGCGAATCGTCGAGCCCATCCTAGCCGGCAAGGCCGACGTCGTGCTTGGCGTACGATGGGGGAAGACATCAGGGATGCCTATGTATCGTCGGATCGGCAAGCGGGCCCTAGACTACGCGACCGCAGTCGGGACGAAGAACGGCATGTTGACGGACTCCCAGTGCGGCTTCCGCGTTTTCTCCACACGAGCCCTAAGCCTGATCGAACCGACGGACAACGGGCTCTCCATCGAGTCCCAGATGCTCCTTGAGGCCCAGGAGAGGAACCTTAGGATTCACGAGGTCAACATCGAGGCCCGATACGACATAGAGGGGTCGACTCTAAGCCCCGGTAGGCACGGCTCCAGTGTTCTCGGGAGGATTGTTACACTGGTCTCCGAGAAGCGTCCCCTGTTCTTCTTCGGCGTCTCAGGCGCGGTGCTCCTCCTGATCGCGGTGTCCTTGGGGGTGGTCCTTCTGCAGATTTACTACTCCACGCGCGTGTTCGCCATCGGCTACGCGTTCATCGTGGTCCTCCTTGGCGTCGTGGGCATCCTCTCGATGTTCATAGGAATCACCCTCAACGCCCTTAGACGGATCGCCGCAAAATGAGCGAGGGGGCGAATCGCCACCTCAGCCGGACCGTTTGGAATGAGCGCAACTGGTCGACCCCGGGATTTCCGACAGCCGCAGAGGAGTCCGCCAGCGCAGATTGGAGTTTCAGGAGATGGAAGCAGGCAGGACCCAGCCCTTTCTTTTATCGTTGTCACGTTCAACGGGGCGAGCGCGATAGTGAATTGCCTCCGCTCCATCTTTATGCAAAGCCTTCGACCGGCAGAGGTGATTGTCGTCGACAACAATTCGGCCGATGAAACTAGGCAACTCGTGCAGGCGGAGTTTCCTGAAGCGATGCTTGTCATAAACGACCGAAACCTCGGATACGGGGCTGCGAACAATATCGGCGTTCGCGTAGCTTCAGGTAGCGTCATCTGTGCAATCAACCAGGATGTGACGCTAGACGCAGACTGGAGCTTGGAGATGCTCAATTTCCTTTTGAGCCACGAACGTTGCGGCGCTGCGGAAGGAAAATTGTATTTGAGCGATCATCCCAAGATACTAAACTCGGGCGGGAGCTACGTTAACCTCTTGGGTTTTGGTTGTGCAACCAGATACGGCGAGGAAGATTCCGGCGACAAGGCTCCAAAGATTGTCTCTTATCCGTCTGGCGCGGCCTTTGCAGTCCGGAAACAAGCATTTGACGATGTCGGTGGATTCGATGAAAGCTATTTCATGTACCACGAAGACGTGGATCTCGGATTGAGACTAAGGAGAGCTGGATGGTTAGTTTTTTACGTGCCGAGCGCAACTGCATCCCACGCATATGACAGCAGCGTCAGATCCTGGAAAATCGAGTTGCTAGAGAGAAATAGATGGAAGACGATGGTCAAGGACTTTCCGGACGGCTACTTCTTCAGATGTGGTCCGCTTGTGCTGATCTTCGAGATTGCAGTGAGCCTACAACTCCTATCGCTTGGATTCTTTGGTGCAAAAATCCGTGCGACCTTAGGATTCCTCAAGGACTTGCGCAAGATCTCGCGCACCCGCTACATCACGAGAGAGCGATCTAGCCAGCTAATACGCGATTATGCCAGTCTGACGGACGAGATGCCCGCGACCTTGTCTATTGACAACCGCTGGGTGCGTCTCGCAGCGAAATTGCAAACGAAATACAGAAAAGCGTTCCTGAATCCAAGGGCGAGTGACAAAACGAACTCAAGCTAACGGCCGGACCATGCTGCTATTCAACGAACCGAGAACATGTCCAATGCTTATGTTGAAGGAAGGCCTGTGAATTTGAAGGTCCTGCAAATAACTCCTTTCTTCTCGCCCGATCGGGGTGGGATTCAGACCTATGTTCGCGGCCTTGCGGAAGGTCTAGTGTTTAATGGAGTGGAGACGACCGTTCTTACCACCTCATCCCTCAGCGGATATCCAACAGATGGGGAAACAGTCTACGAGATCATTCGATGCCCTCGTGATATCGTATTCTTTAAGGGCCTCATCTCGGTATCCTTGTTTTCGCAGATACTCCACGAGACTGAATTTGACGTCTGCCATGTTCACATTCCTTTTCCGTTGGGACTTGAGGTTGCGGCATTGCATCGGGCGACCCATGGAACGCCATTGGTCGCGACTCATCACGGAGAGGGCTTTTTCGGTAGCCTAGGCTATAGAGTCCTGCGGAGATCCTATTGGGCTCTGTCATCTTCAGTCTCATACCAGTTGCTGAATTCGATTGTTTTTCTTTCGCGCTCTTACGCTTCTTCACTGAGGCTTCCCGTGGGGATTGATCAAAGGATCCGAATTGTGCCGGGGGGAGTGGATACCGACAGGTTCTCGCCTTCAAAGGCATCCCAAGAAATCAGGGCATCAGCATACCGTCATGCGGAGTTTGTTATCCTGCTTGTAGCCAGTTTATCGAAGTTCAATAGGTACAAAGGCGTTGATGTTCTTTTGCGGTCCTTCGCGGTAGCATTGCACTCGGGCCGAAACGCCCTTCTGGCGATCATCGGGGAAGGCCCCCTGAGACGAGTATATGAAACTCTGGCCAAGAGTTTGGGCATTTCGAACAGCGTGTACTTTGCAGGCGAGGTATCTGACGAGGAGCTACCAGCCCTTGTCGCATCGGCGGACGCGTTTGTAATGCCATCAGTTCGCGGCCCAGAGAGTTACGGGCTTGCAGTATTAGAGGCAATGTCCTCTGGAGTGCCGCCGATCGTGACAAATCTGCCTGGTATAAGCGAATTGGTATCCAATCGGTCTGACGGACTCGTTGTCGAGGCGGGGAACACGCATTCTCTCTGCAAAGCGATTGAATTGATTCGTGATGACGAGATTTTGAGGAAGACCCTTTCAATCAACGCGAGAATCAAAGCCTTGGAGAGAACATGGAACCGAGTGGCGCAGAAGATGGCTCGCGTGTACACGGAGGTAATTCCTTGAGGCCAAGAATCGGGTCCCGTGTTGTGGCGGTCGTCGCTCGACTCGAAGAAATCCGGGTGTGCAGACGCGGGCGCAGTCAAGCGACATCGATTGAGGGACACGCAACGAAGAACAGAGAATCTTGGATCGGAGAACGTTTTGTTCGTCATGAGATCCGTCGTCCTTCCCGAAGGTGGACCGGACCTCCCAACGCTGGGAGCACGGATACTGAGCCCTTCCTCACGACCGAATCGAAGATGAGGGCGCAATGAAGCGACTAAACAAGTTCCTTTTGGGGACACTGGCCGGGTTGTTGGCGCTTTGGCCTCCTATCTTCTTCTCCGCGTCAGGCGTCCAGGATCCGTGGATGTTTCTCCAACTCTCGAGCGTACAACGGGTCCTGCAAACGGGGAGCTTTACGACTCCCGCTGTCGGAGGTCCGCTGCCAACTCCCGCGTTTACATCTATGATCACAATTCTCACCTTGGTTCTGAATGTGCCTGTATGGAATATCCAGTTTCTCCCGATACACGGCTTCCTGCTGCCCCTCGCATATTACACGATGTGCAAGGAGCTCGGAAGGTCGCGACCGATGGCAATGACAATGACGCTTTTGATGATGTTCTCCGTCGGAACTGGTTCCTCTTTCTACTCTACCTGGGTTCATGGCTGGGGTTTCGTTCTGTTTCCAATCTACATTTGGAGTTACTCAAAATATCTTCGAAAGCCGGACGTGCGAATGGTCGGGATCTTGACGCTCCTATTGGTCGCCGTATTCTTCTATTCGTATACCGTCAACGTATGGATGGTGATGCTGTCTATTCTCGCTGCGGTTCCCCCCCTGGTAAGTCAAAGAAGGTTTCCTGTTCGCTCAGGTCTCTCGCTTGCGATGGCGGCGCTCGCGATTACCCTCGGTTTCAACCGCGTGATTTACGACGTCTACCTGGCGACGAAACGGTTTGCCTTGCTTGACAGCCCTTCGGTATTTGTCTCCAAATACTTTCCGTGGTTTGTACCCCAGACTCGAACTCCCTACCAGTACGTACTTTTGAATCCGTGGTTCAGCTTATCAAATGTCTTACTCGTGGGAACACTTATTGTGACGGTCGTTGCGTTGCTTATCCATCTGCTGCGCCAAATCCGATGGCAAGGGCTTGCCACCAGCACACAAGGCCGGATTGCGCTCGCGATGGCGCTTAGCGCGCCAGTAGACATGGCGCTATACGCTTCGGCAGGTGTCGTGACTCCCCGTTATGTCCTATTCCTCTACCCAGCTGTCATCGCGACCCTGACGTCAATGATGTTAGGGGCGGCATCCATGGCGAATCAAAAATCACGGAGCGCTCTCGAGACATCCAGGACTAGATTCACAGAAGGGCCCCATCGAGCCAAATCAAGCTTGGTAATCATGTTCTTGTTGATCATTCTCATCGGCTCGTCGGCGTTTTCCCTTGCAATTCGCTGGACAACCGCCAATCCCACGCACAGCCTCACGTTCTTTCGAGAGTATGACTCTGTGAGCAATTGGATGTTAGGGAACGCGGCAGGAGAGTCGTATACGGCCGATTTGGCGGTTGGGTTCAAAATAGTATTTGACGGATCGACTACCGGAAGATCCGGGCAGTACTTCCCAATGAATGAGACATCGTATGCAGCTATCGTTTCAAGTGGATCTGGACAGAGGCCGTCCGAATTTGCCATTCTTTCATGGGGAGCTCCGAGAATTGATGGTGAAAATTGGGAACAGTTTAGGTCCTGGCGAGACTATCAGGCGCAGATTGGCTCGAATCCGGCATGGAACTTGGTGTACTCAGACGGACTCACGAGCGTGCTGAGCCAGATTCCACCTGGCTGAATGTGGTTTTCCTGATAACTGGTCCCGCACACTATTAAGGTGTTTTGATACGTCTCTAACGCAGCGTGAGAACATCACTGATTCTGGACCGTTTTGCCCCGTGTGCCGAGGTCCATCAACCGCCACCGTGAAGATAGAGGGGTGGGGACGATGGCGGCGTTGCGATTTCTGCGCCTTGCAGTTTGTCGATCCGTTGAGTTATGAAGGCAATTTGGGCAACTTGTTCGATAATGCGTACAAGGGACTCGAAACAAGCAACGACCTGCAGGACTTCGCCTACAGGTTGAGTGAGAGAAGCGCCTTTCTCGAGAATCCGAGCCTGTGGTTCTGGACGCCTGCGTATTACGATGTCCTCGACTGGCTGGACATCAACTGCTCTGGGCACGGGACCATACTCGACCTTGGTTGCGGTCTCGGGTACTTCTTGCACTCACTGCGCGGGAAAGGTTTCAATCCGGTAGGGGTTGATATAGCAGAGACAGCGGTAAGTTTGAACCGAGATGACGGCTTTCGAGTATGGCATGGATCGGTAGACCAAATCCCTATGGGATGGGTCAGTCCAGAGGCAATTGTTTCGTTTTTCATGTTCCACCATACACCAAATCCCTCCGAGGCGATCCAAAATATTCGGGCGAAGTGGCCATCCGCTCGGTTGGCAATTGCCGTTTACGGTCCTTCTAACTACAGCCCGAGCCGCAGCAATCCTCCGAGAACACTTATTCGCTGGAGTTCAGCAGGTCTAAGGAGTCTTCTGGAAGGTGCGGGGTACGAACTAGAGATGAGGGAATACTCCTCATCCGGGACTGAAGCCGGTTTTCTTCGTCCACTAGGAAACCTTAGGAAGCGAATCAAGCTCAAAGAGCGGGGGATCCGTGTCGCCAAACTGATAGAGCTCGGAACGCTCCCACGTCTAATGCGCCCGTTCGTGCAACACGGTTATGTGCTGTTGGCTCTGGCCAAGCCGTTAAATGGTGTCGGACCAGATATGCTTCGTTGAAACCGAGCCGTGTGATTCGCGGGCGGCGCGAGCGGGCCAGAGACGCAGACAGGGGCAAACGGGTGCGCGATGAAAATCTACCGAGATGAGGCAAGATCGACCGGGAGCATTCGTTCGCGAGTCTCTGTGCACTGAGCCTGGTGGCTCCTGGGCGGGTCTCTCGAGTGAGGATTCAAACGACATCAAACCCGTCACCTGCAACTGCGTCGTAGGTATGGGACGGAAAAACTAAACAAGGCGATTGCCTCGCGGTGTGGAAGTTGAGCGTGAAGATAGGATTCGGACAAAGAGCGTGGGATGTTTACATTACTCTTGGATACGTCCTAGTCGTCAGCGCCTTCCTACTCATCCTCAACATCGGCACCCCTCTAGCCGTCCTGTTGGTCTTGTTTGCACCGGGCTATCTTGCAACGAGTGCCATTTTTCCCAGAAAAAACGAGCTGGAATGGACGGAACGGATTGCGCTTTCCCTCGGAGTAAGCATTGCTGTGGTCCCACTGCTAATCCTGGGACTGAACTTCACCCCGCACGGAATACGTTTTGGCCCCATCGTCTCGACAATAGGTCTGTTCAGCGCTTTCGTAGGATATGCGGCCCACTTGCGCAGGATGCGGCTCCCCCCAGAAGAACGTCTCTCGGCTTCGATGGAGGTTTCGATGCCAACTTGGCAAGGGTATACGAGCAGAGACAAGGTCTTGGCGATCGCGCTCGCATCCGCCGTTGTGTTAGCAGCTGGATCGCTCGTCTATGTCGTGCTGATCCCTCGGGTCAGCGAGACCTTTACGGAATTCTACCTCCTTGGGCCCAGCGGCAACGCCTCTGGCTACCCGACGGCCCTGAACGTCTCCCAGCCCGCGACTGTGACTGTGGGTATCGTGAACCACGAGGCCGCAAGCGTAAACTACACGATTCGCATCGACCTCGTCGGGGTGCGGCTCGTCTACAACGTGTCCTCGGGGTTCAACGAGACCGTCGAGGTCAACCGCACGACGTGGTCCACCTTCGACGTCAACCTGGCGAAGAGCCAGAACTGGACTCAGCCCTACACGTTCCGGATCAATGCCACCGGCTTTTGGAAGGTCCAATTCCTTCTTTTCAGAGACGGCGCCTTCCCGTCCGTCTACCGAGAACTCCACTTGTTCGTACGCGTGAGTTAGCGGGCGTGAGACCGAGGCCAATTGCCACAAAGACATTCCCAAAGACCATCTGCAAGATACCACCCGTCAACCAGCTCGGTCCGATCCCGAGGACACGAGGCGTTGTTGGAACGAAGTTCTCCGCATCCTCGCGCACCCTTCCATCGTCGCCCGACACAAAATGGCAACCTTCCGCCGGAAGAATCGCTTGGGAGTACAGTACCGCGTTGGTAGCACTCGATGCGAGCGGGGCAATCTCCCCGGCAGTCAGCGCGCGGGGGAAGACGCGAACCTCGTCGATGTCTCCGATGAAACCGCTTGCAACCTGCCCAACGGTGGTCTGAGTGGCCGTCCGGACCGAGGTGATGGGATTCGTCGTGTCTTGGGCGACGAGGACGCCGTCAACATAGAGTTCTGCTAAGCCGGACCTGAGGACGCCGGCCGCGTGATGCCATTCCCCGTCGTTGTAGGCGAGCGGAGT
>WNEY01004016.1_pt1 | contig 11129 bp, 8 predicted proteins | sample 5400531 | NCBI WGS metagenome assembly WNEY01 (sample SAMN13153338, study PRJNA577476) | soil metagenome | isolation source: 200 cm saprolite under Douglas fir tree site 1 | place: USA:California | collected 2015-04-18
GTCGGTGGGGCGGGAGGAGCCGAAGCGGGTGGGGCGGGCGCCGAGGACGGGTTTCTGCAAGGCGAGCATGCCGAAGGTGTCGTTGAACTGGCAGGCGGCGAGGGCCTTCGACCAGCCGCCGAGGATTCCCGCCGAGGACATCTCCCACAGCACCTTGCGCTTGAGCGCGTACGGGTCGACGCCCGCCATGTTGGGCATGTCCTCGGTCGTGACCGCGCTGACGAATCCCTCCGCGCGAAGCGCCTGGGCCACGCCTGCGCTGTACCAGCCGTTGCAGTAGGCGAAGTGGCGCACCGGCCGTCCGGTGCCCTTCTCCAGGACGCTCTTGCAGGTCGCGATCTCCCGGCGCGCCTCGTCGAGGGGCTGGTTGGTCAACACGGTGTGGTCGGCCGTGTGCGCGCCCGTCTCGACGCCGTGCGCGCCCATCTCGCGGAGCATCTCCCAGCCCATCGGCAGCTGCCCGCGCGGGGCCTCCGCGCGGTCGATCCGCAGCCGGTCCTCCAGCGCCTCGGCGAGCCCGTACAGCACCTTTGTCGGGTTGTCCGAGATGAGCCGCTCGAGCACCTTGTTGGACTTCGGCGCACCTTCGAAGGCGCGCAAGAGCAGGCCCTCGAACCCCGCGCCCACGCCGACCGACAGGGGACCGAGCCCGCGCTTCTCCATCGTCTGGAGCGCGGCCCAGAGCCGGTCGTGGGCGAGCCGCTTCGCAGTCCCGATGAATGCCGAGGGAACGTACGCGACCGCGGGCAGCTTCATGTCGCGCAGCACCGGGAAGGCGTTCTCGTACACGTCCCGGTAGCCGTCGTCGAAGGTGATGACCGCCAGGTCCCGGCGCGCGACCCGCCTGCCGCCCAGCACTTCCAGAGCGTCGTCCAGCCGCGCTATCTCATGACTCTCGCAGAGGACCTCCAGGTGCTTGCGGAAGGTCTCCCGCGCGATGTTGAGCGTGGGCAGCCCGCGCTCGGACTCCAGCGGGTAGCTCCCCACCACGCGGTGGTAGCTGAGGATGAGCACGCGCACGCCGCCCACCGCGCGCCGCTGCACGGTGGAGATGAGGTCCTGCGCGCGGCTGTAGTGCAGCGCGAGCGCTGCCGCGCCCTTCACCGCCCTGCGCGCCACCTGAACCGCCTGGTCCTTGAGCCGATTCATCCTCCCCCTCCTCCAGCCGCCGCCAGGGCGGCGCCGCGCTTCGATCGCGACCTCATCCACGGGTGACGGCGCGCAGCACGGCCTCGATGCGACCCATCCCTTCGGGCCTGGGCGCCCGGAGCAGCCGCCTCGCCCTCCGCGCAGTCTCCAGCGCTGCCCGGGGCAAGGCCGCCTTCACCGACTCGCGCGCGAAAAGCGCGGCCTGCTGCGCCGCCCGCGCCGCCTTGCCGCGCGCGGAGCGAAACAGCCGCATCTGGATCGTCCAGCGCTCGGCGCGCGCCCACTGCGCCTTGTACCCTTCGTTGCCGCGGAGGAAGTCGAACTCGTGCAGCCCCTCGCCGTACGCGTCCTGAACCGTGCGCGCCAGCAGGACCAGGCCCACGCTCTTCGACGCCCAGGCGGGGTCGTATCCCGACTGGTAGTAGAGGAACTTGCCCCGGTGCGCGACGCCGTAGACCGAGGCGACCGGCCGCCGCGCCGCGAACAGCGTGTACAGGCGGAGCCAGCCGCGCTCCGCGAGCTCCTGCACGGCGGCGCGGTGGAACGCCTCGTGCCGCGCGTCCGCGAGCCCGTCCGAGCCACCCTCGACCGCCCAGCGCGCGCGGTGCAGCTCGAGGAAGCGCTCGACCGCGATCGGCGCCCCCTCGGGGGTCCGGGCGACCTCGATGGACACGCCGGGCTGCCGGAACAGCCACTTCTCCCGGCGGCGCAGGTTCTCGCGCCGCCCCAGCCCTTGCAGGTAGTCCTGGTACGACCCGACCAGCGGGATGTGCGGGCAGACGAACCGCAGCCGCGCGTCGCGCACCACGTCCGCCGGCGCGCCGCCCAGCCCGGCCGTCGACGATCGCACCGCGCGGCCGTTGGGGAACAGCTGCGCGAGGTGCAGCGCGGTCGAGCTGTCCCGCAGCAGGCCGTCCAGATCGCACACGTCCCAGGGCAGCCGGCCCAGCGCCTCGAGCGCGGCGGCGCGCACCTCCGCCTCGCGCCCGGGCGCGGCGAGCACGTCCAGGTAGTCGCACCCGGTCGCGCCGTCGCCGAGGAACGCCACGCGCCGCGCGGGCATGCCGGCGATCCGCACAGGCTCGGTGAACAGGGGCAGGAAGCCCACCAGCCGCTCCCGCTCGAAGAGGGCGATGCAGCTCGGCTCGCGCCCTTCCCCGAAGTGCTCCCACCAGGGGACCAGCCACTCGGGGGAGAGGAACAGCGAGCCCGAGCGCGCCTCGGAGCACAGCGCGCTCCACTCCGCGCGCAGGCGCAAAAGGCCCGCCGCGTCCCGGACCACCTCCGTGCGCAGCGCCGCCGGCGCTTCCACCACCCGGGCAGTCGCGCTCACGAGAGCAGCTCCCGCACGCAGCTTGCCACGTGCTCGGCGTCGGCGGGCGACAGGTCCTGGTGCACCGGCAGCTCCAGCACCGTCTCGCGCAGCCGGTCCACCTCGGGGAAGTCCCCCGGCTGCACCGCCGGATGGCGCATGCGCCAGAAATCGACCGTCTCCACCCCCCGGGCCAGGAGGCGCGCCATGGCGGCCGCCTTGTCGCGCACCGGCATCGGGTAGAAGAGCGGGCACACGCCCGGCTTCAGCTCGCCGGTCACCGGCGGAGCCAGGTCGCGCAGCGCGGCGTAGAGCAGGAAGTAGTTGCGCCGCCGCCGCTCGACGATGAGCGGCCAGTCCTGGTTGCGCAGGACCAGGTGGCTGATGGCGCTCATCCCGAGCTTCACCGCGGCGGGATCGAAGTGCTGCGTGCCGGTCGAGACGCGCTCGACGCTCGCCTTGCGGACCACCCAGCACCCCGCGCCGCGCACCACCTCGCGCACCCTGCGGCCCACAGGGCCGGCGCGCAGCTCGAGATTCGAGAGCAGGCTGCCGGCGAGGTGCGAGGCGGTGGACGGCCAGCCTGGAGGCTCGACCTCGGCCAGCCGGTGCAGCTCGTCGCGAAACCGCCCGCGCGCGAGCAGCGCGCCGCCGTTGGGCACCGGCAGCGTCTTGTACAGGCAGAACACGGACAGATCGCCGGACGACCCGAGCGGCCTGTCTCCGTTGCGGGAGAGCAGCGCCAGGGCGCAGTCCTCGATGAGCGGCACGCCCAGCTCGTTCGCCAGCTGCCGGGCCGCCTCCATGTCCTGCGGGAACCCGGCGTAATGGATCGCGTAGACCGCGCGCACCTCCGGCGTGGCGCGCCGCCGGGCGTCCTCGAAATCGCAGCGCATCTGCGCGTCGACCCGGAAGAAGACGGGCCCGACGCCAGCCGCCAGGAGGGTCTCCAGCTCGACGCCGTGGTGGTAGGCGGGCATCAAGACCTTCTTGCCGCCCAGCTCGAGGAGCTGCACCGCGTCCCAGACCGCGTTGCGCGCGAAGTACCGGTACCGCAGCCCGGGCTGGTCGAAGGGGAACACCAGCGGGACCGCCGCCGACGGCTGCGGCACCAGCATGTGCGGCCACGCCGTCTGCATGCACGGCACCGTCCGCCTGGGCGCCGGCGCGCGCTCCCCGAGCCCGGCCTCCACCCGCATCCGCCGCGCGGCCTTCACCTTCAGCCCCCCTTACCCAGCCGGACCTGCCCCGCGAGCGCGCGCGCCACCGGCCAGGCCGTGTAGCGCGCCTCGTGCACCAGCCGACCCACCCGCGTCGGGCGGAAGATGGTCAGCCAGGTGTGCGTCCTCAAGGCCGGCTCCCAGTCCAGCTTCCAGTCCATGCAGGGGCCGAGGAAGTCGAACTCGAAAAGGCCGCGCTGGCAGGAGTCGCGGATCATCTCCGAGGTGAGCTGCTGCCCGGGGCTGAATTCGTGGAACGACTCGTCGTAGCCGAGCTTGAGGAGATAGTGCCGGCCGGCGTGCACGAGGCTCAGGTGAGCGGCGATGCGGCGCCCGCCCAGCTCGAGGAAGCCCAGCGCAAGCGCTCCCCGCCGGGCCGCGTCGCGCGCCATCTGCGCGTAGAAGCCCACCAGCTCCGGCCGCTGCGCGATGGAGGTGCCCCGTCTCCCTTTCCAGCCACTGGCCTCGATGACGAAGAAGTCAGCCAGCGCGCAGTCGAGCCGCTTTGCCTCCTTGCCATCGAGCAGGACGTACTTGACCTCGCCCTGCTCGGCCAGCCGCCGGCGCCGGCGCCGGAGGTTCTGGCGGAACCTGGCGTCCAGCCTCGATTCCACGACCTCGTACCGGCTTGCGGCTTGGGGCTTGCGGCTGGCGGGCTTCTTCGCCTCGACGACCGCGACCGCCGGTTCGATCGCGGGCAGGACCAGATAAGGGGAGCGGAGCGAGGTCCACAGGCCGCAGGGGAAGCCTGCCGCCTCGGCGAGGTCGCGGAGCTTCCACTCGGGAGCGCCGTGCGGCAGATCGCGCAGCCGGAGCCGGTCCCAGCCCGGCAGGCCGGCCAGCGTGTCCCAGAGCGCCGGCAGGGCCTCCTTGCCCCGGCGGCCCAGCAGGACCCCTCCCCGCTGCGAGTGGTCGTTGTGCGGCGTTCCCCAGGTGGTCAGCGGCACGAAGCAGGTGTCGGCGTTCCGCTCCTTCACCTCCAGGAGCGGCACCGCCGCATGCAGCTCGCGGCCCGCGCGCGACAGGAAGGTCCGCAGCGGCGCGCCCGGCGCGAAGTTCTCGATCCAGGCGCGCACCCATTCGTGGCGCAAGGTCGGCTCGTCGCGCGGCCCGCGCGCGAGGGCCGCGTTCCACTCCTTCTCCAGCGCGTTGAACGCCTCGCGCCCTTCGACCAGCTCGACGGAGAGCGGCGGCTCGGAAGCGCGCTCCAGCGCGCCGGACTCTTCTCGCACCGCGACGGCGACGGACATGGAAGTATCCTACCTGGCGCCGCGCCCGAACAGGACGATCTTGGCGGTGTGGAAGCAGATCGCGAGGTCGAGGAAGAGCGAGCGGTGCTCGACGTAGTACAGGTCGTACTCGAGCTTGTTCTTGGCGTCCTCGATGGTGGACCCGTACGGGTAGCGGATCTGCGCCCACCCGGTGATGCCCGGCTTCACCGCCTCGCGCAGCCCGAAGAACGGGATCTGCTGCTTGAGCTGGTTCACGAAGAAGGGACGCTCCGGGCGCGGCCCCACGAAGCTCATGTCGCCGCGGAACACGGCGAAGACCTGCGGGACCTCGTCCAGCCGCGTGTTGCGCAGGAACGCGCCGAGCCGGGTCACGCGCGGGTCGCGCTGCGAGGCCCAGACCGGGCCCGAGAGCGTCTCGGCGTCCTTGCGCATCGTCCGCAGCTTGTGCACGCGGTAGGGCTTGCCACCCCGGCCGGTGCGCTCCTGCACGTAGAAGACGGGCCCCTCGGAGTCGAGCTTGATCAGCACTGCGAGGACCGCCAGGAGCGGCGCGGCGCAGATCAGCAGCAGCGAGCTCATCAACAGGTCGAAGATGCGCTTGCCGGCCTGCGACACGGGCGAGGTGAGGGCGTTTCCGACCGCCAGATCGGTCGGCCGGAGCAGCGAGAGCGGCACCCGGCGCAGCACCCGCTCGGCGAAGCGTTGCGCCGGAAGCACGGTGACCCCGTGCAGGCGGACGCGGATCAGCTCGTCGACGGGCAGCCGCTCCTGCGCGTCGTCGGTGGCGATGACGACCGTGTCTGCGCGCAGTTGCTTCACCGCTTCCGGCAGCGTGCGCGCGGCGATCTGCAGCGACTGCGCGGGGGCGCTGGGCAATTGCAAAACCGGCGCCAGGGGACCCGCGTCCACTCCTTCGGCGCGCGGCAGCGCGGCGACGGAAGCTTCCACCGAGGCGGAGGGCGCGGCCACGATGAGCTGCGTCCCCGGGACGACCGCCGGCACCGGAGCCAGCGCGACTTCCGCCGGCTGCGGCTCGGCCGCCACGGTGACCAGCGGAGGCGGAGGAGCGGGCTCGACCCCTGCGACCGCGCGCAGCACCTCGTCGCCGTCGTCCGAGGTCGCCGCGAGATCGAGCCTGGGATCGAGCATCCCGGCCACCTGGTACTCGCCGAACGCCTGGGTGCGGATGAGCCGGGCCGTCTCGGCGGCCCGCGCTCCGGCGCCGAGGATGAGGACCCGGCTGTGCGCGTCCTCGTCGGTGCGCGTGACCAGGGCGGCGCGGGCCAGCAGGACGCCGAGGCTGGCCACGCCGAAGGTGCCGATCAGCGCGCCCTTGGGCAGCCCGCCGCCGCCCAAAACGCCGATGATCGCCGCGAAGAGGGCGGCGAACCCGAGCGACTTGAGGGTGCCGCTCCCCCGCGCCCGGTCGTTGCGCATGACCTGCGGGTCGTACAGGTCGGCCAGGTAGAGCGCCGCGGGAACGCAGGCGGCGGCGCCGATCAGCGCCGCCAGGGCCCGCAGGTTGCCCGCGGCGTGCCGTCCGGTCACGCAGAGCGCCAGCCCGACCAGCGCCGCTTCGACGGCGCACAGCCGCGCCGCCCTCCCGCTGTACCAGTGCCCCGCGAACTGCCGCACGCTCCGCCTCCCCGTCCCCGTCCACCTCGAGCCACGAACCCGCGAGCGACGCCCGCAAGCCACTCCCCACGAGCGCAAACCGCAAGCCGCTGCGAAGCTACTTGCCCGCCGTCAGCTGCCCCTTCACCACCGGCAGGGGCGGCGGCACGCGCGACGGCTCCACGCCGTTCAGCACCACCCCCCACACCGGCGCGCCCGCCAGCGCCCGGACCGCGCTCGCCACCTGCTCGCGCGGCGTCGCCTCGGCGCGCACCACCATCACCACACCGTCCGACCGGTGCGCCACGATCGACGCGTCGGCGGTCGCCAGCGCGGGCGGCACGTCGAGGACGATCTCGTCGAAGAGGCTGCGCAGCGTCTGCAGCGCGGCGACGAAGCGAGGGGAGGACAGCAGCGCTGCGGGCTCGACCGGCGCCTTGCCGGCCGCGATCACCGCCATCTGGCCCTCGTGGAAGCGCCCCAGCGCCTCGCCGATCTCGCACTTGCCCTGCAGCAGGTCCGACAGGCCCATGCGCGGGCCCATGCCGAACAGCGCCGCCTGCGTGCCGCAGCGCAGGTCGCAGTCGACCAGCGCCACCCGTGAGTCGCCCGCCCGGGCCGCGGTGAGCGCCAGGTTGGCCGCGGTGAGGCTGGTGCCCTCCTCCCGCACCGCGCTGGTCACCGCGATCACCGCCCCGCCCTGCGCGTCGCCCCGCAGCGACCGCGCATAGCGCAGCCGGTGCAGCAGCATGCGGTACTGCTCGGCGGCCGCGCCTTGTGGATCGGTGATGGCCACCAGCCTCTCGTCGATGGTCACCTCGGCGCCGCCGCCCTCGATCCGCTCGAGGAACGGCGGGCGGGTCCCCGCTACCGCCTTCGGAATGCTCGTCATGACGTTTCTCCCTCTCTCCGGGACCACCCGGCTGCTACGCCTGTTCGCCCTGCATGGCCGGCAGTGCCAGCACCCGCCCACCGCCCGCCGCGTGCAGCCGCGGAACGGTGGCCAGGACCGGCAGCGCCAGCGAGACCGCCTCCTCCTCGCTGCGCAGCGTGCGGTCGGACAGCTCCTGCCCGACGGCGATCGCGCTGCCCAGCGCCACCGCCGCGAGCAGCGCGAGCAGCAGCATCTGCGGCCGGTTCGGGCTGGCAGGCAGCGACGGCGCGGTTGCCGACTCGAGCACGCGGAACTCGGCCGGCGCGCTCTTCGCCTCCAGCTCGGCGGTGATCTCCGCCTCCGCCTTCTTGGAGACCAGCTGCCCCACCTTCACCTTGAGCATGTCGGTATCCCGGTCCAGCTCGGCCAGCTGCGTCGCGGTGAGCGGCGCGGCGGCGATCAGCTTGTCCACCTCGGCCATGCGCGCCTGGGACTGCGCGATGTTCTTGCGGCCGCGGCCGATCGCCTCGGTCATGCGGCGCAGCTCGAGGTCGTTGGCGGCGGCGCGGGCGCGGGCCTGCTCCAGCCGCGCCTGGGCGTTGCCGAGCTCCCGGGAAAGCGCCTGCACATCGGGATGCTCCGGCGTGAGCGCCGCGCGCGCGGTGCCCAGCCTTCCGCGCAGGTCGTCGACCTGCTGCTCCATGCGGCCCACCTCGGTCTCCCGGCCGGCCGGGAGCACGCCGATCAGGTCGATGCGCTGCTGGGCGGTCTGGATGAACCCCGTCTCCACCTCGATCTGCTTGGCGAGCTGGTCGCGCTCGCGCATCCGGGCCTCGTTCAGCTCCGGCAGCGTGGTCGAGTTCGCGCGCTTGAAGGCGGCGACCTTCGCCTCGCTCTTGGCCAGCTCACCGCGCATCTGCGCGAGCTGCTGCGTGATCACCTCGCGGGTCCGCGCCACCTGGCCCGCGCGTACTTGAAGGTTGCCTTCGATGAACAGCTCCGCCAGGCGGTTGGCCGTCTTCGCGGCCAGCGCGGCGTCGCGCGAGCGCACGGTGACGCTGAAGGCGTCGTCGCCCTCCCCGTGCACCTCGGTGTCGTTGCGCAGCGCCTCCACGGCGGCATCCATCCCGTCCTTCTCGCGGGCCTGCGGGTAGAGGTTGAGCTCCTCGATCGCGGTCGCCATCAGCTGCCGCGCGTACACCTGCGAGCGCACCGACTTCACGCGCTCCTCGAGGGTCCTGGAGATCACCGGCACCACGAGGTCGGGGTGCGGGTGCAGGGGCTCCACCATGACCAGCGCCCGCGCGCGGTACTCGCCGGGCAGCCGCGCGATCACCAGCGCGGCCACGGCGAACACCGCCGCCGCCACCACCGCCATCCACCTCCAGCGGCGCTTCACGGCGCCGAGGAGCTCATCCACCGTGTACGTGCGCTCCATTCTCTCCTCCTCCCAGGGTCAGAACGGCTGGAACCGCTCCCAGCTGAGCCGCAGCTGCACCACGTCGCGGTCCACCTGCCGCCCTGCGTCCGTGTCGTTGAGCCGCGCGTCGCGGAGCGCGGCCAGGCCCACCGTCCACTCGCGGCCGATGCGGTAGTCGAGCGAGACCTCGCCCGAATACCCGGCCGGGCCCATCGCGGTGAACTGCGAGGGCAGGTCCGAGTTGCGGTAGACGCCCGCGCGCAATCCGCCGGTGAAGTCCCCCATCGTGATCAGCGTGGCCACCTCGGCCAGGTCGCCCACGATGGCGCCCGCCCGCGAGGCGCCGATGATCAGGTCGTGCGAGACGATCAGCCGGGCGGCGAGCCCGGGCGTCACCGATTCGATCTCCAGCTTCGCCGTCGGCGAGAACTGGCCGCCGTTCTGGCCGGTCACGTACAGGGGCCCGCCGCTCGCCTTGAGCGTGGCCCACGGCCGCAGCCGCCGCTCCCAGCCGAGCCGCAGGCTGTGCGCCTCGGTCACGATCCCGCCGGGCACTCCCTGCGGCGCGCTCGCCTGGGGCGTGGCGCCGAACGAGTAGAAGAGCTGCTCGCGCCCGGTCAAGGTGAGGTTGTCGTACGGGCTGGTGCGGTACGCGTACCCGATCGAGGGCGTGAACACCGCGCCGTTCCCGGGATCGTTGGCGCCGAACGCCAGGACCTGCGAGTCGAGGCCGAACCGCCACTGCGCGCGCGGGCTCACCGCGTGGTCCACCTCGGCCGAGAGGCTGGTGCTGAACACCTGCGTCTGGCCGGCCCGCAGGAGGAGCCCCAGCCCGGAGATGGCGAACGGGTCCTGCGCATAGGTGCTGCGCAAGAGGACGTGCGAGGCCGTTCGCGGCGACCAGCGATCCTTGTAGTGCGCGATGCACCGCTCGCTGGTGGCGAACGCGCCCCCGTCGTTCAGCGCGAACTTGTCCGGGTGGAGCAGCCGCCCGATGCCGGCCTCGCAGTCCACGTCGACGTGGAACTGGTGGTCGCCGAACAGATCGAGGCGGATGCCGGGGCGCGCCTGGCCGAATCCGTCGGCGCCCGACCCGTCGAGGAGCACGTTGTCGTTGAAGCCGGCGAAGAACGACGCTCGCGGCTTCCACTCGACGTACACCTTGGCGCCCGCCGGCCCCGCGGCGAGAGCCGACAAGGCCGCGAGCAGCGGGATGTGGGCGCGCGTGGCCATGGGCTTCACCTAGGGCACCACCACCGTGTCGCCGGCCGAGAGCTGGCGGCGGACCTTGCCGTTGACCAGGTCGTCGTAGGCGACCACGTGGCGGGTCCCATCGAGGTGCAGCACGGTGATCTCGCCGCGGTCGGCGAACTCGGCCAGGCCGCCGGCCATGGCCAGCGCCTGCAGCACCGTCATGTGGCTGCGCAGCGGGAAGGCGCCGGGGCGCGTGACCATCCCGGTCACGTAGATGCGGCTGCCGTTCACGTCATGGACGATCACCGTCACGCGCGGGTCGCGGACCAGCGGCGACAGCTTGTCCTGCACGCTCTTCTCCAGCTGCGCCGGCGTCAGGCCCTCGGCGGGCACGTCGCCCAAGAGGGGCAGCGTGATCTTCCCGTCGGGCCTCACCGGCACGGTGCGCGACAGGTCCGGCTCCTTCCAGACGGAGACCTCGACCACGTCCTCCTTGGCGAGCCGGTACTCCTGCACGACCTGCTGCGCCTCGTCCTGCTGGGACACGTCGCGGTGCGCGCAGCCAGGTCCGAACGCGAGCAGCGCCGCCGCAGGCCCCCACCACCACTTGCAGCTCACGGACATCGAATGCCTCCTCCGCCACCGCCGGACAGGCGGGTGTCGGGCCGGTCCAGGAGCACGGCGCGTGCCAGACCGCCGGGCGCTCAGGGAAGCCCACTGTGTCTTCCCTGCGACCGGTCGGGGGCGAGCGGCCAGGCGCTTCTGCGCCTCGCATCCGGTCGCGCTCCGTTGCGTTCCACACGAATGGAAACGCCGTTCCCACTCGGATGGAACGGGCGGCTCTGGAGATGCGCTGGCGCGGATCCTGCTGGGCCCCTCTGCGTGGAGCACCTCGCATGGGGCGAGGGTCCACGGGGACGCCGGAGCTCATGCACCACACCATCGCCGCCGCCGCCATCGTCTTCGCCGTCGCCGCCTTCGCGCTCCAGCGCGCATCGCTGGGCCCGTTCGAGGAGCCGCTGCTGCTCCTCTCCATGGGCACGCTCTTCCTTCTCTTCGGCAAGCTGCTGGCGCCGCGCACCTCGCCCAGGCAGCGAGCAGCCGAGCCCGACGA
>WNEY01004017.1_pt1 | contig 11129 bp, 5 predicted proteins | sample 5400531 | NCBI WGS metagenome assembly WNEY01 (sample SAMN13153338, study PRJNA577476) | soil metagenome | isolation source: 200 cm saprolite under Douglas fir tree site 1 | place: USA:California | collected 2015-04-18
CGAGCAGCAGGGTGGGGGCGGGGACCGGGACAAGAAAAGATGAATTAAGAATTTCAAATTAAGAATTAAGAATTAAGAAGAGCATATTCATCCTTAATTCTTAATTCGAAATTCTTAATTTCAATAGGATTAGCCAATGGCAAAAAAGGTAAGCGCATACATCAAGCTCCAGATCCCCGCCGGCCAGGCCACGCCCGCCCCTCCCGTGGGGCCCGCGCTCGGTCAGCACGGCGTGAACATCATGGAGTTCTGCAAGACGTTCAATGCCCGCACCGCCAAGGACCAGGGGCTGATCATCCCGGTCGTGATCACGGTCTTCACCGATCGCTCGTTCACGTTCGTGACGAAGACGCCGCCGGCGTCGATCCTCCTTCTCCGCGCCGCCGGCCTGCAGAAGGGCTCGGGCGTGCCGAACAAGAACAAGGTCGGCAAAGTGACGAAGAAGCAGGTCGAGGAAATCGCCAAGACGAAGATGCCGGATCTCAATGCGGCATCGCTGGACGCGGCAATTAAAACCGTCGAGGGCACCGCGCGCTCGATGGGGATTGAAGTGGTCTAACCCTTAACTGTAGGAGGCTCGCGAGAGCCGCTAGCACTACGGAGGAAAACGAATGGCCAAACACGGCAAGAAATACCGGGCGGCGGCCGATAAGGTCGAGCACCGGCCGTATCAATTGGACGAAGCGATGCAGTTGCTCAAGCAGATCGCCTACGCCAAGTTCAATGAGACGGTCGAGCTGTCGATGCTTCTCGGCGTCGATCCAAAGCATGCCGATCAGATGGTCCGCGGAACGACCGTGCTCCCGCACGGCACCGGGCAGACGAAGCGCGTGCTGGTGATCGCCCAGGGCGAGAAACTGAAGGAAGCGCAGGAAGCAGGCGCGGATATGGTCGGCGGAGAGGACATGGTGGCGAAGATCCAGGAAGGCTGGACGGACTTCGACGCGGTCATCGCCACCCCCGACATGATGCGTTCCGTCGGCAAGCTCGGAAAGGTCCTCGGTCCCCGCGGGCTGATGCCCAATCCGAAAACTGGTACGGTCACGTTCGACGTGGCCAAGGCGCTTCAGGAGATCAAGGCCGGAAAAGTGGAATTCCGCGTCGACAAGACGTCGATCATTCACGTCCCGGTGGGCAAGATTCAGTTCACTCCCGAGCAGCTCCGCGACAACGCCTTTGCCCTGATCACCGCGGTGCGCAAGGCAAAACCGCCGGCAGCAAAGGGGAAGTACATCAAAAGCCTCTACATCTCATCGACGATGAGTCCCTCGATCGCACTCGACACCACCATCGCCGAAGTGAAGGCGGACAGGGAGTAGGGAGATGAAGACACGCGCACAGAAATCTACAGAGATCTCCGCGCTCACCGATCAGATCGGCCAGGCGTCGAACGCGTTCCTGATCGACTTCAAGGGCATCACCGTCCCGCAGGTCACTGAGCTGCGCAAGCAGGTCCGCGAGACGAAGTCGGGGTACGTGGTTGTGAAGAACACGCTGGCGCTGATTGCTCTCAAGGACTCGCCGATCGTAGCGATGAAAGAACACTTCACCGGCCCGACGGCCATCGCCTTCAACGCCACGGACGCCGTGGTGCTGGCCAAGGCATTGACCCGGTTCGCCAAGGACGTCCCGGCAGTCCGTTTCAAGGGCGCGATGCTCAACGGACAGGTTGTCCCGACGGAGCAGATTCAGACGATCGCCAGCCTGCCCTCGCGTGAGGAGTTGGTGTCGAAGCTGTTGTTCCTGCTCCAGTCGCCGATGCGCGGGCTGGTTACGGTCCTTCAGGCGAACATCCGCAATTTGGCAGTGGTACTCGATCAGATTGGAAAACAGCGGTCGACGACCGCGTAACTAAATTGGAGGAAGAAATGGCGATTTCAACGCAGGATTTTGTGAAGCAGATCGAGTCAATGTCGGTGCTCGACCTGGCCAACCTGGTCAAGGCGCTCGAGGAGCGCTTCGGCGTGTCGGCCGCAGCGGCCGCCGTGCCGATGGCCGCGGCTGGCGCAGGCGTAGGTGCCGCAGCGGCGGCCCCGGTCGAGGAGCAGACCGAGTTCACGGTCGTCCTTCAGGAAGTGGGCGAGAAGAAGATCAACGTGATCAAGGCCGTCCGCGAGGTCACCAGCCTCGGCCTGAAGGAAGCCAAGGACCTGGTCGAAGGCGCGCCACAGACCGTCAAGGAAGCCGTGTCCAAGGATGAGGCCGCGAAGATCAAGAAGGTCTTCGAGGACGCGGGAGCGAAAGTCACGGTCAAGTAAGCCGCATCCCCTCACCCGCCGCTTCGCGGCACCCTCTCCCCAGGGAGAGGGATGACGGCGGGCGCGAGAGCGCCCTCTCCCTCGGGAGAGGGTGGCGCGAAGCGCCGGGTTGAGGGGCATCGGAATTCCTTTTTGTTGTAGACGTTAGAAGATCTGAGCCAGGAGAGGGGGGAGCGGCCTCTCCGCATTGACTCACACCCCTGCAAGTCCCCCGGCGCGTCGCCTGCGTTGGGATCCTGCCAGTACAAATCTCGTTGAGGCGCGACATCACAGAACGCCGCAGTGATCAACCGGTTCTTGGTTTGTCGGTTGTCGCTGGGCGTGTGTCCGTTTCAAAAGGAGCTTTCTAGATGAACGGAGCGATGCCCAAACAGGAGCCGGTCCGCCACGACTTCTCCAAGATCCGGAGCTACATGGCGCTGCCCAACCTCATCGACGTGCAGCGCAAGTCGTACGAGCGTTTCCTGCAGATGAACCTTCTGCCGGAAGAGCGCGAAGACACCGGCCTGCAGTCGGTGTTCACCAGCGTCTTCCCCTTCTCCGATTTCCGCGAGACCTGCTCGCTCGATTTCGTGAAGTTCTCCATCGGGAACTGGGAGTGCAAATGCGGCGTGCTCAAGGGCCTGGAGCACCTGCGCATGACCTGCGCGAACTGCGGCTCGAAGATCATCACCGATCACCCGCACGAAGAGACGGTGAACTGCCAGAAGTGCGGGGTGATCAACAAGAATCGCGTGGAGATCTGCGAGATCTGCGGCAATCCCGTCGACCTGCAGATGAAGTACTCGGTCGAGGAGTGCCAGGAGCGCGGCATGTCCTACAGCGTTCCGCTGAAGGTCACCTTCCGCCTCTTCGTCTACGACAAGGATCCCGATACCGGCGTCAAGCACATGCGCGACGCGAAGGAAGAGGAAGTCTTTTTCGGCGACATTCCCCTGATGACCGAGAACGGCACGTTCATCATCAACGGAACGGAGCGCGTCATCGTCTCGCAGCTCCACCGCTCGCCCGGCGTCTTCTTCACCAAGGAATCGGCGCACACGTTCCTGGCGAAGATCATCCCCTACCGCGGCTCGTGGGTGGAATTCGAGTACGACCAGAAGAACATCCTCTACGTCCGCATTGACCGCAAGCGCAAATTCCTCGGCTCGGTCTTCCTCCGCGCGCTCGGCCTGACCACGGATGAGGAGATCCTTCGCCAGTTCTACACGCCGATCAAAGTGCGCCTGCCGAAGACGGGCGACAACGTCGAGCTTTCGTTCGACAAGCGCGTCCTTGATCAGGAAGAAGCGAAGGAGCGGCATTCGCACCGCGGCCGTCGCACGGTGCGAACCGTGTTCGCCGGAATCAAGCTCGATCAGAAGATGGCCGACGCCCTGACGAAGAACAATGAAGCGTCAGCGAAGGTCGACTTCGCAGCGATGGACAAAGCTGTGTTCCTCGGCGATGTCGTCGACTTCAACAGCGGTGAAGTGCTCTTCGAGGCCGGCGAAAGCCTGCCAGCCGATTGGGTCGATGTCATGCGCGAGCACGGCATCACCGAAATCGAAGTGATCTTCCCCGAATGGGATCTCGTTTCCGACATCCTGCTGAACACCGTTCGCAAGGACACGTCGAAATCGTTCGAGCAGGCGATCATCGAGATCTACCGCCGCATGCGGCCGGGCGATCCTCCGACCCTGGAGTCGGCCAAGGCACTCTTCGAAGGCATGTTCTTCGATGCACGGAAGTACGACTTCTCGCGCGTGGGCCGCTTCAAGTTCAACATCAAGCTCGATCTGAATTCGCCCGTGACGCAGAAGACGATGTCGGCCGAGGACTTCTTCGTGGTCATCAACTATCTGCTCCGTCTGCGCAAGGACGTCGGGCGCGTCGATGACATCGACAACCTCGGCAACCGCCGCGTCCGCGCGGTGGGTGAGCTGCTGGAGAACCAGTTCCGCATCGGCCTGGTGCGCATGGAACGGGCCATCAAAGAGAAGATGTCGGTGCATCAGGACATCGACTCCGCGATGCCGCACGACCTGATCAACTCCAAGCCGGTCATCGCGGCCATCAAGGAGTTCTTCGGCTCGTCGCAGCTCTCGCAATTCATGGATCAGACGAACCCGCTCAGCGAAGTCACGCACAAGCGCCGCCTCTCGGCCCTCGGGCCAGGCGGTCTGTCACGTGAGCGCGCCGGCTTCGAAGTCCGCGACGTGCATCCAACCCACTACGGCCGCATCTGCCCCATCGAGACGCCGGAAGGTCCGAACATCGGACTCATTTCGTCTCTGGCGTGCTATGCGCGCATCAACGAGTACGGCTTCATCGAGTCGCCGTACAAGAAGGTGGGAAAGGGCCGCGTCGACGATCACTACCGCATCGTGAAGGTTGGCGACACCAGCTTCACCCTCGGCCAGATCGTGGAGAAGCGCGAGCTGCAGAAGGAAAACAACCGCATCGCCAAGGAGAACACCGGCAAGAACCGCAAGGCCATGCTGCAGCTCGCGGAAGCCGAGCCGTACGCGTTCTACCTCTCGGCCTGGGACGAAGAGCGCTACACCATCGCCCAGGCGAACGTGGTCATCGACGAAGAGGGCAACCTCGTGCACGACCGTGTCATCGCCCGGCAGGCGGGCGAGTTCGTCTCCATCGAGAGAGAGAAGGTCGACTTCATCGACGTCTCACCGAAACAGCTCGTCTCCGTCGCCGCTTCGCTCGTGCCGTTCCTGGAGAACGACGACGCCAACCGCGCGCTGATGGGCGCCAACATGCAGCGCCAGTCCGTTCCACTGTTGCGTACGGATTCCCCGCTCATCGGCACCGGCATGGAAAACATCGTAGCCCGCGACTCGGGCGCCGTGGTGATCTCCAAGCGTGGCGGCGTGGTCGACCTGGTCGACTCCAACCGCATCATCGTGCGCGTGGAGTCCGAAGATCAGGAGACCGGCGAGACGAAGGAATTCGGCGCCGACATCTACCAGCTCATCAAGTTCAAGCGTTCGAACCAGAACACCTGCATCACGCAGAAGCCGGTCGTTCGCGAAGGACAGCGCGTCCGCAAGGGCCAGGTCCTCGCCGACGGTCCCTGCACCGATGCCGGCGAGCTGGCTCTCGGACGCAACATCCTGGTGGCCTTCATGCCCTGGCGCGGCAACAACTTCGAAGACGCGATCCTCGTGTCGGAGAAGCTGGTCAAAGAGGACTACTACACCTCGATCCATATCGAAGAGTTCGAGATCGAAGCGCGTGATACCAAGCTCGGTCCCGAAGAAATCACGCGCGACATTCCGAACGTCAGCGAAGCGGCTCTCCGCGACCTCGACGAGTCGGGCATCGTGCGCATCGGCGCCACGGTGAAGCAGGGCGACATCCTGGTGGGCAAGGTCACGCCGAAGGGCGAGACGCAGCTCACTCCGGAAGAGAAGCTGCTGCGCGCGATCTTCGGTGAGAAGGCCGGCGACGTCCGCGACGCCTCGCTGAAGACGCCTCCGGGCATCGAAGGCACGGTCGTCGACGTGAAGATCTTCTCGCGCAAGGGCGTGGAGAAAGATCTGCGCGCCAAGTCGATCGAAGAGGGCGAGATCGAGCGGATGAGCCGCAACATCCAGGACGAGATCCGCATCATCACCGACGCGCGCAACAAGCGCATCGGCGAGCGCCTCGCCGATCAGAAGCTGCAGCGCGACGTGGTGGATTTCAAGACCGGCGACACGCTGGTCAAGAAAGGCGAGGCTGTCAACCGCGACGTGATCAATCGCCTCAGCCGGCGCGAGCTGTTGGCGCTGCCCGTGGACGAAGAGATCCGCGAGACGATCCGCATGTTCGTCGAGCGCGCGGAGAACCGAATCCGCGTTCTCGAGCAAAAGGCGGAGGAGCGGCGCGAAGACCTGCAAAAGGGCGACGAGCTGCCCCCCGGCGTCATCAAGATGATCAAGGTTTACGTGGCCATGAAGCGCAAGCTGTCGGTCGGCGACAAGATGGCCGGCCGCCACGGCAACAAGGGCGTCATCAGCCGCATCCTTCCGGAAGAGGACATGCCCTATCTGCCTGACGGTACGCCGGTGGAGATCGTCTTAAACCCGCTCGGCGTGCCGTCGCGCATGAACGTCGGTCAGATTCTCGAAACGCACCTCGGATGGGCCGCGCGCACGCTCGGTCTCTACTTCTCCACCCCGGTGTTCGACGGCGCGATGGAGTCGGAGATCAAAGCGCAGCTCAAAGCCGCGGGATTGCCGGACGATGGCAAGACCCAGCTCTTCGACGGCATGACCGGCGAGCCGTTCGAGCAGAAGGTCTGCGTCGGCTTCATCTACATGCTGAAGCTCTCCCACCTGGTGGACGACAAGATCCACGCGCGCTCGATCGGACCCTATTCACTGATCACCCAGCAGCCGCTCGGCGGCAAGGCGCAGTTCGGCGGCCAGCGCTTCGGAGAGATGGAAGTTTGGGCTCTCGAAGCCTACGGCGCCGCGTACACGCTCCAGGAGCTGCTGACCTCGAAGTCCGATGACGTCGAGGGCCGTTCGAAGATTTACGAAGCGATCGTCAAGGGCGAGGTCCCCGATGATCCCGGTCTGCCGGAGTCATTCAACGTCCTCGTCCGCGAGCTGCAGTCGCTGTGTCTGGATGTGGAGCTTTTGAAGGAATGATGAAATCCCCTCACCCGGCGCTGCGCGCCACCCTCTCCCCAGGGAGAGGGCGCTCGCGCGTCCGCCTACCCCTCTCCCTGGAGAGGGTGCCGCGAAGCGGCAGGTGAGGGGAATACGGAGGCAAAACTTGGAATCATTTAACGCACTGTTTCAGCCAGCCAGACCGCAGGCGATCAACGATTTCAACGCCATCAAGATCAGCCTGGCGTCGCCGGAGAAGATCCGGTCGTGGTCGTACGGCGAAGTGACCAAGCCGGAGACGATCAACTACCGCACCTTCAAGCCGGAGCGCGACGGCCTGTTCTGCGCGAAGATTTTCGGACCGATCACCGATTGGGAATGCCTCTGCGGCAAGTACAAGCGGATGAAGCACCGAGGCGTCATTTGCGACAAGTGCGGCGTCGAGGTCACCAAGTCCAAAGTCCGCCGCGAGCGCATGGGTCACATCGAGCTGGCCTCGCCGGTGTCGCACGTGTGGTTCTTCAAGGGCCTCCCGTCGCGCATCGGACATCTGCTGGATATCTCCCTGCGCGATCTCGAGCGCATTCTCTACTTCGAGTCGTACGTGGTCATCGATCCGGGCGACCTCGCCGGCACGATCAATGAGAAGGAGCTGCTGCCGGAAGAGCGCTTTCGCGAGCTGCGCTCGCAGTACGGCGACGTTTTCGTCGCCAAGATGGGCGCCGAGGCGATCAAGGAGCTCTTGAAGCATGTGACGGTGGAGGAGCTCAGCGACGAGCTGCGCCTGATCATGCGCACCGAGACTTCGCAGATCAAGAAGCTGAAGGCAGCGAAGCGGCTCAAAGTCGTCGACGCCTTCCGCAAGTCGGGACATCATCCCGAGTGGATGATCCTCGACGTCATTCCGGTCATTCCGCCCGAGTTGCGCCCGCTGGTTCCTCTGGACGGCGGCCGCTTCGCGACGTCGGATCTCAATGACCTCTATCGCCGCGTCATCAACCGCAACAACCGCCTGAAGAAGCTGCTCGAGCTCCGCGCGCCCGACGTCATCGTGCGCAACGAGAAGCGCATGCTCCAGGAAGCGGTGGATGCGCTCTTCGACAACGGCCGTCGCGGCCGCGTGCTGAAGGGCTCCAACAACCGTCCGCTGAAGTCGCTCTCCGACACCCTCAAGGGCAAGCAGGGCCGCTTCCGCCAGAACCTCCTCGGTAAGCGCGTCGACTATTCCGGACGTTCGGTCATCGTCGTCGGCCCCGAGCTGAAGTTGCATCAGTGCGGCCTGCCGAAGAAGATGGCCCTCGAACTGTTCAAGCCGTTCATCTACAACCGCCTCGAGGCGAAGGGCCTGGTCGGGACGATCAAGGCCGCCAAGGAAATGGTCGAGCTGCAGACCAACGAAGTCTGGGACGCGCTCGAGGAAGTGATTCGCGAGCATCCGGTGCTTCTCAATCGCGCACCGACGCTCCACCGTCTCGGCATCCAGGCCTTCGAGCCGCTGCTGGTCGAAGGAAAAGCGATCAAGATCCACCCGCTCGTCTGCACGGCGTTCAACGCCGACTTCGACGGCGACCAGATGGCCGTTCACGTGCCGCTTTCGCCGAAGGCTCAGATCGAGTCGCAGGTGCTGATGCTGGCGTCCAACAACATCCTCTCGCCGGCCAACGGCAAGCCGCTCGCGGTCCCCTCGCAGGACCTCGTCCTCGGCTGCTACTACCTGACCAAGGAGAAGAAGGGCGCCAAGGGCGAAGGCAAAGCGTTCGGCAGCTTCGAGGAAGTGCTGATCGCGCTGCAGGCGAAGGAAGTCGAGCTGCTCACGCCGATCAAAGTGCGTTTGACCGGCAAGCTGATCGATCTCACCAAGCACTTCAACGATCAGGACGTCGTGCACGCCGAAGTGCAGGACGTCAGCCGCAAGACGATCGACAGCACCGTCGGACGCGTGATCTTCAACATGCATCTGCCGGAAGAGATCCCGTACATCAACGGCCTGCTGAAGAAGAAGGGTCTGCAGGAGCTGGTGAACTACGCGTTCCTCACTTTCGGCAACGACCTGACGGTCAAGCTGCTCGATGAGCTGAAGGAGCTGGGATTCCTCTACGCCACCAAGGCGGGCATCTCCATCGGCGTCGACGACATGGTCATTCCGTCGCGCAAGGCGGACATCGTCGACGGCGCGCGCAAGGCGGTGCTCGAAGTGGAGCGCCAGCGTCTCGACGGCGCCATCACCACGGGCGAGCGCCACAACAAGATCATCGACATCTGGCACCGCGCCACAGAGCAGGTTTCCGATGAGATGTTTTCCGAGATGGCGCGCGCGGAAGCCGATCGCAAGGAGTTCAATCCGATCTTCATGATGGCCGACTCGGGCGCCCGAGGATCGAAGGAGCAGGTGCGCCAGCTCGCGGGTATGCGCGGTCTGATGTCCAAGCCGTCGGGCGAGGTCATCGAGACTCCGATCACCGCGAACTTCCGCGAAGGCCTCTCCGTGCTGCAGTACTTCATCTCCACGCACGGCGCGCGTAAGGGTCTGGCCGACACGGCGCTCAAGACCGCCGACTCCGGATACCTCACGCGACGTCTGGTCGACGTGGCGCAGGACGTCATCGTCACCGAGCAGGACTGCAACACGTTCGACGGCATCACCGTCACGCCGATCATGGAAGGCGGCGACATTCTCGAGCCGCTGCGCGACCGCATCGTCGGCCGTGTGTCGCAGGAGGATGTCTACGATCCGATCGCCGGCGATCTGCTCGTGTCACAGAACGACGAGATCACCGACGATCTGGCCAACTCGATTCAGGAAGCGGGCATCGAGCAGGTGAAGATCCGTTCCGTGCTCACTTGCGAGACGCGTCGCGGTGTGTGCCGCCGCTGCTACGGCCGCAACCTCGCCAGCGGCAAGCTGGTGGAGATCGGCGAAGCGGTCGGCGTCATCGCCGCGGAGTCGATCGGCGAGCCGGGCACGCAGCTCACCATGCGTACGTTCCACGTCGGTGGTACGGCATCGCGCGTTTCGGAGCAGTCGAAGCACGAATCGACGAACCCCGGCAAGGTGGTTTTCTCCAACGTTTCCACGGTCACCAACAAAAACGGCGACCTGGTGGTCATCAACCGCAACGGCAAGATGATCATCGTCGAGGACACAGCGCCCAAGAAGTCGAAGAAGGGTTCCACAGAGCCGATGGCGCCGCGCGAGAAAGAGCGTTACGCGCTGGTGTACGGCTCCACGCTGAAGGTGCACGACGGCCAGCATGTCGACGCCGGAACACCCCTCGTCGAGTGGGATCCGTTCACCTCGGCCATTCTCACTGAAGTCGGCGGCAAGATCGTGTTCAAGGACATCGTCGAAGGCGAGAACGTTCGCGAAGAGACCGATCGCGTCACCGGCCTCACGCAGATGGTCATCGTCGAGTCGACGACGGCCGAGAAGCGCACGCCGACCATCACCGTGAAGACCAAGAAGGCCGGCGACGAGCGGAAGTATCTGCTTCCGACCGGCGCGCATCTGATGGTGCAGAACGGCACGGAAGTTTATCCGGGCGACATCGTGGCCAAGATTCCCCGCGCCACGACGAAGACCAAGGACATCACCGGCGGTCTGCCTCGCGTAGTCGAGCTCTTTGAGGCGCGGCATCCGCGTGACAAGTCGATCATCTCCGAGGTGGATGGGACGGTGCATCACGGCCCGGTGGTCAAGGGCATGCGCCGGGTCATCGTGGAGACCGATGAAGGAACGCGTCACGAGTATTCGGTGCCCCGTTCGGTGCACGTCAACGTGCAGGAAGGGGAGCGCGTGCGCGCGGGCGATCCGCTCATCGACGGCCCCATCGATCCGCACGACGTCCTCTCGGTGCTGGGCATCAAGGAACTGCAGCGTTACCTGGTGGACAAGATCCAGGAGGTCTACCGTTCGCAGTCGGTGGCCATCAACGACAAGCACATCGAAGTCATCTGCCGTCAGATGCTGCGTTCGGTGCGCGTGACGCGAGTGGGCGACACGGACTTCCTCGTGGACGAGCAGGTCGATCGCTTCCGCTTCCTCGAAGAGAACGAGAAGGTGATGAACCGCGGTGGCGAGCCTGCCGACGGAACACCACTGCTCCTCGGCATCACCAAGGCCTCGCTGTCGACGGAGTCGTTCATCTCGGCCGCTTCATTCCAGGAAACCACAAGGGTGCTCACCGAAGCCGCGATTGCGGGACGTGTGGACTACCTGCGCGGCCTGAAGGAGAACGTGATCGTCGGCCGCCTGATCCCCGCAGGCACCGGCATGCCG
>WNEY01013880.1_pt1 | contig 11129 bp, 6 predicted proteins | sample 5400531 | NCBI WGS metagenome assembly WNEY01 (sample SAMN13153338, study PRJNA577476) | soil metagenome | isolation source: 200 cm saprolite under Douglas fir tree site 1 | place: USA:California | collected 2015-04-18
ATGACGATCTGGATGGCCGGCGCCGGCATCAAGGGTGGGCAAGCGATTGGAGCCAGTGACGAGTTCGGCTACAAGGCGGAACAGCAGCCGACCTCTTATCACGATCTGCACGCCACGATTCTGCACCTGTTGGGCATCGATCACAAAAAGCTCACCTACAGGTTCAACGGTCGCGACATGCGGCTGACCGATGTGTACGGTGTACCGATTCCGCAAATCGTGAGTTAGCAGCGTGACGCTCGGCTGAAGCCTGCGCGCTGCGTAGTTCGATCGTACGGCGAGGGTGGGCTGCGCGAGAGGCTTTGAGCGCAATTGGAGTGGTAGCACGAAGGGCTTCGGCGCAGGTCGGTCGTAGCGCGAAGGCTGTTAGCCGAGCGCAAGGAGCAGAGATATGAGGACAACACGAGTGCTGTACTCCGGCGCAGCGGCGGTCAGCGTCGCGCTGTTGCTGGCGTGGTCGCAGGCCCCGATGAGCGCCGGCCAGACGACCGGTGACACGGTTTCCATCGACAACGACGATCTCGGTGGCATCGTCTCGAGCGCCAAAGGACCCGAGGCAGGCGTCTGGGTGATCGCGGAAACGACGGACCTTGCGACAAAGTTCGTCAGGATTGTGGTGACCGACGATCGCGGCCGCTACGTAATCCCCGACCTGCCAAAGGCCAACTACAGCGTCTGGGTGCGCGGGTACGGCCTGGTCGACTCGCCAAAGATCAAGACGGCGCCGGGCAAGAACGTGAACCTGACGGCGGTCGTGGCACCCAGTCCGCGCGCAGCGGCGGAATACTATCCGGCCGGCTTCTGGTTCTCCTTGATACGCGTGCCCGAGAAGAGCGAATTCCCAGGCAACGCGCCGGGCGGCAACGGCATTTCACCCAACATCAAGAATCAATCGGACTGGATCAGGACTCTGAAGTCGGGGGGCTGCACGGCGTGTCACCAACTCGGCACCAAGGGGACGCGGGTGATCCCGAAAGAGCTCGGCACGTTCCACACGTCCGCCGAAGCGTGGGAACGGCGCATTCAGTCCGGACAGGCCGGCGCGCAGATGGCCGGCGGTCTCAATGCGATGGGTAAGGACCGCGCACTCGCGATGTTCGCCGACTGGACCGATCGGATTGCCGGCGGCGAGCTGCCGCCGGCGCCTCCGCGACCGCAGGGAGTGGAGCGCAACGTCGTGATCACGCAGTGGGACTGGGCTGACCCGAAGGCGTACCTGCATGATGAGGTGTCGACCGACAGACGGAATCCCACCCTCAACGCCAACGGCCTCATCTACGGATCGCTGGAGCTCAGCGCCGATTACCTTCCGGTGCTCGATCCGGTTCGGAACACCATCAGTCAGGTGAAGCTGACGGTGCGCGATGCGACCACGCCGCCCACGTCGCCGAAGATGCCGCAGCCGTCACCGTACTGGGGCGAAGAACCCATCTGGACCAGCAAGAACAACGTCCACAATCCGATGTTCGACGAGAAGGGTCGCGTCTGGATCACGTCCGCCGTGCGCCCGGCGGCAAACCCGGATTTCTGCAAGGAGGGTTCGAGTCATCCGTCCGCGAAGGCCTATCCGCTCGCCGTCTCCGGACGGCAGCTCGCCGTCTACGATCCGAAAACCAAGCAGCTCACACACATCAGCACCTGCTTCGGCACGCACCACTTGATGTTTGCCGAGGACGCGAACAAGACACTCTGGACGAGCGGCGGCGGCCAGGTGGTCGGCTGGCTGAACACGAAGATGTTCGATGAGACCCACGACGAGGTGAAGTCGCAGGGTTGGACCGCGCTGGTCATGGACACGAACGGCAACGGCAAGCGCGACGCGTACGTCGAGCCCAACCAGCCGCTCGATCCGACGAAGGACAAGCGATACGGCAGCGCCTTCTACGCCGTCGCTCCGGCCCCAGACGGCTCGATCTGGGGATCGGTGCTCGGCTTCCCCGGTGCGGTCGTCCGGCTGAATCCCGGGACGAATCCACCGGAGACGACGTTGGTGGAAGTGTACGAGCCGCCCTACGGCAACGCGAAGGCACCTGTGCAGGGGTACTCACCGCGCGGAGGCGATGTCGACCGCAACGGCGTGTACTGGACGGCCCTCGCCAGCGGACACCTCGCCAGCTTTGATCGCCGCAAGTGCAAGGGGCCGCTCAACGGGCCGACTGCCACCGGACAACACTGTCCCGAAGGATGGACGCTCTACCCGGAGCCGCTGCCGCAACTCAAGGGCGTGACCGAGTCGGGCAGCGCCGAGGCCAGCTACTACACGTGGGTCGATTGGCACAACACCCTCGGGCTGGGCGAGAACGTGCCGATCGACACCGGCAATGCGTCCGAAGGTCTGCTCGTGCTGAAAGACGGCAAGTGGGTCGTGCTTCGCGTTCCGTATCCGACGGGGTTTTACACGAAATGGATGGACGGCCGCATCGACGATCCGAAGGCTGGATGGAAGGGCAGGGGGCTCTGGGCGACCGTGAGCACCCGAACGCCATTCCACATGGAGACCGGAAAAGGGACCACGAGCAAGGTGATGCACTTCCAGCTGCGGCCCGATCCGCTCGCGAAATGAGTAGTGTGAGTTGGTGAGTTCGAATCAGCGCCACGATTAACCGCAGAGAACGCAAAGAGCGCAGAGGACAATCCTTCTGCGCTCTCGGCGGCCTCCGCGGTTAACGTGGTTCAGCTCGCCAGCTCGGAGCCCAGACGGCAAATCCAACCGCTCGCCGCATCGCAGTACCAGAGGACGCCTCTGCTGATGTCCAGGCCGTGCGGCTCCGGATCGCTCTTCGTCAACTGAATCCTGGCCACCGGCCTGCCATCTTTCGGATCCAGCTTGTAGATGACGCGCCCATCGGACTCGACGCACCAGAGAAATCCGTTGTCCCACGCCAGACCGTGCGTCCGCACGCCGGGCGCGGGAATCGATCGAACGATTCCGCCGGTCTCGGGCTCCATCAGGAAAAGTTTTCCAGAGGCGGGAACGGCCATCCAGTACTTGCCGTCCACCCACTTCAGACCATGAGCGCCGGAGGGTGTCGACCTGGGTGTGATGTTTCCGTACAGACCCGATCCGGGCGTCGGCCATGACTTCAACGTTTTGCCCGTCTTCGCGTCGACCTTCAACGTTCTCGGCGGCTTCGTCGGATCGCTCATTTTCGTCGAGCCGATCCAGAGGGCGCCATTACCGTAGGTAATCCCGCTGCCGTGGATCGATTCCGTCTGGAGCTCCTGAATGATGGAGCCGTCCTCCGGACGCACCTTGAAGGCCTTGTTGGGATCGACCTGATCGAGCACCCACAGACCGTCCGCCACGAACTGGAGATCGTTGGGCTGCGTGCAGCCGGCAATTTTGTAAAGCTTCTCGACGCGTTTTGTGATGAGCGACGGGTCCGCCCTCGCGACGGCGGCCAGCGACGCGCGAGAGGCTGCCGCCAGAGCCGCGACATGCGCGAGAAAAGCGCGACGCGAAACTTCACGTGTCCTCGCCATCCCCTTCTCCTTCCGAGAGCCCGTCCGACGCGAAAACCGGTCGGGTGGAGTATATATCGCGGTCCGGCCAGAGCAGCCGAAGTAGCCCGAAAAGGTGTAAGGTAGCCAGGCTGCCATGAGGGAGGTTCGCATGCTCGCCACCCGGTCGAACGCCTTGAACGTGCTGTTGTTCGTCAGCCTCGCGGTTGCGCCGGCGTCCGCGGACGTGGTGCGGATCGAGGTGCAGTCGCGAAGCGATCTCGTCGGCGGGCAGCCCTTCGGCGCTGCCGGGCCCTACGAGAAGCTCTCGGGAAAGATCTTCTTCGCGGTCGATCCGGCGCTTCCGGCGAACCGCATCGTGGCCGACATCGACAAGGCGCCGCGCAACGCCGCCGGAAAGGTCGAGTTTTCCTCCGACTTTTTCCTGATCAAGCCGAAGCAGATCGGGCGCGGCAACGGCGCTGTCCTTTACGAGGTCTCCAATCGCGGCGGCAAGGGGATGCTGGGATTCTTCAACCATGCGACCGGGAGCGTGGATCCGGTGTCGGCTGCCGACATGGGCGATGGCTTCCTGATGCAGCAGGGCTTCACGCTGCTGTGGGTCGGCTGGCAGTTCGACCCGCCGAAGCGTCCGGGCCTGGTGCGCGTGGATCCGCCGACTGCGTCGGAGAACGGCCGGCCGATCCGCGGACTGGTGCGCAGCGACTTCGTCGTCACCGAGCGTGAGGCCGATCATTCGCTCGCGGACCGCGATCACACCGCCTACGCCGTTGTCGATCCGGAGTCTCCGGACAACGTCATGACCGTGCGTGACTCGGTCGAGGGGCCGCGCCGAATCGTGCCCCGCAGTCAGTGGGGCTTTGCGCGTGCCGAAGGCGGGACGACGGTGGCCGATCGCACGCGCGTCCACATGGCGACGAAGTTCGAGCCGGGCAAGATCTACGAGGTGGTCTACACGGCGCAGGATCCGCCGATTGTGGGACTCGGGCCTGCAGCCATCCGCGACGTGATCTCGATGCTGAAGTACAAGTCGGCGGACTCATTGTCCATACCAGCCGCCGCGATTACCCGGGCGCTGGCATTCGGCGTCTCGCAGAGCGGCCGGTTTCTCCGGACCTACCTCTATTACGGCTTCAATCGCGACGAGGGCAATCGGAAGGTGTTCGACGGCGTCATCGCCCACGTGGCGGGCGCCGGCCGGGGAAGCTTCAACCACCGGTTCGCGCAGCCGTCCAGAGACGGACATCCGTACCTGAACTTCTTCTACCCGACCGACATCTTTCCGTTCACCGACGTCCCCGAGCGCGACCCGGAGTCGGGCGTCACCGACGGCCTGCTCACGCACGCGGGCGCGCCCGAGCTGTTGCCGAAGATCTTCTACACGAACTCGGAGTACGAGTACTGGGGCCGCGCCGCGTCGCTCATCCACACGACGATCGACGGCGCGAGCGACGCTCCGCTCATGGACAACGTGAGGATCTACCTGCTCGCCGCGGGGCAGCATGGGCCCGGGGCGTTCCCTCCCGTGCAGACGATCGGACAACAGCGCAACAACCCGCTCGACTACCGCTGGGCGATGAAAGCGCTGCTGCTCGCCATGGATCGCTGGACCGCGAACGGCACGGCGCCTCCGCCGAGCCGCTACCCGCGCGTGAGCGACAGCACCCTCGTGCCGCCCGATCGCCTGCGGTTCCCGAAGGTGCCCGGCGTGACCACGTCGACCGCGGTGCATCGCGCGTATCGCGCGGACTACGGACCGAAGTTCGCGACGGAAGGTGTTGTCACCGTGGAGCCGCCGCGCCTCGGCACCGCATTCCCGATTCTCGTGCCGCAGGTGGACGCGGACGGGAACGGCATCGCAGGCGTGAAGATGCCCGAGCTCGTCGTGCCGCTCGCCACCTATACGGGCTGGAACCTCTTCAACGCGCGCTCCGGACCGACCGACGTGCTCTCGAGCATGCAGGGGTCCTACATTCCGCTGCCGCGGACCAGCGCCGAGCGGAAGCGAACCAACGATCCGCGGCTGTCGATCGAAGAGCGCTATCGCGACAAGGATCAGTACGTGGGCCTGGTGGGGAAAGCCGCGCGCGAACTGATCGACCAGGGCTTCCTGCTGACCGAGGATCTGGCCGTCGTCCTGAAGAACGCGGGCCGTCATTGGGACGTCGCGGCGTCGACCGCGGCTCCCTCGACCGTGCAGCGCGAGTAGCGGGGTGCACGGCGCCGAAACCCCCGAATCGCTGGCCTGGGCCGAACTGCAGCGCCGCGGGACCGTTCGTCCGCGTTATCTGCGCGGGCTGGAGCAGGAAATCTCGGCGGAGCTCGCGCGCTGCTTCGACCCGTTCGTCCACGAACAGGACATCCGTCCGTACGGCGCGATCGTCGCGCGCGAGACGCCGCACCTCGATCGCCTCGGGCGCGTTGTCGACACCGAGGCGATGTCGGTTGACGTGATCCGCAGCCTGGCTGACGGGCAGCACAGCGTCGTGCTCGTCGTCAAGGATCGGCCGGCGCGCCTGCTCCTGCTCCACGAGCGCATGGACACCGATCAGGACTATGCATCGCATGCCGTCTGGGTCGATGGCCTGATCATCTGCAACGACGCCGGCGGCGTCGTCCGCATCGTGACCGACAGCTCGGTGACGCTCGTGCAGGGACGGCGCTGGATCGCGAAGGACCTGGTGTACGAAGCGGCAGAGGACATCGTGCAGGTGGTGCCGGTGGCGACCGGCGAGGTCGTGCGCCGGCTGCTGGAGCTGTCGCATCACCGCATGAGCGCGAACCGGATCGGCGCCACGCTGCTGTATGTATTGACCGACGTTCCCGCGCCGACCAGGCACCGCGACGAGGGGATAAACGTCGCGCCGCTGAATATTTCCGTGTGCCGGGAGGACGAGGAGCCGTTGTTGCTCCATCAGGCCCGGTATCGCGACGGCGCGCTGCTGGTGGGCCGCAACGGCCAGTTGCTCGCCGTCAACGTAATCCTGCGGCCGACGCGCGCTAGCGAGGAGGCGGTCAACGCCATCAAGGGCACGCGCCACACCTCGGCGGCGCGGCACACCTACGATTGTCCCGATGTCCTCGCGTTCGTCGTGTCGACCGACGGTCCGGTGACCGTCTTCAGCGACGGTCGACGGATCGCCGACCTCAAACGCGACGCGCGCCCGAAGACGCCTGCCGAAGACGCCTGCGGTGATCGAGGAGCTGATCGCGCGGCGCTGCGCAGAGCGCCCGACGCTTTGACGTGCGGCGTTCGTGGTTGGCCATTGCTCGTTCGCAAACGACGAATTTGGACGACGCGCGCCGACGACGAAGGTCAGAGCGAGCCGAGAAATGCCAGCAGTTGCCGCCGCTGCGAGCGGTTCAACTGGAATACGAACCGCAGCGTCGCGCCCAGCGCTTGGCCGCCATGCCGGAAAATAGCTTCCGTCGGCGTCAACGACCGCCCGTCGTGCATGAGCCGGCTGCGCGTGCGCATACCCCACAGCGGAGCTGTGCGCATCTTGTTGCGCGTGCTCTGGCCGCCGTTCTGCACGATGCCGTCACCGGTGCGGACGTTGTGAAGCAGGAAATCGCCGAACGGGTGGATCGTCTTGCTGGCCAGCGCCGCCGGTACTTCGAACGTCCCTCCGTTGATCGGCATGTGGATCGGGGCGGTGGTGATGTCGCGAACGTGACAGGTCTTGCAGCCGATCGCGTCGAAGATCTCCGATCCGGCAGTGACGTCCGGTGTGATCGCTCCTCGAGGCGGCGCCATCGTCGCGCGCATGAACGTCGCGAACTCGCTGATGTCGTCGTCGGGATCTTCGCCGCAGTTGGTGCCGGCAAGGAGGACGGGCGCGCACGGCGTGTCGTCCGGTACGATGTCGAACGGCGCGGTGGCGACGTAGCGGCCGTTCGACGTGTTCTCGACGAGGTTGAGCCGGTTCGTGACGCCCTGTTCGTTGAGGTACGCGTCGGACGAGAACGACAGCAGGCTGGCCTGCTGGTTTTTCCACCCGAAGCGGCCGACGCGTGTCATGCCCGGCGCTTCGAGCACTGGAACGTGAATCACCTGCCCCCGCATCGCGTCCGGCTGATTCGCCGCGATGTCGATCAGCGTCTGGTCGTCGATCGCTTCGACGAACCCGTCGCCCAGGGTGTTGAGCGATGTGCGGAGCGTCCGCACCTCGTAGCCGGGCATCACCGTTTCCTGAATGCTCGAGTCAACCGCGCGATCGTTGATGAGCGATCCACCAGGGTGCTCGACGAACGAGGTACCGTTGAAATGCCCGGCCCGCAGCTCGGTGACCTGGCTGATGCCGCCGGTGACGGGCGTCTGATGACATTCGGCGCACGACTGTGCGTTGTACACCGGGCCGAGCCCTTTCTTGATGTCGTCGCGCTCTTCGAACACCTCGCGCACGTGATCGAACGTGGCCTGGTCGACAAGGCCATTGGTCAGATTGCCGAACCCCGCGGGCGCTTCGTCGTCGCCGATCCCGCTAACCGTCGCCGAGTAGGCTCCGAGGAGCCAGAGACACGCCAGCGCCGTGCTCAGCATTCTGAAGATGCTTTTCATTCCGCACCTCGATTGGGGAAGTCGGCGAACCTTAACTCAGCATCATAAGCTCGTCAATCACGAATTGTCGGAATTCACGACGCAGCTCGACTGAATGCGGGACGGTACAGTGTCGCTTTTAAACTTGCGGGGTCTGGACTAACTCGGCAGTAATGTCAGGGCGATGGCGAAGGAAACGACGGGCAGGAACGGCACGTCCTTTGACGGGACTTTAGATCCATGCCCGCGACAGTCGAGGCCCTGCGCGATTCTTCTTCACTCTGCGTTAGGCAGTCAGACCAGCACGCGAATGCTGTCGTACGCGGCGCGTGCGTGGGCGTGTGCGTGTGCGCGGATGGTGACCTGATAAAACAGTTGTCAGCTCTACAGAACGGTCTGCTTCTGTCGAGTCATCGACGCAGCTTTACGCCGGTAACCGTCGTGCAACGCTTGTGTGACGGGACCCGGTGTGCCGGTTCCGATTTTCCGATCGTCGACCTGGACGATCGGCACGACCTCGCGCGTCGTGCTGGTGAGGAACGATTCATCGGCGCCGAACAGATCCTCGTCGTGCAGCACCGCCTCGCGGACCGGGATGCCGGCCTCGGCGCCCACCTCGAAGAGGAACGCGCGCGTGATCCCCGGCAGCAGCCCGGCGTCGATCGGAGGGGTGATCGCCGCGCCGTTCTTCACGATGAACAGGTTCGACTGCGTGCATTCCGCCAGTTCGCCCTTGTAATTGCGCATCACTCCCTCGAACCCGCCGCGCCGGAACGCCTCCTGCATCGCGAGCGCGTTGTTCAGGAGGTTGTTGGATTTGATGAGCGGGTTCACCGAGCCGGGATGGTTGCGGACGATGGGCACAAGCGCCACCGTGACCCCGCGCTCGAACACTTCGCGCGGCGGATCGACGTGGGGCTTCACGATGACGACGATTGAGGGTGTCGGTGTGGCCGCGGGGTCGTACGTGAGCTCCCCGATGCCGCGCGTGACCAGGATCCGAATGTAGGCCTCGCGCCCCGGGCCGTCGCCCAGCCCCGCGGTCCGCATCGTCTCGCGGAAGCGGGCGTCGATCTGCGGGTCGGTCAGCGGCACCGCGAGCGCCAGCATGTCGGCCGATTTCCGCAGCCGCCGCACATGCCGATCGAAGAGGAACGGCTGGCCGTTGTACGTGCGGAGCGTCTCGTACACGCCTTCGCCGTAGAGAAACCCGTGATCGAAGATCGAGATGACCGCGTGCTCCTGATCGGACACGCGCCCGTTGACGTTCACCGTGGCTGCCATAGCTGGAGAGTACACCAAGGACACAAAGGGAGACAAAGGACACAGAGGTCGGACAGCCTGTGATATACCCTTTGTGACCTCGTTTGCTCAGCGTCCCTGACCTGAATGCGAGTACTGAACGCCGCGCAGATGCGTGAAGCCGATCGGCGCACGACTGAGGAGATCGGCATTCCTTCGCTCGTCCTCATGGAAAACGCCGGCCGGCAGGCGGTCGCGGCGATGGAGGCGATGCACAGCGACCTGTTCGAGCGGCAGGTCGCGGTGCTGTGCGGCCGGGGCAACAACGGCGGCGACGGCTTCGTCATCGCGCGCACGCTCCTGCAGCGCGGCATCGACGTGTCGGTGTTCCTCATGGGCCGCGTCGCGGATGTGCGCGGGGACGCGCGAACCAACCTCGAGATCCTGGGCCGCCTCGGATTGACCGTCGTCGAAGTGGCCGACAGCCAGGCGTGGGAGCTGCATTTCTCCGAAGTCAGCGACTGTACGCTCATCGTCGATGCGATTTTCGGCACCGGATTGAACGCACCCGTGTCTGGCTTCATCGAATCGGTCATCGCGGACGTGAATGCGTCGGGCATTCCCGTCGTCGCGATCGACCTGCCGTCGGGGCTCTCCGCCGATTCGCCAGAGCCGATCGGCCCGTCCATCGACGCGGGCCTCACGGTGACGCTGGCGGCGCCGAAGCTGCCGCTGGTGCTGCCGCCTGCCGAAATGCGCGCCGGCGACATCGTGATCGCGGACATCGGCATCCCGGGCGACGTGCTCGAATCGGTCGAGGGCCCGCGTGTCGCTCTGCTCACTCGCGCGTCGATGCGCGAGCTGGTCACGCCGCGCACTTCTGACAGCCACAAAGGCGACTACGGGCGCGTCCTGATTGTCGCCGGATCGCGCGGCAAGACCGGCGCTGCGCATCTGTCGGCCGTCGGCGCCTTGCGATCGGGCGCCGGTCTCGTCACCGTGGCCACCCCGGCGGCGTGCCAGCCGGTGCTCGCGGCCATGGGCGCCGAGTACATGACGGAAGCGCTCGCCGAGCGCGCCGATGGGCTCGCTCCCGACGAGGTCGATCGTCTGCTCGACATCGCGCGTGACGTGATCGCGGTCGGGCCCGGCCTCGGCCAGGCGCCCGCGACGCGCGCCTTCGTCAAGCAGATCGTGGATCGCGCGACGATGCCGCTGGTCGTCGACGCCGATGGGCTGAACGCCTTCACCGACGACCCCGATCGGCTCGCCGGACGCGAGGGGCGCGACATCATCATCACGCCGCATCCGGGCGAAATGGCGCGGCTGGTGGGCATGTCAACCGACGAGGTGCAGTCGAGCCGCCTCGAAATCGCGCGCAACTTCGCGGTCGCCCATCATGCGTACGTCGTGCTGAAAGGGCACCGCACGCTCATCGCGACGCCGGACGCGAAGGTCTTCATCAACCCGACCGGCAACCCGGGGATGGCGACCGGCGGCACCGGCGACGTGCTGACCGGCATGATCGCGGCGTGGCTCGCGCAGCTCCTCGACGCCGAGGCCGCGTGCAAGCTCGCCGTCTACCTGCATGGGCTCGCCGGGGATCTGGCGGAGGCCGACGAGGGGGAAGTGGCGATGACGGCGGCCGATGTCGCCGGCCATCTGGGCGACGCGATGCTGGAGCTCACCGCGCGGCGCAAGGTGGTGGATCCCAACGGTTCGTGATCACCATCCCACGACGGGTTCGCGTGATTCAGATTTCTGCAGTCATTGCGGCGGAGGCGGCCACGCTTCCGCGCGCACTGCGCGACGCGGCCGACCGAATCACCGTCGCGCCGGGTCGCATCTTGAAGTTGCCGTTATTGACTTCCGACCGCGCCATCAT
>WNEY01004020.1_pt1 | contig 11125 bp, 11 predicted proteins | sample 5400531 | NCBI WGS metagenome assembly WNEY01 (sample SAMN13153338, study PRJNA577476) | soil metagenome | isolation source: 200 cm saprolite under Douglas fir tree site 1 | place: USA:California | collected 2015-04-18
TCGAGCGCTTGCCGGTGACTGCTCGCGGGGAGATCGACCTTGCGGCGCTCGAACGGCGCATGGCTGCGCTCAAGGGCCGAGCCCTCGTTTCGCTCATGCTCGCCAACAACGAGACCGGCGTTGTTCAACCGATTTCTCAAGCTGCGCGCGTAGTTCACGCGGCGGGCGGCGCGCTGCATGTCGACGCGGTCCAGGGCGCCGGTGGAATTCCCTGTGATATCAACGCCCTCGGGGCTGATCTTCTGACCCTGTCCGGGCACAAGATCGGCGCCCCCAAGGGCGTGGGTGCGCTCATTGGGCGAGCGGGGGCGCTTAACCTCCTCGATCCGCTGATCAAGGGCGGCGGTCAGGAGCGCAACTTGCGGGCCGGCACCGAGAACGTGGCCGCCATCGCGGGCTTCGGCGCGGCGGCAGCGGCAGCGCGAGAGGGGCTTGGCACGGAGCGCGCGCGCATGGCGGCGCTGCGTGATAGGCTCGAAGCCCGCCTCAAGGCCGCTTCGCCCGAGGTTGTCATTTTCGGCGCCGCGGCCGAGCGGCTGCCCAACACCACCCTGTTCGCAGTCCCCGGAATGAAGGCCGAAACCGCCGTTATCGCGTTCGACCTCGAGGGAATTGCCGTCTCTTCGGGCGCGGCCTGCTCCTCCGGCAAGGTCCAGCCCTCGCACGTGCTCTCCGCCATGGGAGTTCCAGCGCAGCTGGCACGCGCCGCAGTGCGCGTGAGCCTCGGCCCGAGCACCACGGAATCGGAGATCGAGCGCTTTATCGAAGCTTGGATTAAGGTCTCGGGATCATTAGTTAAGGGGTCAGAGGGCATCGCCGCCTGAAGCAACCGCAAGGGTTAAGGCAAGCGCTTAGACAACGACCATAACCGACCGATCCAACCCGCGGTCCTTGAAACCGCAGCGGAGGGAAGAATGCCGGCCGTACCACAGACCGTCGATCAGGTCCGCCGTATCGACGTCGATCAGTATAAGTACGGATTCGTCACGGACATCGAATCCGACAAGGCTCCCAAGGGCCTATCCGAAGACATCGTCCGCTTCATTTCGGCCAAGAAGAACGAGCCCGAATGGATGCTCGCCTGGCGGCTCGACGCTTATCGCCGCTGGCTCACCATGCGCGAGCCCAGTTGGGCGCGCGTGACCCATCCCCCGATCGACTATCAGAACCTCTATTACTACGCCGCGCCCAAGAAGAAGGACGGGCCGAAATCGCTCGACGAGATCGATCCCGAGATCCTCAAGACCTACGAGAAGCTCGGCATTCCGCTGCGCGAGGTGGCGGTCTTGGAGCGCGTCGAGCAGCCCGAGGGCGAAGACGGTGGAAACGGTGGAAACGGCTACGGCCGGGTGGCGGTCGATGCCGTATTCGATTCGGTCTCGGTGGCGACCACCTTCCAGGAGGAGCTGGCCAAGGCCGGCGTCCTGTTCATGCCGATGTCCGAGGCGCTGCAGAAGCATCCGGATCTGGTGAAGAAATATCTCGGCACGGTGGTGCCGATTTCCGACAATTTCTTCGCCACGCTCAACTCGGCGGTGTTTTCCGACGGTTCCTTCGTCTACGTGCCGGCGGGCGTGCGCTGTCCGATGGAGCTGTCCACCTATTTCCGCATCAACGAGCGCAACACCGGCCAGTTCGAGCGCACCCTCATCATCGCCGACAAGGGCTCCTATGTGAGCTATCTCGAAGGCTGCACCGCGCCGATGCGTGACGAAAATCAGCTACACGCGGCGGTGGTCGAGCTCGTCGCGCTCGACGACGCGGAGATCAAATATTCGACCATCCAGAACTGGTACCCGGGCGACGCCAGCGGGCGCGGCGGCGTCTACAATTTCGTCACCAAGCGCGGCGACTGTCGCGGCAAGAACTCGAAGATCTCCTGGACCCAGCTCGAGACCGGCTCCGCCATCACTTGGAAGTATCCGAGCTGCATCCTGCGCGGCGACAACGCGCGGGGTGAATTCTATTCGATCGCGATCTCCAACGGCCACCAGCAGGTCGATTCCGGCACCAAGATGCTGCATCTCGGCAAGAACACCACCAGCCGGATCATCTCCAAGGGCATCGCCGCGGGGCACTCCAACAACACCTATCGCGGGCTGGTGATGGCCCACCGCAGGGCGAAAGGCGCGCGCAATTTCACCAACTGCGATTCCCTCCTCATCGGCGACAAATGCGGCGCCCATACCGTGCCCTATATCGAGGCGAAGAACTCCTCCGCCGTGTTCGAGCACGAGGCCACCACCTCGAAGATCTCCGAGGACACGCTGTTCTATTGCCGCCAGCGCGGATTGTCGGCGGAGGACGCGGTGGCGCTGGTGGTCAACGGCTTCGTCAAGGACGTGCTCCAGCAGCTGCCCATGGAATTCGCGGTCGAGGCGCAGAAGCTGATCTCGATCAGCCTGGAAGGCAGCGTGGGATGACCGAGAAAGCCGTGATCAATATCGACGACGTGCCGCTGATCGACCGCGGCAACGGCAAGCAGTTCGCGGTCAAATGGGGCCGCGCCGGCCCGCTGATCGGGCTCAATGGCCTGGGCTGCGCGGTGCACGTCGTGCCGCCCGGCAAGAAGGCGTTCCCCTTCCACCGCCATCACGTGGCGGACGAGTTGTTCTTCGTCGTGTCGGGCAAGGGTGAATACCGCTTCGGCGACACGACCGTCCCGGTTCGCAGCGGCGACATCGTGGCCGCGCCGGCCGGCACCCAGGCACATCAGCTCATCAATACCGGTTCCGAGGAGCTGCGCTATCTCGGCATTTCGACCATGAGCGGGGTCGATATCGTCGACTATCCCGATTCCAACAAGATCGCCGTCGCCGCGGGCGTGAAGAACGCCGACTTCAAGACCGCAAGCTATGCCGGCCTCGGCCGCATGGCACCCGCCGACTATTACGACGGCGAAGACGGATGAAGTCACGCAAGCCCTCATCCTGAGGAGGCCGCGAAGCGGCCGCCTCGAAGGATGGCGGCGGCCCTTGAACACCCGGTGCCCTCGTCCTTCGAGAGGCCGCCTTCGGCGGCTCCGCGGGACGAGGATCAAGGTAGGATCGAATGCATCTGCTGGAAGTGAAGAATCTGCACGTCGAGGTCGATGGCAAGAAAATCCTCAACGGGCTCGAGCTCTCCGTGAGCAAGGGTACCGTGCACGCCCTCATGGGACCGAACGGCTCGGGCAAGTCGACGCTCGCACACGTACTCGCCGGCAAGGACGACTACGTCGTGACGCAAGGGGAGGTGCTGCTCGACGGTGAGGACATTCTCGCCCTGCCACCCGAGGAGCGTGCCGCCAAGGGTCTTTTCCTCGCCTTCCAGTATCCGTTTGAAATTCCCGGCGTCGCCACCATGACGTTCCTTCGCACCGCGCTCAACGCGCAACGCAAGAAGCGGGGCGAGGACGAGCTCTCCACGCCCGAATTCCTCAAGCGCGTGCGCGCGGTGGCGGGCAAGCTCGGCATCGAACAGGAGATGCTGCGACGCGGGGTCAATGTGGGCTTCTCGGGCGGAGAGAAGAAGCGCAACGAAATCCTGCAGATGGCGCTGTTGCAGCCGCGGCTGTGCGTGCTCGACGAGACCGATTCCGGCCTCGACATCGACGCGCTCAAGGTCGTCGCGGACGGCGTCAATGGGCTGCGCTCCCCGGAGCGCGCGTTCGTGGTGATCACGCACTACCAGCGCCTGCTCAACTACATCGTGCCGGACGTGGTGCACGTGCTCTCGCGCGGCCGCATCGTGAAGACCGGGGACAAGGAGCTGGCGCTCGATCTCGAAGCCACCGGCTATGCCCAGTACCGAGAAGAGATGGCGTGAGACTGCGATGAACGCCGAGGTCCGTCCGATCAAGACTGCGGCTGAGACCGCGCTGGCGCAGAACTTCGCCGCGGTCAAGCGCGCGCTTCCGGGCGCCGGCGCGGTCGGCGCGCTGCGCGAAGACGCCTTCCGCCGCTTCGAGACCGAGGGTTTGCCGCACCGGCGCGTCGAAGAATGGAAATATACCGACTTGCGCGCGCTCATGCGCGACGCCAAGCCGCTCGCCGGCGTGCCCGACGCGGCGGCGAAGGCGCGCGCCAAGGAGGCGCTCGCCATGCTTCCGGCGATCGAGGCGCGCCGCGTCGTGTTCGTCGACGGCGCATTGGTGCCGGAACTCTCCGATCTTTCGAGCCTCGAGGCGGGGCTGACCATCCGCTCCATGGCGCAGGCGCTGGCGGCAGGCGATCGCGACCTTCTCGCCCATCTGGGTCGGATCGTGCCCACCGACGATGTCGCGGTCGCGCTCAACACCGCCTTCATGGGCGACGGGGCCGTGATCCACGTCGCGCAAGGCGCGGCGCTGGTGCAGCCGATCCATCTCGTCTTCGTCAATGCCGGCGGCGAGCCCGCTTCGGTATTCGCCCGTTCGCTCGCCGTCATCGAGAAGGGGGCGCGCGCGATGCTCGTCGAAAGCCATCTCGGCTCGACCGCGAGCGAGGACCAGGTGAACACGGTGCTCGAACTCAAGGTCGGCGACGAGGCGCACGTCGATCACATCAAGATCACCGGCGCCGGCGCGGGCGCGCTGCATGTCTCCACGCTGATGGCGGCGATCGGGGCGCATGCCCGCTTCAACGAATTCTTGTTCACGACCGGCGCCGCGGTCGTGCGCAACCAGGCCTTCGTGCGGTTCGACGGCGAAGGCACGATTGCCGGCATCCGCGGCGCGAGCCTGCTCAAGGGCCGCCAGCACGCCGACACCACCTTGGTCGCCGACCACGCCGCTGCGGACTGCACCAGCCGCGAGGTGTTCAAATCGGTGCTCGACGAGGAAGGCCGCAGCGTCTTCCAGGGCAAGATCATCGTGCGGCGGCACGCGCAGAAGACCGATGCCAAGATGGCGACTCACGCGCTGCTGCTCTCGGAAACGGCGGAGGCCGACAACAAACCCGAGCTCGAAATCTTCGCCGACGACGTGCAGTGCGGCCACGGCGCGACCTCGGGCGCGCTCGACGAGGATCTGCTGTTCTACCTCAAGGCGCGCGGCATTCCGGCGAAGGAGGCGCAGGCGCTTCTGATCCAGGCCTTCGTCGGCGAGGCGGTGGAGGGGATCGAGCACGCCGGGCTGCGCGATGCGCTGATGGATCACGTCGTGGCCTGGCTCGAAGCGCGAGGATGACGATGCATCCTGCGGTCACCAACGGCGCCTATGACGTCGCCCGCATCCGCGAGGACTTTCCCATCCTCGCCATGCAGGTCTATGGCAAGCCGCTCGTCTATCTCGACAACGCCGCCTCGGCGCAGAAGCCGAAGGCGGTGCTCGATCGGCTCAATCACGCCTACACCGCCGAATACGCCAACGTGCATCGGGGATTGCATTACCTCGCCAACGCCGCGACCGAGGCCTACGAGGATGCGCGCGAGAAAGTGCGCGCGTTCCTCAACGCGTCCCGCAAGGAAGAGATCATCTTCACGCGCAACGCCACCGAGGCCATCAATCTCGTCGCCTATACGTTCGGCCGCGAACGCATCAAGGCCGGCGACGAGATCGTGCTCTCGATCATGGAGCACCATTCCAACGTCGTGCCGTGGCACTTCTTGCGCGAACGCCAGGGCGCGGTGATCAAATGGGCTCCAGTCGATGACGAGGGCAACTTCCTCATCGACGAATTCGAAAAGCTGCTGTCGCCGCGCACCAAGATGGTCGCGCTCACCCATATGTCGAACATGCTCGGCACGCTCGTGCCGGTGAAGGAGGTGGTGCGACGCGCGCACGCCCGCGGCATCCCGGTTCTGCTCGATGGCGCGCAGGCTGCCGTCCACCTCGACGTCGACGTGCAGGACATCGGCTGCGACTTCTACGCCGTCACCGGCCACAAGCTCTACGGGCCGACGGGCATCGGCGTGCTCTACGGCAAGTACGAGCATCTCGAGGCCATGCCGCCGTTCAACGGCGGCGGCGAGATGATCCGCGAAGTGTTCGAGGACCGCATCATCTACGGCGAGCCCCCGCACAAATTCGAGGCCGGCACGCCCCCGATCGTGCAGGCGATCGGGCTTGGCGCCGCCATCGACTACGTCAATTCGGTCGGCAGGGCGCGCATCCGCACGCACGAGGCTTCCCTCGTCAACTACGCGCACGAGCGTCTGCGCGAGATCAACTCGCTGCGCATCTTCGGCACCACCAAGGACAAGGGCCCGATCGTTTCTTTCGAGCTCAAGGGCGCCCATCCCCACGATGTCGCGACCATCATCGACCGCGCGGGGGTCGCGGTGCGCGCCGGGACCCATTGCGTGATGCCGCTGCTGGCCCGTTTCGGGGTGACCGCCACCTGCCGGGCCTCGTTCGGCCTTTACAACACGCGTGCCGAGGTGGACGGGCTTGCGCAGGCCTTGATCAAGGCGCAGGGTTTCTTCGCATGACCGACGAGCCGAACAAAGTTCCGGCGCAGGCAGCAGCCCCATTGACCGATGCTGCGCCCGCGCCCAGCGCCGACGCCGCGGCGCCCTCGGCGCTGCCGCAAGACGAGTTGGCGCGGCTGACCGATGGCATCATCGCGGCGCTCAAGACCGTCTACGATCCGGAGATTCCGTCCGATATCTACGAGCTCGGTCTGATCTACAAGATCGACGTGGCCGACGACCGGGCGGTGGCGATCGAGATGACGCTCACCACGCCCAATTGTCCCTCCGCGCAGGAACTGCCGACCATGGTGGAGAACGCGGTCGCGAGCGTCGCCGGCGTGGGGCAGGTCAAGGTCGACATCGTGTGGGATCCACCCTGGGACCCGAGCCGCATGTCGGACGAAGCGCGCGCCGTGCTCAATATGTGGTGAGGCGTGAAGCTCGAGCGCGTGATCGAGACCTGTCTTTACGTCGATGATCTCGACCGCGCGGCGAACTTCTACGAACAGGTGCTCGGGCTCACCGCGTTGACCAGCGACGCGCGCTTTCGCGCCTATGACGTCGGCGGCCAGAGCGTCCTGCTGCTGTTTCGCCGCGGCGCCACGCTCGAAACCGTGCGCATGCCCGGCGGCACGATACCCCCGCACGACGGCCACGGGCCGCTGCACATGGCCTTTGCGGTTGCCGCGGATCAATTGCCACAATGGGAGCAGAGATTGCGCGAGCAAGGCGTCGCCATCGAAGGCCGCACCGATTGGTCGCGCGGCGGCCACAGCATCTATTTCCGCGATCCGGACGGGCATCTGCTGGAGCTGGCGACGCCGGGGCTGTGGGCGACGTATTAGGACGGCCCCGATCTGCACCGCTTAGATTGTTGTCGTGCGCCCTGACGTCTAATACCCGCCGCGCCTTTGGGGCGGCGGACCGGCCGACCAGGTGCGGCTCGTCCCAAACGCCGTCCCGGGAAACGGATTCGGCCGGCACCAGCCCCCGAGTCCCAGCACCTGGGCCCGGCACTGATTGAGCGTCGCATAACCGCAGTTCTCGCTGGTGCCGCCGCGCCTGTTATAGACCGCGCACCAGGCATTGCTGGCAGCGGCGGCATCCGTTACCGGCAGCGTGATCGTTATCAGACCCACTGAAACAAGACCGATCGCGCGCATGAACGCCCTCCTTTGTGGCTCATTCGCGGAACGCTCCTTCACCTCCAACTCGCCTGCGCACCTTGGCACCGCAGCGCCTCGACGCGGCGTGCCATCAGCAGGCTAATTTCATAAGATATCGCATTGGCGGGGATCAGTCAGCGGGTGTGCCGGCAGCGTCGGTGTGATTGCGCTCCTGGAATTGATACAATGAGCTGCCAGCCGCGGCGGCTTGGCCTTCACAAGGGCAAATTCGTTGTTATTTTAGAGCCATGAGTCCGCCGCCGGGCCTTGCACCCGGCGCGAGGAGAGAGGCGAAATGGCGACACCGCGAGCGAGACCCCAGGCGATCCGTCTCACCGACGCCGCCGCCGAGCGCATCAAATACGTGATGGCGAACGCGCTGCAGCCGATCGTCGGCGTGCGCGTCGGCGTCAAGAACGGCGGCTGCGCCGGCATGACCTACACCATGGAATATGCCGAGCGGATCGAGGCCGCCGATGAGGTGGTCGAGGACAAGGGCGTGCGCGTGCTGATCGATCCCAAAGCCGTGCTGTTCCTGATCGGCACCGAGATGGACTACAAGACCGGCAAGCTTTCCGCGCAATTCGTGTTCAACAATCCGAATCAGACCTCGGCCTGCGGCTGCGGCGAATCGGTCCAGCTAAAGCCCGCGGCGCAAGCGCACTAGGCCAGATTTCGCGTGTCGTCCCAGCGCATAGCGCGTCGGAAGACGCGCGTAAACGCGCTTATGCTGGGACCCATATTCCAGAGGCCGTGGTTATGGGTCCCCGCAACGGGATCCCCGCGACGCGAGCGTCGCGGGGTGCCCCTCGCGGGGACGACAGTACATGGTCTGATGAGTCGGATTCAGCGTCAGGCTTTGACGCGCACCGGTCGCAACAGAAAGGCCGGTAAGTGTCCGCCCGCGCTCTCCTCGGCGTGTGCCGGCTTGCCCGCGTGGCGCGGCCGTACCTCGTCGAGACGGGTCACCGGGGCAGGGGCGCTGTCGCGTCGCGCAGGGCGCTTGCCCCCGTGCTCGCGGTGGCGCACGTTGCGGTGTTCACGCTTGTGGTGCTCGCCCTTGCGGTGCTCGCCCCTTTCGGCGCGCTCTTTTTCCGTATTCTCTTGCGCGGACGCGTGCGGCTCTTTGCCCATCCAGGGGATGGTCTGCCCGATCAGCTTCTCGATCGCCGCGACGCTTCTGGTGTCGGCGGGCGCGACGATGGTGATGGCGGTGCCGCTGCGTCCCGCACGCCCGGTGCGGCCGATGCGATGCACGTAGTCGTCGGGGTGATGCGGGACATCGAAGTTGAAGATGTGGCTGACGGCGGGAATATCGAGGCCGCGTGCGGCCACGTCGGAGGCAACCAGCAGCGTGACTTCGTTCTTGCGGAATTGATCGAGCGCGGCCGTGCGCGCCGGCTGGTCCATGTCGCCGTGCAGCGCGATCGCCGAAAAACCGTGGCGGACGAGCGAACGATGCAGCGCCGCGACCTCGCGCTTGCGGTTGCAGAAGATGATCGCATTGGTCAAGCCCTCGGCCGAGCGGATCACGCGGCGCAGCGTGTCGCGCTTGTCGTGCGGCTCGCGGCCGGTCTTGACCAGCAATTGGCTGGTGGTGGCGACGGTGGTGGCTGGGCGCGAGACCTCCACCTTCACCGGATTATGCAGGAATTGCTCGGTGATGCGCCGGATCTCCGGCGGCATGGTGGCGGTGAAGAACAGCGTCTGGCGCGTGAACGGAACGAGCTTGCAGATGCGCTCGATGTCCGGGATGAAGCCCATGTCGAGCATGCGGTCGGCTTCGTCGATCACCAACAGTTCGACTCCGGTGAGCAACAGCCGCCCGCGCTCGAAATGGTCGAGCAGCCGGCCCGGGGTGGCAATGAGGACGTCGACGCCGCGGGTGAGCTTCGAATCCTGGTCGTCGAACGAGACCCCGCCGATCACCAGTGCGACGTTGAGCTTTTGCCCGGCGCCGTACTTTTCGAAGCTTTCCTGAACCTGCGCGGCAAGTTCGCGCGTCGGCTCGAGGATGAGCGTGCGCGGCATTCTGGCGCGCGCGCGGCCGTGCTCGAGCCTGGTGAGCATGGGCAGCGTGAAGGCGGCGGTCTTGCCGGTGCCGGTCTGCGCAATGCCGAGCACGTCGCGGCGTGCGAGCACGTGCGGTATGGCTTGCTGTTGGATGGGCGTGGGGGTGGTGTAGCCGGCCGCTTGTACCGCGGCGAGAACTTTTTCGGACAAGCCGAGCTGTGAAAAGGACATACAACCTCGAGTCGGGACCGCCCGGAGCCTAGCCGCGCCGGATGACGGAACAACGACTAAAGTTGCGCGGAGACGGACGGTCGAGTGTTACGGTCGAACCGTTTGCGCGGAACATAGTCATCCACGGCTCAAAGTCAATCCTGCTGCAATGCAATAAGTCGAATTGTGGCTTAATTTTTTCCGGTTTGGAGCGAGGAGATGGCCGAGGCGCTTCCGGTGGTTCTCATTCCCGGGTTGAACTGTTCCGCGCGCCTCTATGCGGAGCAGATCTCCGCGCTATGGCGATTCGGGCCGGTCCAGGTGGCCGACCACACTCGCGACGACAGCATGGATGCGGTCGCGAAGCGCATCCTCGCTGCCGCGCCGCCGCGCTTTGCGCTCGCCGGGCTCTCGATGGGCGGCTACCTCGCCTTGACCATCGTGCGGCACGCGCCCGAGCGCGTCCAAAGGCTCGCGCTGCTCGACACCTCGGCGCGACCCGAAACGCCGGAGCAGACCGCGCGGCGCAAGCCCCAGATCGCGCTCGCCGAGGCCGGCAGATTCGCCGAGGTGTCGGCGCTGCAGTTTCCGGTATTCGTCCATCGCAACCGGCAAGGCGACGAAGCGTTGCGCGAGCGCGTGCGCCTCATGGCCGAGGAAACCGGAGCGCAGGCGTTCTTGCGCCAGCAGCAAGCGATCATGACGCGCTCTGATGCGCGACCGTTCCTGCCCGCGATCAAGTGTCCGACCCTCGTGCTCGTCGGCGACGGCGATGAGCTCACCCCGCCGGCGTTGTCGCAGGAGATCGCCGCTGGCGTCACCGGATCGCGGCTCGTCGTCATCGCCGATTGCGGACATCTTTCCACCATGGAACGGCCGGACGCGGTGAACCGGGCGCTCATCGAATGGATAACCGGCTGACGCTCCGGCTTTCTCCCATCGTCGTAGCCCGCATGAGCGAAAGCGAGATGCGGGTGACGCCTGCCGTCGCAAGAACCCCGGATTTTGCTGCGCTCATCCGGGCTACGACGCTGTCCCGTCGTCGGCCGCACAATGCTATAGACCGGCATGGCATCGGTGCTCGACCTCATCGGCGACACGCCTCTCATCGAGGTCACGCGCATCGATCGCGGCCCCTGCCGGCTGTTTCTCAAGCTCGAGAGCGCGAACCCCTCGGGCTCGCTCAAGGACCGGCCGGCGCGCACCATGATCGAGGCGGCGGAGGCCGACGGGCGCCTCAAGCCCGGCGGCACCATCGTCGAGGCGACCGCCGGCAATACCGGGCTCGGTCTCGCCTTGGTCGGCGGCCGCAAGGGCTATCGCACGCTGCTGGTGGTGCCGGACAAGATGGTGCGGGAGAAGGT
>WNEY01004021.1_pt1 | contig 11124 bp, 9 predicted proteins | sample 5400531 | NCBI WGS metagenome assembly WNEY01 (sample SAMN13153338, study PRJNA577476) | soil metagenome | isolation source: 200 cm saprolite under Douglas fir tree site 1 | place: USA:California | collected 2015-04-18
AACCCCCCGAAAACCTACGACCAGCTCACCGCCTACGCCGCCAGCCACGGCATCACCACCACCACCCACCCAGCCGACACCACCCCAGAAGCCACAATAGACAAGTCGCATCCGGCATCGGAAATGAGTGATATCGCTAAACGCTGATAACCTGGTACTATTGATCTATGGTGATACGGCACGACGAGTATCTGGTGACTGCGCCCCGGGATCTGGGAGCGGCCCTGAAACACTTCAGAATCGTGGCCGGAGTGACGCAGGCGGCTGCGGCCGAGGCTATGGGGATCGGTCAGCCGTATCTGTCGGCACTAGAAGGCGGCAAGTTCGGCAGTTCACTGACCCACGCGCTGCGGCTGTTGCGTTTTGTCGGCTGTGAGGTAATCGTCAGGCCAGCGGAGCCACGTGCCTGATCGGCTGATTGCGTGGCTCTATGACACGCCGGTGGCGACCCTGACACCGGCGCGGGAGTTCCGGCTCGCGCTTGAGTGGCGCGCGGCGGGGATCGAGCGATGGGGTCTGGGCAACCCTGTCCTATCCGTCGGATTGCCCATCGGTACTCCAATCGGTCCACGTGATATGCGCGGCCTAGATTTTTTCGAGAACATGCTGCCCGAGGGACCCGCGCTCGCGCGGATGGCCGCGCTGGCCGGGGTGCGCTCGGCGGACACTTTCGGAATCCTCAAGGCTTTCGGTCACGACTGTGCCGGCGCGATCATGGTCCTTCCCGATGGGGAGCGGCCAGGCGGGAGCGGGGAGAGCGGCTACGCCCCCATGACGCCGGCTGACTTGCGACGGGTGATCAGCGAACTCGACGCTGCTCCATTGGGTGCCGCCCCTGAGCGCGGCTTCCGCCCGTCATTGGCCGGTTACCAGCGCAAAGCACTGCTTGGTCGCGCTGCCGACGGGACGTGGCAGCTTCCCTACGGGGACGCTCCATCCACGTGGATACTTAAGCCTGACGGTCCGCATCCCATGGCAACCAACGAGGCGACGTGCCTTTGGCTCGCCGCCGCATGCAACCTGGTGGTGCCGGAAACCGAACTACTCGATGTCGCCGGGCTGCCCGTCCTGGCGATCAAGCGATACGACCGGCGGGAATCAACAGCCGGGAGCCTTCCGACCCGGCTCCATCAGGAAGACGGCTGCCAGGCGAACGCCAGGCCTCCCGGATTGAAATACGAGGAACGGGGCGGCCCCACGCTGCGCGACTTCGCTGCGCTGCTCAGGACCTTCGGCGATCCCAGCGAAGTGACCAGCCTGTTGCGCCGAACGACATTCAATCTGGCCGTCGGCAACGCGGACGCCCACGCGAAGAATTTCTCAGTGCTGCATGAGCCGGGCAGCCGCTCGGTCACGCTCGCGCCGCTCTATGACGTGCTTTCGACGGTCGCCTTGGAGTTGACCGATAGGGCGGGTCAAGCAATGCGGGCTGACACGCACCTCGGCCAGCGGGTCGGCGGACAGGCCGATGTACAAAAGGTGACGGTGGCCAATCTCGTTGATGAAGCCGTTGGGTGGGGCATCAGGCGACGGACCGCGTCGGCTGTCGTGAACGAGACGCTGGACCGGGTACTGTCCGTGATCTCCGCGACGCCAGGCGACGAACGAGTCCTGGCGGCCATCCAGGTGCAAGCCGAGCGGATCAGCCGCACCGAGCAGTGACCTGAGCCGCGATCAGTCGCGGAGCCTCGCCAGGATGCGGGCGAGGTGAGCCTTGTCGGTCGCGCTGAGGCGGTTGAAGATCCGCTCGGTTTCTGTGCCGCGGGCGGCGCGGATCGCCCTGAGTACGTTCGCGCCGTCTTCGGTCAGCTCAGTCAGCGTCGCCCGCCGGTCGACCGGATCTGGGTGCCGCTTGACCAGGCCGCGGGATTCCAGCGCGTCGACTACCTCGGTGGTCGAGCGCGCCGCAATGTGCAGATGCTCAGATAGCTCTGACATGCGCTGGGTCCCGTGGTGGCCCAGTGCGCGCAGCGCCCGGAGTTGCCCGGGCGTGATATCCCAGGGCGCCAGCGTCGCCTGGGACGTGCCGCGCAGCTGGCGGGCGACAGACATGAAGGCTTCTGACAGCGTCTCATCGCCCTCGGAGCCGGGCCCGCGGGCAGCATCGCGATGCGGGACTGCCACGGGAATAGCGTATCAGCGGCTATTGTTGTTGAGGTAACCTCAGTAAAATCAAAGCAGGAGTAGCCCTTTGGAATCACCCCCCGTCAACCGCCAACCCAGCCGCGGTCGCGGCGCGCGTTCGGTCACCGCCGCCGAGAAGGCCCAGGCGCGCGAGGTATCGCTGCGCCGCATCGGGCGGCTGTTCGCCCCCTATCGCTGGCAGATGGCGACCGTCATCGTCATTATCGTCGCGTCTTCCCTGGTCAGCGTCGTCTCGCCGTTCCTGCTCAGGGCGGTCATCGACACCGCCCTGCCGGAGAAGAACGTGCGGCTGCTGGCCCTGCTGGTGGCCGGCCTGATCGCCGTCGCCGCCGTCACCTCCGCCTTCGGAGTTATCCAGACCTGGATCAGCACGAAGGTCGGCCAGCAGATCATGCACGGGCTTCGTACCAGCGTCTTCGCTCACCTGCAGCGTCAGTCGATCGCGTTCTTCACCAGCACCAGGACCGGCGAAGTCCAGTCCCGCATCACCAACGACGTCGGCGGCATGGAAGCCGTCGTCACCTCAACCGCGACGTCCATCGCCGCCAACCTTACCACCGCGGTCGCGACCGGGGCGGCCATGGTTGCCCTGTCCTGGCGGCTGTCCCTGATCTCGCTGGCCGTCATGCCGCCGGCGATCTACCTGACCCGCAAGGTCGCCAGAATGCGCCGCGCCATCACCACGCAGCAGCAACGCGAACTGGCCGACCTCAACGTCACGATCGAGGAAGGGCTGTCGATCAACGGCGTCCAGCTGGCCAAGACCATGGGCACGAGCCAGTCCCTGGTCCAGCGGTTTACCGCCTCCTCAGCCCGGCTGATCGACCTGGAGCTGCGCTCGCAGCTGGCCGGACGCTGGCGGATGGCGTCGATGAGCGTCATGTTCGCCGCGATCCCCGCGGCTATCTACCTCGCCGCCGGCCTGCCGCTGACTGCCGGGGCGATGACCATCGGCACCCTGATCGCGTTCACCACACTGCAGAACGGCCTGTTCCGGCCCCTGACCGGTCTGCTCGGCACCAGCGTCTCGGTAATCAGCTCGCTGGCACTGTTCGCGCGCATCTTCGAGTACCTCGACCTCCCGGTCGACATCGACGAACCGGCCCGCCCAGTCGACATCGACCCGGCCGCGATCACCGGGCACGTCCGGCTCGAGAACGTCAGCTTCCGCTATCCGAGCGCCGACCGGGCCGCACTCAGCGACGTGGACCTGGACATCCAGGCGGGTACAACGCTCGCCCTGGTCGGGGAGACCGGATCCGGCAAGACCACCATTGCCTCTCTGATCGCCCGCCTTTACGACGCGACCGAGGGCACCGTCCGCATCGACGGAATCGACATCCGTGACCTGAGGCTGGCCGACCTCGCTACTGTCGTCGGCGTGGTCAGTCAGGAGACCTACCTGCTGCACACGACAGTGCGGGAAAACCTCCGGTACGCCAAGCCCGCCGCCACTGACGCCGAGATAGAAGCGGCCGCCCGCGCCGCCCAGATTCATGACCTGATCACCGGGCTGCCCGACGGCTACGACACCATGGTCGGCTCCCGAGGGCACCGGTTCTCCGGCGGCGAGAAACAGCGCATTGCTATTGCCAGGACGCTGCTGCGCGATCCGCGCGTGCTCGTGCTGGACGAGGCCACCAGCGCGCTGGACACCGACACCGAGCGGGCCGTGCAGAAGGCGTTCGACATTCTCGCCCGGGACCGGACAACCATCACCATCGCCCACCGGCTCTCCACTGTCCGCAACGCCGATCAGATCGTCGTCCTAGACCACGGTCGCATCATCGAATCCGGCACCCACACAAACCTGGTCGCCAGCAACAGCCGGTACGCAGCACTGGCCGCCTAACCGAGCCGGGAGCTAATTCCGGTCAACATCAAATACCGGTACACCGGCCCCGAGCTGGCGCACCTTTTGGCAGCGCCAAGCTCGCCGCGCTGATCGTGGACGCCGAGTACGCGGCGAGGGCGGCTGAGGTGGTCGAAGCGTGTCCGGGGCTGAGGTACGTGTTGGTGGTCGGCGGCGATCAGGTGACGCCCGATTTCGGGGTCGGCGTGACGACAGCGGCCTATGGCGCGGCGGTAACAAGCGCCCGCAAAGCTTTCTCCCCGGAAAATGGTCGTAGCGGTGATGACAAGCTGCTGATTTATACCGGCAGTACCACCGGATTGCCCAAGGGCGTGCTGTGGCGGCATGAGGACTTCTACTGGTCGGCGCTGGCGGGCGGCAATCATTACGGGGAGCCGAGGCGGAGCGTCGAGGAGGTGGTCGCGGCGGCGGTGGCGATGCCCGCGGGCGGCTACCTGCTGACCGGTTGGCTGTGTCGCCGACTGTCTGCGTGGTGGACGAGTCACTGCGCCGGGGTGCCGGACGAGCGATTCGGGGAGCGGGTGGCGGCGGTGGTGTCCCTTCGGGAAGGCGGGCAGGGGAGCGGTGAGGCGTTGCGCGAGCACTGCCGGGGGATGCTGGCTGGGTACAAGGTGCCGGTGCGGATTGAGTTCGTCCCCGAGCTGGTCCGGTCGCCGACCGGCAAGGCCGATTACCGGTGGGCTCGCGAGGTGCTGGCCGGCGGCTAGTGTGCCCTGGCCCCCGAGTCTAACTTACCAAAGCTTACCGGACTTCCTGGTAAGTGTTGGTAAGCTTGGCATGCTGGTGTTGAGGAGGCGTGCGTGGAGCTGCCGGATATCGTGGCGAGGCTCCGGGAGACCGGTGTCGAGTTCGAGGACGTCGAGGTCAAAGGGGCTGCCGGTGGCTTGCCGCAGAGCATTGCCGAGACCATGTCCGCATTCGCGAACTCAAGGGGTGGCATCATCATCCTTGGGCTAGACGAAAGAACTGGATTTGCCTCGGCGGGAGTAAGCGATCCCGTTGCGATCAGGGACGAGTTGGCAGGGGTTGCCCGTACCAAACTCACACCCGCTCTCGCTCCGATCATTGACACCGTGTCATTCGAGGGCGCAATCCTGCTGTTGGCGGAGATTGAGCCGCTCCCGCCTGTCCAACGCCCTTGCTACGTCACTACCAGGGGTCTGTACAACGGCGCTTATGTGCGGGTTGGTGATGGTGATCAGCGCCTCACGCCTTATGAGATCGATCGGCTACGGGAGAACTCCGGACAGCCTCGGTGGGATGAAGAGCCAGTTCCCCGAGCCGCACTAGAGGATCTCGACCCGAGGGCCGTGCTTCGCCTCATCGAGACGGCGAGCCGGAATTCGCCAAGAGCATTCTCCGGGCTCAGCGACGCTGAGACGCTTGCCCGCCTCGGCGTTCTCGTATCACATGAGGGAACTCTCGTTCCGTCTTTGGCGGGGCTGCTCAGTCTCGGTGCATACCCCCAGCAGTTCTTGCCTCAGCTCATGATCTCCGTGGCCGTCTATCCGCACGACGATGCCGGGCAGCCAGGTCCCGGTGGCGTCCGTTTCCTGGACAGCGCCGCCGTCGGTGGCGCGATCCCCAGCATGGTCACCGACACGATCCAAGTTGCGCAGCGCAACCTTCGTAAGAGCAGCCGGGTGGTCGGCGCGGGTCGCGATGACTATTGGGAGATCGAGCCGGAGGTGATCCGAGAAGCTGTCGTCAATGCGCTCATGCATCGTGATTACAGTCCGCAAGCGCGAGGCACCCAGATTCAGGTCGAGCTCTATCCGGACCGCCTTACCGTCAATAGTCCCGGTGGATTGTTTGGCAATGTCAGGCTTGAGACACTTGGCCTGAGCGGAACCTCCTCATCTAGAAACGCTCGCCTGGCCGCCCTGCTGCAGGAGGCGGGTGATCCGCTCACCGGGCGCCCAGTGGCCGAGAACCGCGGTTCAGGCCTCCGTATGATGATCAGCCAGGTAATGCGCGATACGGGACTAGTGCCGTTGTTCGCTGCAAGCCTCGATGATTTCCGCGTAACCATCCCGAGGACGGCGCTGGTCACCCGGGAAGTTCGTGCCTGGGCGAAGCTACTCAGCCACGGTCAGGAACTCTCTGATACGCAGATCTCCGTCCTCGCTCTTGCCAACGCAGGCCAAAGTGTCGGGCCCACAGTGCTGCGCAGGATGGGCCTAAGTCCATCGGACGCGCGTCGCCAACTCGGTCAGCTACAGGACCTTGGCCTACTCCAGGCTCGCAGGGCTCGCGACGATGGTTCTTATCGGCTGGCCCCTGGCCTGCCTGAGATCGCGCCCAAGGACGAATCCGGGCCGCCGCATGGTGGCGGCCTGGCTGACCGCATCCTTGAGGTGCTAAACAGAACCGACTCCGCTAACCGTGAAGAATTGCAGGAGGCAACCGGCGCCAGCAGGAGCAGCGTCATCAACGCGCTGGAATCTCTCATCAGCCAAGGCGATGTAGAAGCCACCACTCCGTCCCGCAGCCCTAACCGGCGCTATTGGCGTAGCCGATAACGCTCCCCCGTGAGTTACTGGCCGAGCGCCTCCCGGCTGTGTGGTCAGGCGGGTTTCCTGGCTACCGCGCAATAGAGCCACCGGGAGCCGTCAGAGTCCGCCAGCGCCGTGTCATAGCACTGCCACAGTCCCACCCAGGTGACCTCTGGCCCCGCTCCTTCGTAAGGCGGGAGGATCTCGAGATCGCCGATTATCTGGCGGAACTGGTCCTTGCTGCGGGGAAACCAGCCTCCGGTCCGCTCACCGACCGACCGCACGGCCTCGGCCGATAGCGGCGGCTTCTGATCGGCGGTCATGTGGGAGAGCGCCAGGTAGCTGCCCGGGACCGTCGCCGATATGTAGCGCGCGACGAGACCGCTCGGGTCTTCGTCGTCCCGGATCAGGTGCAGCAGGCCCGTCATCAGGACCGCGACCGGCTGGCTGAAGTCGATCAGCTGGTCCGCTGCCAGCGACTCCAGCACCGCGTCCACGTCACGGACATCGGCGACCACAGCGCGCACCCGGTCATCACCGGCCAGCTGGTACTGGCTGTGCCTGAGCACCAGAGGGTCGATGTCCACGTAGACCACCCGGGATTCCGCGGCGGTACCGAACACGATCTCATGCGTGCTGCCCGGGGTGGGCAGGCCGGACCCGAGGTCGATGAACTGCCGGATGCCGAGTTCGGCCAGGTACCTGGCCGCCCGCTGGTGGAAGCTGCGGTTAGCCCGGGCGGCGTCGGGCAGTTCCGGGGCGCGGCTCACCATCATCTCGCCCAGATCCCGGTCGACCTGGTAATTGCTCGTGCCCCCGAGCAGCCAGTCATAGACCCGCGCGACGCTCGGAACCGAGCTGTCATCCCCTGCGATCTCCTGCGTGTCCGACATCAAGACCTCCGTCACTTTCCAGAGCCAATCATCCTCCTCGCGGGAGAGTGGAAGCGCACGGAACCCGCAAGCTGCCAGCTTGGCGAGCTGCGGGCTGATTGTCAGACCCTGTCTTTATGGTGGGAGAAAGCTTTGCCGAGCTTGAATCTCGCTGGAGCCGCCAATGTCCTTACCACCGGTCGGAGGCCCGACGCCGGGGCCGGGATTATCTGATCTGCCTAACGATGACCCGCCTGAGCTGCCTGACTGGCTTGAGGCCAACTGGCTTGAGTCTGAGCGCGACCTGGATCGTGAGGAACCGTCCGAGGCGGAGATGTTCGGGCTATGGCCTGATCCGCCGGCCGAGGCGCCCAACGACGATGAAGGCGGCGGGCCGGAGGTACTGGGTGCCGGGTTCACCCATGATCTGCCGTCGGATCCGCCGTTCGGGTTCGCGGCCGGTGGTCCGCTCGACTCGCTGGTCCCGAGTCCGGTGCTGGCGGGGTTTGCCGCCGACGCTTTTGAGTGCGGGCTCGGCAAGCTGTCCGACGACGAACTGGTGGGCGTCATGCTGGCCGCTCGCCGGCTGTCGTCGTGGCAGGAGGCGCTGCAGTTGACCGCCGTGTCCGAGTTGGATGCCCGGCGGCGTCGTCAGGCTGCTCGACCTGGTTCGTCGCGGGCGAGTGAGCATGTGTCAGAGGAGCTGGCCGCGGCACTGGTCTTGACCGCGCGGTCGGCGGATGCGCTGCTTGGTCTGTCGCGTGAGCTGGACCGGTTGCCCATGGTCCTGGCGTCGCTGCGGGCGGGCCGGATCGACCGCGCCCGGGCCATGGTGTTTGCCGAAGAGCTGGTCTTGCTCACCAAGATCGAGGCTTGCGCGATCGCGATGGCGCTCATCCGACCGGCGGAGAAGATGACGACGAGTCAGCTGAGGGCGGCGATCCGGGCGCTAATCCTGGCGGCGATTCCGGGGTCGAAGGAGGAGCGAGACCGAAGGCGGGCTGAGCGGGCGCGTCGTGAGGCCCGGGTGGAGGTCTGGCCGGAGAGCTCTGGCAACGCGGCGATTGCCGGCCGGGAGTTGCCGGTTAATGAGGTGATCGCGGCGGATCAGCGGCTGACGGCAATCGCCAGGAAACTGCGGGATGCCGGTGTTCCTGGCGGCCTGGAGAAGTTGCGGGCCGTGGCGCTCAGCGCACTGTTGACAGGCCGCGATCTGGACACACTGCTCCCCGACGCCGAGGCCGCCGACCTGGGCGCCGCGACTGGCGACGGCCCGCCTGCCACTCGATGGCGTCCGGCTCCCGGTGAACTGGCTTCGCTGTCCGGTTCGGTCAACCTGACCATGCCTCTGGCGGCTTGGCTAGGCTCCTCCGATGCCCCAGGTGAGGCCGCCGGCTATGGCCCGCTTGGCGCCGACGATTGCCGTGACCTGGCCGAAGACCTGGCCGCAGTCGGCAAGGGCGTCAAATGGTGCGTCACGCTCACCGATCCCGATGGCAGAGCCGTCGCTCACGGCTGCGCGCGGGCTAGCCCAGGCATCAAACCGGGCTCGGTCAGGGCCTGGCTCGCCAAGGTGAAGCTGTCCCGGATCGAATGCGGCACTTGCACCCACGAACGCCAGACCAGGGCGTACCGGCCCCCTGAACTCATGCGCCACCTGGTCAACATCCGCCAGCGCACCTGCGCTTTCCCCGGCTGCCGGCGGCCAGCCGAACGCTGCGACCTCGACCACACCACGCCCTTTGACCAGGGCGGACGGACTTGTCCATGTAATTTGTCCCCCTTGTGCAGGAGGCATCATCAGGCCAAGCAAGCCCCCGGCTGGCACCTGACCCAGCCAGAACCCGGCACCCTGGTCTGGACCGCACCGCACGGCCGCACCTACGTTCGCGAGCCCGACCCCTACCCGGTCTAGCTGACTAGCCCAAACCCTCGTAGGCGGCCATGATGATGCCGAGCCCGCGATGGGCGCCGGTCGCCTGGTCGAGCATCTGGTTCATCACGTAGGCAACGCTCATCCCGGCGTCGAGATCGACGATGACCAGGGAGCCACCCCATCCGCCCCAGCCGATGGCCCGTCCGAACATGCCGTAGCCCATCGCCCACTGTGTCTGCCTGCCGAGGGCCTGATCGAGCCCCTGGTACTGCTCCACGCGCGCGACCTCGCAACCGGCTGGTGAGAGCAGGCGGGTCCCGCCCACAGTTCCGCCGCAGGCCAGCACCGACTGCACGGCCGCGACTGAGCGGGCATTGCCGAATCCGTTCGCGGACGGGATCTGCGCCCGCCGCCAGGCCACGGTGTTTCCATCGCTAACCCTGATGCCGACCGCCTCCGGCCCTGGGTCATCGCTCGATGATTCCGCGGATGCGACCCAGTCCCCGGACGGCGAATCCGGTGGCACGAGCACCGGTGCGACCCGCGGGTCATGTTCAGGCGGCAGCCCGAAATAGAAGTCGGCGCCCAGTGGCCGCCACTTCCTCAGCGAAAAACACGCCAGGAGCTCGGCCCGTAATACGCCGGATTACTTCGCCCAGGATGAACCCCTGCGTCAGTGAGTGATACCCCGCTTGGGTTCCCGGTTCCCAGCTCGGCGCTTGCGCCGCCAACCGTGCCGTCACCTCGGGCCAGTCGTACAGCTCCGTAGCCGACACGGGCGCATCGAAGTCCGGCAGCCCTGCGGTGTGGGCCAGTACGTGTCGGACCAGCACGCCCTCTTTGCCCGCAGCCTCGAACTCGGGCCAGTACTTGGCCACCGGCGCTTCGAGGTCAAGCAATCCATGGTCGGCCAGGATCAGTGCGCAGAATGCCTGCTTGGTCTTGGAGACCGAATACACGCAAGTGATCGTGTCGCGCACCCACGGGGCAGTGCGGGCCGCGTCGGTGTAGCCACCCCAGATGTCGACCACCGGCTCACCATGGAGGAACACCGCCGCCGATGCACCGACGTCAACGGTGTCCAGCAACTCAGCTAGCGTCTTGCGAACCGCATCGAACCGCTCGTCACACTCACCATGCTCGGCCACCGGCATAAGGTAGCCGTCGCCGCCTGGCTGGCCAACTGAATAAACCGGCTCAACCTGGCCATTCCTCGATCGCGAGTTCCTCCACCGCCTGCTGACCGTTCCGGAATCAGCTCGGCCGGGGCCGCCGCGACCGTGGCGGCGAGCTGCGAGAACTGGACCGGGACGCAGCCACCCAATCCCGGTACCGACAGCAACGCGCTCGACAGTGTCGCCGTCCTGTCCGCCTGCGATGCCTGGGCGGTGGGTTTCAGCACCGGCGGCGGCACGCTGCAGACCCTGATCGAGCACTGGAACGGTCACTCCTGGACGGTCACGCCCAGCCCGAGCCCGGGCACGAGCGGTCGGCTGCGCAGCGTCCGAGGCAGTGCTCCCAATGACATCTGGGCGGTCGGCGACTACAGCGACGGCGTCCTGGGCCATTCGCTCATCGAACACTGGAACGGACGCCTCTGGCGACAAGTGAAGAGCCCGAATCCCGGCAAGGCAGGTTCCCAGCTCACGGGCGTGCGCGCGGTGTCCGGCAATGACGCTTGGGCCGTGGGTAGCATCGACACTGGTTCGGCGAGCAAATCCTTGATCCTTCATTGGAACGGCCACGCCTGGAAGCAGGTCACCAGCCCCAACCCAGGGTCGAATAATCTGCTGAATGCCGTGACCGCGACCTCTCGCACCGACGCCTGGCGTGGCCACCACGGTCGGCAATGTCTGGGCCGTA
>WNEY01016443.1_pt1 | contig 11124 bp, 9 predicted proteins | sample 5400531 | NCBI WGS metagenome assembly WNEY01 (sample SAMN13153338, study PRJNA577476) | soil metagenome | isolation source: 200 cm saprolite under Douglas fir tree site 1 | place: USA:California | collected 2015-04-18
CTCATAGGGTTCTTGCCGTGTCCTGACCGCGGCGCTCCTGGGGTATCCGGAGGTCCGGGGTTCAAATCCCCGCCCCGACAATTTCTTGGATCGAGCGCTCAACAGTCGCTCAGGACTTCTTTCGACGCCTCAGGACGAGGACCGCGAGCGCTGCCACGACGATCGCGGCTGAGAGGACGATCCAGATTGTGTAGTCGGTAGGCGGCGGGGCCGTCACGAGGGCTTGCGCAATCGAGAATGTCCCAGAGATCGAGGCGGCGTTGCCTGCCGTGTCGACGGCCCACACCGTAAACGTGTACGTGCCCGCGGCGCCGAAGGTGCGGGCGGCCATCCACGACGGTCCGGCAACATTCGCCATCGACAGGTTGACGTCTGTCGAGGGCCCGACGATGTGGGCGTCGACTCTCGCGATCCCAACGTTGTCCGTCACGTCGGCCGTGATCGTCACGGTCCCGCCGAGATTCTGAATCGACGGGCTCGCAGCGACGTTTGTGATCGTCGGCGGCGTCGTGTCAGCCGTCGTCCCGGTCGTGAAGCGCCATGTTGCGGGTCCCGCGAAGGCGTTGCCCGGCTCGGAATCGTCCTTCGCGGTCGAGTTCATGTGGACCTCGAACGTCGTTGTTGGGTCCCAGAGGGCGCTCGGCGCGAACGTCGACCGGATTCGGTCGGGGGACCATGTGACTGTCCCGGGCGTCCACGCGCCGTCGGCCACGCGCATCACCGCGAACGCGTTCGAGGCGCCGCTCGCGGTCGCATTCATGCCTTGCGACCAGGTGACTTGGACGTTCGTGTTCCGTGCTACCCCCACCGCATTCGGGGCGGGCGAGCGGCTCGTGATCGCTGGAGGGGTCGAGTCGACTTCGAAAGGGGCGGAGAGGCTGTAGCCGTACGCCCCGAGCGTGTCTCGGGCGGTCACATTGATCCGCACGTCCGTCGCGCTAAATCCGCTTGGAGTCCACGAGAGGGTGTTCGGGTTCGCGGTGCCCGGCATGGGGCCCGCGATCGTGCCGCCCTGTGCCCCGCCGTTGTACGAGTAGTTCACCCAGACCGTCAGGCTCGTCGGCGGATCCTCGTCCGTCAAGTTGAACACGATGTTGTGGGCCGTCCCGCCGGTCCATGAGGCGAGCGCGCCCGGAGATGCGAACGTCGCGGAGGGCTTTCCGTTCACCACGAACACCCCGTACATGGGAGCTCCGGGGCGATAGACCCCGTTCGCGTCGGGGCTGTGGATCGAGCAGTAATAGTAATGGCTCCCAGACGCCCCCGTGGGGACGGTGAACGTAAACGTCACGTCCGTCCCAACGGGCGACGAGTAGTCCGTGCCGAGGTCGATTCGCCCGTTATTGTTGAAGTCGATGAACAGCCCATGGTCGGCCAAGTCTCCGCTGATCAGGTGCACCGTCACGGGTGCCCCCGCGTTCTCCGTGATCGTTGGCCCGGGATTCGTTTCGCCGCCGGCGGTGAAGGACCACCCGCCGGCAACGGTGCCGTACAAGGAGAAGGAGGTGGCCGTTGCGGTCGCGAAGGTCCCGGCCAGGGTAAGGGCCATGAAGGCTCCGAGGAGGGCGGTGGCGACGGCCGTCGCAATCGCGCGGGTCTCGCCTAGCCTCGGCCGTGGGCCGTTCGGGACAGGGACCCCCTTCACTTCTCGACCTCGACCCGCTCGGGTTCCATGCTCTCCGGGGGACCTTTGCGACCCTTGCGGACCAGGAGGGCCGCGAGGACCGCGACGAATACCGCGAGCAGGCCGACGGAGGTGTAGAACACGCTCGCGGCGACGGTGGCCGGCGGGGGCGCCGGGATCTCGTTCACGGTCACGGTTGCCGTGCTCGTGATGTTCACGCCGATTTCCGAGTGATCGTTGTTGTACAGCTTGACCTTGAGCGCGTGCGGTCCGACCGCGAGGTTCGTCAGGACGTACGACGTCGCGGCCGTCGCGGTGACGTACGTGCCGTCGACGAAGATGTGCACGTGGCCGCGGCCCGGTTCCGGCGCACCGCCGAAAGCCGCGCTGTCGAGGACGAACCCGGTGACGACCCACGAGACGTTCAGGCCCTGTCCGACGGTCATCGATGCGGGTGCGGACAGGACGATGGCGGGCGCTGCGATCGTGACGGTCACAGAGGCCGTCACCGGCGTCGCCAACGGCGTGTGGTCGTTGTTCCTCAGCTCCGCCCGTAGGGTGACTGCGCCGGCCGGAAGGCCCGTGATGACGACGTGGTCGTAGACGGTGGTTGTCAGGAGCGTGGCGCCGTTGTACACGTGGACGTGTCCCTGTCCCGGGATTGCGACGCCGGCGTAGTCCAGTGGATCGAGGCTGAAGTTCGATATCGCGAACCGCATGCGGAAGCCGAGCGTGCTGGCGGTCGCGCCGGTGACCGGCTCAAGGATCTTCAGTTCCGACGGACCGGCGATCACGGTGATTTGCGCGAATACGGGCGGACTGAGAGCCGAGTGATCGTTGTTCCGCAACTCCGCGCGGATCGTGTGGGAACCCGCGGTCAGCGAAGAGATGTCGAAGTACGTGGCCACGGTCGCGGCCGCGAGAGCGCCGTCGACGTAGTAGTGGATGTGGCCCTCGCCCGCGATGTTCGTCCCGCCGTAGTCCGCCGCGTCCAGGAGGAATCCGAGGACCATGACGGAGACGCGCGTGCCCAACGTGCTCACCGGCGCGTTATTGGCGGGGCCCTTGATCGTGATGCTCGGCCCCGAGGCGCTCACCGTGATCGTCGCGTTGAAGCCATATGGGTGCGAGGAGTCGGTGAAGAGGGAGTGGTCGTTGTTGTGGAGTTCCGCCTTGATCGTGTGCGCCCCCGCGACGAGGGGTCCCACGTCGAATGTCGTCGAGGTCGTGGTGCCGATCAGGCTCCCCCCATCAAAGACGTGGATGTGTCCTTGGCCCGGGACGTTCGTCCCGCCGTAGTTCGCGGGACTGATGTCCAACCCTTGAACGGCGAGCTCGAGGCGGAATCCACCCGTTGAAACCGCCGCGCTGTTCGCCGGCGTCAAGATTGAAATCGAGGTCTGGGCTACGTTGACCGTCACGGTCGCGTTGAAGCCGAAGGGGTGGGCCGGGTCCACGTAGAGGGAGTGGTCGTTGTTGTGGAGTTCCGCCTTGATCGTATGGGCGCCGACCGGCAACGCGCCGAAGTCGACATAAGGCGTCGTGCTCGTCGCGGCGAGGCCGCCTCCATCGATGAAGTAGTGCAAGTGGCCGTGACCCGGGATTCTCGCGCCGGCGTAGTTCTCCGAATCGAGCTCAATTCCGGTCACCGCCACCGTGAGTCGAAACCCGGAGGCGCTCACGCTCCCGCCCGACGAGGGAGCGATGATTCGGACCGACGGGACGACACCCACTGCCGGGATCGTGTCGTTGTATCCGAACGGATGGGTCGCTGTTTTGACCAGAGAATGGTCGTTGTTGTGCAATTCGACGGTCAAGGTGAACGGCCCGGGAAGAAAACTCGACACATCGGCGTAGAGCGCGGTGCTCGTCGCGAAGAAGGCACCGTCTCGGAGGAGGTGGACGTGGCCCTGTCCGGGGATGTATGGTCCCGCGTAGTCGGCGGGGTCGAGGGAGAAGTTCGTGATGCTGTACGCGAGGCGAGCACCGGCGGTGCTGGCCATGAGGGGACGGCCCGGGTTCAAGAACTTGAGTTCGGGTTCCCCTACCTTGATCGTGATGTTGTTCCACACCTGCGGGCTGAAGGAGGAACCGTCCGTGCAGACGAGCTGCGCCCCCAGCTTCGTGTGGGTTGTCGCCAGGGACGTGAGGGACGTGTTCGTGTCGCTCGTCTCCTGAACGAACACGTCGTTCAGGTAGAGCCGGGCGCGCCCGTGAGTCGGGTCGGCACACCCCGGCGAAACATTCGGGTCAAGGACGAAGTTCGAGACGCTCAGTTGGACCCGCGTCCCTTCGACGCCAAGTGAGGCCGCGCTCAATGGGTACACAATCCGGACGGTCCCCGTTGTCGATGCCGCGAGGGCACGATCGGACGAGAGGACCACGGAGAACGCGACTCCGACGACGATGACTGCAATCAACCATGCGCGATGCAAGCGAACCTCCCCCAAGAACGGACGGAGCGACTCAAGGCATGACATAATAGGTTTTCCCCAATTCGGGCTGCGTCCACGCCGACCCGCGGACGTCTGCGAAGCGCGGGCCCCGGGACGGTTGCCTCGATTCGAGGAAAACGTCCGCCTGGTTGTAACACGCGATGTTACACAGCACAAAATACTGTGGCGGAGACTTCGCCCCCCTGCCTGAAAGGGCGCGAGGAGCGAGGAGGGGAGTCGCATGTCGGACCATCTCGATGCGCCTATGCTTAAGTCCCCGGGCGGGGACGCTGAGCTGGACATTACGGACCTGTACGTGTTCCAGAAGCCGGACGACGGATCGGACCAGGAAGGCGGGAAGTCGATCCTGATCCTGAATGTGAACCCCCTGACACTCGCCACCGAGTTCGAGACCGACGCGGTGTATCAACTGAACGTGGACACGAACGGGGATGCCCTGGCGGACCGCCGGTTTGACATCACGTTTTCCCCGAAGGGGGCGGCAGGCCAAACCGCGACCGTTGATCTCGTCGTGGGATCGACCAGGACGACGATCGTGTCAGGAGCCCCGGTATCGTTTGGGTCGAACGCGATCGTCACGGTCCGGGGGCCGTACAAGTTCTTCGCCGGGCTCCGCAGCGACCCGTTCTTCTTCGATCTGCTTGGATTCCTCAACAGCCTGCAGTTCACAGGCAGCGATTTCTTCCTCGACAAGAACGTGTTCGGCATCGTGCTCGAGGTTCCGAACAAGGCGCTTGGCACGAACCCGAACATAGGCGTCTGGGGGCGAACTGCGAAGCCCTTGAGCACGCCCGTGCAAATCGACCGGGTGGGCCGCCCCGCGATCAACACCGTGTTCAACCACGGCGCAGACAAGAACACGTTCAACTCGATCACCCCGGATCAGGACCGGACTACTCTCAACGCGGAGAACGTGACGTTCCTTCAGAGCTTCGAGTCAACGCTGATGACGCTCGGCGGTTACTCGCTAGCCGCCGCAACGAGCATCGCGGAGATCCTCCTCCCGGACATCCTGACGTACGACTTCTCGAGCTCCGCGGGCTTCCTGAACGGACGGAAGCTCGCGGACGACGTCATCGACACCGAGCTGGCCCTGGTGACGAATGGAGCACTGAAGACAGACAAGGTCGGGCCCCACACGGACTACTTGAGCCACTTTCCGTACCTGGGCACGCCGCACTGAGGGGATGAACATGGATCCGATAGACCGAAGGAAGTTCCTGAAGTTCGTGGGGATGGGATCGGGGATCGCAATCGCGGGTACGGTGGCTTCGAACGGCATCCTGAGCCTCCTCGGGAAAACCGGCGGCGGGGGCGCGACCGCTCCGAACGGCGCACTCAGCGCACGCGGAAACGCGGGCAGCGGGGACGCGATGCAGTTCCGCGCGATCGTCGGACTCCCGGCTTTGCCGTTGCCTGCGTATGCTTCGTACGTCCTCGAGGGCAGCGTGAACCCGGTGACCCGAAGCGGCGTCGTCAGCCGGACCGTGTTTGCGGGTGCTCCGGGCGCGATGAGCGACATTGCCCTTCCCGGTCTCTCGCAGACGATTCGCGTGACCGATGTAAGGCCTGCTCGGGACGGCCTCCGGATTCAAGGCTTCATCGGGGATCGATCCCAGGTCGGGCCCGGTGAAAGCCAAACCGTCGAGATCCTCGTTGACCGAGCTCGCGGAATCGTCCGCGCGCCTTTCTCCGGGTCGAAAGTCACCCTCAGCCTGCAAGCCTGAGTCGTTACGAACGGGTCCCGCTCCCCCGTTGGAGCTTGCTCGGCCGTTCTTCATTTTCGTGCATTGATGCACGTCCGCTCGGGCCGCGAAGCCCACAGGGAGGCATCGCGGATACCCGGGGCCTAGAAACTATTGTATCGAACCAAGTGACATTCCGCTTATTACTTCGATGGGTCGGTTCGAAAATTGTCCCAACAGGGCTATCACCCAAGACAGGGGGCTGGCGGCCTAGGAGGTGAAAGCACCATGGAAGCGACCCGCGCGAAGTCAGGCGCAGGGTTCGGCCAATCGTGGCGCGAACTCTCGCACACGCCGACGTACCAAGTGCCAGTTGTGCTTGGCGCGTTCGTGGCCCTCATCACGGGCATCCTGACTTATCTGTTCGATGCGTCGAAAGCTGGCGCGATCGTGTCCGCGACCACCGCAGAGGCCTACTTGGTCATCTTCGGCATCGTCGGCCTGATCGGCTACGCCGTGTCGAAACAGAACGTGCAGAATGGCTCCATCGTGGCCATGATCGCCGGTCTGGCAATCGTGGTCCTGGTGGCGACGCAGCTGGGCCTGTTTGCAGGCCTGCTCCTCCTCGCCGGAGCCATCTGGAGCCTCGCGTCGACCCGATAGATCGACGGGAGCGAGGCTGAATCCTTTTTTCTTTCCTTATTTCTTCTCCTACGGTTTCTTCCGTTGCGCCGAGGCGGAGCGCCACCTCAGCGCACAAGGATGTCCATGTAGAGCTTCCGACCGAAGAGGTACCCGACGACCCCCACGAGGACCGCGACGGGAATCACGACGTGGACGTCCGGCCATGCCGCGTAGATTCCGAACACGTCCGAGAGAATCCGGGCGCCGACATGTTGGGGCGACAAGACGCTGATTGCGCGCGCGAATTGTTGAACTGCGAGGACCTGTTGAGGCGTCGGCCCTTGGGGGCCTCCAAGCGCCGCGACGAACTGGAACCCGATGGCGTTCGCCGCCGTCTCCGTGAGGAGGATCGAGGACAACAGGAACGCGCTCCCGAGGACGCTGGGGCTCACGATCATGCGGCCGACCAGGTGGGCTACGACGTGGGCGAGGAACACGCCCGTCGCGAGGGCAAGGAACGCCATCAACAAGGCCATGGCATGGATCGCGAGGAAGTCGCCAACGGGCCAGACGCCGTACACGAAGAAGGGCATGGTGAAGCCGAGAAACAGGATCGTGGAGAAGCCGGACGCGAGGATGAAGCTCGACGCCAGCTTCGCGATCGTCACGTCATTCATGTCAACGGGATAGAGGATGATCGAACGGATTGTGCCGCGTCGGATCTCGCCGCCGTGCACGTGCGAGAACGCCAAGCCGAGGATCATGGAGGCGAGGAACGCAGACACCGCGTACAGGCTGCGAAGGTTGCCGTCATACCAGGTGAACGGGATATGATACAGGTCGTTCATTCGGCGAACGCTGCTCGCGACCGATGTCATCGCGAGGAACTCGGTGGCGGAAATGATCAGAACCGCGATCCACCACCATTTCGTGACCCTGAGATCTTTCTCGACGATCGCCTCGATCCGCTGAAGGCGGTCCGTCCACTCCATCAGGAAGCACCCCCGGGCGGGGCCTGCGGCGTCCCCACGGTGATCCGAGAGTAGACGTCTTCCATGGTCCCGAGGCCCTTCATTTCGAGGAGGTCGATTCCGGCTTCGGTGAGGGCGCGCGCGATGCGCGCCGCATCGCGGCGGGCGAGGAGGCCGATCCGGATCAGTCCTGGCCCGCTCCGCTCCAGGGTCTGGTGGGGGATCGGCTCGAGGACCGTCATGGCCCGTTCGACATCGCCGACCTCGAGCTGGTACGCCGGAGCCAAGAGAGTTTCCTTGAGCTCGCGCGCGCTGCCCAGTGCGACGATCCGCCCGCGATGAATGAACGCATACCGATCGACGATCGCCTCGCTCTCGAGGAGGTTGTGGCTCGTGAACAGGATCGCCCCGCCACGGGCCGCCCAGTTCCGTAACGTCGTGCGCAGCCCGATCCGCATCGTCACGTCGATGTTCGAGAACGGCTCGTCCAAGAAGAGCACCTGGGCGGGCTGCAGGAGGACCCGCGCGAGCTCCGTGCGCTGCCGCTCGCCCATCGACAGCTTCCCGATCCGGCGATCCGCGTGCTGCGTCTGCTCAAGGACGTGCATCGCCCCAGCCACATGTTCGGGGACCTGAGCCCGCGGGATCCCGGACATCCGCGCGAAGAACACGAGATAATCGCGGACCGTCATGTCCTCGTACGGCGAAGGGAGGTCGAAGAGGATCCCGAGCCGTCTGCGCACTTCGTTCGGTTGGGTTCGCACGTCAACTCCGCACACCGTCGCTTGTCCTCCGGTCGGACGCGTGAGGCCAGATAGGACGCGGAGGCAGGTCGTCTTCCCTGCGCCGTTCGGGCCAAACAATCCGAAGACCTCGCCCTCGCGGATCTCCAGGGAAACCTGGTCCAAGGCTCGAATCCGCGGATAGTCCTTGATGAGATCGCTCGCCTGGACCAGCATCTTCCGCCCGATGTCCCCGCCCTTCAATAAGGATTCCGGCTTTGTAAGGGAGTGGCCTCAAATCGGGGCGGTGCGCTCCGCGCGGAGGTCTCCGTGGGGCAGGTTGACACATGGGTTGGCACACCCCGCCACCGCTATGGAGTGAGCGCGCTGGAAATCTGTAACACGGATTGTTACAACGTTGCTAATAGGCCGTAACAACCATCTCGTCGATGAATGAAAATCTCCGAAGCGTCGGAGGCCTTTCAGCGGCTAGGCCTGAGCCGGTACGAAGCGCTCGTTTTCGTGAACCTGGCGCGAGCGGGCGCGGCGACGGCGGGGGACCTCGCGCGGGCAAGCGGCGTGAACCGCGTCCAAACGTACCGCGCGTTGGAGAGCTTGGAAGCGCGCGGGCTCGTCGAAGTCACCCTGGATCGGCCGCGGCGGTATGCGGCTCGGGCCCTGAATGACGTCTTCGAGATGATCGCGGACGAGAAACGCTCGGAACTCGAGAAGCTCGAGGCGGTTCGGAAGACCCTTCTGGAGGCCTGGCCCACGATTTCGGGGCGCACCCGGGAGCCACCGTCCGTTCGACTGCAGGTGATCAAAGGCCGTGCCCAGATCTATCGGACGCTCCGGCAGTTCGTCGCCTCCGCGAAGGAGGAGGTCCTCGCCTTCACGACGACGAAAGGTCTTCAGCGGTCGTACCGCGCAGGGATCAACGAGGTGCTCGTCGAGGCGATGCGCCATGGCGTGAAACCACGGCTGCTGGCGGACATTGACGCGACGAACCAGGTCCTGATGGCCCGCGTCGCGAGGGTCGTCGCGCTCCGCCATGTGGACCGCCAGCGGGCGCGATTCATCATCGTGGACCGCGAGGCGATCCTAGCATTCCTGATCCAGGACGAGAGGACGATCCGCGGGGAGGGTGAGACGGCGCTCTGGACGAACAGCCCGGACTTCGTGAAGGCCCATCGCGACTTCTTTGAGAAAGCGTGGGTAGCGGCGGTGCCGGCCCGGCGTCGACTCGCGGCGTTGCGTCCCCATTAAGAGCTGACCTTCGACGGTATCGGATTTGGGAACGCTCACGACTTGGGGAAAGCGTTAACGTCATCCGCGTTGTTGCGCCCGGACGGAGCGGAGGACATGAAGAAGGTGCTCGTCGTCCTGGCAGTGGTGTTGATGAGCGTTGTGATCGCGGGGCGAGCCTCCGCAGGTGGCGGCACGGGTGGTGCGCCTCGGATGGGCTCGCTGAGCGGCAGTCAGGAAACCGGCGCCGCGGACCCCGACGGCAGCGGGTTCGCGATGGTCACCCTGAACGTGGGCCAAGACCGGGTGTGCTGGACGGTCACGTGGGCCGACATCGACACGCCGTTCGCGTATCATATCCATCATGCGCCCGCGGGCGTTGCCGGCCCTGTCGTGCTCCCGTTCAAGGTAGGCGGTGACTTCGTCCCCAGCGGGTGCCGGTCCGGCCTCGACGACCCGGCGTTGCTTCAGGACATCATCGACTTCCCGGACCAGTACTACGTGAACGTCCACAACGCGGCGTTCCCGGGTGGCGCGATTCGCGGGCAACTGAGCGTGCCGGGCCAGTCAGGCTAGGTCCGTCCAGCTGCTCCCGGCTGGGGCTGCGTTCCGTTCGTTCGGGGCCGGCCCAACCATATCTCGCGGCTTGAGAGCGTCTCGCGCCTTCATGCCGCAGGCGCCTCGATTGCGGCGCAGATCGCGTCGAAATCCCAGAGTCCGGAGGGCTTCGGCGGCTTCGCCTTCAGATGGTCGAGGTGGCCTTCCCGCGCTAGGAGGTTCACGATCCACGCCGTGTACGCGGGCGAGCCGGTCGCCCCGGGCGAGTTGTAGTTCGTGATGTGGAACGAATGAGGTCCGGGGATCTCGATCGCTTCCTTGATGAAATTCCCGTGGCGGTCGACGACCTGCGCCCGCACGCCCGCGGTCCCGGGTCGGGTGAGGTCTTCCACGCGGAGGTCCGGGAGGAACTCCCGCACGCGCTTCGCCATCGCCCGCTTCGAGATTGACGAGGCCCATTCCTGGGTGGCGAGCGTCATGAACTCCGGATTCACGAGGACCGCGAGCTTGTTGCCGACCGGCGACTCGAAGAATTTCTGCACGAGGTCCGCGGGGTCGTCGAAGAAGCCGCGGTACGTGTACGGCCCCGGGACGGGCACGGCATTCGGTCCGATCTCGCGCCGGCCGTCCGCACGGACGATCCAGTGCGGATCGAGGAACGGGAGCTCCGGATGGCGGGGCACCGTGTACAGGTTCCGGCTGGAAAGGTAGTACCGCGCGGCATCCACCTCCCAGTACTCCCCTCGGAAGTAGAGGTCCGCGTACTCGAGCGCGACGCCGAGCCCATGGGCAATGTCGATCGAGTTGCCGCCCGCGGCGTTGATCAGGAACTTCGTGAGGAGCGGCTCTCCCCAGGTCCCGACCGACACGCGGATTCGGGCCCTCGGGTCGACATAAACGCGATCCTCGCCTCCAGCGGGCGCGATGTGGCCTTCGAGATGGTCCCCCGCGACGTCAATCGACTCGAGGTCGGCCCCCAGGAGAAATCGTGCGCCGGCGCGTTCCGCGTCGTCCCGCAAGGCCTGTGTGAAGGCCTGATAGTCCACGCTCGTATCCGTCTTCGACCAGATCGCGCCATGGCAGCGCACATTCGGTTCGAGCTGTCGCACATCGCCTTCCGTCAGGAGGGAGAGCTCGTCGTCGCCCATCCCGTTCGCGAGCCCCCACTTTCGGTACGTCTCGAGGTGGGGGACCCGATCCTCGCGCGTCGCGATCTCGAACGTGCCCACGGGCACCCAC
>WNEY01004023.1_pt1 | contig 11122 bp, 15 predicted proteins | sample 5400531 | NCBI WGS metagenome assembly WNEY01 (sample SAMN13153338, study PRJNA577476) | soil metagenome | isolation source: 200 cm saprolite under Douglas fir tree site 1 | place: USA:California | collected 2015-04-18
CAGCAACAAGTCAAATTACGCTTCACCTCGGTTAGTTAGTTACTTTTCTAAAGTATTTAAATAGGCAAGTACCCAAACAGTAACGGAGTTATAAGATGGTAAGGACGAAGGAAGGAGAACCCTGCTGTATCTGCCCATGTCCGTGTGAAGGCATAATCGAGATCATCGGCAAAAAATGGGCGCTATGCGTACTAGCCCTGCTGGGAAACGATGGAACCCTGCGCTTCAACAAGCTATCCCAAAAACTTCTAGGAATCAGTGCGAAGACACTGACAGAAGTTCTGAAAGATCTTCAGCGAACCGGGCTAGTTAGGCGTCAAGCCTTCGCCGAGATCCCGCCACGAGTGGAATATCATCTGACGAAAGAAGGGAATGAGTTGACTATGCTGGTGGCGCCGTTGATGGTCTGGGCCGACAAGATGACGGGGCTCGTCAAGCTGGAATCCTAGGCTGGTTGATTCTGGACTCGACAAGTTTTCCAGCTCGTTCCTCAAGCTGAGCGGCTTCCTTCCGAAGGTCGGAAACCTGTTTCGAGATCTTCTCCACATACTTTTGATCATCAAGACTTGGCAGGTTGATCAGAACATTGCTTGCAGCTCCTTCAACAGCCGCACGTGCCGCAGAGACTGCAGTGACGACATCGGAGAGCGCGTGGGTGGACCCTTTCTCCGCGACCTCCCGAGCCAGTCGCAAAACTCTGACTGAACAGTCGAGAGTTGAGAGCGGAATCTCAGATGCTTTGACAGTCGCTTCTTCTATCGCCTTCTTTCGAGCCTCAGGCTGATCCTTCGAGAGTTTGAACGCTTTCATCACCAAGTCAAAGGCCTCAGTATCCTCCACGACAAGGCGTAGAAGTTTCTGGCGAAGAGCGTCGCCCTCCTTCACCACCTCGTTGAGCCCCTCGACACCTGGGGGCGCCTCTTTCTTTCCCATCGTTATCCGCGCTACCATGCAGAGAAGACCAGCGGCAAGTGCTCCAATGTACGCGGAGACACTTCCGCCTCCCGGGGTCGCTTTCTTGGAAGCGACTTCCTCGCTGAACAAAGCCAAACTTTGATCCGTTAACGTCGAAGGCTGAGGTGCGAAGAGCTTCCTCTCCAAAACTTGATCCCGGCTGAAATTCTCGAGGCGCAAATAGAACTCTGCCGAGTCGACAAGGGAATCCATTGGCGCAAGCCCAACGATCTCGCTGCCAACAACTGGGACCCCGTAGCGATCAGCGAAGAGCTTGACCAACTCATACGCTTTGAACAATTGGCTTTTGCGATAATTCGTCAGGTTCATTGACACTTGAACTATTCCGCGCTCTTTCAGCCCGAATCCGAGAGCTTTTACGAACGCTAGCCCGCCATCTTTTGCCCGTAATTGATGGGCGATCTTCTTCGCGATATCTAGATCGCTCGTACCAAGATTGACGTTGTAGGCTATCAGAATCTCTCGGGCCCCGACAGCCGTCGCCCCCGCGGTGGCGTGGATCTTCTCGGGACCAAAGTCCGGTTTCTTCGCCGGGTCCTTACCAATTTTGTCTCGAAGGCCTTCAAACTCTCCTTCCCGGACGTCAGCGAGGTTTCGTCTTTCGAGAGTCGTGGCCGCTTCCTCGTAGAGGAAAACAGGCACGTGAAATTTCTCGGCAAACTCTTGCCCGAAAGTACGAGCCAGAGAAACACAGTCCTCCATCGTTACTCCGGATAATGGTACGAAGGGAACAACATCGACAGCGCCCATTCGTGGGTGCTCGCCCCTGTGATGTCTGAGGTCGATAAGTTCGATCGCCTTTTGGCTGGCAGCTAGAGCGGCGTCTTTCACGGGTCCAGGCTCGCCAACGAAACTAATCACGGACCGGTTGTGGTCCGGATTGGATTCCACATCGAGGAGTGTTACGCCAGGTGTTTTTCTTATCGTGTCCGCGATCGATTCGATGACTTCCTTTCTCTGGCCCTCACTGAAATTGGGAACACACTCAACTAGCCTCAATCCGGATCCCTCTGAAGCTACTCCTGCCATCTCGTCCCCTTAATAGTCAAGCGGGCTAGAGAAGCTCAATCCTATGATCAACTAGTTTCTCAAAATCTCCTCTGAAGAAGAAATCTCCCCGAAAGCGTCTTCCCTCGATGGCGTGTTTGTACCAGTATCTGTCGTCTTCCCACATTTCGTCAAATGGAGGTTGATAAATCGGATACCATCGGAGCTTGCCTTCTTTGCCCTCTTTGATGGTCCCGTGGAACTCGTTCGTTAGGAATACATGTGCAATCCAGTCCGGGTCTTGATGTTTGTCGTGCTTGAAGAAGATGAGCGTTCCAATTTTTCTTGGCTTTCGGATCTCTAGACCGGTCTCTTCGCGAACTTCTCGTATAACACAATGCTCAGCAGTCTCATTGGGTTGTAGTTTTCCGCCTGGCGCGTTCCATTTGCCGGCTCCGAAGAAGCCGGGATTCTTCTTCAGCAACAGAACCCTGTTGTCGTGGAGGATGAAGCATAGGGTCGCTTGAATCGTCATCGGAACAATTCAAGGGATGCGTTTCTGTTTGAGCAAGATTATGGCCTGCGCAAGGTCTCCTCCTGATTGTCGCAGCGCTTTCGTCGCCTCTTCACTGGAAACGCCTGCTTGTGAGGCGACAAGTTTCACGTCGTCGTCCGAACCTCCACCTACTCCTTCCTCTCTCATAGTTCCTCCTCCGACTTGGTAGACTGTCTGTCCTTGCACTGTCACAGTGGCCACTTCGGGGTTGTCGATGACAATCCTCTTGGTCGGGGTTTCCATGATCACTTTTGTGACGTCGTCTAGTTGTTGGACTTGCATGCCCATGCGTTGCATCATTCTGTTTGCTTCGCGGGGGTTGACTTTTCCTCGGCGCATCATAACGAAATCATTCTTTCCACCGGTCCGGTGATTGTTAAGCCTATTCAGAATCAGCTGCTCCGTGCCGGACCTTCACAGCTATCCCAATCTTGAAGCTCTGCATTTCTATTGCGTTAAAGAAGGATCTTCCGACAGCCAACAACCGGTCTCTCTTGTCCACCACCAGCACCTCCTCTTCAGGCCGCAGCTCAGGATCCACGCCGATTACATGTTTGGCGAACACGTTTCCGCCCTTTCTGATGAACGGCTCTACTCCGGGGGTAACCTTGACCCGTAGCTTCGGAGCCTTGAACACCCTCTTTAGTGCGAGGCCTCCATTCACGGTCAATGCAAGGAGCCCGTCCTTGGGACGGTAGGTTGCCAGTAATTTCCCGTCGTTGTAGACGTGGCGTATCCTGTGCGTGTTAGGGGATCGCACGATTAGTATTGACGGGGGAAAGGCCTTCTCAGCTCCTTTGCCGAACTGGTAGGCGGCCACGGCTCTTATCCTTCGTAGCTCGTGGAGCTGGGGTTTGACGGGTAGGAGGGGCATTCTTGTTCCGATAGCTAATTAAGCGGGGTCGGAGCCTATTTCTACTGTTTCTCGCCGCGAGGTCTTGTAATAGCCATTGTACTGTGAGGTTTGCGGGAGCGAGATAGTCGGTAAGCCCGGCAGGTCTCTTGTCGAAGGCGCGACCCTGATCGTTTGCCAGCAGTGTTCGAGCCTGGGGAAGGCGCTTCCCGGTTTTCCCGAGAGAAGACAAAGAAGACCCCTGCTCGGTTCGGTGCCGTCCCATACTAGAACTCCGATAGAGAGCCTGCCGAAAGCGGTAGAAGAGTCGGATCTAGTCGAGGATTATCCTGAGATCGTAAAGGAAGGTCGTGAGAAGCTGGGCTTGTCACAGACGGATCTCGCCTTCAAGGCGAAGGAGAAGGTGACGGTGATCCAGAAGATCGAGCTAGGCAAGATACTGCCCACAATGCGGCTGACCAAGGAACTGGAACATATACTACGGGTCAAGCTGCTTGCGCCGAGAGCAGAGCTTGAGGTTTCCACCATTCCGGTCAGGCAAGTCGGGCCTAGAGAGCTAACCCTCGGCGATATAGCGCTGGTAAGGCATAGGGAGACAGAGAACAAGTAACAGAACCCCGCGTAGAGCCGACCCTACACACCCACTTCCCATAACTCTCCCCTATTGCAAATCTCTCTTTTTCTGTAACTATTTTTTTCTGCTAACTATCATGTGACCCCCCGGGGTGGCTGATTTTCCCGCGTCCCGCCCTTCACGAAATCGCTCATTTTCCTAGGCTTGACCCCATCTGTTCAATGATAGGTGATTCTCTCGTAAAGCATTATTTACCATGAAATAGGCTCGCAACTATCATGGCTTCCCTCAGCCAGGCAAAGACGCTTGGCGGAATAGGCGGGATACTTGCCCTGCTGTTCTGGCTTCCCGCCCACGTGGGGATCGTCTTTTTGATAGTAGGACTCGTTTTGATGCTTTTCGCTGTGAAGAATATTGCTGACACGGTGGGAGACCAAGCGATCTTCAGCAATATGACGTACTCGGTTGTCTTAGCAATCATAGGACCAATTATCGCCACCGTGGTCCTGCTCGCCGCTGCCGCGTCACTCTTCAGTGCTTTCAGCGGTTTCACACCAGGAACAATGAGTATCCCCGGCGGATTTTGGGCCGCACTTGGGTTCGTGATCTTGGCGGGCGTCATACTATGGGTTTGCATTCTGATCTCAACGGTTTTCGTCAAGAGAAGCTACGACGCCATAGCCTTGAAATTGAGAGTTGACATGTTTCGGACCACGGGCCTCCTGTTCCTCATCGGAGCCGCCACGCTAATCTTCCTCGTAGGTTTTGTGATACTCTTCATTGCCGCAATCCTCCAGATCGTAGCCTTCTTCTCGATCCCAGAACAAGTCCCGTCGCAGATGCCTCCCCAACCAGTCTGGGGACCGCCAATGCCGCCGGCACCGATGCCACCTTCCCAAGCCCCGACGCAATAGGGTTCCCTCCGAGCCCGCCCTCGTTAAACAGAGAACATCTAGCCCACCTTTGGGCTTATGAGGAAGGAGCCTGTCGCAACACGCAGGCTCCCGAAAAGATGACAGTGAGAGCAGCGCCACTTGCTGTGCCTGAAGAGGTCTTCTTACGGGATACAGACCGAAAACGGGTCAAGAAAGGTCTCCTCGGCGGGTCGGAAGAAAGGATCGTTTTCGCCAAAACGATCTTTCTACCCTATCTAGACTTTACCTATCGCTTTCCAGCGGAAAAAGGCCTCCTGTCGAAGCAGACGGTGATCAGCGAAGGTCGGTCAACTATGCTGGCTTTGCGAGAGGCGAACTTCGGTTTCGACCCCAGGCTGGTTGCGCTGGCTCCAATGCTCGCTGAGATGGAGGAGGACTCCAGATCGGTCATTAGCGGCGTTGACTCCACGGTCTTGGTGAGCGAGCGATTAGCAGAACTCAAGAATCTCTTGAGAGATTATGAGGCACAGTCAGAGGAGAGGTTGAAACAGTATGAGGCTCTCCCGAAGGAGAGTCCCGCGAGGGAAAGTCTGAAGGAGAATATTGAGTTCCTGAGAAAGACGAAGTTGTTGCGATGGAAGATGTTTGCCGACGGACTGCAGCTTCCATCGAGGTTCGATCTGGACAAGCTAGAACTTTTGGACGGGACCTTGTTCTACATGCCCTTTTTCATTGCAAAACTTGTTCGCGGTGGAGAGAGACGATACATTGTGTGGAACCGCGAAGGAAAAGAAGACGACACGATTGCTGACGAGCTTACAAAGAACCACAAATTCCGAGACCTCATCGAAACACATGCTCTCTCCTAAACCTCACAGTGATATAGAGGAAGATACTCTCACAATCTATAGCTGATAGGATTGGCTTACTGCTGGAGGTGCGGTGCACAGCTTTACGACAACTCCTCATACTGCCATAGCTGCGGGGCGTCAGCCAAACCCTCTCCCACTTCCGCTATAGGAGCCCAAACCGGGTTCGAACGCCTGAAAGACGACAAGGAATTCCAAGACCTTTGGGTGAAACGCATTGTCGCCTACGTAATCGACGTAGTCGCGGTATCGGTTGTGGTCTATTTTCTCCTGCTTGTCGTAGCCTTGCCAATTGTTCCAGCGGTCTTCTTTGGCCAGACATTTCCCTTTGTATGGTTCTGGGGGTTCTGGCTCGGAGGAATCGCATCCTTGATCATTCTAGCCTACTTTGTCCTAGCCGAGGCAGTGTTCGAGCGGACCCTCGGGAAGGAGCTGCTGGGCTTGAAAGTGACAAGGCTGGACGGTAAGCGCGTGGACCTGTGGTCCTCATTTGTCAGGAACATCTCCAAGATCTCTTTCGTGCTACTGGTCATCGACTTGGCGGCAGGTCTCGGGACCCATGGGGATGGCCGGCAAAAATACAGCGACCGCTACATCGGAACCACGGTCGAAACCACGAGCACGAATAGAATCATCCCCGACCGGATATAGATCGTTGCTACCCCGCCAAGCAGGGGCGTTTGATGCATGTTCAACGGAGATAACTGAAGGCCATTTTGCAATCCATCGGCTAGAGACTTGAACAGTGTTTAGTTAGCCAATGGAGAGATAGCCAAACCTGTCCTGAGGATTTCCTACACCGAGGCTACGGGGACGGGCTGATCACTGAATGGGAGTTTTTTCCGCTATTTCGATCTTACAGTGTGCCGTCCCGTGGTGTCTGACTGGTGTTCTCAAACCAGTCCTCTTTCGCTTCATCTCCTGGGCGTGAAGGAGAGGCTGGCGTTGAATTGCTATGCTTTCCCTTTCGAGCTGGTTGCTTCTCCGGTTTCTCGGTTTCCTTGTGATTGTTTTGTCTCTTCATCTTCTTTTCAGACGGTGGTGTCGTCCCCTTCTTCGGTTTTTCTGAAGTCTGATTCTTCTTACCCTCGGGCGGGGTCAATCCTCGGCCTAATATTTTGGCTCCGCAGTTGGGGCAGTTCTTTACCTGCTCGTCTTTGGTTTCGAAGGCTCTGTTGCATCCAAAGCAGACTATGAGGCCGAAGGTCGTTTTTGCATTGTCGGTAAGCTGTCTTAGCTCGCCGTTATCGGCGAGGTTCTGGTCTAGCGGGATCTCGGCTATCATATGCTCTACCAAGAGGCCGGCGTCCAGGATCTTCTTCGCAAGCTCGTCCTGCCCGGCATTCTCAGCATCGAGCCATTTCTCAAGTGCTATGTCTTCAATGTCAGTGAAGAGCCTTACCCTCGCAAACGTGCCACTTGTCAACGCGTCTCAACAAAGCCAGTTATGCCCGGATTCTCGGATTTAAAAACAGAGTAACCAGTCCTACGGCTCTACCTGCGCAAAAACTGGGCGATGTTGCCGTGACTCAGCATGAAACGATGAACAAATTGATTAGATGAGCTTCATCGCAGAAGAAATTTTCACTCTTTCCTTCCACCGAATCATAGGATGCCGGAAACACGAAAACGAGCTTATTATCCCCGAGAAGCGCTCAATCGCATTGGAAGATTCCAGTTTTTGAAAGGCAGGCTAGGTAAAGGAAGAGAAGCCGGATCTCGCGAGGGTCGTATGAAGAGCGACAATCCTCACGACACTCTGGAGAACTCGATTCTTGGCAACCCTATAGACGAGAACACACTGACGAAATAACAAGGTCACCCGTTCTAGCATTTGAAGACCTGAAGACGAGTCGAGACTTATCCAGATTAGCCCAAAATGAACCTTAATCCACAATCTGGGACGCCGTCTAAACTCTTCCCTGAGAATCGTTCGGGTTTGGCTGAAATAATGGCGAGTTTTGCCTTGGTGTGTAAGCCCAGATCATACCCTGATCAGCGGGATTCGTTCATAATCGGTGCCAGATAGCAGCTGACCTGACGAAAAAAGGGGGTATTAGCCAAGCATCTTACGACGCAGGTCCGGTTCCTTCGGACCGTGACGCGCTCTACAGTTTGACAGGGGTTCTATAGGAACTCAAGCCAATCCCTCTAAGCCGATTACCGATCTTCGCAATCACTCCTGGAGCATCAGTGCCAATCTTGCATAGAAGGGATTGGACAAAGAGGGAGAGGCTTTCCACCTTCACGATATCGCTCTGTAGTCCCGCGGCTCTCACAGCGGTCTCTGCTTGTGTTTTGTCGGCTCCGACCACTATTACCCTGTCAAAGGGATATTTTCTCCACGAAACAAGACGATCTCTCGCCTCATCGTTCAGTTCTACCGAGATCTTCTCACCCTCAAGCTCCGTCACAATCATCTTCAAGGGCACATAGTCGACCAAACCATTTTCATCCAGAATCTCTCTAGAGGACCTAGCCTTTCCATCAGCCAGTTGCGCCCTCATCCTGTGAAGCGGGTAAAGAGCATCTTTGGGCGCAGGTTCCTGGATTCCAATGTCGATGTAGACCCCGTAGCCAATTCGACCAGCGCCTGTTACGAAGCCGTTAACGACGTCCCACTTTTCTAGCCTAGAACGGGAGACTGGTGGCTCACCATATTCTTGTTTGAGGAGGTTGAGAAATGCGTCCGCATCTTCTCCTTTAGCCCTGATCTGAAGCCAATATCCTTCGAGGCTGAACTCGGACTCTACATTGAGGCCTCTAGCTTGCCTCACCAGATTGTTTCGCAGGAAATGTGAGCCTTGCTTGAGAGCCTGTGGCGGAATTTTCTCGGCGAGGGTGGCGACCTGCCACTCCTCTACCAATTGCTGACGCTCCTGGAAAAGGTCAGATTTTATCAGGCGCGAAGGCGGCGGGGCGTTCCTGAAGCTCTGACTCTAGCTTTCGCGATAGATCCTCTAGCACTTGGACTGTTCTGCTGTTGTCCTCGCTGATTAGCGAGCCGTTGCAGCTACTGCACCGGAAGGCCGACTCCATGGCCTCCTCGAAAGTCACTCTAACGGTGAGGCAGCCTTTGCACATGAAGAAGCTGTGTCCCTTCTCGTATTCGAGGCGTGAACGCATCTTCTCCAACGCCTTTTTCTTCCGGCTCCGGACGAACGCGTCTAGCTGGTCAGGCTGCAGTTTCCAATGGTAGATGAACCAGCCCGTCTTCTCATCCCGACTCCTGACAACCGTGACCAGAGCATGATTGTAGAGCTTGTAGAGCACTCTGCGGGCAGCGTTCAGCTTGACGTTGGCGTTGACCGCGATAATATCATCGGTAGTCGTTCCAGCGTCGGACAGTGCCTGGACCACGCTGAGAGCTTCCTGCCCCCCAAAGAAGCTTGCCAGTCGTGCAAGATCATCATGATTAGACACCATACTCCCAAAAATCCCTCTTTACCACCCTATATTGCGCGCTTCTCCAATTTAATCTCTATTAGGCCTCAGAGACCCCACTCTCGTTATGGGAAGGATTGTGGTTCTTCGGATTGGGCACCGGTTCTTCAGAGATTCAAGAGTTACCACGCACGTGTGTCTTACAGCTCGTGCGCTCGGGGCTGACGGGGTTATCATAGCAGATAGGGAGGATAAGACGGTTGAAGCTACTATCAGAGAAGTTGGAAAGCGGTTCGGCGGACACTTCTCTATCGAATCTGGGAAACCATGGAAGAAAAGTGTTCGAGAGTGGAGGCATAACGGTGGGAAGGTCGTCCATCTAACGGCCTATGGCTTGCCATTACCCGACGTGATTCAGGAGATCCGGGAGCCTTCAGGAGATCTTCTTGTCGTAGTGGGGTCCGAGAAGATGCCTGGAGAGATGTTCAAATTGGCGTCTTGGAATGTTAGCATAACATCTCAGCCTATGAGCGAGATCGGGGCTCTCGCGGTCTTCCTCGACTGGTACTTTGAACATCGTGCCCTTGACGTGATCTTTCCAAATGCACAGGTCCGAATCGTGCCATCTCATGATCGAAAAAGCGTGGAGCAAGTTGTGCCAGACGGAGGCTGAACCGCTGTAGAAGAGAGAGAAGATGCGAGGCTCTTCAAAAATGCAGTTATGACATCCTAGGAAACATCGTAACGCGTTCTATCGAAACCTTTACTCTCATCGCCAGTTGAAAGCCCATTGTTTTTGAACATCTACAAGACATAGAAATCAAAGAGGCCCCAATTCAGATGAAGCTTGCAGTACTAAGCGACTTTGATGGCACAGTTACTCTCAACGACACGTTCGAGAATGTTGCGGAGAAATTCGCTGAGGGCGACTGGAGAGCTGTTGACGATCAATACGTCAAAGGGGAGATCACACTTGAGGAATGTCTCCGAAGACAGGGCGGGATGGTGAGAGTGTCAAAATCCCAGATCTTGCACGAGCTGGACCGAGTTACCAAGTTCAGGCCCGGCTTCGACAATCTAGCCGAATACTGCAAGACAAACCACTATCCGCTCGTCGTGGTTAGTGCAGGTCTGGATTTCGTCATCAAACACTTTCTAACACGCCAGAATTGGAATGATAAGGTGGAGTTGTTCGCGGCAGCGGCGAAATGCACGCCGAAAGGTATCAAATTCGACTTTCCCAAGCTAAAGGACAAGCGGTCCATGAACTTCAAAGACGACACGGTTAGGTACTTCAAGACGAGGGCTGATACAGTCGCTTACGTTGGGGATGGACGATGGGACCTACACGCGCTAAGAAACGCAGACTTGAGGTTCGCGATAAAGAACTCTAAGCTCGCAGAGCTATGCAAAGAGCAGGAGATCCAAGCAGCTACAGTTGCCGATTTCACAGAAGTGGTCACCTCTCTTCAGAAAAGAATGTCCGAACGAGATTCACAGCAGGGAGAAAGTGAATAGTAGACGTCTCCGTTCGGTCCTTTCTATTGCGTGTTCAGATGGGATCTGTCGAAGTTCAACTACCCTGATCCTAACCAAACCGCAGGGATACGAGTCAGGTTTGCATCAGAAGGCGAAATAGGATCTGCAGCTGAAGTATGGTACGAGGGTCTCAGAGAGGAGGAGGGTTCTCCATGGGAGAATTACCTAAAGAAATGGACACCAAGCAGCGCCGCAAGATGGTTTGTGGACTCTAAGAAGCGACTGGGCGCGAAGATGTTGGTCGCAGAGAAGGAAGAGAAGATTGTCGGGATCAACGGGATAATCTCGGAGAGAAACTCAGGCAAAGGACGGGTTTTCACCGGGATAGTGGTCTCGCCTAGCTATCGAAGGCAAGGAATCGGGTCTCTACTGCTTCACCGGACGCTCTTGCACCTGAAGAAGGAAGGCCTTCGATACGCAGAAGTGGAAACCATTCAAGGAATACCGGCGGCGAAATATCTCTATTCGAAATATGGGGGAGAGAGGATCCAGGTTCCAGCGTAGGAGAAT
>WNEY01004024.1_pt1 | contig 11121 bp, 12 predicted proteins | sample 5400531 | NCBI WGS metagenome assembly WNEY01 (sample SAMN13153338, study PRJNA577476) | soil metagenome | isolation source: 200 cm saprolite under Douglas fir tree site 1 | place: USA:California | collected 2015-04-18
GTGTTGACGGCCTGATTCCCTGAGCATCCCGGCCGGGTGTCCGGCCACGATCTTTCGCGATGCCCACTGCCCAGGGGTCACGGGCGGGCCATGATTCATCTGTCCTGTTGAACGTTAAAGATCCCTCCTCGCCTTCGTTTGGTCGCGGTCGCGAGGAGGGATCGGAGGCGGTGTGTCGCCCGTGTCCATCGTATGGCCGTGCCCGCTGCCGGCTGATGCGTATGCGGCGGCCGGCCGGGAGGTGGAGGTTCCCCGGCCGGACTGCCCGTCGTGCGCGGGCCCTGTGGTGTTCTGGTCCGGCTACCGGCGGTATGTCCGGTCGGCGGGCCGGTGCCTGAGGATCTTCGTGCCGCGGGTCCGGTGCGGGCCCTGCGGGGTGACTCATGCGCTGCTCCCGGCGTTCGTGCTGGCCGGGCGGCTGGATACGGCGGAGGTGATCGGCGGGGTCGTGGCGGAGGTCGCCGGCGGCGGGGGCGGGGTGCGGCCGGCGGCGGAGCGGGCCGGGGTGCCGTATACGACCGCCCGGGGGTGGGTGCGGCGGTTCGGGGTCCGGGCCCGGGGTCTGGGGGTGGCGTTCGCGGCGCTGGCCGTCGAGCTGGGCGGGGAGCCGATCCGCCCGGCCGCTGACGCCCGCCAGTTCGCCCTGGCCGCGATCACCGCGGCGTTCGGCGCGGCGTCCGGCCTGCCGGGATGGGCCGCGCTGGGGCGGTGGCGGTTCGCCGGCGCGGTGAGCGGCGGGAGCCTGATCGCGGCCAACACGATCACGCCCTGGCTGATCGTCGGGAAACGGCGTTTCATGCCTCCTGTCCCGTTAATCACGGTCAGGAACGGAGGACGGCATGGACCGCAAGGGTCAGGAAGAGATCGCTTTGCACCGGTGGGCGGTGATCGCGGAGGCGGCCGGCGCCCGGCTGACGGCGGCGGAGCGCGGCGCGCTGGTGCGGCAGATCGCCGCGCGGGAGCACCAGCACCCCGACGGGTCACGGCGCCGCTACTCGCGGGGGACCATCGACCGGTGGATCCGGGCCTGGAAATCCGGGGGCCTGGAGGCGCTGCGGCCCTTGCCGCGGGCCGACACCGGGACGGTCCGCGCGCACCCGGAGCTGTTCGCCGAGGCCGCCGCGCTGCGGCTGGAGCTGCCCGGCCGCTCGGCCGCGCAGATCGCCTCGATCCTGTTCCACCGGCACGGGATCGCCGTCGCCGAACGGACCGTCCGCGGCCAGCTGCGCCGCGCCGGCCTGCACCGCCAGGCCCTGGCCGCCGAGCCGAAGGCCTACGGCCGGTACGAGGCCGGCCGCCCGAACGAGCGGTGGATCACCGACGTGCTCGTCGGCCCGTGGGTTCCCTATCCCAAGAGGGACGGATCGGTGCGGGCGCGGCTGTTCCTGATCGTCGACGACCACTCCCGGCTCCTGGCCGACGGCCGGTTCTTCGCCCACGAGAACGCCCGCGCGTGCCAGGACCTGCTCCGCAGGGCGGTCACCCGCCGGGGCTTGCCTGACGTTCTGTACGCGGACAACGGGGCGCCGTTCTCCAACGCGTGGCTGGCAAGGACCTGCGCGGTGCTGGGCATCCGCCTGGTCCATTCCCGGCCATATTCACCCCCATTAACCGGCCAATCTCTTGATCATCTGCCTGTCATCCCGCTGCACGTGAACAGGGAACCAGACAGACATTCTGCTGCGTGTCGCCCGGCGTGTCGCCTTGACCGGGGCGGGTCAGATCCCGCTACTGGTGTCCCATGACTGATGCTCAGCTCGTGCGGGTGCAGGGAACCGGGGAACGCTGGCGGATCGAGGGCGGGCGGCGGCCCGGCGACCGGCAGCTGTGCAACGACTACCTCGGCTACCTGGCCGACCGCCGCTACTCCCCGGCCAGCGTCCGCGCCTACGCGTACGACCTCTTGCATTTCGCCCGCTGGCTGGACCGCGAGGACCTCGGCCTGGAGCGGGCGGACACCGACGCGCTGCTGCGGTACCTGGCCGCATGCCGGGCCGAGCCCCGGCCCGGCCAGCACGACAACGTGATCTCGCTGGCCAGCGGCCGGGCGTCCGGGTTCGCCCCGGCCACCATCAACCGGCGGCTCGCGGCGATCTCCGGCCTGTTCAGCTTCCGGTCGATGCGCGACCCGGCCGTGCCTAATCCGGTGCCCCGGGGTCCGGCGGCGCGCCGGGCCGCGTCCGGGGAACGTTCCGGCCTGCTGGGTCACCTGGCCCGGCCGAAGCCGCGGTCGAAGCTGCGGGTCCGCGAGCCGAGGCGGCTGCCCCGCGGGCTGGACCGCGCCGAGATCGCCGCGCTGCTGTCGAGTTTCCGCGCCGACCGGGACCGGGCGATCGCCGGGCTGATGCTGCTGTCCGGGCTGCGCTCGGCTGAGGTGCTCGGGCTGCGGGTCGCCGACGTGGACATCGGCCGGGGCTGGGTGCGGGTGACCGGCAAGGGCGATAAGGAACGCCGGGTCCCGCTCGACCCCGACGTCGCCGGGCTGATCCAGTCCTACCTGCTCGCCGAGCGCCCGGAAACGGCCAGCCGGGCGCTGTTCGTGGTGGCGAAGGGGCCGCACCGGGGGCAGCCGCTGACCGCGGCCGGGCTGCGCCGGGTGTTCCGCTACCACCGGGAGGTCTCCGGGGTGACGGCGGGGCACCCGCACGCGCTGCGCCATTCGTTCGGCACTGCCCTGGCCGAGGCCGGGGTGGACCTGCCGGTGCTGCAGGCGCTGATGGGACACGATCACGCCGATTCCTCGGCGGCCTACATCCACCTGGCGCCCGCGCACGTGCGCGCCGCCTATGACGCTGCCCGGGACCGGCAGCGTGCCTGGCAGGCGGGCCGCTGATGCCGCCCGTCAAGACGGCGGTGCCGCCGCAGGCCGCCCCGATCTACGACGCCTACCTGGCCTGCCTGGCGGGCCGGGGGGTGGGCAACCAGACGTTCGAGTCCGGCGCCCGCTGTTTCCTGGCCCGGTTCCCCGACCCGCAGGACTGGGCGGCCCAGCCGCTGGCGGCCAGGCTGGCGGGTACCCGGCCGCACCTGCAGCCGCTGCTGAACTTCCTGATGCTGCACGGGCACCTGCGGCCGGGCTATGACTACCTGCTGGAACGCAAGCTGACCGTGATCTTGCGGGAGGCGGCGGCCAGCCCGATGAGCGCGAACCTGGCCCGCTTCCTGGCCGGCGCCGAGGCGCTGGGCTACTCGGTGCGGCCCCGCACCGGCATGGCCTCCGAAATCGCGGTCCGCATGCTGATCCAGACCGGGCGGGCACTGGGCGAGCTGACCGACGCCGACTTTGACGAGTTCGGGCAGGCGATCACCGAGCGGGAAGCGCGGCTGGGCCGTGCTCTTAAGCACTATCACCACGCCCTCTACGCGTCCCGGGCGGTGATCTACCACCTCGGCGCCCCGGCCGAGCCGGTGCCCAAGCGCTCCACGCTGGGACGGTGGAGCTGGGAACGCCACCTGGACGGGGTCAGCCCGCAGGTCCGCCGCCCGATGACCGCCTACCTGGAACGGCTGCAGGGCACCCTCGCCCGTTCCTCGGTGCAGGGCACCGCGTCCGAGCTCGCGCACTTCGGCCGTTTCCTGGCCAGCCACGACCCGGGCCTGTCCTCGCTGGCGGCGCTGGACCGGCAACGTCACATCGAGCCCTACCTCAACCAGGTCGCCGCGGCCGTCAACCACCGCACCGGCCAGCCGATCGCCGCCTCCACCGCCAAGGGCCGCATCCTGACCGTCGGCAGCTTCCTGGACGCCATCGCCGAGTGGGGCTGGGCCGAGGCCCCGGCCCGGCGGCTGATCTTCCCCCGCGACACGCCCAAGCTGCCGCACCCGCTGCCCCGCTACCTGCCCCCCGACGCCGAACGCGCCCTGCTCCGGGCGCTGGAAGACTCACCGAACCGCCTTTACGCCGACGCGCTGCTGCTGATGCGGGCCACCGGGATGCGCATCGGCGAGGCGACCGACCTGGAACTGGACTGCGTGCACGAAGTCCCCGGCTCCGGCGCCTGGCTGAAGATCCCGCTGGGCAAACTGCTCACCGAGCGGATGGTGCCCATCGACGAGGAAACCATCGAGCTCATCGACCGGATCGCCGCCCACCGCTCCCCGGGCCGGCCACTGCGCCACCCGCGCACCGGCAAGCTCGCCGACTTCCTGCTCACCCACCAGGGCCACCGCATCTCCGCATGCACCCTGCGCGAGGAACTGCACCGCGCCGCCGCCGAAGCCGGCCTGGACGACGTGGTGCCCCACCAGCTCAGGCACACCTACGCCACCGCCCTGGTCAACGCCGGCTGCTCGCTGCAGGCCCTGATGGCCCTGCTCGGCCACGTCTCGGCAGAGATGAGCCTGCGCTACGGCCGGCTGTTCGACGCCACCGTCCGCGACGAATACACCCGCGCCCTGGCCCTGGCCAAGGCCCAGCTCGGCCCCGCGCTGCCCGGCGACCGGACCCAGCTGCCGCTGGCCGCCGTCACCGGCGGGAACTGGCGCGACGCGCCGCTGATCAAGGCCCGCCTGGCCGGCGGCTACTGCCTGCGCACCGCCGCCCAGGGCTCCTGCCCTTACGCCAACATCTGCGAGCACTGCCCGAACTTCCGCTCCGGGGCCACCTTCCTGCCCGTCCTGCAGCTGCAGCGCGCCGACGCCGAAGCACTCGCCGCCGACGCCGCCGCCCGCGGCTGGGGCGATGAAGCCGCCCGCCACCGCCGCCTCATCGACCGGCTCGACCTGCTCATCGACCAGGCCCGTGCCAGCTGACCACGACGACCAGGCCCGGGTCGAGGCCGCCTGCGCCGGACTCGCCGCAGCCGGGCAGCCCGTCACCTTCGCCGAAGTAGCCTCCCGCGCCCGGATCAGCCGGACCACCCTCTACCGGCGAGCCGACCTGCGCGCCGTCATCGACGAGCACCGCGCCCGCGGCCAGGACGCCACCACCCTGTCCGGTCTCGCTGTCCAGATCGACCAGCTCCGCCGCAGCCTCGAAGCCGTCGCTGCCAAGGTCCGCCGCCACGAAGAGACCATCCGCCGCCTCGAACGCGCACGCCGCGGAAACACCAGGTAACACCCGATCCCAGCACCCTGGTTATCCACAAGATGATCTTCGGTTGGCCGGTTAACCCGAAGGGCGCGGGAAGCAGGAAAGGCTCAACCGCTATATCCGCGAGGCGTTCCTGGCCGAGGCCACCCACGCCGGCATCGAGTCCCTGGAAGCGCTGAACGACCTGTTCGCCGCATGGGCCGACCAGGTCGCCAACCGCCGGACCCACGCCGAGACCGGCGAGCCGCCGATCGGGCGGTTCGAGAAGACCGGGCCGCACCGCCAGGCGGACCCGGCGCTGCTGCGCGAGGCATTCCGCTGGCCGGTCACCCGCAAGGTCACCCGCACCGCCACCGTCCCGCTCGAAGGGAATAGCTACGCCGTCGACCCGGCGCTGACCGGCCAGCGCGTTGAGCTGCGCTATGACCCTGAGGACCTGACCGCGATCGACGTGCTCCTCGACGGCAGGCCCGCCGGGACCGCCACCCCGTTCGTCACCCGCCGCCACGTCCACCGGGCGGTCCCGCAGGCCGCCCGCCCGGACCCCGTCCCGACCGGGATCGACTACCTTGGCCTGGTCGCAGCCGCGCACGACGAAGCCGCCGGAACCGGAGCGAAGATCGACTTCGCGCAGCTCGCCATGCTCACCGCCGACGGCAGCGAGGGCAGGCCATGACCGCCGCGGCGTGGGCCGCGCACTTCGGGCTCACCCGGACCCCGTTCGGCAAGTCCATTCCCGCCCGGGACCTGTTCGCCCGCCACGCCCACGCCGAGGCCGTCGCCCGGATCAGCTTCTGCGTGGTCGATATTGGTAACCAGCGATATCAGAACGTGCCGAATGACCCCCTGCGGGAGACCTTTGCGGCGTAGGCAGCCGATGATCCGCCTGCCCGGTCGGCCCAGGCTCCTGCGGTGCTGATGCTGATGCCGAGCAGCCTGGCGAGCGCGACCGGCGGGACCTTCGCGGCAAGGTCCATCAGCGCGGTGTTGCGGCCGGAGCGTCCGTGGATGCCCAGGCGCGCGAGGCGGACTTTGAGCTGGGCGGTGGAGAGCGGATGACCGGGGGCTCCTCCGGGGAACGCCCATGGCTGATCGCCGGCGCGGCCGATGGCTGCGCGGCCGTGCGGGCGGTCCAGGAGCTGGCGGACGAGCTCGCCGAGAGGTTCTGGCAGGTCGAGGGGGACGGTGCCCAGAAGCAGCCGGATCTGCTGGGGGCTGCTGGTGATCTGGTCGCGGGTGAGGCGGGCGATGCGGGCCAGCGGCTGTCCGTAGAGCAGCACGAGCAGCCCGGCGACACGGTCCTCGATGGCGTGCGTGCCGTCATGCATGAGGGCGCGGACCAGCGCCCACCGCTCGTCGTCTTCGATCTGGGTGAGGATCTCGCGGCGCGGGTGCTGGGGAATGTCCAGGTCACGGGTGTGGCCGCGTCTGCTGGCCCAGATCGCGAAGGTGCGGGCGTGGTAGTTGGTGCCGGGTCCGCCGGTGAGCCAGGTGTCGATGTCGTGCTGGGTGGCGCCGGCCAGGCTCGTGCCGTTATCTCGCAGCCAGGTGATCAGCTTGAGCGCGGCGCGGATCTCGTTGTGCACGTAATCGGCCTGCTCGGCGGTGATGTACTTCCGGCGTGACTCGCCGCGCAGGCGGCGCAGATGGTGCCAGGCGGCGAAACTGCGGACGATCCGCCGTTCGGCGGGATCCTCGACATTTCTGGTTTTCTCTGCGGCCCATCGTTCGAGTCCGGCCAGCCGCTCGTCACGATCGGGCAGGATCGAGCCGGCCACCAGGACCTTGCGCAGGTGGTGGGCGGCGCGGCTGGGCAGGTGCCGGTCAAGGTCAGCGTGACCGGGCGGGCTGCTGGCCTGGCTGATCCCGGCGAGGATCGCCGGGGCGGCGGAGCCGCTGGTCAGCCACTCCATCAGCCAGGCCGGGTCGCCGCCGGCCAGGAGCTGGCAGATCGCTTCGGCGTGCGGGCGGAGCCCGCCGTGGCCGTCGGCCAGCAGGCTGAGGAGGTGCTGGCGGCTGGCGCAGCGGGTGCAGAGCCCGTGATGGTAAAGCCGTTCGGTGGTCCCGCATTCGGTGCAGGGCCGGAACGAGGCCGGGTGCTTGCGGTAGCAGGTGCCGCAGACCGGCCCGGCGGGGATCCGCGCGGCGACGGTGCGGGTGCTGCCGCACCCTGAGCAGGGAACACGTGCCCGGCTGCAGGAACCGCACAGCGGCTGGCCGTCAGCGGTGCGGGCCCGCACCGCCCGGTCGTGACCGCACCGGTTGCAAGGAGCGTGGCGCAGCAGGCGCGAGCAGTGCTCGCAGCGCGGCGTCCCGGCGGACGACAGGTGACACGGTTTCTCGCGGCCGCATACTGAGCAGGTCGCCAGCGGCGCGCGGTAGCAGCGGCGGCACCAGTCGCGTCCGTCATCGCGGCGGACGGTAGGAGCGGTCCGCCCGCAGCTGGCGCACTGCCCGTGGTTGGCCGGATCCCGGCGGAAGCAGCCGGCGCAGACGGGCTCCCCGGCCGCCGTCCGGCCGGCGACCATCGCGGGCTGCCGGCAGCGGCTGCACGCCTGAAGCTGGTCCAGGTCATAGCAGCGCCGGCAGCAGCGCTGCTCACCGCGCCGGTGACTCAGCCGCACCGCCCGGCCGCAGGACGGGCAGGCCGGCGCCACGATGCCAGCGGCCCCGGCGGCGACCAGCGCGTGGATGAGGACGTTGATCCGCGGTGAGCCGTGCTCGCCCTCGCCGGTGAGCAGCCGAGGGTTGCGGTCCAGCTCCCAGAGCACCTGGTACTGCTGGAACGGCTGCGGGACCGCCTGCTCGATCACCTCGCGCAGTCTGGCCTGGTCCGTGCCGGGACTCAGGCTGGCGACGTGGATCATGACGCCGGCGACGGGCTCGGGTCCCTCGTAGGGGCGGCAGCGGGCACAGCGCGGCCGGCCGTGCTCGTCACGATAAGCGACCTGTCCGGTGTTCCCGCAGGCTGCGCACGGCTCGGCGGTTCCTCGCCTGCGACGGTCGCACGCCGAGCAGATCCGCAGGTCGCCGTCGCACTGCACGAGCCGCCTGGGCTGACCGCAGTGCCCGCAGCCCGGCAGGACCAGCCGCCGGGCACCCAGCGGCAGCAGAGCCCTGATCAGCAGCTCGATCTGGGGCGGGCCTTCCGGGCGGCCGGAAGTGAGCAGCCCGGGATCCCCGGCCAGCGCGGCGGCCAGGCGCCGCTGCTGCGCCCGCGACGGCGCGACCTGCACGATCGCGGCGGCGACGTCCCCGCCGAGGCCCGGCTCGAGACCAGCGACGATCCCCGCGATGACCGCGGCGGGCTCGCTGCTGAACCCGGTCCCCGCGCCGGGGCGGGCGGAGCCGGTCAGGAGGAGGGGCCAGGAGAGATCTGCGCCCGCTTGGGCCGGAACGCGCCGACCGCCGGTTCCGGCGGCTGGCCGCCGTGGCCGACGGCCTTGTTCTTCGTCTTCCCCGCGGGCAGGGCAGCCGGCTCGATCAGGTCATCCATCCGGCAGCCGAGGATGTCCAGCAGCGCCATGAAGATCTTCAGGTTGAGCCGTTCCGGTTTATCGGTCACCAGCCGGTAGACCTGGCTGTCGGACAGGTGGATGCCGCGTTCGGCCAGCTTCGGCCGCAGGTGGGTGGTCTGGAACAGGCCCCGGGTGGCCATCACCTCCCGCAGCTTCCACGTGTAGTCCAGCTTCGCGGTCATCACTGCGCCTCCCCGCCCGCGGCAAACGCGGTGTCCAGTGCCCTGCGCATCATGGTGTTCATGAAATCCCCGCTGACGCCGCTGTAGATCGCCGTCGTCGACTGGTAACGATGGCCGACCTGCCTCTGCACGAATACCGGGTCAATCCCGTCTTCGATCTGATGGGTCACGTGCGAATGCCGCAGGCAGTGCGGCACCAGCTCGGCCGGCATCTTCAGCGCGTCCCGGTAAGCGGCGAACCGCTCCTCGATCTGGCGGGGCCGCAGCCGGCCGCCCCGCTCGGTCAGCCACAGCGCCGGGCGGCCGGGGAAGCCGTAACAGGGCCGGATATTGGCCATGTAATCCCCGACCGCCTCCACCGCCCACGGCATCACGGTGCAGACCGTGCGCCGCTTCGGCGGCGACCCGTTGGACGCCTTGCCCCACCGGACCTCCAGCTTCCCGAACTTCCCCAGCTCAGGAGCCTCCGGATTGCGGTACCAGTCAGTGACGTCCAGCTTCGACGTCTCGGTGCACCGAAGCCCCCACGCATACATCACCTTGAACACCGTGGCATCCCGGTAGGCGGCCAGCGCTCCCTTGCGGCCCGACCGGACCGCCTGGTCAACCCGGTCATCGGCGTAGTCGAAGAACCGCTGGAGCTCCTCGCGGGTCATCGGCCGCCGGTCCGGGTCGCCCTCATAGTCCACCAGGTGCGCGGTAGTGTTCGAATCGAAGCAGATCCGCACCGGATGCGTGCCGAACCGGGCCAGGCACTCCTCGGCCCACCGGTACTGCGGCGCGATCAGGTAACTCTCGAACGACCTGACCGCGTCATGATGGTTGCGGATCGTGGACTTCGCCTTGCCCGCGACCCCGACCAGGTCCGCGGACCACTCATCGAGATGGGCAGCGGTCCAGTTCCACGGATACTCCCCGGCATGCTCCAGGAACTGCCGCACCACCGCCCGCCGCTGCTTCACGGTGCCCGCCGCAAGCCCCCGCCCGCCGGCCTGCTGCCTGCCCCACCCAGCCAGCATCGCCTCCAGCACCGCGTCCTCCTCGTGCAGCAGCGCGACCCCGCCGACCAGCTCCAGCCTCGCCGAGCCCGCAGGCTCAAGGACCCCAGAAGCCACCCGCATCTCCTCCCGCACCATCGCCGGACAACGCGAGAATCTTGCATCAGAAGACAGGGCAGACGCAAATCACCCGCTCAGGAGCATGCGCAACACGCCCGCCAGCCGGCAAGGTTCCCGCAGCCCCGCAGGTCACCGCCCACCAGATCGTGCATCTGATGAAATTCAGCGGGGTTGTCCGCGCTCGGCGTCGTCACTGGCGACGCCGGCGCCGGGAAGACCGTCGCGGTCCGCGCCGCCGTCGCCGCCCTGGACCCGACCCGGCACCAGGTCATCTACATCCCGAACCCGGCGTTCGGCACCCGGGGGCTGTACGTCACGATCGTCCGGGCACTCGGCGCCCAGCCCCGCTACCTCAAGGCCGAGCTGATGGCCCAGGCCGCCGACCTGCTCGCCGCCGAGGCCGCCGAGCGGCACCGCCGCGTCGTGGTCATCGTCGATGAGGCGCATCTCCTGGACCCCGCCCAGCTCGAAGAGCTGCGGCTGCTCACGAACTCCGAGATGGACTCGGCGTCCCCGTTCGCCGGGATCCTGGTCGGCCAGCCCACCCTGAGCCGGCAGCTCCGGATGGGCGTGTTCGCCGCCCTCGACCAGCGCATCGCCACCCGGTTCTCCATCAGGGCCATGGACCTCGCCGAATCAGCAGCCTACCTGCGGCACCACCTGTCCCTCGCTGGCCGGCAGGAGCCGCTGTTCGCCGACGACGCCATCGCCCGGCTGCACCGCGTCTCCGGCGGCCTGCCCCGCGCCCTCAACAACGCCGCCACCGCCGCGATCATCGCCGCCGCCACCGCCAGCAAGGACATCATCGACGACACCTGCGCGAAGAAAGCAGTCGCCGAGCTCACCCGCGACTGACCATGCCCGGCCAGACCCCGCCCCGCCCCCCGGCAGCCCCCCGCCCCAGGCCAGCAGGACCGGCGGCCGTCATGAACCCCGCCATCGCCGCCCGGGTCCGCCAGCTCGCCGCCCAGGCCGAGCACCGCCGCGCCATCGCCGAATACCGCGCCCGCCGCGCCGCCGACCAGCAAGCCCGCGTCAACGCCCTGCTGCCCGAAGCCATCGCCGCACTCGCCGAACTGCTCGGCGCGCCGCCTGGCCCCCGGTCCGGCTGACACAGCAGCGGGAGCTTACGCCCAGGCCCCGGGTAGCCCCGCAAACCACTGCGGCAATTTCCCCTGCCCGGGACCCAGGCCGGTCATCCTCACCAAGCCATGCCGACACGTGAACACGCAACGTGGCCGGACCATGTGCAAACAGCGTGGCCGCTAACA
>WNEY01004026.1_pt1 | contig 11121 bp, 6 predicted proteins | sample 5400531 | NCBI WGS metagenome assembly WNEY01 (sample SAMN13153338, study PRJNA577476) | soil metagenome | isolation source: 200 cm saprolite under Douglas fir tree site 1 | place: USA:California | collected 2015-04-18
AACAGAAGGTGCCGGAGGTCGGAATCGAACCGACACGAGGTTGCCCTCACGGGATTTTGAGTCCCGCGCGTCTACCAGTTCCACCACTCCGGCCCTGAGGAGACAGTCCAAGTCCATAACTTAATATGGAAACCAGAGGCTGTCAAGACTGGGAAGGATGTAGAGGGGTGTTTTACAGCGCTGTGTGCAGCACAGGACCAATCGTGTTGGTGACGCGATTTGGCATGGTGATCTATCCATGCTAGCATCTACGTGCGTAGCATACACAGCGTGATTATCATCAATGCACAATATTTGACACAAGCCGTACCAGGGGAGGGAGGAGATAGACGCATGGCACGCAAAAAACACACGCCGGCACACGCGCTGTCGTTACCGCTGAGTAAGGGGGAAATCTGGGAAGTCGGTCGGCGTGCGCTCGATGTGCCCGTCGTTGACCTGGCCCGCAAAGGTGAACGGCCTGAGGTGTTATTGGTGGTCCGGGCTGGGGACGAGGGGGGGGTGGTACTCGGAGATGCCACTACCTCCAGTGCACCTCCTGCAGTCCTGGTGGATATTGTCGTCCGCGCCATGCGTGAGCCACTGCTCGGAAAGCCACGTCGACCAGAAGTCATCCGCGTGGGCTCGCCGGCAGAGGCAGAACTCCTCGCCACCGCACCAGCGATGGCTGGAGTGGCGCTAGAAGTGGCGGGGCAGCTCGACGCTCTAGCACGCTTTCAAGCCCATATGGAGTTGCAGCTGAGTGGCTTAAGCAGCGATTATCGCACGCAGGCAGCACGAGCCGGAGAGACGTTGAGCACCGAGGGGTTGCAGGCCTTCTTCCGCACTGCCAGGCAGTTCTACCGTGAGGCGATGTGGGAAGCGTACGGCGATGAGGCGGTGTTTGAACTCACCTTGCAAACCACACAAGGAGCAGGCAAGACGCTGTACGGGATCATTATCGGCGAACTCGGGCAGGAGCTTGGCCTGGCGCTGTATCCTTCCCTGGAGGCGTTGCAGCAATTCTATAATGCCAGCCTCGAACATCTCGACCAATTCACCGACCTGGGGCAACCCGTCACACAGCAGCGGTCTGATCCGGCGCAGTGGCAACATGAGGCGGAAGCGATGGCCGATCTCCTACAAGTTTCAACCCTTTGTTTGACCTATACGCCGCAGCGTGATGTGCCCCCTCCCCTGGTCGCGGAAGCGAAACAGTGCAAATTACCAGTGGCCAACAAATCCGCTTTCCCCCTCGTGATGCGCACGGGCCAGGGTGGTATGCGCGCGGCTACAGCCCTGGAGCTGGCTGATGTGTATGTGGCTATGGGGGCAATCATGCATTGGGATAAGCATATTGACGACGTCGAGAGTGAGGACGAAGTGGACATCACCCTCACCTCACAGGTACCGGCTGTCCCAGGTTTTCTGCCGGCGCTGACCGTCCATACCACGCTGCGGGACAATCCGTGTTTGCCTGAGGAGGACGACGAGGATGACGAGGACGACGAGGATGGATGGCTGCCTGATCTCACAGCCTTGTTGGAGTCTTTCCTGCAAGAACCGCCCCGCAGCAAGCCGGCATCCCAGAAGAAGCCAATAGGGAAGGCAGCGTCTGGCCGGAAGTCGCCAGCACCAGACAAGACAACGCCTGCTCCCACCACGCCTGCCAACAAAGGAGCCGGCAAAGGGAAATATCCACGCATCACGAAGCAAACCGGCAAAGCGCCATCCCAGTATCCTGATGACGACGCCGATGCCTAGCGAGGGATGATAAGCCGCCCTTATGGGAGGACTTCTGAGGTCACCACATCAGGCACGGACTCTGTAGTAAGTCTCGGGGAGTCGGTATCTTGTCTCGCTACGAGACGGGCGTACACGCCTCCCTGCGCGAGCAGCTCCGCATGCGTGCCTTGCTCCACCACGCGGCTCTCGTCCAGTACGACAATCAGATCGGCGTCGCGTATGGTGGAGAGCCGATGCGCAATCAACAACGTGGTACGCCCAGCCATGAGGCGCTTGAGTGCTTCATGGACAAGGCGCTCGTTCTCGGAATCAAGGTGTGAGGTGGCCTCATCGAGGAGCAGAATGGGGGCATCTTTGAGGATGGCCCGCGCAATGGCGAGGCGTTGGCGTTGACCACCCGAGAGTTGCACGCCACGCTCCCCGAGGCGGGTATCGTAGCCGTCTGGGAGGCGCGTGATAAACTCGTGGGCATGGGCCTCTCGCGCCGCTTGCTCAAGGGCCGCATCGGTCGCCTCTGGGCGTCCCAGACGCAAATTCTCCCGGACACTGGCGTTGAACAGATAGGTGTCCTGCGAGACCAGGGCCATCTGCTGACGCAATGTATCCAGAGTGTACTGGCGCACGTCATGGCCACCCAGCACGATACCGCCTCGCTCGGGGTCCCAGAAGCGCAACAGCAGGTGCATGGCGGTCGTTTTCCCCGAACCGGAGCGGCCCACCAGGGCCACCGTCTGCCCGCGCTGTACGGCAAAGCTCACCTGCCGTAACGCTGCTGGATCGCCAGGGACATACGTAAAACCCACATCCTCATAGTACACTATCGACACACCCGCCCCATTGCGTGACAGGGTGACAGGCACACCAGGGCCGTCTTGCACTGTGACCGGTTCGTCCTCGACCGCAAAAATACGCCGTGCCGAGGCGAGCGCATCCGAGAGCTCCTTGCCGAGGCGCGCGATTTCAGATACTGGCACAAACGAGGCCATGGCAAGGAGCGTCAAGACCGGCACGGTACTCGCTACCAGGTGACCACGCGCCACCAGGACAGCCCCAAGGGTCATGACAACCAGGCCGCCGGCCCCCATGAGGGCCTCAACGAGGACGTGTTCGAAGCTCAAATGATTCAAGAAACGCCGGCGGACCTCGTTCAACTGCGTACCATATGCCTGCAATGCCGCCAGTTGCCCGGGACCACGCGTGAACGCCACGATCTCCTTCAAGCCCTGAATACTATCCACCGTATAGGCATTGACCTCCCCGAGCTGCTCGCGCATGGCGCGTGCCAGACGCTCCTGCTGACGGCTAGCGAGAAAAGGGCTCAGCCCGACCAGGAGCAGAAACGGTAGGAGTACTACCGCCAGCGGCCAGGCGTAATATCCCAGCACCGCCAGGACGGTAACAGGGATCATCACGGCGACAAAACCAGGCGCAATGGTATGCGCAAAAAACAACTCCACTGTTTCCACATCCGCAGTCACGAGACTGACCAGGTCGCCACTGCGGCGACGGTACAGATACGCTGGTGCCAGGCGATCCAGCACTTCGTACATACGCACGCGCATCTCCGCCAGGAGCCGGTACGCCAGGTCATGCGCCAACCAGGATTCTAAATAGTGCAATATGGCAGACAGTGGGATGAGCACCCCTAACGTCGTTAAGGTTGTGGTAGAGTCTACTCCTCGGGCAACCTGACCAACGATGAGGGCGCTCACGACGCCAAGACCGATGACCGCGGTCACGTGCCCGACGCCGCACACAAAAGTGATCCCAAGCTGCCACCACCAGTCCCGCACGAGCAACAGCAAACGACGCCACAGTTCTACCCAGGGCATCGGGGGCGGCATCAGGGGCGGCGCCATTGCAGCCTGGCGACGGCGGCTGGACACCACCGCACTCGCCACCTCAGGGGTCTCAACCTCAGCCACAGCCGCAAGCTGCGTACCGGTGGCAGTCACAGTAGCCTGGTCCGCCATGAGCCTGGCATACATCCCACCAGCCCCGACCAGCTCGCGATGTGTGCCGCTCTCGACCATCGCACCCTGGTCCATGACGACGATACGGTCGGCGCTAATGACACTGGAGAGGCGGTGCGCAATAATGAGCGTCGTACGACCGACCATCAGGCGCTCCAGGGCTTCCTGAATGAGGGCTTCATTCTCTGTATCGACGCTCGACAGGGCTTCGTAGAGGAGGAGGACGGGGGCGTCCTTCAGCAGCGCACGGGCAATCGCTAGACGCTGGCGCTGTCCACCGGACAGACGCAGACCACGCTCGCCGACCATCGTGGCATAGCCGTGCGGCAGTGCCATGATAAACTCATGGGCGTTGGCCGCGCGGGCTGCCGCTGCAAGTTCCTCCTGGGTCGCGTCAGGCTTGCCAAAACGGAGATTCTCAGCGATCGTACCGTGCACGAGATACGTGTCCTGCATGACCACGGCGATATGACGCCGCACGACCTGTAGGGGCAAGGTGCGGAGGTCGTGGCCCCCGAGCAGGACGCGCCCTTGCTGGGGATCGAAGAAACGCAGGAGAAGCCAGATCAACGTCGATTTGCCAGCACCGCTCGGTCCCACGAGGCCCAGACGCTGACCGGGCTCGACCGTGAGACAGATATTATGCAGCACGTGAGGACGCTTGGGATAGCCAAAACTCACTCCGTCAAAGCGTACTTCCGGAGTGAGCGTCAGCCGTTCTTCTGCTGGCATTACCGGCTGACGTGTCTCCTGTACCATCGGCACAGCATCCAGGATGGCAAAAATGGCTTTGGCAGTGGACACGGCGATCATGCCGCGATGGTACAAGCGCGAGAGTTCACGCAGCGGACGGAAGACTTCTACCCCGAGCATGAGGACGACCAGTAAAGTCGGCAGAGCTAAAGTCCCCTGGCTCACCCGTAGTGCTCCCCACCCCAGGGCCACCCCGGCGCCAGCGGAGATGCCCAGCGTAATCACACCGCTGGTAATGATGTTCACCGCCAGTACCCCCATGGTACTGCGGTAGAGATGCCACGAACGCTGGGCCAGCATCGCCCCATGCGCCTCGCTCTGCCCAAAGGCTTTGAGCGTTGCCAGGCCCTGGACGGCATCGAGAAAATCCGCCCCCAGGGCGCTATACGCATCACGACGCTTCAAGCTGCTAGCGGCTGTCCAGCGTGTAAAGACAAATGGTGCGACGAGCGTGAACAACGCAAAGCCCACCAACACCAATGCCGTGGGGACATCAAACCAGGCCAGGCCCGCAAAAATCAGCAGTGGTGTCAGGGCTGCAACAGCGAATTGCGGAAAATACTGTCCTAGAAACGTTTCTAACTGCTCCACGCCCTCTACCATCGCCAGCACGACATCGCCGGTGCGTTCCTGGTCGAAATGCCCTGGCCCGAGTTCCAACACATGCGCGTAGATGTGCTGCCGCAGGCGCAGCTTGATGTCGCTGGCGGTGCGATTCCCGGTGGCTTCCTTGGCATACTCCAACACGGCACGTAGCAGGATGCACGCCGCCACGCCTGCGACCGGCAGTACCAGCGTCGACAGGGGCCGGCCCTGAAACACCAGGCCCAGCACATACCCCGACAGCGCCAGTCGTCCAATGCCGGCCATAGAGGCCACGAGCCCCAGTACCGCCGCCCCGAGCAGGCGCAGACGGTAGCCCTGAGTGAGTTGGAATAATCGCCAGTTAAGGGACATCAGCGTGTCTCCCTTCGTCCTTGCATGTTAGCAAACCGCAGTCACGTACAGTCATGGACTCGCCTCTGCGCGCTAGAGCTACAGGCTCTTTTTAGCACTAAAGACAGGGGTGCACAAGCTTTGACGGGAGTTGAAATGCAAGGGCTCTTAGCCCCTCTTCCCGCGGGAGAGGGTGGGGGGTGAGGGGCCCCGCGGCTCCTGGGATAAAGCCCCTCACCCTCTCCCAGAGGGAGAGGGAACCTGGCCGCGCCGCCGGCCCAGGGACATCAGTAGAGCCCTCTCAATAGAGATGACACGCCACCATATGGCCCGAAGCCACCAGCTTCTCCTGCGGCTCTACCGTGGCGCATTCAGGCTTGGCCATAGGACAGCGCGGATGGAACCTGCAGCCACTTGGAGGGTTGATGGGCGAGGGTACTTCGCCACGCAGGATAATCTCCTCGCGTTCGATATCAGGGTGGCTGGGGAGGGCAGCGGAAAACAGCGCTTTGGTATACGGGTGCAGCGGGTTGTTAAACAGCTCCTCGGTCCGGGCTTTTTCGACGATCTTGCCGAGATACATGACGGCCACTTCGTGCGCCATATAGCGGGTGGTGGCCAGGTGGTGGGCAATGACCAGATAGCTGACGTTGTACTGTTGCTGCAGATCCACCAGGAGGTTCATGATCTGCGCCCGGATGGACACATCCAGAGCCGACACCGGCTCATCCAGGATAATCAGCTTGGGATGGGAAATCAGCGCGCTGGCCATGGCAATACGCTGGCGCTGCCCGCCGCTGAACTCGTGGGGATAGAGGTTCGCCTGCTCCGGACGCAAGCCGACGCTCGCGATGACTTCCCGCACGCGTTCATCTACCTGGGCGCGTGAGACTTTCTGGTTGATCACCAGGGGCTCGGCGACGATGCTGCGAACCCGCATGCGCGGGCTTAAAGACGACCAGGGGTCCTGAAACACCGCCTGCACCATAGTGCGATATTCCCTCAGGTCATTCCCGCGCAAGGCATGCACGTCTTTCCCATCCATCAACACCTCGCCAGAGGTCGGCTGTTCCAGACGTAAGATGAGCTTGGCCGTGGTCGTTTTGCCACACCCTGACTCCCCTACCAGCGCCAGGGTCTCACCCTGCTGCAGCGCGAAGCTGATATCATCCACGGCCTTCACCCAGCCGATGGTTTTCATCAGCAACAGCCCCTTGGTCACCGGGAAATGCTTCTTTAAGTTTTGGACACTGAGGAGTGGTGTGTCTGCCATTCGCCTTGCAGCCTCCAGCAATCTGCGGTGTGACCCTCTGCCACGGGGAAAGAGGGCGGATACTCAGTTTCACAGCGGGCCTCGGTATAGGGACAGCGCGACGCAAACCGGCACCCTGACGGGAGATTCCAGAGCAGCGGTGGCTGGCCCTCAATCGAGTAGAGGCGCGCGGTGCGTTCTTCCAGTTTCGGGACGGAATCGAGTAGCGCCTGCGTATAGGGGTGCGACGGATGATTAAAAATATCGCGCACCGAGCCCGTCTCGACCGCACGGCCGGCATACATCACCATGACGCGGTCGCACATCTTGGCGACGATACCGAAATCGTGCGTGATAAAGATAATCGACAGCCCGGTCTCTTCTTGAATTTCCCGCAACAAACGCAGGTATTGTGCCTGGATGGTCACATCCAGCGAGGTCGTCGGCTCGTCGGCAATGATAACGTGCGGCTCACAGGAAAGCGCAATGGCACCCACGACACGCTGCTTCATACCCCCGCTCATCTGATGCGGATAGTCGTCAACGCGCCGCTCAGGAGCCGCGACCCGGACCTGCTTCAAGGCCTTGATCGCTCTCTGCACCAGCTCCCGGGTACGGCTCTCGCGGTGGATACTGAGCGCCTCGATCAGTTGGTTGCCGATGGTAAACACCGGATTCAGGGAGGTCTGGGGATCCTGGAGGATCATCGAGATGCGACGCCCCCGTATCTGACGCATCTCGCTCTCGCTCTTGTCGAGTAGGTTTTCCCCTTGCAGCAGGATTCTGCCCTGCACGATACGCGCTCCTGGCTTTGGCACGAGGCGCAGTAGGGACAGAGCCGTCATGGTCTTCCCACACCCCGACTCGCCCACAATCCCGAGGGTTTCCCCCTGTCGCAAGGAGAAACTCACCCCATCCACGGCTTTCACCACACCCAAGCGCGTGAAAAAGTAGGTGTGCAGATCCTCAACTTCCAGCACAGTGTCGCCAATATGTCTGGTCATGCCCTTTTACCTATGCACCAGAGTGCCTTGCCTGTAATCCCATCTCCTTTGGGGACCCTCACCCTCGCCCTCTGGGAAAGAGCGAGGGGACCAATTACACATTCTTCAGCTTTGGATCCAGATGGTCGCGTAACCAGTCGCCCACCAGGTTCAACGACAGCACCGTCAGCATGATGGCCAGTCCGGGGAACATCGAGAGCCACCAGGCCGTGACGATCAACTCACGCCCATCGGCCACCATGAGTCCCCAGGCCGGAGTCGGACGCGGGACGCCCGCTCCCAGGAAGCTCAACGAGGACTCTAGCAGGATGACGAACCCCACCTGCAGCGTCGCCAGGACGATCAGCGTGTTCACGATATTGGGCAGAATATAGCGAAACATGATGCGCAGGTGCGACGCCCCGGCGACGCGCGCCCTGGCAATAAAGTCACGCTCCTTGATGCTCAGCGTCTCACCACGCACCTGGCGGGCATAGCGCGCCCACAGGAGCACCGTGATCACCGTGACCAGCGTCGTCAAGCTTGGTCCGAACGCCGGCACTGAGACAAACACCAGGGCGACCAGAATGATGGGCAAGCCAAGTGAGATGTCCACCATACGCATGATAAACGCGTCGATGCGCCCGCCAAAATAGCCGGCCATGAGCCCCAACGTTGTCCCAATGAACCCGCTGACCACAATCGCCTCTAGAGATATCCGTAGGGAGATTCTGGCACCATAAATAATCCGGCTCAGCATGTCTCGCCCCACCTTATCCGTGCCCAGCGGATAGGTGGTGCTCCCGCCCGGGGCCCACATCGGTGGTTTTAAGCGTGCTGCCAGGCTGCCCTTGATCGGGTCGTGGGGTGCTATCAACTCGGCAAAGAGGCTCGGAATCACCAGCAGAAACACCAGGATGGCCATCGCCAATCCAGGAAACCGTCTGATCTGGAAGATGGCGCGGAGGAAGCGGAGGGGCATTATGTACCAAGGGATGCGTTGCGGTATTGCCATAGCCATGGGACTGGCTCCTTTCCCCAAAAGACTGTCTCTACATTCCGACGTTACTGATACCGGATACGCGGGTCAATGTACGCATAGAGAATATCCACCGCCAGGTTGGTCATGGTGAACACGGCGGCGAAGACGATGACAATGGCCTGCACCACCTGGAAATCTCTGGCTCTGACCGCATCAACGACCAAGAGGCCGGTGCCCGGCCAGGCAAAAACACTCTCGGTGATCACCGAGCCGGTAATCAACACCCCGGTCGTGATCGCAAAGTAGGTCAGAGGCGTGATTGCCGCATTCCGCAAACAGTGCTTCCAGACCACCTTCCACTCCGGCAGCCCCTTGACCCGGGTTAACTTGACAAATTCACTGTCCAACACGTCCAGCATCGACGAGCGGATCAGGCGCATCATGGTGGCCACCTGGAACCATCCCAGGCAAACCGATGGGAGAATCATGTGCCGGAAGCCACCACGGCCCGAGGTCGGGAGCCATCCCAGCATCACGGCGAAAATCCACATGAGCACGATGCCGAGCCAGAAGGTGGGCAGTGATTGCCCCAGCAAGGCAAAGATTTTCCCGACCGAGTCAAAGAGCCTATCCTTCCACACCGCTGTAAGGACCCCGAAAGGCAGCGCCAGCGCTACACTAATGGCCAGAGCGAGACCAGCCAGTTCCAGCGTTGCCGGCAGGCGCTCTACGACCAGCCCCATGGCTGTATGGCCCTGCCATTTCCACGAATTGCCAAAGTCACCATGCAGCGCTTTGCCCAGAAAGACAAAGTACTGCTCATAGAGCGGTCGATCCAGTCCCCAGTGGTGGGCCACCCGCTCACGCTCTCCTTCGCCCGCTTCCATGGGCAAGAGCACATCCAGCGGGTCACCCGTCATCCGCGCCAGGCTGAACACAATGACGCTCATCACCCACAGAGCCAGCAAACTCTGCAGGAATCGTATTAAAATGTAGCGCTGCATACCCCCTCCTGTTTTACTGCGCCAGTTTAATGTACTCAAGATGGGTGAAAAACCCGGTGATACTCCCTGGGAAAGTATACTCTGAAATGTACTTGGGATTCACGCCCGCTTCCGCGAACAGCCAGAACAGGGGCATATCGGCAAACTCATTGAACTTGTGATCGCCGATTTCACGCAGGAGCCGCGCCCGTTCGGCCTTGTCCACGACCTTCCCCAGCGCCTCAAGCCGCTCCTCGATATAGGGATGGTCATACGCATAGACGACCGAATCTTTGGCCTTATTGAAGATACGTAGGAGATTCAAGGCATGAGGGCTACCCCGTAGGGGCCACACCGCACCGTGAATAGACTTGGTGCGGTACTGCTCCCGGACACGGGGGAAATCGATCTCCACCAGCTTCGGCTTGAGCCCGATCGCCTCCCAGTCCAGCGCCAGTGCCTGACCGATATCGACAATTTCTGGCAGTCCAGGCAAAGTGTAGAGGTACACGGTAAACTCGAAGCCCTTGTCGTACCCTGCCTCCTTGAGCAGCGCTTTGGCTTTGGTAGGATTATAGCCATACAGCTCCTCAGCGCGCTTCGCCCATTCGGGGTTCCAGATCCCAGGCCACAGGGCCTCGTCAGATTGCGGGTTGAAACGCGTCACCAGCATAGGCTGCGCTTTGCCGCCCAAAATATTGGCCGCAAGGGCTTTGCGATTGATCGCCATGTTCATGGCCTGGCGTACCCGCTTGTCTACAAAGGGCTGCTTGGGGTCCAGTTTATCCGGCGTCGCAAAGTACATGCCACCGAACAGCCATTCGTGACCGATGGCCGTCAGCTTGCTCGAGACAATCTTCATCCCCTTGTCAGCCGCGTCCTTTTGCAGGGCCCGATCGATATCGGAGATATGCACCTCGCCAGCGATCAGCGTCGCCAGTCGGGTCACCCCCTCCGACACCCAGCGGAACTCTAATTCCTTGAACTCGGGGGTCTTGCGCCAGTGGTTCTCAACCCGTTTGTACAGGACATACGAACCCACCTTACGCTCGACGAACTCGAAGGGACCTGTGCCCACCACCTTCTGGCCATACAACTCCTTGCCCCCAGCGTCCCAGCGCGCCTTGCTCTCCATCACCAGGTCACTCGTGGCTGAGATGCTATCCACAAACTCCGGTGTGACCGTTGTGGTGTGGATGATGACTTCATGATCGTTGACGATCTCCACCATTTGCTCAACTTTTTTCGCCACCTCCTCTAGCGAGGCGTTCTTCCCTATACCCATCAGTGAGCGCCACAGCGGCGCGTCGGTCTGCACCGAATCGGGCTGCGAGATGAGAAAGATCGAGTGACGCACATCCTTGGCGGTGAATTCCCCCCACGTCTCGTGGAACTTGACGCCCTGGCGCAGGGTGATGGTCCAGCTTTTGCCATCGGGGGCCATCGCCCACTTCTCAGCCAATTCAGGAATGTACACCCCGGTGTTGCGGTCGATCCCCACGAGGTATTCCAGGGCCGGCCGCTTATCGAGCAT
>WNEY01011380.1_pt1 | contig 11120 bp, 12 predicted proteins | sample 5400531 | NCBI WGS metagenome assembly WNEY01 (sample SAMN13153338, study PRJNA577476) | soil metagenome | isolation source: 200 cm saprolite under Douglas fir tree site 1 | place: USA:California | collected 2015-04-18
GCACGTCGAAATGGATGTGCGGCGGGCGCCACCAGCCGGGCGCCGAGGCCGGATAGGCGGCGGGCCTGACGGTCTTGAAGGCGTAGCGCCCGTCCGCGGCGGTGATCGCGGTGCCGAAGCCTTCGAAATTCTCGTCGAGCGGCGCGGGATTGGGATCGGCGGGATGGTCGTAGCGGCCGTGCATGTTGGTCTGCCACAGCTCGACCCGCGCGCCCGCGATCGGATCGCCGTTGGTGTCGATGACGCGGCCGGACAGATAGATGACCTGGCCCTTGGCCCGCTCGCCGCTCTTGGGATTGATGGTGAGGTCGTAGCCGCGGTCGACCGGCTTCACCACCGGATACATCGGGCCGACCTCCTCGTGCGGGGTGCGGCGCAGTTTCGGTTTCACGATGGCTTGGTGCGACATGCTTGGACCTCGCGTCTTTACCGCCGAAAAAGTCCCGGGGGTCAAGCCCGCGGACTCCGCGGCGGGAGCGGTTGCCGCGCTATGCCTACGAAATAGGCGGCAGCCTGAAATTTGGGCAGAGCGCGCGTGGTACGCAGTTCAGACGCGAGGTGAACGCGAGGATTCCGCGCGAAGATTCAAAGTCCTAGGCCCGGTTCCTCGGCTTGGCACAGCCCTTGCGAACCGGGACCTTGCGCGTCATAGCCGCAGGGTAGGAACGCGCGCGTCAACGCAGAGGGACTCCTAATGCTCAACAAGATCCGTGCGGTCGCCCAGCGACCGAATGCCCGCCGTTGGCTTGCCGCCACGGCGGGGCTCGCATTGGGCCTTGCGGCGGCAATACCCGCCCAGGCTCAGGACACCATCAAGGTCGGCATCCTTCACTCGCTCTCCGGCACCATGGCGATCAGCGAGACCACGCTCAAGGACGTGATGCTGATGCTCATCGACGAGCAGAACAAGAAGGGCGGCCTGCTCGGCAAGAAGCTCGAGCCGGTGGTGGTCGATCCGGCGTCGAACTGGCCGCTGTTCGCCGAGAAGGCGCGCGAGCTGATCACCAAGGAGAAGGTGGCCGCGGTGTTCGGCTGCTGGACCTCGGTCTCGCGCAAGTCCGTGCTCCCGGTGTTCAAGGAGCTCAACGGCCTCCTGTTCTACCCGGTCCAGTACGAGGGCGAGGAGAGCGAGCGCAACGTGTTCTACACCGGCGCCGCGCCCAATCAGCAGGCGATCCCGGCGGTCGACTACCTGGCCAAGGAAGAGAAGGTGCAGCGCTGGGTGCTCGCGGGCACCGACTACGTCTATCCGCGCACCACCAACAAGATCCTCGAAGCCTACCTCAAGTCCAAGGGCGTGAAGTCCGAGGACATCATGATCAACTACACGCCGTTCGGCCATGCCGACTTCCAGACCATCGTGGCCGACATCAAGAAGTTCGGCACCGCCGGCAAGAAGACGGCGGTCGTCTCCACCATCAACGGCGACGCCAACGTGCCGTTCTACAAGGAGCTGGGCAACCAGGGCATCAAGGCGACCGACATTCCCTCGGTGGCGTTCTCGGTCGGCGAAGAGGAGCTCGCCGGCCTCGACACCAAGCCGCTGCTCGGCCACCTCGCGGCGTGGAACTACTTCCAGTCGATCGACACGCCGATCAACAAGGAGTTCATCGCCAAGTGGAAGACCTTCATCAAGAACCCGAAGCGCGTGACCAACGACCCGATGGAGGCGCACGTCATCGGCTTCGCCATGTGGGTCGAGGCGGTGAAGAAGGCTGGCTCGACCGATCCGGACAAGGTCATCGACGCGATCGTCGGCGTGAAGGTGCCCAACCTCACCGGCGGCACGTCGGAAATGCTGCCCAACCACCACGTCACCAAGCCGGTCTACATCGGCGAGGTGCGGGCGGACGGCCAGTTCGACGTGGTGTGGAAAACCGACGGACTGGTTCCCGGCGACGCCTGGTCGAAGTATCTTCCCGAGTCGAAGGACTTGATCGGCGACTGGAAAAGCCTCAAGTGCGGCAACTACAACACGGTCACCAAGAAGTGCGGCAGCTCGAGCTGACGCCCTCATGGGGACCGTGACATGAACGGAGGCGGCGGCGCCGCTGCCGCCTCCTGCCGCCTCGGTGCCGGGACCGTGGACCATGCACGCCCTGTGCGGATGCTTGCGCGCGCTCGCCTTGGCGGTCGGGATGCTCGTCCTGGCCGGCGCGGCGGCACATGCCGAGAGTTTTGAAGACGCGCTCGCCGGGTTCGCAGCGGATTCGTTCAACGATACCGAGGCGGCGATCGGCGCCGCGGCACGCAGCGGGGACCCGCGCGCGGCCCTGGTGATCGAGGCGCTGCAGGACGGGCGCCTGCTGTTTCATCCCGACAGCAAGAAGGTCTACATCAAGGACAAGGCCGACCAGATCGTCGACGCGGCGACCGGGCAGGCGGCCGCCGGCGTATCGCCCGGCGACCTCAAGGCCGTGCGGGTCAATAACCGGATGCGCCGCGCCATCGAGGGCGCGCTGGGCGGCCTCGGCCTGTTCGCGCCCGATCCGGGACGGCGGCTCGACGCCGCCCAGGCGGTGTTCAAGTCGCGCGACGCCTCCGCGCTGCCGGCGCTCAACGCCCAGCTCGCCAAGGAGACCGACCCGCGGGTGAAAACCGCGCTCGCCGAGGCGCGCGCGGCGGTCGTGCTCAACATGAGCGGCGCCGGCGAGGCCGACAGGCTCGACGCCATCCCGGTGATCCGCGCCCGCGGCGACCAGGATTCGGTCGCGCTGCTGGCCGGCCTGCCCGGCGACGCGCCGCCCGCGGTCGCGCGCGCCGCCAAGGACGCCATCGCGGCGATCGAGAACCGCCTCGCCTTGTGGGGCGCGTTGCAGAACGCCTGGTACGGGCTCTCGCTCGGCTCGGTGCTGCTGCTCGCCGCTATCGGGCTTGCCATCACCTTCGGGGTGATGGGCGTCATCAACATGGCGCATGGCGAGATGGTCATGCTCGGCGCCTACACCACCTTCGTGGTGCAGGAGACGATCCGCGCGCGCAATCCGGCCCTGTTCGACTATTCGATCCCCATCGCCATCCCGCTGGCCTTCGCGGTCTCCGGCTTCGTCGGCGTCCTGATCGAGCGCTGCATCATCCGCTTCCTGTACGGACGGGCGCTGGAGACGCTGCTCGCCACCTGGGGCCTGTCCCTGATCCTGCAGCAGGCGGTGCGCACGACCTTCGGGCCGACCAACCGCGACGTGGGCGCGCCGTCGTGGATGAGCGGCGCGTTCGACGTGGGCCAGATCAACGTCACCTACAACCGGCTGTGGATCATCTGCTTCACCCTCGCGGTGTTCGTCCTGCTGCTCGGCCTGCTGCGGTTCACCCGCTTCGGCCTCGAGATGCGGGCGGTGACGCAGAACCGCGCGATGGCCGCCTCCATGGGCATCCGCACCGGCCGCATCGATGCGCTCACCTTCGGGCTCGGCTCCGGCATCGCCGGCATCGCCGGGGTGGCGCTCTCGCAGATCGACAACGTCAGCCCCAATCTCGGCCAGGGCTACATCATCGATTCCTTCATGGTGGTGGTGTTCGGCGGCGTGGGCAACCTGTGGGGCACGCTGCTCGGCGCCTTCTCGCTCGGCATTGCCAACAAGTTCCTCGAGCCCTATGCCGGGGCCGTGCTCGGCAAGATCCTGATCCTGGTGCTCATCATCCTGTTCATCCAGAAGCGCCCGCGGGGCCTGTTCGCCCTCAAGGGCCGGGCGGTCGAAGCGTGACCGCCTCGCCGCTCATCCGCGCGCTCGACCGCGCCGGCGTCACCTTCCTCGTCCTTCTGGCGGCGATCGCGATCGCGGTGCCGGTGCTCAACCTCGCGCTGCCGCCGGCCTCGCCGTGGCACGTGCCGACCTATCTGGTGTCGCTGTTCGGCAAGTACGTGTGCTACGCGCTGCTCGCGCTGTCGATCGACCTCATCTGGGGCTATTGCGGCATCCTCTCGCTCGGGCACGGCGCGTTCTTCGCGCTCGGCGGCTACGCCATGGGCATGTACCTGATGCGGCAGATCGGCACTGATGCGGCAGATCGGCACGCGCGGCGTCTATGCCCACCCGATCCTGCCCGACTTCATGGTGTTCCTGAACTGGAAGGAGCTGCCGGTCTACTGGTACGGCTTCCAGCACTTCGCCTATGCGGCCCTGATGGTCATGCTGGTGCCGGGCGCGCTCGCCTTCGTGTTCGGCTGGTTCGCGTTCCGCAGCCGCGTCACCGGCGTCTATCTCTCGATCATCACCCAGGCGCTGACTTTCGCCCTGATGCTCGGCTTCTTCCGCAACAATTTCGGCTTCGGCGGCAACAACGGCCTGACCGACTTCAAGGACATCCTCGGCTTCAACGTGCAAGCGGCGGAGACCCGGGCGGCCTTGTTCGCCATCTCGGTCGTGGCGCTCGGTCTCGCCTTCTACGTCTGCCGGGCGATCGTCGCGTCGAAGTTCGGCAAGGTGCTGATCGCGATCCGCGACGCGGAAAACCGCGTGCGCTTCCTCGGCTACCGGGTCGAGGCCTACAAGCTCCTGGTGTTCACGCTCTCCGCCTGCATGGCGGGGATCGCCGGCGCGCTCTACGTGCCGCAGGTCGGCATCATCAATCCGAGCGAATTCGCGCCGGCCAATTCCATCGAGGCGGTGATCTGGGTCGCGGTCGGCGGGCGCGGCACGCTGACCGGCGCGGTGCTCGGCGCGATCGTCGTGAACTACGCCAAGACCACGTTCACCACCGGCGCGCTCGCGCCCTACTGGCTGTTCGTGCTCGGCGGGCTGTTCATCGCCGTGACCTTGCTGCTGCCGCGCGGCATCGTCGGCACGTTCGACCACTGGTTCACCATGCTGCGCCGCCCGGCCGCGCGCGACGATAACGGCGCGACCAATGCGGGCGTGGCCGAGCCGCGGCCGGCGGAGTAACGGTCATGCCCGCCCGCACCACCTCGGCCCTGCTCTACCTCGACGGCGTCACCGTGTCGTTCGACGGCTTCCGCGCGCTCAACAATCTCTCACTCGCCGTCGAGCCGGGGGAGATGCGGGCGGTGATCGGCCCGAACGGCGCCGGCAAGACCACGATGATGGACGTCGTCACCGGCAAGACCCGCCCGGACGGCGGCGAGATCTATTTCGACGGCGCCCACGACCTGACGCGGGTGGACGAGACCGAGATCGCCTTGCTCGGCATCGGGCGCAAGTTCCAGAAGCCGACCGTGTTCGAGAGCCACAGCGTCGAGGACAACCTGCTGCTCGCGCTCACCGGCGACCGGCGCGCCCGCAAGACCCTGTTCTGGCGCGAGAGCGGCGAGGTGCGCGCGCGCATCGACCGCCTGTTCGACACCATCCGGCTCGGCGCCGTGCGCGACCGCATGGCCGGGAGCCTGTCGCACGGCCAGAAGCAGTGGCTCGAGATCGGCATGCTGCTGGCGCAGGAGCCGAAGCTCCTCCTGGTCGACGAGCCGGTCGCCGGCATGACCGATACGGAGACGCGCCAGACCGTCGAGCTGCTCAAGGAGATCAACCGCGACCGCACCGTGGTCGTGGTCGAGCACGACATGGCCTTCGTGCGCGACCTCGACGTCAAGGTGACGGTGCTGCACGAAGGCGCGGTGATCGCCGAGGGCGGGATCGACCAGGTCTCGGCGAACGAACGGGTGATCGAGGTTTACTTGGGGAGGTGAGGAAGAGCGAGTAGCGAATAGAACACCGGCCTCATGGTGAGGAGCGTCGCGAAGCGACGCGTCTCGAACCATGGCAACGGGCGCTTGTTGCCATCCTTCGAGACGGCCGCACGCAAGTCGGCTGTAGCCGACTTGCGCATCATGATGCCGATCTCGGATAAACCCGAGATCGGCGCGGCCTCCTCAGGATGAGGTTTCGTTCAATTTGCTATTCGCCTTTTGCAGGTGAGCACAATGCTCGACGTGGAATCCATCGACCTGCACTACGGCGCCGCCCAGGCGCTGCGCGCGGTTTCGCTCAAGGCGGAGGCCGGCAAGGTGACCTGCGTGCTCGGCCGCAACGGGGTCGGCAAGACCAGCCTGTTGCGCGCGCTGGTCGGCCAGCATCCGGTGAGCCGGGGCACGGTGCGGCTCGACGGCGCCGACATCACCCGGCTCAAGCCCTATGAGCGGGCGCGCCGCGGCGTCGCCTACGTGCCGCAGGGCCGTGAGATCTTTCCGCTGCTGAGCGTCAAGGAGAATCTCGAGACCGGCTTCGCCCCGCTCGCGCGCGACAAGCGCGCCATTCCCGACGACGTGTTCGCGCTGTTCCCGGTGCTCGCCGACATGCTGCGCCGGCGCGGCGGCGATCTCTCCGGCGGCCAGCAGCAGCAGCTGGCGATCGGCCGGGCGCTGGTCATGCAGCCGCGCGTGCTCCTGCTCGACGAGCCGACCGAGGGTATCCAGCCCTCGATCATCAAGGACATCGGCCGCGCCATCGCCTATCTGCGCAATCTCGGCCAGGTCGCCATCGTGCTGGTCGAGCAGTATCTCGATTTCGCCCGCGAGCTGGGTGACTACTTTGCCGTCATGGACCGCGGCGCCGTGGTCCATTCCTCGACCCGCGCCGAGATGGACGAGGGCGCGCTGCGACGGGCGCTGGCGTTGTGATGCGACGCACTTGTCCCGGATGCGGTGCAGCGCGTAGCGGATCTCCATCGCGCGGTGCGCGATGGAGATCCCGAAGCGGTGCGCCGCTGATCCGGGACCTCGCGCGTCTGGGCCCCGGGTCTGCAGCGCACCACTCCGGGGCACCCCGTTGCGCAGAGCGCAACGGCGACCCCTGCGTGTTGCGCTGCGCCCGGGGAACGACGCGGGGGGTCGTATGACGTCGCTTCCTTTCGCGGCCGCGGACGAGCATGCGCGCGTGTTCGCCGGCAACCGCGCCGTCGGGCGCATCGCGCTTGCGGCGGAGTTTTCCCGCGGCATCACGGTCCGCACCCGCGTGCATGAGGCGGGCTCGCTGCGGGTGCGGTTTCCCGGCGCGCGCGCGCGCGAGCTCGAGGCGGTCGTCATCAATAGTGCGGGCGGGATCGCCGGCGGCGACCGTTTCGATATCGAGGTGACCGCGCAGGCGAAGGCGCGGCTGGTGGTGACCAGCGCGTCCGCGGAAAAGGTCTACCGCTCGCTCGGGCCGGACGCGCAGATCGGCATCAAGCTTGCGGCCGGTGCCGGGGCGTCGATCGCCTGGCTGCCGCAGGAGACGATCCTGTTCGACGGCGCGCGTCTCGCGCGCACGATCGACGTCGAGCTTGCCGAGGACGCGCGCCTGATCCTCGCCGAGGCCCTGGTGTTCGGGCGCACCGGCATGGGGGAGGCAGTCGAGCACGGCTTCGTCGCCGACCGCTGGCGCGTGCGCCGCGGCGGCCGACTGCTCTACGCCGAAACGGTGCGGCTCGACGGCGCCGTCGCGCAAAAGCTCGGCGAGGCCGCCGTGGCGAACGGCGCCGCAGCGATCGCGACCGTTCTGACGGTGCCGGGCGAGGAGATGGCGGTCGCGACCGTGCGCGCGCTAAAATCGGTCTTGCGCGGCGAGGTCGGCATCTCGGCGTGGAACGGACTGGCGGTGGCGAGGTTGTGTGCGACTGACGGCGCGGTGCTGCGGCACGATCTCCTCGCCGTCCTCACGGCCTTGCGCGGCGCCCTGCCGCGGCTGTGGACCAACTGACCGAGGACCGATGAACCTCACCCCGCGGGAAAAGGACAAGCTCCTGATCGCCATGGCCGCGATGGTGGCGCGGCGCCGGCTCGAGCGCGGCGTCAAGCTCAACCATCCGGAGGCGGTGGCGCTGATCTCCGACTTCATCCTGGAAGGCGCGCGCGACGGGCGCAGCGTCGCCGACCTGATGGAGGCCGGCGCGCACGTCATCCAGCGGAGCCAGGTGATGGACGGCATCGCCGAGATGATCCACGACATCCAGGTCGAGGCGACCTTCCCGGACGGCACCAAGCTGGTGACCGTGCACGAACCGATCCGATGAAAGACGCCGTCCCGCTCGTCATGCACGCCGCCGACTTTGCCGCGCGCCGGCACGTCCACCAGCGGCGCAAGGGCATTGCCGGCGAGCCCTACGTCAATCACCTGATCGAGGTCGCGGCCCTGCTCGCCGAGGCGACCAAGGGGGGCGATGCCGCGCTGGTCGCGGCCGGTCTGCTGCACGACACGCTCGAGGACACCGAGACGGAATACGAGGAGCTTGACGCCCTGTTCGGCGCGGACATCGCGGCGCTCGTCGCCGAGGTCACCGATGACAAGAGCCTGCCCAAGGCGGAGCGCAAGCGCCGTCAGGTCGTGAGCGCACCGGCCGCCAGCGCGCGCGCAAGAATGCTCAAGATCGCCGACAAGACCAGCAACCTGCGCACCCTCGTCGCTTCGCCGCCGGCCGACTGGGACGTGGCGCGGGTCGCCGACTACATCGACTGGGCCGAGCAGGTCGTGGCCGGGTGCCGCGGCTTGAACGAAACGCTCGAGCGCGCGTTCGACGCCGCCGCGACGGACGCGCGCGCCGCCATCGCCAAGAGCGCCGCATAGGGAAATGCCTCACAGGGAGACGGGAATGATACCGGGCGAACTCTTCATCAAGGACGGCGAGATCACGCTCAATGCCGGCCGCAAGACCGTGGCGCTCACGGTCACCAACAGCGGCGACCGGCCGATCCAGGTCGGCTCGCATTATCATTTCTTCGAGACCAATCCGGCGCTCAGGTTCGACCGCAAAAAGGCGCGCGGCATGCGCCTCGATATCGCGGCCGGCACCGCGGTGCGCTTCGAGCCCGGGCAGACGCGCGAGGTGACGCTGGTGGCGCTCGCCGGCAGGCGGACGGTCTACGGCTTTCGCCAGGACGTGATGGGGAAGCTCTAGTTTCCCCTGAAATTTGATATGGACCGGAGGACGCGATGCGGCAGACATACGCCGGCGGCTGCCAGTGCGGAAAGGTCCGCTACGAAGCAACGACCGACCTTGGCGAGGTCATTTCGTGCAACTGCTCGCGATGCGCCAAGCTCGGCTGGCTGCTCACGTTTGTTCCGGCGCAGGACTTCAAGCTGATCTCCGGCGACGGCGCGACCACAGACTTTCAATTCAACAAGCACGCCATCCACCATCTGTTCTGCGCCACCTGCGGCATTGAGTCCTTTGCCCGCGGCAAGGGGCCGGGCGGCGCGGAGATGGCGGCCGTCAACGTCCGATGCCTGGACGGCGTCGATCTCGATTCACTCGACGTGAAGAGGGTCGATGGCCGAAGCCGTTAGCGAGGAACCGCCATGACGTTCAAGATCGAGCGGCGCGCCTATGCCGACATGTTCGGTCCCACCACCGGCGACCGCGTACGGCTTGCCGACACGGACATCATCATCGAGGTGGAGAAGGACCTCACCACCTACGGCGAGGAGGTGAAGTTCGGCGGCGGCAAGGTGATCCGCGACGGCATGGGGCAGAGCCAGATCACCAACCGGCAGGGCGCGGTCGATACGGTGATCACCAATGCGCTGATCCTCGACCACTGGGGGATCGTGAAGGCCGACGTCGGCCTCAAGGACGGCAAGGTTTTTGCGATCGGCAAGGCCGGCAATCCCGATATCCAGCCGAACGTGACGATCGTGATCGGACCCGGCACCGAGGTGATCGCCGGCGAGGGAAAAATCCTCACCGCCGGCGGGTTCGACACCCACATCCATTTCATCAGCCCGCAGCAGGTCGACGAGGCGCTGATGTCGGGCGTCACCTCGCTGCTCGGCGGCGGCACCGGGCCGGCGGCCGGCACCAATGCCACCACCTGCACGCCGGGACCGTGGCACCTCGCGCGCATGATCCAGGCGGCGGACGCGTTCCCGGTCAACCTCGGCTTTGCCGGCAAGGGCAACGCGTCGCGCCCGGCGGCGCTCGAGGAGATGATCAAGGCCGGCGCCTGCGCGCTGAAACTGCACGAGGACTGGGGCACGACGCCGGCCGCGATCGACAACTGCCTCGCGGTCGCCGAGGACTACGACATCCAGGTGATGATCCACTCCGACACGCTCAACGAGTCGGGCTTCGTCGAGGACACCATCAGGGCGTTCAAAGGCCGCACCATCCACGCCTTCCACACCGAGGGCGCCGGCGGCGGGCACGCGCCCGACATCATCAAGGTCGCGGGGCTGGCGAACGTGCTGCCGTCGTCGACCAACCCGACGCGGCCGTTTACCCGCAACACCATCGACGAACACCTCGACATGCTGATGGTGTGCCATCACCTCGACCCGTCGATCCCCGAGGACCTCGCCTTCGCCGAAAGCCGCATCCGCAAGGAGACGATCGCGGCGGAGGACATCCTGCACGACATCGGTGCGCTCTCGATGATGTCGTCGGACAGCCAGGCGATGGGCCGGCTCGGCGAGGTCATCATCCGCACCTGGCAGACCGCCGACAAGATGAAGCGCCAGCGCGGCAGGCTGAAAGAAGAGAAGGGCGACAACGACAACGCGCGGGCCAAGCGCTACGTCGCCAAGTACACGATCAATCCGGCGATCACGCACGGCGTGGCGAAACTGATCGGCTCGGTCGAGAAGGGCAAGCTCGCCGACCTGGTGCTGTGGTCGCCGGCGTTCTTCGGCGTCAAGCCCGACATGATCATCAAGGGCGGCTCGATCGTCGCCGCCCAGATGGGCGATCCCAACGCGTCGATCCCGACCCCGCAGCCGGTGCACTACCGGCCGATGTTCGGCGCCTTCGGGCGGGCGCGCACCGCAAGCTCGGTGGTGTTTGCCTCCAAGGCCGCGGTGCGGGCGGGGCTCGGCCGCAAGCTCGGCATCCAAAAGGAGCTGGTCGCCGTGCAGAACACGCGGAGCATCTCCAAGAAGAGCATGGTGCACAACAGCGCGACGCCGAGGATCGAGGTCGACCCGGAAACCTACGAGGTGCGCGCCGACGGCGAGCTGCTGACATGCGCGCCGGCCGACGTGCTGCCGATGGCGCAGCGCTACTTCTTGTTTTGATGCGCCCGTAGCCCGGATGAACCCCCGCGAAAGTGGGGGGAAATCCGGGGCGGCGCTCCCGCATTTCGCTCCGCTCCATGCGGGCTACATTTGCAACGTTCGCTCTTCCGACAAGCTTTCCTTGTCGGCATTGACAAATGGTCAAGTTGAGCTTACCTCAAATGGCATGTTGTCGGTCATCCGCGA
>WNEY01004028.1_pt1 | contig 11119 bp, 11 predicted proteins | sample 5400531 | NCBI WGS metagenome assembly WNEY01 (sample SAMN13153338, study PRJNA577476) | soil metagenome | isolation source: 200 cm saprolite under Douglas fir tree site 1 | place: USA:California | collected 2015-04-18
GTTCCCGCGCGGCCGCTGCGGCGCATAGGCTCTCGCCCAGCTGACGCTCGCCGCCGAACACTCCCTCGAGTCCCGCCGCGTCGAGATAGACCAGGCCCGGGCCCGCTTCCTCCACCCGCGGCGAATGCGCGAGCGCCACCTCGAGCAGGGCCTGCGACATGGGCGGCTCCGGCGACGTCGCGAGGAGGCAGCCGATGCGCCTCATGACCGCCACTCGATGGTCCACACAGCCCCCTCACCTCCGGCCCCCTCACCCTGCCCTCTCCCCAAAGGGGAGAGGAGATTCCTGGTTCCCTCTCCCTCCCGTGGAGGGAGAGGGTTAGGGTGAGGGTGGGGAAAAATGCGAGCGCGAAGGAGCCGGAGCTCGGAGCTCAGGCCGGCGAAGCGTGTGGGCTGGGATGCTCCCATCCATCGCGCCTCGAACCGGCGCGCGGAAACCACCAGGGCGGCGGCGCTGCCCGCCAGCCGCTGGGGGGCGCGGAGCACCAGGATGGTGGGGCTGCCTTCCACAGCGCGCCGGAGCCTCAGCCAGAGCGAGGACGGGAGTGACTGACGGCGGCGCAGCGGCAGCTCGCCCAAATCCATGGCGACCAGGGCAAAGCCCGGACAGCGGGCCAGGAGGTCCGCCGCGCGGCAGGCCGGATCCAGTCGGCCGCCGCACTTCACCCAGAGCACACCCGAGAGATCGACGCCTGCCGCCGCGGCGGAGAAAGGATCGAAGGCATCGGTCCCGTCGACAACCGCGGCCTTACCGCCCGAGGTCGTGACGCGGGCGATCAAGGCCAGGAGCAGGCTGCTGCCGCCTGAGGACCAAGGGCCGACGATCTCGCTGAGCTGCCCCGGCGGGAATGCGCCCAGCAAGCCATCGATCCCTCGATCGCCCCACCCTGGCGGGGGCAAGGACTCGGACGGGAGGGTCATAGGCACTCCATATATAAGGAGTAGGGTAATAACACAACACTTGTTTAGTATTTTCAATAGCAAAATATAGGGGGTCTTGAGTCCTGCCGGCCACAGCTTGCCGGGGGGCCTGCCCCACGGCCCGGGCTGTGGTATCAAGGGAAGGTCCGCCGCGCCGGCCTGCTCCGCGGCGAGGCCAACCCCATCCAAGGAGAAGAGAGTGAGAGAGAACACGCTGAAGAAGATCTGGGCGCGCGGCGAAGCCGTGGTGAACGGGTGGCTGTCCATCCCGTCGGCCTTCTCCGCCGAGGTCATGGCCCATCAGGGCTTCGACTCGCTGACCGTGGACATGCAGCACGGCGTGGTGGATTACCAGGTCGCGGTGACGATGCTCCAGGGCATCTCGACCACCCCGGTGATTCCGCTGGCCCGCGTGCCGTGGAACGATCCGGCGCGGCTCATGAAGATCCTGGACGCGGGCGCCTACGGCGTCATCTGCCCCATGGTCAACACGCGCGAGCAGGCCGAGGCGCTGGTGCAGGCCTGCAAGTACCCGCCGCGGGGCTATCGCAGCTGGGGGCCGGTGCGCGCGTCGATCTACGCCGGGACGGACTACGGCGATCACGCCAATGAGGACATCATCGTCATGCCGATGATCGAGACGGCCGAGGCGCTGAAGAACCTCGACGACATCCTGACCGTGCCGGGCGTGGACGCGATCTACGTGGGGCCATCCGACCTGAGCCTCGCGCTGGGATGCAAGCCGCGGCTAGATCAGACAGATGCGCCGGTGGTCGAAGCGCAGCAGAAGATCGTCGAGGCCTGCAAGAGCCACGGCGTCATCGCGGGCATACACAATGCCACGGCGGCCTACGCCGTGAAGATGGTCGCCGCCGGCTATCAGTTCGTCACGCTGGCCAGCGACGGCCGCTTCCTCGCCGCCAAGGCTGCCGAGGAGGTGGCCGTGGCCCGGAAGACCGCCGTCAAAGCGGGCAAGCTGCCGGCCTACTAGGCTGGTGCGATCCCCGGGCGCCTCCGTGACGGCCTACCGATTCGACGAGACGCTGCTCGCCCGCGCGCGCGAGCATCTCGGCCATTTCGAGCGGCGCGCCGTCCCCGTCGACGGCCGCCGTCCCGCGGCGGTGGCGCTCGTGCTGCTACCCGATGCCGAGGGGCGCGCCTGCTTCCTCCTCACCCGGCGCGCGGCCGGACTGCGCAGTCACGGCGGCCAATGGGCGCTGCCGGGCGGCCGCATCGATCGGGACGAGAGCGCGGAGCATGCCGCCCGCCGCGAGCTCGCGGAAGAAGTGGGCCTCGCGCTGGGCCGGGAGGCGGTCATCGGGCTGCTCGACGACTACGGCACGCGTTCGGGCTTCGTCATCACGCCGGTCGTGTTCTGGACCGACGACATCCGTGAGCTCGTGCCCAACCCCGCCGAAGTCCAGCGCGTCTATCGCGTGCCGCTGGCGAAGCTCGACGGCCCCGAGGCGCCGCGCTTCATCTCGATCCCCGAGAGCGAGCGGCCGGTGATCCAGCTCCCGCTCATGGGGACGCTCATCCACGCGCCCACCGCGGCCGTGCTCTATCAGCTGCGCGAGGTGGTCGTCCACGGGCGGCCCACGCGGGTGGAGCATCTCGAGCAGCCGGTCTGGGCCTGGAAATGAACTGAGAAACGACCCGCCGGAGGCAGGGAGACCAATGGGGAAGCTCGACGGACAGGTGGCCATCGTCACCGGCGCCGGCAGCGGCATCGGTCGCGCCACGGCCCGCATGCTCGCGGCCGAGGGCGCCCAGGTGATCGTCGCGGGACGCCGCAAACCCCCACTCGACGCGGTGGCGATCGAGATCGAGAAGGCCGGCGGCAGCGCCTCGGTGAGGCAGGCCGACGTGGCCGATCCGGAGCAGGCCGTCGGGCTGGCCCGCTGGACGCTCGAGCGGTGCGGTCGCGTGGACGTGCTCGTCAATAACGCGGGACACTCGAGCAAGGTCCGCAATATCCGCTGGGTAGGCAAGGAGGAGTGGGACAGCGTGCTCGCGGTGAACCTCACCGGCGTCTACGTGCTCACCCAGGCCGTGCTTCCCGGCATGATCGAGCGTGGCGGCGGCAGCATCGTCACCGTTGGCTCCGTCGCCGCCGTCCGCCCGGGGCTCATCGGTGGGGCGCCCTATGGCGCGGCGAAGGCGGCGGTGCTCAATCTCATGGGCCACATCCACACCGTGCTGCGGGAGAAGGGAATCCGCGCCACCACCATCATGCCGGCCGAGGTGGACACACCCATTCTCGCCAATCGCCCGCTGCCCCCCGACGCCAAGGCCCGCGCCGCGATGATGCAGCCCGAGGACGTGGCGGCAGCCGTGCTGCTCTGCGTGACCCTGCCCCGCCGGACGGTGATCGAGGAGATCGTCATGAGCCCGACCATTCCGCGCGACCAGAGCGCGGACATCGACGCCGCGCGCCGGCTCGGCGAGCCCGGCGAAGAGGTAAAGCCCCCCGCCTGAGATCTTCCCTGGCGGCGGGCACATCCCCCCTGGGGTTGTCGGCGAAGGCCGACCGGGCTGCTCGCCTCCTGACACTGTCCAGTCCCTCCCCGTCGGCCTCGGGACAAGCGCCCCCCTCCCCCCGGCGCAAGTGCCCGTCCAAGCAGGGCTGAAGCCCTTCCGTCCGCTGGCATTGGACTTGCCGATCAATGGGCCGTCGACTGAATTCATTCTGGGAGGAGGCCCCTTGACCGGAGGCCGGGTGATGCTGGGATTGGCAGTGGTCCTGCTGGCCAGCCAGGGATGCGCGGCCTTGGGATTGGCCCTGCTCACGGCCGGGGTGGGCACGGGCGCGGCACAGGGCGTCTCCTATACCTTCGACAGCATCGGCTACAAGACCTTCACCACACCGGTGGAGAATCTCGAAGCGGCGACCCTCAAGACGCTCAAGCGGATGGACATCGACGTCAAGGAGAAGGAGAAGACCGACAGCGGGATCAAGATCTCGGCCAAGGCCGGCGACCGCGACGTCGACATCGAGCTGGATCGGCTGACCTCCCAGACGGCCCGCATGCGCGTGGACGCCACGCTCAAGTGGATCTTCAAGGATCGCGCGACGGCCGTCGAGATCATCGCGCAGACGGCCCAGACCCTGGACGATCAGGCGCGACTCGCCCAGTCCCAGGCGGCGCGGGCGGCGATGGCGCGCCCCGCTTCAATGCCAACGATCAAGGCGCTACCGGTGAGCGCGCCGGCCCCAGCGCGCTGAGAGACACGGTCACCATGGAGGACAGTATGCCCGAACCCCACGAAAGCACCGGAGGCCGCGTCCTTCGCCTCCTGTTCAGCTCCGCCCGCACCTATTCGACGGGCAGCCTTTCTGCCGACTCGCAGATTGCCCGCGCGCTCTACCAGGCCCAAATCGATGCCGGCCGGGGTGCGATGGCCCATCCGAAGAGCCTCGACGAGATCGCGGCCTTGGCGCAAGAGGCGTCGGGGTGGACCCTCGTCTTCAAGCGGCTCAAGAGCGAAGGGCTGATCGAGGAGCAGACGCTCGGCCAGGTCGTCGCCCGCTGGAACAACCGCTACGGACGCCCCGGAGCTAGCGGGGAGATTGAAGCAGCGCTTCAAAACGCGCCGTTGCCCGCTCCCAGTCAAACTGCGTCGTGACGAATTCCTGTCCCTGCCGGGCGATCCGCTCGCGCAGGGACGCGTCTTCGACGAGCCGGCTCAGCCCCCAGGCCAGCGCGTCCACGTCCCGCCGCGGCGCCACCACCGCCGTCCTGCCGTCGAGCGCGTAGTCCCGGCAACCGCCGTTGTCGTAGGTGCAGAGCGCGGCGCCGCAGGCCATGGCTTCCATGGCCGGCATCCCCAGCCCCTCATCCCACGACGGGCAGAGAAAGACCTGGCACCGGCTGTACAGCGGCGCCAGCTTCTCCTGCGGGAGGTTTTCGTGGAATTCCCCGTACGCCTTCTTCCGCGCGGGCGCCTTCACACCGAACCCCACGAGCTGCAGCTCGGGATGGCGCGCCTTGACGCGGCCGAAGGCCTCGAAGCCGTCGGCCTCGCCCTTCCATTGGTAGTCGTGATGCAGCATCAGCACGCGCAGCCGTCCGTCGTCGATCTCGGGCGGCGCCGGGTGGAAGAGCGTCGTGTCCACGGGCGTGACGATGACGGCGGCCGGGCTGTTGAAACGCTCGGCCATGATGTCCGCGAGCCAGGTGGAGATCGCGATCTTTCTCAGCGGGATGCGATAGGTCGCGTCGACGCGGGCGGCGTCGCCGTGATAGAGGCTCTCGTAGTGCTGGATGAAATAGAACTTCCGGCCGCAGCGCACCGGGGCGCCGGCCACCGCCTCCACCGACTGCCAGGCCGTGGCGATGAGCGCGTCGCCGTCCGGCAGCCGGCCGGCGCTCCACTCGGTTACCCAGCGCACGCGCGCGCGGAGCTTCGGCATCCAATCGGGCGCGCGATCGAATCGGTTGCGCCAGATGGCCTTCAGCCGGCTCTTGGCCGGCACGACCAGGGTGACGTCGTGGCCGCGCTTGGCCAGGCGGTCGGCGTGGATCAGGATGGCGCGCACGCCGCCGGCAATGCGCAGATGCGGGCAGAGGAACGTGATCTTCACTCGCCTGCCTAGATCGCCATGGAGACTTGCCCCGTCCGGCGATACGCCGCGGGATCCAGGATCACATTGATGCAGTGCACATCGCTCGAGCCGAGGGCGCGCTCGAGCGCCGGGCGGATCTGGCGCGGCTCGGTCACCTGCACGCCCTTGCCGCCCAGCGCCTCCACCACCTGGTCGAAGCGCGTGAACGGCAGCGAGGTCCCCACGGCGCGCTCGGCCCCGAAGAAGGAGAGCTGGGGATTGCGGATCTGCCCCCAGCCGCCGTCATTGCCGATGACGCACGTCAAAGGCAGCCGGAAGCGCACCGCGGTTTCGATGTCCATGCCGTTGAGGCCGAAGGCGCCGTCGCCCGCGATCAGGAGCACGCGCTGCTCGGGGCGCAGGAGCTTGGCGGCGATGGCGAAGGACGGCCCCACGCCCAGGCAGCCGAAAGGCCCCGGATCGAGCCACTGTCCCGGCCGCGCGAGCGTGACGACCTTGGACGCGCAGCCGACCACGTCTCCCCCATCGCCGACCACGGTGGTCGTGGCGTCCACGACGGCGGCGATCTCGTGGCCGAGGCGGTAGTGGCTGATCGGCACGCTGTCTGACCGCCGCTCCGCCATCAAGCGCGCCTGGCCATCCGCCTCCTTCTTCTTCACCGCCTCCCGCCAGGCCTCGAAGCGCGAGGTGAGGCCCTGAGGGAGCGCGTCCTGGAGCTGGCGCAGCGTGAGCCCGATATGGCTCGTGAGCCCGAGCGCCAGCGGCCGATTGCGGCCCAGCTCCACCGGATCGCAGTCCACCATCGCCACCTGCGCGTTCTCGGCAAAGGACGGCGGGCGGCCGTAGCCCAACCTGAAATCGAGCGGCGTCCCCAGCACGAGCACGAAGTCCGCCTGACCCAGCGCGAACCCGCGCGACTGCGCGAAGGCATTGGGATGATCGCTCGGCAGACAGCCTCGGCCGGCGCCATTCATGAACACGGGCACGCCGGCGCGCTCGGTGAAGGATTGCAGGTCCTTGGCGGCGTCGTCCCAATATACGCCGCTGCCGGCCATCACCACCGGATGCGCGGCGCGGCCGAGCAGCTCCGCGAGCCGCTGCACCGACTCGGCGTCGGGCGCCACCGGCCGGCGGTGGACGTAACCGGTTGGAATCGGCGCCAGGCGATCCTCGACCACGGTCATCAGAAGGTCCACGGGAATCTCGACGAAGACCGGCCCGGGCCGCCCCGTGAGCGCGTGGCGGATGGCCGTGGTCAGGACCTCGGGAATCTGCCGCGTCTCGGACACCGTCCAGGCCCCCTTGGTGATGGGCCGGAGCAGGTCCACCTGCTCCACCTCCTGGAGCGAGCCGAGCCCGCGCAGCCCGAGCGGCGCCGCGCCGCCGATCAGCAGCATGGGGCTTCGCGCCGAGAAAGCATTGGCCACGCCGGTGACCGCGTCGGTGACGCCGGGGCCGGCCGTCACCACCGCCACGCCGATATGGCGCGTCAACCGGGCATAGGCGTCGGCCGCATGGGCGCAGGCCTGCTCGTGGCGCATGTCCACGACCCGGATATCCTCGGTGACGCAGCCGTCGTAGATCGGCAGGATGTGGCCACCGCAGAGCGTGAAGATGTGGCCCACGCCCGCCTGCTTGAGCGTTCGCGCGACGAGGTGCCCGCCGTTCAGGTCCGCCATCGCTTACCCCCTCGCCAGAGCTCCTTTGCCTTCACGCCCGCGCGAGTCATCCCGGAATCGGTCTTTGAGACTGAGCAGGGGTCGCTCGAGGAACCGGAAGGAAGCTTCCGCCACCAGGAAGGTCACGACAGCGGCCAGCAGGACGCGGGGAAGCGCCGGGCGGATGCTTTGGTACGCGAGCCCGGAGAGCGCGAAGAAGATCGGGAAGTGCCAGAGATACAAGCCGTAGGAGATGCGCCCGGTCCGCACCAGGGGGCGGAAGGAGAGGAGCCGCGCGATCCAGCCGGCGGGCGCGACGAGGACCTGGACGGTCAGCGCCGCCGCGGACAGCGCCACCAGCGTTGCGCCGCCCCCGCGCATGTACAACGCATCCCATGACGCGCCGAGGAAGGCCGCCGCGAGCACGGCGGCGGCGGCCAGCGAGCCGCCGAGCAGCCAGGCCCGCGCGGTTCGGGAGGCGGGCAGCCAGTTCCCGGTGGTCAGGACGCCCAGCGCGCAGCCGACGAGGAGCGCGTCGCCGCGCCAGTCCAGCCTGGCATAGAGCTGGGCGACCGCGTCCGGGGCGACCCACTGCCAGAGCCGAAGCAGGACGGAGACCCCGACGCCGGCCACGACTGCGCCCAGGAGCCGGGCGCGGCTGGCCGTCACCCGCGCGAGCAGCACGAGCAGGCCCGGCCAGAGAAGATAGAACTGCTCCTCGATCGCGAGCGACCAGGCGTGGCGCAGCACATGGAGAGGGTAGCCGAAGAAACTGGCCCAATTCGCCAGATAGAAAATCACCCAGAGCGCGGCGGATCCGAAGATGCCGGCTTCCTCGGGTCCGCCGGTGAGGACGACCACGATGGAGCACGCGATCACCAGGGCGAAGAGCGCGGGGAGCAGGCGCAGGGCCCGGCGGGCGTAGAAACGGCCCAGGTGGATGGCTCCGGTCCGATCGCGCTCCTCCAGCAGAAGCGTGGTGATGAGAAAGCCGCTCAGCACGAAGAACAGGTCCACGCCGAGGAAGCCGCCCCTGATCACGCCGCCGTGGAAGGCCATCACGGCGAGGATCGCCACGCCCCGCAGGCCATCGAGCGGCGGGCGGTATCCCAGATGAAGGGGTGCCGCTTCCGCCGCCGTCACCAGAACTTCTCCCACTTCACGCTCTTGCGATCCATGCCCTTCTTGACCAGCACCTCGCGCACCCGGTTGATGCTCTCGCCGCCGCCGCAGACATAGACCACGAACCGATCCACGCTGTGCACCATGCGCTCGACCACCTCGGGGAGCTCGCCCTTCTCTCCGCGCCAGCCCGGCGTGGGCTCCCGCAATGCGGGCACGTAGGAGAAGGCCGGGAAGCGGCGGCTCAGCGAGCGGAACTCGGCGTCGTAGATGAGCTCGGCCGGAGTGCGGGCCCAGAAGATCAGCCCGTTGGGCCGGCCATAGCCGGTCTCGTAGAGCCAGGAGAGGATGGATCGCACCGGCACGATCCCGATCTCTTCCGCGACGAAGAGCGCGCGCCGCGGATCGGCCCGGTTGAAGACGAAGCCGCCCGTCGGGCCTTTGAACTGCACCGGATCTCCTGGCTTGAGCCCGCGCAGCCACTGCGAGCCCACGCCGCCCGGCGCCACGTCGACCGAGAGCGTGATGGGGCCCTTGCGCGTGGGCGAGGACACCATGCTCCACGCCCGGACGATCTTTTCGCCGAAGGGCACGGAAATCCACTGCCCCGCCTCGAAGGTGAAGTCCTCGGGCGCCAGCACGCGGAGGTCCACCTCGATCACGGTAGGCGTGATCCACCGGACGGCCGCCACCTCGGCCTTGCACTCGCGGGGCTTGGGCGGCACCGCTTCAGCCCTTTCTCAGTCGGGGGACGATCTCGGCCGCGATGCTCTCGAGCTGCTCGCGCTGGTCGGCAAGATCGGCGATGGGATTCATGAGGAAATAGCCGCAGCCGGCGGCGGCGAAGCGCTCGAGCTGCTCCACGCATTGCGCGGCGGTGCCGATAATGCCGTAGCGGTCCGCCAGCGGCGCGAAATCCTGAGCGTAGCGCTTGGACAAGAGCCGGACCCAGGTTGCCCTGGCGGCCTCCTGATCACGTCCGACTGTGATGAAAGTCAAATGAGCGGCTGCGAAGTCGGCGAGTGATCGGCCGGCCGCGGAGGCCGCCTCGCGGATCTTGGCTAGGCTCTGGGCGTAGCGCTCCGGATTGACGACGTAGGACACCCAGCCGTCGCCCTGGAGCCCCGCGCGCCGGAGCGCGGCGTCCGACCGCCCGCCGATCCAGATGGGCGGCGCCGGCTTCTGGACGGGCTTGGGATCGATGCTCACCCCGTCGAACTGGGTGAACCGCCCCTTGAACGTGGCGGGCGAGTCCCGCCAGAGCGTCCGGACCACGTCGATTCCCTCGCTGACGCGCGCCCCGCGCTCATTGTGCGGGATGCCGCAGGCCTCGAACTCCTTCGGGTTCTCCCCGCCCACCCCCACGCCGAAGATGAGCCGGCCGCCCGAGAGCACGTCGAGCGTGGAGGTGATCTTGGCCGCCACCGTCGGATGGCGCAGCGCCAGCAGGTACACGCCCGTGCCGAGCTTGACCCGCTTGGTGATGCCGGCGTACGCGGCGAGCAGCGTGAGCGACTCGTAGAGCGGATTGTGGAAGGAGACGTGGTCGCCGGTCCAGAGCGAGTCGTAGCCCAGCTCCTCACAGCGCCGGGCCAGCGCGAACTGCTCGTCGGGCGGATGGGGAGAGAGGAACGCGCCGAAGCGGATCAGAGCCATGACGTATACGCGAGGCGGACGGGTCCTGTCGCCGCGGCCGCCCAACCCGGCGGGCTCCGCCACCCACTCGCCCGAACGCATCTCTCCGAGCTGCGGACGTGACTCGGGGGGCCCACTCCGCCCGCCGCGCCGGACGGCCGCGGCGCCACCCGCCCGACTCCGCCAGCGTTGCTGCAGCGGCGCTCCTGCGGCCCCCGCGTTACGGACGCCGCCTTGTCTCCATGACGATATTCCGCCAGATTCATCAGCGCGGGAACGCGTCCTTGACGCCGCCGTCCACCGTGATGGTGCAGCCGGTGGTCTTGGCCGAGCGGTCGGAGGCCAGGAAGAGCACGGCCTCGGCCACGTCCTCGGGCAGGATGGGGCGGGCCAGGATATTGCGCTTGCGGTAGAAGTCCTCGAGCTCGTCCACGCCGATGCCCTGGGCCCGCGCCCGCTCGCGGCGCACCTCCTCGGACCAGAGCCGCGAGTCCCGGAAGACGGCGTCGGGGTTCACGATATTGGAGCGGATGCCGTGCGGGCCGCCTTCCAGCGCGAGGACCTTGGCGAGCTGGGCCTCGGCGGCCTTGGCGGCGGAATAGGCGGAGAAGTCCTTGCCGGGCGACATCACGTTCTTGGTGGCGACGAAGACGAAGGCGCCGCCGAGCCCCTGGGCCTTGAGGATCCTCATTCCTTCGCGCGCGACGAGAAAGTGGCCGGTGGAATTCACCGCGAACGACCGCTCCCAGTCGCTGAGCTCCATCTGGTCCACGGCCGCCGAATGGGCAATCCCGGCATTGGAGATCACGATGTCGATGCCGCCATAGGCAAGGACGGCTTCCTCGAAGGCGGCGCTCACCGAGGCTTCGCGCGTGACGTCCATCCCCACGCCGATCGCGCGCCCGGCGCCGGCAGCCGCCACGACCTCGTCGGCCGCCTTGCGGGCCCCCGCCGCGTCCAGGTCGCCGATGATCACGTGGCAGCCTTCGGCGGCCAGCCGCAGCGCGGCGGCGCGCCCGATGCCGCTCGCCCCGCCGGTGACGAGGGCGATTCGGCGCGACAGCTCCTTTTCGGGCGGCGCCTGAGCCAGCTTGTAGAGCTCGAGCGGCCAGTACTCGACCTCGAAGGCGTCCTTGGCCGACAGCGACACGTAGCGGCCGAAGGCCGTGGCGGCACCCAGCACCGAGATCGTGTGGTGATAGATGTCGTTGACGAT
>WNEY01004031.1_pt1 | contig 11115 bp, 12 predicted proteins | sample 5400531 | NCBI WGS metagenome assembly WNEY01 (sample SAMN13153338, study PRJNA577476) | soil metagenome | isolation source: 200 cm saprolite under Douglas fir tree site 1 | place: USA:California | collected 2015-04-18
GACCGCATGATCCGCCGCTGGGACGCGGTCGCCGGGGAGCCCATCGGCAACGTGGTCATGGGCGCGCCCGAGGACCCGCTCGCGGCCTTCGCCGGCGATCCCGGCGCCGAAGTGTTCCGCGCCTGCATCGCTTGCCACACTTTGCGCGCAAACGACGGCGTTCGCGCCGGCCCCACGCTCGCCGGCATCTTCGGGCGCAAGATCGCGACTTTGCCCGGCTACAACTTCTCCGCCGCGCTCAAGCAACTCGACATCGTGTGGACGCCGCAGACGGTGTCGAAGTTGTTCGAGGTCGGCCCCATGGCCTATACGCCCGGCACCAAGATGCCGGAGCAGAAGATCGGCTCGGCCGAGGATCGCGCCGCGCTGGTGAAGTTTCTGGAGAAGGCAACAAAGTAGGGTGGGCAAAGGCGCGCCAAGGAATTCAGCGCTGCAGCGCATTCGGTGCAGCGCCGTGCCCACGCGTACACGTTTGCATCCGCCTTGCTTTCGACGCGTGGGCACGGGGCGCAAGAGCGCCCCCATAGCGCGTCGAAGACGCGCGTAAACGCGCTGATGGCGCACCCTACGCACCGATGAAGAAAGAAGTTACGCCGTCGCGCGGATCAATTCGAGCGCGGCCTCGGTCACGACGCCCGGCACTTCCTGCGGCAGGTTGTGTCCTGCGATCGGAATCACCCGGCGCTGATACGGTCCGGTGAAGAAGCGGGCGTGCCCGGCGGACCGCTCGGGCGGGCCGACGCCATTGGCCTCGCCGTTAAGCGAGATCGTCGGCACCGGGATCGTCGGCTGCGCGGCCAGGTGTTGCTCGATCGGCTCCAGGGCGGGATCGCCGGCGGCGGATTTGAAGCGGTGCCGATAGGACTGGATGGTGATATCGACGAAATCCGGATTGTCGAACGAGGCGGCCGTGCGCTCGAAGGTCGCGTCGTCGAACGCCCAGTTCGGCGACCACAGGCGCCAGATCAGCCGGCAGAACTCGCGCCGGTTCGCCTGCAATCCGGCCCGCCCGCGCTCGGTGTGGAAGTAATATTGATACCAGAAGCGAAGCTCCTGCTCCGGAGCGGCCGGCACGCCTGACTTGGCGATGTCCTGGATGTTGTAGCCGTTGCCGGTGACGAGGCAGCGCACGCGCTCGGGCCAAAGTGCGGCCACGACGCAGGCGGCGCGGCCGCCCCAGTCGTAGCCCACCAGCGCGGCCCGCGACAGGCCGAGGGCGTCCATCAAATCGAGGAGATCGCGGCCGAGCGCGGCCTGCTGGCCGGAGCGCGGCGTATCGGGGGACAGAAAACGCGTGGGTCCGAAGCCGCGCAGATAGGGCACGATCGCGCGGCATCCGGCGGCGGCCAGCGCCGGCAGCATGTCGTCATAGGTGCGCGGATCGTACGGCCAACCGTGCATGAGCAGGACAGGAATGCCGTCCGCCGGACCGCTCTCCTCGTAGGCGATCTCCAGCACGCTGGTGCGCACGCGCTTGTGGGCAGGTGGCATGTGGCGCCGCTCACGTCTCGGGCTTGTTCGCCCGTTCCTGCGCTTCGCGCTCGCGCAGATAGTCCTCGGTCGTGCGCATCTTCGGCCGCTGCGGCGCGCCGTAGGGATCGAGCTCCTGCTCGGTGATCGCGATCACCCGGCAATCCTCGCACATCTTGATCACGTCGAGGCGCTGGGCGGAATTCCGGAACATCCAGTGCTTGCCTTCGAGCTTGGCGGCGACGCGCTCGATGGTGCTCTTCACGCCGAACGGCTTGCCGCAGCGGATGCAGTGGAACGGCTCCTCCTCCTTGAGCACGCGCGCGCTAGCGGTGGCGGCACGGAAATCGAGCTGCGGCCTGAGCGTGATAACCTTCTCCGGGCAGGTCGCCTTGCACAGCCCGCATTGCACGCAGGCGTCTTCCGCGAAGCGCAGCATCGGCCGCTCGGGATTGTCGACGAGCGCGCCGGTCGGACAGGCCGATACGCAGGCGAGGCAGAGCGTGCAGCCCTCGACGTTGATCTCGACCGCGCCGAACGGTGCGCCTTGCGGCAGCGCAATGACGTCGACCGGCGCCGGCGCGGCCCGCTGCAATTCGCGCAAGGCGAGCCGCATCACGTCGCGCTTCCCCCCCACCGGCAGAAAGCTCGCGGGCCGCGGCGCGGGGTCTTGCGCCGCGATGGCGCGTAGCGCATCGCTGAGAGAATCTGGATCGTCGGTCTCGATAGTCGCCACGCGTCCGGCGCCGAAGCCCAGGCCGGCCAGGATCGGTTCCGCCAGCCCGAGCGTCTTCGCCAGGCCCGTCACGTCGTGGCGGGGCTTTGCGCGCAGCAGCAGGCGCATCGCCGACGCGCCGTAGGCAAAGCCGGCGGCGACGGCTTCGAGGCCGACCTGCGTCAGCTCGTTGACCGCGAGCGGCAGGACGTTTGCGGGCAGGCCGTCGCCGAAGCGCGCCAGCGCATCGATCAACGGCGTGCCGTGGGCATCGTCGTGTAGCAGCACGACCGGCTCGCTGCCGCCGGCTTCGCGATAGCTCGTGAGCAGCGTGCGCAACTTTCGCAGCAAGGCATCCGCCGGCGGCAGCGCATAGGCGGCCGCGCCGGTCGGGCAGACCGCGGCGCATTGGCCGCAGCCGGCGCAGATATGCGCGTCGATGGCGACGTGATCGCCGGCAGGCGCAATCGCGCCGGTCGGGCAGAGATCGAGGCAGCGGGTGCAGCCGACGATGCCGGAGCGCGAATGGGCGCAAAGGTCGGCGGTGAAGTCGACATAGCGCGGCTTGTCGAAGGTGCCGACGAGATCGCGCGCCGCGAGCACGGCCTTGAGCACGGCGGCGCCATCGCCGGGATCGGCGCGCAGATAGCCGTCGCGCAGGTCGGCCGCGGTGAATAGCGGCGCGCCGCCGGAGATGTCGAGCACGAGGTCGCATTTCGACACCGCGCCGTCGCGTGCCGCGCTGGCGAGCGAAGCGAGCGGCCAGCGCGGCGACTCTATAGTGCGCGCGCCGGACACTCGCCCTGAACCGGGCTCGTCGGCGCGCGATGCAGCGAAGGCGAGCGCCCCTCGCGATGACGGCGCCGGCTGCGCATAGCCGTCGATGGTCAGCTCGAAGGCGCCGAGGTAACCTTTGGCGGCGCGAATCCGGCCCTTCACCACCGGGAATTCGGTAACCCGCGGCGGCGCCACGTCGGCGGGCGGCTCGATCAGCACCGTCACGTCGAGGTGGTCCTTGAGCAGGCGGCCCACCTCGATCGCCTGCTCGTCGCGGCCGTAGATCAGGATCACGCCCTCGCTGCTGACGCTGACGAAGGGAATCTCCGGCACGGGCTCGGCGGCGACCGCGAGCAATGCGGCCATCTTGGGCGCCGCGGCGGCGGCATCCTTCGACCAGCCGGCGGTCTCGCGGATGTTGGCGAATTTGATGTCGCCCCCCTCGGCCAGCTCGGAGAACAGCGGCGCTTCCTGCGTGCAGCCGACGATGAGCGGCTCGCCGCCGGCCGCCGCGGCGCGGAATTTTTCGAGCTCGGCGCGGCAGAGCTGGTGCGCGGTCAGGACGTCGGCGCCGCGGCAGCCGCGTTTCACCGCGGCGGTGTCGAGCGGCATCGTGTCCTCGCACGAGCAGATCAGAATCTTCGGCGGCCGATCGGCCATGTCGTCTCCGGCTGAAGGTTTGGCGATGGGCTGGCTGAGGTTATAATGATTGCAAACAGGAATAACGAGCCCGGGTGCCCAAATGCCGCTGAAGGAAGGCGCACGCCTGCGGTCATCGTCGAAGCCGGCGCTCGACCTGCCGCCGCCCTTCCGGCTGGTGACGTTGCGCGAGGTCGGCGACGCCTTTGCCCACGCCACAAAAACGGCAGCGGCGGAGGGGGCCGGCACGCTCGTTTATGTCGGCCGCTTCGACCTCGCGGAATTTGCCGTCGTGCTGGAGCCGGAGGAGCCGCTGAAATCGGCGCGGCGCGCGCTCTATGCCGGGCTTGCGGCGCTCGCCGACGCACTCGCGGTGCATGCGCCTCCGGAGCGACCCATTACTTTCGACTGGCCCGACGCGGTGCGCGTCGATGGCGGGCTCGTCGGCGGGGCGCGCCTCGCCTGGCCGCCGAACGCCGACGAGAACGCGCCGCCGGAATGGCTCGTGTTCGGCGCCATGATCCGCACCGTGGCGATGGGCGAGGAGGAGCCGGGCGTGCGTCCGCTCGCTTCGGCGCTCGACGCCGAAGGCTTCGACGATCTCGGCTCGGGCGCCCTGGTCGAGAGCTTCGCGCGCCACCTCATGGTCGCGGTCGATGCCTGGCAGGCGCAGGGCTTCGGCGAGGTCGCGAAGAGCTATCTCGCGCGGCTCGCGCCGGAGAGCGGCGTGCGCCGCGACATCGACGACAACGGCGATCTTTTGGTGCGTCGCAAGGGAAAGGTCGAGGCCGAGCGCCGCCCCCTGTTGCGCGCGCTGGCGCAGCCCTCTTGGCTCGATCCCGCAAGCGGAGGCCCGCGCCGGTGAGCGCAAAGCTGTCAGCGTGTGTCCCGGGCGCAGCGCAGCGGCGCAGACGCTTGTCTGCGCTGGTGCGCTGCAGACCCGGGACCGTTCCAGTCCGTGGCGGTCCCGGATCAGCGGCGCACCGCTCCGCAAGAGCTACGCGCTGCACCGCATCCGGGACACGAGCGTGGTGGCTAACATGAAGCTTCTCCGCACCATCCGGCTCGATCCTTCGGATACGTTCGTGTTCGAGCGTGCGGCCGAGCCGGGCGAATGGGCGGTGTCGGGCGCCCTCATGTTCGCGGATGCCGATCCCGACACGCTCGCCGGCAAGCCGCGTGCGGCCTTTCGCAGCGGGTTCCTCGGCGTGCCGTCGCTCGGCTGGTCGACCCTGGTGCAGATCGTGGACGCGAGCGAGGAGGATCGCGCCGCGCTCGTCGAGATGCTCGCCGAGCAATTGCATGCGCGCCTCGGCGCGCCCGACCTCGCTGCCGCGCGCGCCGCGGCGGAAGAGGAGGTCGCGTTCGCGGCCTCGCTCTGCGATCATGTCATTGACACGCTGGTTGCCGTGCGCCGCACCTTCGAGGACGGCGCCATCCGCGAAGCCTTCCGCACCCTGCATCCGCGCGGTGGACGCAAGCCGATGCGGGCGTTCTCGTTCCTCGAGGTGGAGGGCGAAGAGGAGCCGGGGGAGACGATTGATCTTGCCAATCTCGGTAGCGCCAAACAAAGGGATGAGTGAGCAAGGTCCATCGTACACCGAGAAGCGAATTCACCGGCGCACGCCCGTAGTGCGTCCTTGCCCGCTCAATTCCAGAAACTTAGCTTTGACCTGCGCGAAAAGTCCGGGTGGGATAAAGCCATAGCTGAAGACTCCGGCCCGGCCGGGCAGCTGCGCCAAGCCGCCATTCGGCCACTCGTCGACATTGTGCTCCGATACAATTACCCAGCTCGGTGCATCGTCCAGCCCGATGTTTTGGCGAACCTTCGGCGGTATCTCCACGCCGACCGTATTCTTGTCAGGCGGCGTGTGCGTGATCGGCAGGATGACGACGAAGCGCGGCGACGCGGCGGAGTCGGTGGCGGCGACCAGACAGGCGGGACGTTCCTTGCCCTGATCTCGACCAGCGGCGGCCTCACGGGTCCAAAGGTAGTCGTAACGAATGACCAAACCGGGCTTAGGGTCCGGGAGAGGCACCGCGGCCGTTCACTTCAGCAAATCGTCGAGTGCTGCGTGCTCCGGATCCATCTCAGCGCGTCGCACGGCGTCCACCACTGTGGCCGCTGCATCTGCGGTCCGGTGGGTCCGCCGCGCCGCCGCGACCAACCAGTCGTAATGATCCGCCGACATCAGCACGAGTTCGCGCCTCCCATGCCGCGTGATCTCCACCGGCTCGCGCTGAGCCTGGTGCTGGAACTCGCCGAACTTGCGCTGAAACTCCACTGCGGTCGTCTGGGGCATAGGCTTTCCTTGGAAGTTAAGCGGAATATATGTATTATCTGTACTAATGGAAAAAGTCAAGTTCGCTCTTATGGTTAGAAGCAGGACTGACGCTCACTCCACCTTGATATTCGCATCCTTGATGACCTTGCCCCATTTCGCCGACTCGCGGTGGATGCGCTCGGCGAAATCCTCCGGCGAGCTCACGATCGGGAAGATGAAGCTCGGCGCCAGGAACTTCTCCCGGAACGCCGGCTCGTTGAAGACGCGCTGCGTCTCCCCATTGAGCTTCAAAACAACGTCGCGCGGCGTGCCCTTGGGCGCCGCCAGTCCGTACCAGGAGCCGGCCTCGTAGCCGGGCAGGCCGCTCTCCTGAAGCGTCGGCACGTCGGGATATTGCGGCAGCCGCGCCGTGCTGCCGAAGCCGAGCACCTTGAGCTGACCCGCCTGCCAGGGCTGCGTCACCAACCCGATGCTGACGATCATCATCTGGATATGTCCGCCGGTGAGGTCGTAGATCGCGGGCGCGGCGCCGCGGTAGTGCACCGGCGTGAACTTGGTGCCGGTCATTCCTTCCAGCAGGACGATGTTGAGGTGCCCGCTCGAGCCGATGCCGAAGGTGCCGTAGTTGAGCTCGCCCGGCTTCTTCTTTGCGAGCGCGACGAGCTCGCCGAGGGTGCGCACCGGCAGCGACGGATGCACCACCAGCGCCTGCGGGCTGATGCCGAGCCCGGTGATCGGGACGAAATCATTGACCGCGTCATAGGGCAGCTTGCTGTAGGTGTGCGGGGCCGTCACGAACGTCGCGTCGGCCGTCACCAACAGCGTGTACCCGTCGGGCGTCGATCTCGCCACGTACTCGGTACCGACCTGGCCGGTGCCGCCGCCCGGGCGGTTCTCGATCACCACCTGCTGGCCCCACGCCTCCGTCAGCCGCTGGCCGAGTGCGCGGCCGACCACGTCGGTGATGCCGCCGGCCGCAAAAGGCACGATGATGTGAATAGGCTTGCTTGGATAGGATTGCGCCGACGCGATACTGCTCGGTCCGCAGGCGAGGCCAAGCCCCAGGATTGCCGCTCGCGCCAAGCGCGCTCCCCGCTGCACGTATCGAGTTGCCGTCATGGTCAGTCCCACCCCTCGTTGCCTGCTGTAATATAGATGATACTTCGTCGAGGCGTGATGGCATGACCGATTTCTGGCTCTCCTGCGGGCATCATCTGCTCGACCGTGACGACGGCGGCGGGCTTCTCGTCACGGACGAGTTCCTCAAGGCCTATCTCGCCCGGCCGGAGCTCAGCCCGCCGGCCGACGCCTGCATCGCGGAGCGCACCCTGCACGCGGCGCTGCTCACCGATCCCCGCCGCCCGGTCGCAACTTCCGAGATCGCCAGGCTGGCCGACGCCGACGCGCGCGAGAACTGGGGCCTGATGGTCGCGTTCCGGGATCATCTGGTTGCGCACAAGACCGTGGAGGCAGCCTATCTCGACTTGGTTCGCCGCGGCGTGGGCGAGACGCCGCCGCTGTTCATCAACCAGCTCGTGCACGTGATCCTGCGCAACGCCATGGACGGCTGCGAGGACGTCTTCTTGCTGCGGGCGGCGGAGCTGTTCTTCCGGCCGCAACGGCTGACCGTGCACGACGGCGCGTTGATCGCGGCCGACGAGGAGACGATCGAAGGGGCCAACCCCAAGCCGGTCTCGCCGCTGGTCGCGATGCTGGGCCTGCCGGCGGCAGGCGAGATCGATGTGGTCAACGACGACAATGCGGTGACCTATTGGGAGCGCAGCGACCTGTTCGACATGGCGCTCGATCTCACCGCCGGGCGGCGCGGGCTCGACGCGCTGGGCAAGGTGGTCGCCCGATGGATCGCGCATCTCATGGCGGTCGAGGTCGAGATCGAAACGCTGATCGAAGCGAGCGACGTCAATCTCCTCTGGTATGTCGGCCTCGATGCCGAGGCGACCGGGATCGGCGACGCGCTGTGGAACGACGAGGAGCTCGATCGGGCCGCGCGCGAGCGCATCATCGGTCTTTACCGGCTGACCTTCCGCAACCCCGAGGTCGTCTTGGAGAACGCGAGGGGAGAGCCCATTTATCTGATATTGGCGATGACGCCCGAGCGGACGCTGCGCATGAAGCCGCAGAATCTCCTGACTGGGCTGCCGATCGCGCATCTGGAGGCGGTGTCGTGAGCGTTGGCGCGCTGGCAAAGATCGCGGTCGGCGTCGTGGTCGAGCGGCGCAAGGCGCAAAGCCAATGGATCGATTTCACCTGGCAGCCGATCACCGTGCTGGCCGGGCTGCCGGAGACATCGCCGTGGACCAAGCTGTCGGAGGACGGCGACGCCACGACCTTCTACGCCGGCGGCGCCGAGATCGCGCTCTATCGCACCGAGACCGCCAACTACCGTGACAATCTCGGCTCTGGCGCGCCCAGGCTGTGGGTGGCGCTGCGGCCGACCGGGGTCGAGCCGCCCTACGAGATTTTTTCGGTGACCGCCGATCCGGCGGAGGGCGAAGCCTGGACCGAGGCCGGCGGCGATCTCGTCGACGTGGTGCCGATGCCGGAGCAGGTAGCGGCGGTGCTCGACGCGTTCGTGGCCGAGCACCATGTCGAGCAGCCGTTCCACAAGCGCGAGCGCGACCGCGCCGATCCCGAGGCGCTGGCGCGGCGCCTACCGCCGCAGAAAGAGCGGGAATGAGCGATCCGGAAACCTTCATCGCACGCTGGTCGCGGCGCAAGCGCGCGGCGGCGGACGATACGCCGCACGACGCGACCAAGCCTTCGGCCGCGGCTGACGCGGCGGCGACAAGCGCGCCGGCCGATGACGACGAGCGCGAGGAGCGCGGCGCACCAGCAGCGCAGAGCGGCGCGCCGGAATCAGCCGAGCTTGCGTTCGATCTCGCGAAACTCCCGCCGATCGAATCGATCACCGCCGAAAGCGACATCCGCGCTTTCCTCGCGCCGGGCGTTCCGCCCGAATTGACCCGTGCGGCGCTTCGTCGCGCTTGGGCCACCGATCCCAAGATCAGGGATTTTGTCGGGCTCGCCGACTACGACTGGGACTTCAATGCGCCGGGTGCCATGACCGGCTTCGGATCGCTGGAGATGACCGATGAGCTGCGCCGCCAGGTCGAGCAGATGGTCGGTCGCAGCCTCGCCGGCGGAGAGACCGAGAGGACCGCTCCCACCGCGGCAGAGGCGCCGGCAGCTCGAGCGGAGATTGAAACATCAGGCGCATCAATCGAGTCGTCTGCTACCACCGGCGAGACGCCCACGGTGCAGTCGGAAAGCAAAGTTGGGAGGTCGCAAGATGACGCCATAAATACCAGTGATGATTTATACAATTCAAACGTCCGTTTGGAACCCGACAAAGCAAGTATTGCGGCGCAGCATAACTTAGAACAGCCGAATGACGTTGAATTGATTGCAAAGCGGCTCCACGGGCGCGCTTTGCCTAAGTGATAAGGCGACACATAGCCTCGTCCTATTGCCCTCATTTGGCGGCGGCGCTACTTTCTACAATCGAACTGTAATAAAAAAGAACAACGCCGATGAGGGATCTCGGACTCGACGAAGCAATTCGCGTTGCCGGCGGCGTCGGCGCGCTTGCCCGAAAAATTGGCATTGCGCAGCCGTCGGTGTCGAACTGGTCGCGCATTCCCGCCGAGCGGGTGCTGTCGGTCGAAGCCGTGACCGGCGTCAGCCGCGCGGTGCTGCGGCCCGATCTTTATGCCGAGCATCCCGGCCTTGCCGGCGACATCGACGAGGTCGATGCCGCGCGCGCGCAGGAATATGCGTTGCTGTCGGCGTTGCTCGCGCGCGCCCCCGATGCCGCTTTGCTCGAGCGGATCGCTACCATACGCGGCGACGCGAGCCCGCTCGGATTGGCGCACGCCGCGTTGGCCGAGGCCGCGACCCGCAGCAGTGCCGAGCGCGTCGAACGCGAATATTTCGACTTGTTCATCGGTCTCGGGCGCGGGGAACTGCTGCCCTATGGATCGTATTATCTTACCGGATTTCTGCACGAGCGGCCGCTGGCGCGCCTGCGCGCGGATTTGGGAAAGCTCGGGATCGAACGCGTCGCCGGGCAAGCCGAGCCTGAGGATCACGCGGCCATCCTGTGCGAGATCATGGCCGGGCTCGTGAGCCGCCGCTTCCCCCAATCGGCGGGCGCCGATCGCGAGCTTTTCGAGCAACATCTTGCGCCCTGGATCGGGCGCTTCTTCGCCGATCTGGAGCGCGCCGATGCCGCCGACTTTTACCGGCGAATAGGAACGCTCGGCCGGGTGTTCGTGGAGATCGAGACCGATGCCTTCGCGCTGCCGTCGTGAGCGGCGTGAAGCGTACCGAACAGACTAGGGGAACACAGGAGGTTACGGCGATGACAAAAGAACGAAAGCCGGCACAAGCAAACGAAAAAGGACTTGGTCGTCGTGAGTTCCTTCGCACGCTGGGTGCCGGAGCGGGCGTCGCGGTCGCGGCCTCAGGGCCGCTTGCGGTCGAGGCGCGCGCCGACACCGAGACGAACGACGAGAAGCGCAAGGCGCGGTATCGCGAGACCGAAGAGGTGAAGACCTTCTATCGCGTCAACCGGTATCCGAGCTGAGGGAGGCGGTCATGCTGATCAAGCGAAGCGAACGTCAGGCCCGCAGCGGCACACTCGCCGGTTCCCTACAAGCGCATGCGGAAGGCCGCCTGGATCGCCGTTCCTTTCTGCGCCGCTCCGGCCTCGTGGCCGGCGGTCTCGCCACGCTCGGCGCGTTGCCGCTGACGAGCGTGCGCAAGGCGCAGGCCGGTCCGCCCGCAGCGCCCGGCGTCGCGGTCACCATCCGCAAGAACATCTGCACGCATTGCTCGGTCGGTTGCACGGTGGTGGCCGAGGTGGCGAACGGCGTGTGGATCGGCCAGGAGCCCGGCTGGGATTCGCCGATCAACCGCGGCTCGCATTGCGCCAAGGGCGCGGCCGTGCGCGAGCTCGTGCACGGCGATCGCCGCCTGAAATATCCGATGAAGCTGGTCAACGGCCAATGGACCAAAGTATCCTGGCAGCAGGCCATCGACGAGATCGGCGACAAGCTCACCGCCATCCGCGCGAAGTCGGGCCCGGATTCGGTCTACTGGCTCGGCTCGGCCAAGTTCTCCAACGAAGGCGCCTATCTCTATCGCAAGTTCGCGGCGTTCTGGGGCACCAACAACGTCGACCATCAGGCGCGCATCTGTCATTCGACG